>Ga0335081_10022670_pt1 | contig 10157 bp, 9 predicted proteins | sample Lox_Sample_35_FD_206713 | JGI IMG/M metagenome (GOLD analysis project Ga0335081, IMG submission 206713) | Soil microbial communities from Loxahatchee National Wildlife Refuge, Florida, United States - Lox_Sample_3.5 | ecosystem: Environmental > Terrestrial > Soil > Wetlands | place: USA: Florida... | reverse complement strand
GAGAAGCGAGATCTGCTCCTTCCCGAAGCTTACGAACTGCTCCAGGCCTATGGCATTCCGGTGGCGGATTACCAAGTCGTCTCTCGAAAGGAAGAGTTGAAGAAAGCGCTGGGCCAAATGGAAGGTCCGGTCGCCCTTAAGGTCATCTCCTCAAAAATATCGCACAAATCCGACGTCGGTGGAGTTCTTTTGGATATCCGCGGCCTCCCAGAAGCAGAAGCAGCCTATGAGAAGATCGAGAGGCTGACGGGCGGAGACCGGTCCGGCGTCCTCGTTCAAAAGATGGTTTCACAAGGCAAAGAAGTGATCTTAGGGGCGAAACGGGATCCGTCTTTTGGTCCGGTGGTTCTCTTCGGCCTGGGAGGAATTTACGTGGAGGTGTTCAAGGAGACTTCGCTGCGGGTGGCCCCGATCAACCGGTCCGAAGCGGAAGAGATGATTTCAGAATTGAAGACGTCAGCCATCCTCAAGGGAGTTCGGGGAGAAAGATTGGTAGATCGGGAAGCCTTGATCGAAAATCTTCTCAGGCTTTCCCAGCTGATGATGGATTTCCCCGAAATCGAGGGAATGGATATCAATCCCATAAAGGCGCTCGACAAGGGAGCGGTGGCCGTCGATGCCCGGGTTGTTTTAGGCAAATGACGGGAATGGTTCAAAGCCGAAAGGTCGAGAAGGAATCCCGCAGTCCGCTCCCATGCATCCATTTTCGGTTCTTCCCGGGCCGACCAGTATGACGAAGGACGGCGAACAAAATCAAATCGGCGGATAGCGATCAGATCCGGAGTCAGTCGAATCATCTCAGAATTAATGACTGACCAGGTATTTTTTCATCCCATCCGAATTCGCAGCCATCGTATCTTTGCCTTCCTCCCAATCCGCAGGGCAGACCAAACCTTCGTTCATGCTAACGAACTGGAACGCTTTCAGCACGCGGGTTGCCTCGCCGACCGAGCGGCCGACCGAAAGGCTGTTGATGGTGGAGTGCATGATCACCCCTTCCGGGCTGATCAGAAAAAGCCCCCTCAGGGCCACACCCTCATTCTCCATGAGGATGCCGTAATCTCGCGCCACCCCTTTGTTCAGGTCCGAGAGCAATGGATAGCCAAGACTTCCCCCCAGGCCCCCGTCCTCCCGCTTCGTTTCCACCCAGGCTTTATGGACATAGATCGAGTCCACGGAGATGCCGAAAACCTGGCAATTGAGCTTACCGAGGTTTCCAGACGCCGCAGAAAAGTTGAGGACCTCAGTGGGACAGACAAAGGTGAAATCGAGGGGATAGAAAAGAAGGATAACCCATTTCTTTCTGTAATCCGATAATTTGTACTTACTAAATTGCCTGTTAAGGTAGCCCTCCAACTCAAAATCCGGAGCAGGTCTGCCGACTAAAGACATGGTGAATCCTCCTCTCTGGGTAAGATGACACTTACCATTCATCCTAACACTCAAGATCCGAAAATCAAAGCAAAGAGTTGGCGTCACGGAATTAAAGGCGTTTTTTGTCATCCTCATGGTTCCCTCTCTTTTTGGGTTGAATCTCTCCCGGACCGGGAACTTTTTCCCCTCCTCTGTTGTCTACTGGACTAAAGACCAAACAGAAAGGAGAAATACCATGCGCTGTTTACTCGTATCGATTATGGCGGCCGTGCTTATGGCAACGGCAGCACCCGCGTACACCCACGGCAAAGGGACGCTGAGAGGAGAGGTGACGATCGAAATCGTCTCTGAGAACGGGAGTAACTTCCTGATCATTCCGCACAGGGATGTCACTCAGGGAGGCACCTACATCATCAAGAAGTACCTGGAGGCAAGGCAGGGAGAGAATTACGGCATTGTCGTACACAACCCGACATCCGACCGGATCGGACTCGTGATCGCCGTTGACGGCAGGAACATCATCTCGGGCAAGAAATCGGACCTCAAGAACAGCGAAGACATGTACATCATGAGCGGCTACAGTGATGGCAGGTATGACGGCTGGCGGACTGCCAGCGATAAAGTGCATAAATTCTACTTCACCGACATGGCTGATTCTTATGCCATGAGGACCTTCAACGATGCCACGGCCATGGGCGTCATCGCCGTCGCCGTCTATCGGGAAAAGGAGCCACCCAAATTGCCGAGCGAACAGAAGAAACTGGAGTTCTCACCGCCAGCCCCGGCGGCGGAGCGTCCTGCAAGAAGCAAGGCAGGAGCCGCCAGGGATGAAAGCGCTGGTACTGGCTTTGGCGAGGAGCAGTATTCTCCCACCCTGAAGGTCGTCTTCGAACCCGAGCCCGTCCCATGCCAGAAGACACTCGTTAAGTATGAATGGCACGAGGTCCTGTGCAAGAAAGGAATTCTGAGCTGCAAGCAGGAGCCGAAGAATAGACTCTGGGATGAAGACCAATACGCGCCCTTTCCGCCGGGATATCCGAGGAATTAGGACTAAGCATGTGCTGAGAGTCGTGAGGACTGAGTCGAAGAAGGATACCACAAACTTCCAATTTGAGCCTTGACCATCACTCCGTCACTCAGTCCTCATTGCTCAGTCCTGTTTTCCATTCATCGTGATGGTTCCTTCTCTCACGTGCTTGATGTACCACGCGAGTCTCACGGCCATCTTTCTCATTCGGTTCAGATCGTTTTCCTGCTGAGGCCGTGGATCGTTCCCAGATTCATTCATAATCATCAGCCCGTAATTCACCTTCCGATCAGATATTCCGGGAACGATCCTGCCCGGAAAATAGGGATCGAAGAGAGCGATATATTTTTTGTACTCCTCCAGTGTCTTTGGGGTTCTCTTGTCTCTGTCCGACTCGGGTCGGTCGAGTTGTCTTTTCTTCATCGTCTCAAAGCTGATTCCGAAGAAGATACTGTGAGCCCGAGGATCTTCGGGAGCCATCCTCTCAAAGCCTCTGATCGCCGGGGCGACGAGAAAGTCTTTTCCTACGGGGCGGGGAATGTCTCCACTGACGCGGATGCCTTCCAGAGGGTAGAACACTCTGATTCCTTCCAACTTCTTTCCCCAGTCCACTCTCTCCCAATCCATTTCTTTGCCTCTCATGAGCAGCTCATCAAAAGCGGCCTCTTCGACAAAGTAATAATCAACGCCCTCTTTTTCCTTGGGCCAAAGCCTCCTGGTAATATACCGGGGGTAGGGACTTAGGGTCGGAATGGAATTTTGAAATGAGCCAATGACCCCGGGATCGCACAACAATCTTGCAACGGTGCTCTTCCCCGCTCCGTACGGCCCTGCGAGGTAAAAATTGACGCCGGCCTCGTCGGGCCTTCTTACCCTGACCGGAGGCAACCTGACGCAGCCCTCCTCCTGAGACAAGAATTCCGCAGCAGCCAGGACCTCCCTTTTTCCGAAAGGCCTGATCATGAAGTAATCGAAGCACCAAAAAAGACTCTCGGGAGGAAGGTCGTTATCGGACTCGCTCACCAGGAGGACGGGCGGCTTGCGATTGACGCTTAACGCGTTGAGCAAAGGAACAGCATGGGAAAACGTAAAATCGACCACCAGGAAGTCAAGGGGGTTATTTTCAATGATTCTTAACGCTCTTTTTAAGTCGCCCGTTTGGGAGACTTCTTCAAAGCCTGCCTCAGCAAACGCCCTGATCGAGTCCGTCCTGGAAGCATCGCTAAAGACGAGGATCTTCCCCGCCCTTTTCCAGGATGGGAAATCCCTCTCTCTCCTGCTCCCCGCTCCCCGAACGGTCAGAATCAAGTTCTTCGCCTCAAAAGAACCGAAGGCATCTCTTGCGAAGGCGAAGTAATCATCAAAGCCAGCGTTGACAAAAAGAAAAATATCGGAGGCCTCGGGCCTTCCGGTCAGCAGTATCTTTCTTAAGTTCGGATCGATTCCTTTGAGCGCCCCTGTCTCGGGTTCAAAGCCGGAAGATTTTCCCACAACCAAAACGTCAAATTCGCGCTCCGCCGTCTTAAGGAGAACATCGGGAAGAGCGTTGACCGTATCCACCTCGCAGCCTTCGGTTCTCAATATTCTTTCGATCGCTGCGGCGAGGCTTTTGTCCTTTTCAAACAGGAGAACGCGCGGATCGCTCTTTTCCATCCCACTTTCTCTTCTCGGGGGGTTGCAGAAATGACCCTGGACAAACTCCGCCTCCGGCAGGACTTGAATGGCGGTTTTCGGGAGATCGACGGAAACAGGAAAAATCACTGGGAAAGGCCTCAGGTTTCTATCTTAGCCCCTGCCCTCATTTCGTCTTCCTTCATTCCATCGAGGGCGTCGAGCAATGCGATCTGGAAGCTGCCCGGACCGAGAGCCTTGGCAGCGGCCTTTTCGCCTGCGAGGCCAAAATAGGAGAGGCCCGTGGTCGCCGCTTCCAGAGGATCCGGACAGACGGCAAGGAAGGCCCCGATCATCACGGTCGCGGTGCAGCCCGTTCCTGTCACACGGCTCATCATCTCATGTCCATTCATCACACGGTAGACCCGGTTGCCATTGGTGATCAAATCGACGGTGCCCGTAATGGCAAGCGTTGTCCTCAGTTCTTTGGCAAGGGAGCCCGCAGCCTCCGCAACCTGATCTACGGTGTGAACAGAATCAACGCCTTTGGTGCGAGACTCTGACTTTTCTCCGGCCAGAGCACGGATCTCAGAGGCATTTCCCCGAATCACTTGAATTGAAACCTCTTCGATGAGCCTCCTGGCCGAATCGGTCCTCAACCGGGTTGCCCCGGCTCCCACAGGGTCAAGAATCACCGGGACGCGCAGCGCATTGGCCCGTTTTCCCGCCCTTTGCATCGCTTCGACCCAGGGAGGACTGAGCGTCCCGATGTTCAGCACCAATGCCCCTGCCAGGGAGACCATCTCTTCCACCTCTTCAGTCGCATGGGCCATCACCGGAGACGCACCGCAGGCAAGCAGGGCATTCGCCGTATAGTTCATGACAACATAATTCGTGATATTGTGAACGAGGGGTTTTCTTTCGCGGACACGCTTCAAGTTCTCCGCCGCCTTCTGAGCCATGCTTTGATTGAACATCCTATTCTTTCTCCCTTCTGTCTGCTCCCAAACCCTCTTCCTTTGGGACGAGGTTTGAAATCTCAACCCTTGGAATCACTGGTCAGTCGAAAATGATCCCATCCGGAACGTTTGACTGGACGCCTCTCTCCATCGGGAAGCAGCAGCGTAATGTTGCCGGTGGCATCCGTGATCCTCCCCACTTCCGTCAACAAGACAGGACAGCACCGGGCCAGGACGGAACGGAGGAGAGCCACATCCTCCGGCCGGCACGTAACGACCAGTTCGTAATCATCGCTATCGCCCAGGAAGAAATCGGTGGGATCCTGCCGGAGTGTGAGAGCAGCCTCGCGGAGAGAATCGCTCACCGGCAGCTTTTCTCTCACCAATTCTGCCCCTACCCCGCTCTCGTCGCAAATATGCCCCAGGTCTCCGAGGAAACCATCGCTCGTGTCGATCATGGCGGTGACACGGCCAGTTTTTGCGATCGCTTCTCCTACCCGGGCCCTGTGGGAAGGGGTGTTATAGATTTTGACCAGTGGATGTTCCGACATTTTCGAATCTTCCGGCGCATGAAGCAAGAGGTGCAGGCCGGCGGCGGCCTGGCCTGGATATCCGGTGACAAGAATAACGTCTCCCGGCCTTGCCCCGGAGCGCCGCACCCCCTTTCCCTGCTCCACCTCCCCGATCAGGGTGATGTCGATGAACATCCCATTCCCTGATTTCGTGAGGTTGCCTCCTATGATGGAGGCGCCAAAAGGGTTCAGCTCCGCAAGAAATCCACGGTACATCTCCTCGACATTCTGGACAAGGAGATCGCCCTTCAATCCAAGGGAGATCAGGGCGTAAAGGGGCGTTCCTCCCATGGCGCCGATGTCGCTGATATTCAGCGTCATCGCACGCCGGCCAAGGTCCAGGGGGCTGATCTTGCCGGGCAGGTAGTGACGGCCCTCCACCAGGCAGTCACAAGTCACCAAGAGCTCATATCCGGGCCGTGGCACAAAGGAGGCCGTATCATCGCCGATGCCGAGGGTGACCCGTTCGGATTGAATTCCCTCCTGATTCACGAGATCGCCGATTCTCCGGATCAGGCCGAACTCGCCGACATCCGTCACCCTCTCAAGCGACTTCTCAGCCACGTCGGTCCACCTCCAGCAAACGTCGAAGGCATCGGCTCGCCTCAGCAGGGTCTTCCTGGCAACACACAGCGGAGATTACAGCAATGCCATGGACTCCCGCCTGAATCACGGGTTGCATATTCTCCCACGTGATTCCGCCGATGGCAACGATGGGCAGAGAGATTTCTGCCGCTGCCCGCCTTAAGAGTTCGATCCCGCCCGCCGGCCCTGCGTCTTCTTTAGAGGTGGTGAAGTAGACGGGCCCGAAGCCGATATAATCCGCTCCCTCCGAGAGACACTTCCGCGCCTCCTCCATATTTCCTGCGGAACCGCCAATGATGGCCTCTTCCCCCAGAAGTTTTCTAGCGAGGGGGATGGGAAAATCGTTCTGTCCGAGATGAACGCCATCGGCATGACAGGCGATGGCCACGTCCACCCGGTCATTGACGATGAAGGTCACGCCAGCCCTTTTGCATAAAGCCCGCATCTCTTCGGCAACACGGATCATCTCCCTTGTCTCCTGCCCCTTTTCACGAAACTGGATCGTATCTGCTCCGCCCGCAATGGCCAGCTCGGCCAGTTTCAGGTGGGAGAAACGCGTTTGAAGGCAGGTATCCGTGAGCACGTGGAATTTTCCGATCTTCTTCGCTTTCATCTCTTCTCCTCGCTGCAAGAGGCTTTCACCGCCCAGAGGGAATCAACTCAACCCGCATGGCCTTTTGCTCAGGTTGGGCCAAGATAACTCATTGGGACCTTCCCGACCAGGGTCGTCCAGAAAGGATGGAGAAGGAAATCCGCGTTGGGTCGGGTTTAGCTCTTTTCGGCGGTACCCGTTTCTATTTCATACCCTCTAGCGTCGAATCCCTTGGCTAAGTCTCACGTAAAACCCCAAAGCGATAATGAGTGTGGCTAAGGATATGGCGTTGGCGCCAATGATGATAAAATCTTGGAGATGGATTCCGTATAACATCCAGAGGGTCACGCCCGCGCCAAATTGAACGAGAGTCAGCCCGCTCACATCCTGGGCTGAACGGGTTTTCCACATCTTGAGAATCTGGGGAACAAACCCGAACATGGTCAACGAAGCTCCGGCTATGCCTAAGATCGCCCATCCCATACGTCTGTCTTTTTATTCCTTTCCAGCGAGATCTCTGGCGTCCCTTTCATGGCTACCTCCAACGGCGGCCGTAGGGGTAGTGAAAACGGTAATAGCCGCCGAAGTAGTACGGATACGGATAGGGGTATGGATACGGATAGTAATATCCGGGGTAATCATCGGGCTCAGGATAAGGTTGACCAGCAGGGGGCGGTTCAACCCCGGCGGTCTGATTCTCCATGCCTGTCACCAGATCCTGGAATGCTTTCGTCGCCTCCTCGCGCTTCATCGCGATCTTGCCCGAATCGGCCGCTTCGCCAACGGTGTTTCGCAGCTGTTCAATGATTTCGGGCGTGAGAGGATAGTCTGCAATCCATCCGTTCTTGGGCGCAATCCCAACCGAAGCCAGCTTACTCTCGGCCTCTGCTTCGTTCTTAACCTCTCCTAACTTCAGCACCGCCACCAGATCCATGGCAAAAGGACCCTCGGGCATCAATTTTCGCTCACTCGGAGGAGGTCCCGTCGGAGTTTGCCCCGGCCGCGCATAATACCAGTACGTTCCCCCCCGCAACGGACGGCATTGTGTCGCCGCCACGCGATCCTGAGAAAAAGTGATCCAGCAGATGGTATCAGAACCGGCAAAATGATATTCCCAGGTTTCAACGGTTTTCCCGTTAACCGTCCTGGAGGTGACGAGAGGGGTTTTCCCCCACAAAGAAGCTACCTCTTCTTTCGTCATATTCACTTTGATGTCTGAAACATGACGGGAGTGACATGAAGAAAAAACGAGAATAAGAGCGACCGAGAGAACTAAATAGATGATCTTCTTTCTTTCCATCTCTTCTCCTTTCATGCTTTCCGGATTCTTCCAAAGAACCGTCAAGAATCATCCCGAAACGCCGCGATCCCCCCGCTTCCCTTGGACATCATTTCCCTATGTTAATTATACTACAAAAGAACGAAAAACCGACAAGCTTTTAGAATTCTAAAATCTTGCTTCTAATATTCCGCAATCCCTGTCTACCGGCAGGCAGGCGCACTCCGCATTCCGCATTTGTGACTCCCCATCACCCAATCTCCTTATCTCCTCATCCTTCTTTTTACATCCCGCCCTTGGCGCCCCTCTCTCCTCACCTTTCCTTTGGACAGCACACTCCCTGTCCCTTGAGCCCGGGGTTGAAACAGTCATTGTCGGAAACACAAGCCGACTTCTTCGTATCTCCCGACATCCACCTGTTGATCAGTCCCGGCTCCCGTAGGAGGGGCCGGCAAAGAGAAACGTAGTCTGCGATTCCCTCTGACACAACTCGTTTCGCCCACTCCAGGGAACGGATGCCGCCAACGAGCATCAACGGAACCCGGACTCGCTCTTTGTAGCGCCGCGCCTCTTCCAGATAATAAGGTCTTTCCTCCTCCTTGAGTCTGCCCTTGCGCGCGGGAAAGAACCGTCCGAAGATGCCTTCCACGTGGTGGCCGCCGCTCATTTCTATGCCGTCGATGGCCGCATCTTCAAGGAGAGATGCCACTTCAACCATGTCTCCCGTCGAGAAGCCCCCTTCGAGAAAGTCTTGGGAGTTTAACTTCACGAAGACCGGGAACTTGTCTCCCACTTCACCCCTCACGGCACGGACCACCTCCAGAAGAAATGCGGCCCGGTGCCGGATGGGTCCCCCGTACGCATCGGTCCGCTTGTTGAAATAGGGCGAGAGAAATTCACTCAGAAGGTAGCTGTGGGCCGCGTGGATCTGAATCGCGTCGAACGCGGCTGCCTTGGCCCGTCTGGCCGCCCCCGCGAACTGGACAACGACCCTCTGGATTTGCTCTTCCGTCATTTCCTTGCACTGGGCCTCCCCCTTGCTCTCGATCGTCGAAGGACCGATGCGAGCGGCATCGAGTAATTTCAAGGCGTAGCGACCCCCATGGGAAACCTGGACAGCAATTTTTCCTCCGGCGTTGTGGACCTTGTCGACCATCTCCTTCAGCGAAGGAACATGGCCGTCCGTATGGATCCCCAGCTGAGCGGGTGCTGCCTGGCCGTCGGGGCTGACATAGGCGTGGCCCGTAATGATCAGCCCTACGCTTCCTCTCGCCAGGTCGCTCCAACGATTCCCGAGCCTCTCCGTCCCGTACCCCCCCGGGGCCGCAAGCCCCTCCCAGGTGGCGGACCTGACGAAACGATTGGAAAGAAGAAGACCGTTGAGAACCGTTGCCTCGAAGAGTTCTGCCATGTTTTTCTCCTCCGGGATGAATTGGTTTCAGTATGACCGCTACGCCGACACCCTGTCAAGAAAGGAATGAATAAGAGGCGGCAGATCCCCACCGGAGAATCGACCTGCAAACGGGTAAGCAATTGGTCCTTGACAGCAACTTCCTTTATTGCTAACTCTTTCGAAGAAGAAGAGGAGGAAGAAAAAATGAATCACCCCAACGAGAAAGAAATCCCTTTTGCTTTAAAGAGAGGAAAGACAGCCCTGATCGTCGTCGATTTGCAGAATGAATTCGTGAGGGACGGGGGGCTGGTTCAAGTGAAAGACGCAAAAACTACCCTGGATACCAATAAGAAGTTGATCGAATTCTTTCGTAAGAAAGAGATGCCCGTCGTTTATACCAAAATGTCATTACACGACGAATGGGCTCTCCCGATGAAAATGATCAGGGTTATGGAACCCGATCGAATAGAGGGCAAGGCGCTTTTGTCCGGGCACAAAAGATATTTTCCCGATGTCGCGAGGGGGTTGGACGTCACGGACATCGTCGCGGAAGTCTATCCCGAAAAAGGGGATCATATGATCCATAAGAATTGGTTCGATGCATTTAACGGAACTCACCTGGCGCATCTTCTTCATGGCCTATCCATCGAATATGTCGTCGTCACCGGGACGGTCACGCATATCTGTGTCGAGTCGACTGCCAAGGGAGCGTTTAATCATGGATACTTGCCAGTCATCGTTTCGGATGGTGTTTCTTCGTTCGCT
>Ga0335081_10022669_pt1 | contig 10157 bp, 7 predicted proteins | sample Lox_Sample_35_FD_206713 | JGI IMG/M metagenome (GOLD analysis project Ga0335081, IMG submission 206713) | Soil microbial communities from Loxahatchee National Wildlife Refuge, Florida, United States - Lox_Sample_3.5 | ecosystem: Environmental > Terrestrial > Soil > Wetlands | place: USA: Florida... | reverse complement strand
ATCGCAAAAGGTATCAGCGATTCGCGTGGGCGCTGTTCGAGTATGGGATTTACACGAGCCCGGCGGCGACACTCCACTCGATTGTGACCGCGGCACACTCGCGCGAGGATGTTGCGCAGACCGTGGCGGCGATGGAAAACGCACTTGAGAAAATCGGCTGAACCCGCCGGGACGACGCTGTTCATCGGCGGCGGCAGCATTGGCGCGGCCATGATCGCGGGCCTGCGGGTGGGAGAGTATCCGGCGCCGATTGCGGTGCACGATCACAGGGCGGAACGGATGCGGCGGATACGGCGGGCACACGGAGCCAGGGAGGAACCGGACCTCGAGCCGGGAGTTCGCGCGGCGCAACTGATCGTGCTGGCGGTCCGGCCGGATGCGGCAGAGGAAATGTTACGGGAATTGAATGTTGCCCTCGAGCGAGGCGGCCCTCGGGAGCCGCGAAAAATTCTGGTCAGCGTCATGGCGGGACTTCCGCTGGCATGGCTGCGGAAGCGAATTAAGGCCGGAGTGAGATGGGCGAGGGCGATGCCGAGCCCGCTGTGCGAGTCAGGGAACGGACTGACCGCGCTCGCTTTCGGTAGCGGGTGCGCCAAGGAGATGCGTGAGGCGGTTTATCGCCTGTTCGGGACATTCGGCCAGGTGGTTGTTCTGCCGGAGCGGCATTTTGACGCGTTCACCGTTATCTACTCGCCTAGCCATGGGGTGCATGCGCTCAGCGCGCTGGCCGATGCCGGCGTGGAAGCAGGCCTGAGCAGGAAGACCGCGCTCCAAGCGGCGGCGCACGCGCTCAGCGGGGCAGCGGCCGCGCTCACGACAGGCGGCGGAGACCTGAAGAGGATGGAGAAGCAGGCAGCCACGCCGGGCGGCACGGCGGAAGCGACGATGGCTGGCATGGAATCGGCGGGTTATCGAAAGGCGGTGGCGCAAGGCGTGCAGTGGGGAATTGCGCGTGCCCGAACCATCGGGTCCGCGAAGTAGAGCTGGAGAAATCATGGAAGTGAGCGGGATCAACGGGATCAACGAAAAGGCGGGCCAGCTTCTTTCCCTTGCCGGGAAGGTGGCGGTGGTGACAGGCGCAGGGTCGGGGATCGGGCGCGGCATGGCCCTGCGGTTGGCGGAATTGGGGGCGCGGGTAGCGGCGCTGGACATCAACGCAGGTAGCGCCGACTCCACCGTGGCGGCGATTGTTGCGGGCCGAGGCGCCGCACTGCGGGTGAAGTGCGATCTGCGCTCGAAGGCCGACTGCAAGGGCGCGGTGGAACGGATCATGGCGGAGTACGGACACATCGATGTCCTCTGCAACAACGCGGGCGTGACGATTCGCAAAGACGCCGCGGCCCTGGAGGAAGACGAGTGGGACTTGGTGCTCGATGTGACATTGAAAGCGGTGTATCTGCTTTCGCACGAGGTCATCCCCCACATGATCGCGAAGGGCGGCGGCTCCATCATCAACACCGGATCGGGCTGGTCCCTGCGAGGTGGCCCGAAAGCGGCGTCGTACTGCGCGGCGAAAGGCGGCGTGCTGAACCTGACGCGCGCTATGGCGATTGATCTTGGCAGGCACAACATTCGCGTGAACTGCGTGTGTCCCGGGGATGTGGACACGCCGATGCTCGCCTCGGAGTGCAAGCAACTGGGAGAAGACCGCGCGGAGTTCATGAAAGAGGCGGCGAACCGCCCGATTGCGCGGGTTGGAACGCCAGACGACGTGGCGAACGCCGTGCTGTTTCTCGCCAGCGATATGTCGCAATGGGTGACCGGCGCGCACCTGGTTGTGGATGGCGGCGGTCTTGCCTAGTGGAAGCGTTCGAGGAAACACATGCTCGACCTTCGCAATACCGCGCGCGCTCTACCCGCATCGATTTCAATAGCGACCGGCACTTCCAACCGGCATTCTGCCACGGACCCGAAAAACGCGGTAAATGTGGGAGTTTGCCCGCCCTCGGCATCTTCTCAATGCGGCTCGGCAGATCGGAGGCCTCCTCCCCCCTCCGCCAGATACCTGATTATCGAATCGAATCGAAAGCAGCGGATGTTAGGGCGCTTCAGCCCCTGCTTCGCTCCACCGATCGAGCTTCTTTGAGCCTGCCGCTTTAGATACCGCCGCCGGCGGCCGTCCTGGCCTTGTTGGCCTCGAAGTTCTTCGCCGTCTTCACCACCTGGTCGCGCGCATACGATGCGTCGCGCCAGCCCTTGATCTCGACGCGCTTGCCTTCGAGATCCTTATAGATGGAGAAGAAGTGCGTAATTTCCTTCAATAAGTGCGGATAGATGTCGGTATAGTTCCAGACATTGGCGTAGCGCGGGTTGTTCTTGCCCACCGCCAGCACTTTTTCGTCGAGCACGCCCTGGTCGAGCATTTCCAGCAGGCCGATCGGCCGCACTTCCTGAACGCAGCCGGGGAAACTCGGGTGAGGCACCAGCACCAGCACATCCAGCGGATCGGCGTCGTCGCTCAGCGTAGAAGGAATAAAGCCGTAGTCGCCGGGATAGTGAACCGGCGAATGCAGGTTGCGATCGAGCTTGAAGACGTGCAGTTGCTTGTCGTACTCGAACTTCGCGGTGCCTTCCTTGGGTATCTCGATGACGACGCGAAACACTTCGGGGCAGCGTTCGCCGATCGGCAGCTCCAGATAATTCACCATCTCGGTTGCATCTCCTCTGTGCGGGATGAGGACGCGGAGTCCAACATTGGCGAAGGCCCGAACCGCGCTCGCGGCGGCCATCCTCGCTCCGCCGGAACTACTATAATCACGGATGATGAAGGCTCATGTCTACGTCACCCTGAAGCCCTCGGTCCTCTATCCGCAGGGTCAGACCATTCACAACGCGCTGCGGAAGATCGGCTTTGCCGGCGTCACGGATGTCCGCCAGGGAAAGTACTTCACCCTCACTCTGGACGATGGATTGAATCCCGCGGCCGCTCAATCCGAGGTCGAGCGCATCGCCCGCGAGGTGCTGACCAACCCGGTCATCGAAGAGTTCACGTACAAAATCGAAGAGTAGGCCTCCGACGGCTTCAATTTGTGCCAAAGAGGTGCCCCCGGTCCCTCGTCCGCCGCGGCGGAGGGACCGGGGATGACGGACGACTTAAGGGAAGCTCTGAACAAGTCCAAAACCGTCCCTCAGGGGCTAACGCCCGCGCGAGTTTGCCGCGTGCGGGCATGGCTAAACAGCTTGCTGAAAAAGGCCACAGCGTAAAGAAATTCGCCAGCGAAGCGAAGCAGGGGCTGAAGCCCGCGTTGATTTTGAGACAAATTCGGCACGACTGAAGTCGTGCCCTGTTACAAAGCTGCGCCGTAGAGAGTTTTTCCGCAGCCTGTAAAGCCCGGGCGCATTTCGCCGTGTTTGCGGCACGGCTGTAAAGCCGCGCCCTTTCAAAAACGACGACTCATTCAGGGGTTCATTTGGGGCACAAGGCCCGCGAAGTTCAATCTCTTCGGATGGGGCCGAGTTCATTGCCGTCCGCGGAGATTTCGACGGAGGTGGCGCCGAAGAAGGGCAAGACCGAGCCCTTGCGTTCGACATTCTGCGAAGCGATCTGCAGGCCGTAGAGGAGAAGCGCGGCGCGGCGGGGATCGAGTTGACCGGAAGCCAGGGCCGACAGGACTTGGGAGAGCGCCAGTTGAATTGCACACCGGTCTTCCAGGACGGGAATGGCGAGAGGCTCGTTGGGAGATCTGGGCTGAACGGGGGCCCGGTGCAGGCGCGTGTGGAAACAGCAATAGGGTTTGTCGCGGAGGGCGGGCGAATGGCACGTTTCTCCGTTGGGCATGATGTGGCGGCAATCTTTGGCCATTTGGCGGGCTCCAAGAGCCATCCCCTACCTGGAATCTGTGGGCAAATTCCCTGTTTGCAGCCGATTGCCGACTGACCGCCGGCGCAAAATCTTGAATTTGCGGAACTTGGCCACAGATTCTTGGGAATGAACGGGTTATACGGATTTCAGCCGGAAAACGATGCATCCAGCGGCGCCATTGCCGGCGCGGGCGCGAAGTACGTTCATGGCACAGGGGCGCCGGTCGGGCGGCTGGTTTTCGGCTCATGGGTTTATTGTGCGCCGAAAAGGGGAAATTCTACGCAGCGCACTCAGTTGGGGGATTTCCAGTCAGCCCCTCAGTCCCCGCACAGCAGAGATTCGCGTTTCTTCACTCGTCACATTTCTGTCCGCCACACCTTGCCCTCCTACATATTGTCGGCTATATGTAGAAGCGTAAGGTATGAAAGCCGAACAGAAGCTCGGGGTTATCCTGCAGAGCTCATAAAGGTAGGCACGATGAGCTGGTGGCGAAGACTGATTTCCGGCAGGCGGATGGATCGCGATCTCGAAAGCGAGCTGCGCTTTCACTTCGAGCAGCGGGTGACCGACAGGATGCGCGCCGGGGCAAGCGAGCAGCAGGCCCGGCGCGAAACGCGGCTCGAGTTCGGCGGCATGGCGCAGGTGAAGGAAGACTGCCGCGAGAGCCGCGGAACGATGTGGGTCTCGTCGGTGCTGCAGGATCTGCGCTATTGTCTGCGTCAGTTGCGCAAGTCGCCGGCCTTCACGCTGACCGCCGTGATTACGCTGGCGCTCGGCATCGGCGCCAACACGGCGATCTTTACGCTGGTCCAGCAGATCCTGCTGCGTTCGCTGCCCGTGACCCAACCCTGGCAACTTCTCCGCATCGGCGACAAGGACATTTGCTGCTTCTACGACGGCTTTCAGAATGACGACGGCGACTTCGATCTCTTTTCCTACGACGCCTATCTGCACCTGAAGCCGTCGGCTCCCGAGTTCGAGCAGCTCGCCGCGGTAGAGGCCGGGGGCAGCAGCTTCAGCGTACGCGTGGGATCGGAACCGGGCAGGCTGCTGCGAGCGGAGTACGTGTCGGGAAATTATTTCGCGACGCTCGGCGTGGGCGCGTACCTCGGCCGGCCGCTGGGCGAAAACGACGACCGGATCGGCGCTCCGCCTGCGCTCGTTCTCAGCTATGCCAGCTGGCAGGCGGACTTTGCCGCCAACCCCGCCATCGTGGGTTCGACGGTGTTTCTCGGAAAGAACCCCTTCACCATCGCCGGAGTGGCGCCGCCTGGGTTCTTCGGCGATCGCATTGTGTCGTTTCCGCCGGAGATGTGGCTGCCCCTGTCGGCTGAGCCGCTGATCGAAGGGGCCAACTCGGCGCTTCTGCAGAAAGACACCGATTGGCTCGATCTGGTGGGCCGCATCCGCCCTGGAACCGATCAGAAAGCTCTCGCCGCCAAGCTCTCGCAGCTGTTGCGCCAGTGGCTCGTCACCCGGCCCCAATACACCGAGCATGGCAAGGCGGCGGAGATTCCCAAGCAGCATGTGGTGCTCACCCCCGGCGGAGGCGGCATTCAAAAGCTCCAGCAGCAGACCGGGACCGGACTGCGGCTGCTCATGGCGCTCTCCTCCGTGGTGCTTCTGATCGCCTGCGCCAACATCGCCAATCTGCTGCTCGCGCGCAGTGCGGTGCGCCGCTCGGATATCGCCGTGCGCATGGCCTTGGGAGCGGCGCAGCGCCGCGTCGTCCGCCAGATCCTGACCGAAAGCGTGCTGCTCAGCCTGATCGGAGGCCTCGCCGGCCTTCTCGTCGCCTACTTTGGGTCGCAGACCATCCTCGCGCTCGCCTTCCCGCATTCGCGCAACATGCCCATCCAGGCCAGCCCATCGCTGCCGGTGCTGGGGTTCGCATTCCTGATCTCTCTGCTCACGGGCGTCGTCTTCGGCACGGCTCCGGCGTGGGCTTCATCGCGCGCGCAGCCGGCCGAGGCTCTGCGCGGCATCAACCGCTCCACTCGCGACCATTCGTCTCTTCCGCAGAGGTTGCTGGTGGTCTTTCAGGTCGCCTTATCGGTGGTGCTGCTCGCCGGCGCGTTGCTGATGACCCGGTCGCTCTACCATCTCGAGCACCAGAACCTGGGCATCGTCACCACGAACAGCTACGAAGTCATCATCGATCCCAAGGAAGCCGGCTACACGGTCGATCGCTTGCCTACGCTCTACCGCGAATTAGAAGACGGCTTTTCTGCCCTGCCCGGCATGGCCCACGTCAGCTTCGCGCGCTATGTTCCACTCGGCGGCAACATGTGGGGTTCCTGCGTCATCCAGCAGGGCCATCCAGCGCCCGGTCCGAAGGATGACTGCTTTTCGATCTGGAATCGCGTCAGCCGCAACTTCCTGGATTCGATCGGCGTGCCCATCGTGCGCGGCCGCGGCTTCTCCGCACAGGATGTGACCGGCTCGCAGACCGTAGTACTCGTGAATCAGTCCTTTGCAAAGCACTTCTTTCCCAATCAGAATCCCATCGGCAAGCATTTCGGCATGGATTCGACGCTGAACTCCGGCATGTTTGAGATCGTCGGCGTCTTTGCCGACTTCAAGGTGACCGATCCCCGCAGCGAGCCTCGCCCGCTCTTTTTCCGGCTCCTCGGACAGCAGTACCTTGGATTCAAGGACCCGGAGGAAGCCGCCAGCGAAGCTGCCTCGCTGTATCTGAACTCGATGGTCCTCAACTTCGCCCGCTCGCAGCAGGACGCCGAGTTGCTCATCCGCAAAACGCTTGCCGGGATCGATCCCGGCCTGACCATTTATCACTTCGAGAAATATGACGCCGAAGTTGCGGACAACTTTACCCAGGACCGGCTGATCGCGCGGCTCACCAGCGTATTCGGCATCCTGGCGCTGGTGCTTGCATCGGTAGGACTCTACGGCGTGATGTCCTACTTTGTGGCGCGCCGCACCGGTGAGATCGGCGTCCGCATGGCCATGGGCGCCTCGCGGCCGCGCGTGATCCGCATGGTGTTGCGAGGGGCTCTGGGCCAGGTGCTCATCGGCCTCGCTCTGGGTGTTCCCGCTGCGCTTTTTGCCGGCCGGTTCATGACCAGCCTGCTCTACCAGGTCAGCGATACCGATCCGATCGCATTTCTGGGAGCCGTTTTCGTGCTGGGACTCTGCGCCACCGTGGCCAGCCTTCTGCCCGCGCGCCGGGCCGCCTCCATCGACCCCATGCAGGCGCTGCGGAGCGAATAAAGCCCGCCGATTTCTCTGCGCATCATTCCGGCATCTAACCCCCTGGTGCGCGGCTTGGATAAGCACGGAACCGCGGACCGTCCTTCGTGGGCCATCGTAACCGGGGAGATGAGAGCCGCTTGCGCCAGTCAGATTGGGAAATCGGGGCGCCGGCCTCCAACAGGAGTCCCCAGTTGAACGGCTCCGGCACGGCGCGCACGTTGTCGCGGCTATGGTTGCTGGCTGCCTCGGTTCTGGTCATCGCGGTTCTTTATCTCGCGAAAGTGTTGTTCGTTCCGCTCGCCATTGCCATCCTGATTGCCTTCCTGCTGGCTCCTCCTGTGGGCTTTTTCGAGCGGCGCCGCCTGCCGCGCACGCTCGCCGCCATGGTTGTCCTTCTCGTCTTTGTCCTCATCCTGGGCTGCGTGGGCTGGGTGCTGTTCTCGCAACTGATCGGCGTCGCCAACGACCTGCCTACGTATCGGGACAACATTACCCAGAAGCTGAACGCCATCCATAGTCCCAGCGACTCGGCGTTCAGCCGCGCCGTAAAGGAAATTGAGAGGCTCAGCGACCAGGTGAGCGATGCCGCCGCTGACTCGTCGACGGTACTCCCTTCTGCCAACGAGAGAAACGCGAAGAAGCCGCTGGGCGCGTCTCCCTCGCATCCGATTCAGGTGCGCGAAGTATCGCACATGCCGTGGCGCCTGGATCAACTCGGCGGGGTGCTGGACTCGGTTGTCATCGCGCTTCTGACGATCGTGTTCACCTTTTTCGTGCTGCTGCAGCGGGAAGACCTTCGCAACCGGCTGATCCGGCTCAGCGGCGACCGAAACCTGACCGTGATCACGCAGGCAATGAACGACGCCAGCCGCAGAATCAGCCGTTATTTCGCCATGCAATTAACGGTGAACGCGACCTATGGCGCCATCGTCGCCACCGGCATGTACTTCATCGGCCTTCCCCATCCACTCGTCTTCGGCGGGCTTGCCGCAATGTGCCGATTCATTCCCTACGTTGGCTGGCCATTCGCCGCGCTGGTGCCCACGGTCCTTTCGCTGGCGGTGTTTCACGGATGGACGCAGTCGCTCCTGATCGGCTGCCTGTTTCTTTGCCTGGAGATCGTCACTGCCAATTACGCCGAGCCTCATATCTATGGCAAGCACACCGGGCTCTCCGCGCTGGCAGTGCTGGTGGCGGCCGCGTTCTGGACGCTGCTGTGGGGACCGGTGGGATTGATTCTCTCCGTGCCCCTGACGGTTTGTCTGGTCGTCATGGGCAGGCATGTCCGGTCACTCGAATTCTTGACCGTCATGCTCGGCGACCGGCCGAAGATTCCCACATGGATCTGCTTCTATCAACGGTTGCTGGCCCGCGATGAACGCGAGGCCGCGGAGATCCTCGAAGCCTCAGCCAGAGACAAGCCTCTGGCCGATGTTTGCGACTCCGTGATGATTCCGGCGCTCGCCATGTCGGAGGAGGATCGGCTGCACCGGGATCTCGATGGATCGACCATCCGGTTCGTCCGCGGCACGATCCGGGAGATGATCGAGGAGTTGGGCATCCGGGAGATTCCCGAAACTGAGAATCACTTTGAGCCGAACACTGCAAATTCGAGCGAGCCCCATAGCTCTTCCATGAAGGTGTTGTGCGTTCCGGTTCGCGACGAAACCGACGAACTCACGGCGCTGATGCTGGCGCAGTCGTTGGACGGCGGGCGTATCCGCGCCCTGGCTGAGCCGCCGCGCTCGATCGAAGAGATTCTGGCTTCCGCCGATCGCGAAAAGGCAGAAGTGGTCGTTCTATCAGGGCTCCCGCCGGTGAGATTTGCGCGCCTGAATCGGCTGTACAGAATTCTGCGCGCCCGTAACCGCGAGCTGCGCATCCTGGCGGGAATCTGGGGCGATACGCGGATCTCGTCGCAGCAAATGGCGGGCGGACAGGAGCTTCATATCGTGACCAAAATGACCGACGCCGTCAGCGAGGTTCGCGCCGCGCTCGGAGTCGAGGAATCGACCTCGCCTGGAATGGGGGAAGCTTTTCCAATCGACGGCGACGAGCATGAAACGGCGGCTTGACTGCCTCTCGCGGCTGCCAGGGCGGGCGCACAGACTCGCTTAGAATGGCTCCATGTGCGGCATTGTTGGCTATGTGGGACCCAAACAGGTGGTCCCTGTCATCATCGAGGGACTGCGGAAGCTCGAATACCGTGGTTATGACTCGGCCGGCATTGCCGTGGGCAGCCCGTCGTGCCCCACGATCGAGGTGCGGCGCGCGCCGGGCAAGCTGAGCAATCTGGAGCAAGTGCTTGCCGAGAATCCGCTCGAAGGCAGTTTCGGCCTCGGCCACACGCGCTGGGCCACGCACGGCCGCCCCACCGAAGAGAATGCTCATCCCCACCGCGACTGCAAAGGCCGCATCGTCGTGGTGCACAATGGGATCGTCGAAAATTATCGCGATCTGAAGCGCGAGCTCGTCGCCCAGGGCCACAAGTTTGTCACCGAAACCGACACCGAAATCATCGCTCACCTCATCGAGCAGGTGCAGAGCGATGCCGCGGCCAATGGGGGCCGCATCCCGCTGGAAGTTGCCGTGCGCCGGGCTGTCCAGCGGCTTGGTGGCGCCTTCGCGCTGGGCGTTCTCTCGGCGGGTGAGCCGGACAAGATCGTCGCCGCGCGGCAAGGCCCTCCGGTTGTCATCGGACTCGGCGAAGGCGAATCGTTCATCGCCTCGGACGTTCCCGGCATCCTGCACCACACGCGCAATCTCTATTTCCTGGCGGACGGCGATATGGCCGTGCTCACGCCTGCCGGCGTCGAGCTGACGGATTTTGACGGCAAGCCGGTTCAGCGCGCCGTGACGCGCATCCACTGGGATCCGATCCAGGCGGAAAAGGGCGGCTACAAGCATTTCATGCTCAAGGAAATCTGGGAGCAGCCGCAGGCCATCGCAGATACGACACTGGGGCGCGTCTCGCTGGACTCGGGCAAAGTCTTTCTCGACGAGATGGAGATTTCCGACGAGGAGCTGGCACGCGCCGAGAGCCTCAACATCGCCGCCTGCGGAACGAGCTGGCACGCCGGGCTCACGGGGAAGTACATGATCGAGCGCCTGGCGCGACTGCCGGTCGACGTGGACTACGCCA
>Ga0335081_10022667_pt1 | contig 10157 bp, 7 predicted proteins | sample Lox_Sample_35_FD_206713 | JGI IMG/M metagenome (GOLD analysis project Ga0335081, IMG submission 206713) | Soil microbial communities from Loxahatchee National Wildlife Refuge, Florida, United States - Lox_Sample_3.5 | ecosystem: Environmental > Terrestrial > Soil > Wetlands | place: USA: Florida... | reverse complement strand
GCGGCCGCAAATCGCTGTGGAACGTCTGGCGCGCCGCCCTGCCCGAAGGCGAACGCCTGGAAGCCGCCGCGCTCGCCAAACTCACTCTATGGGCCTCCGGCCTCGATCCCGATACGGCGCATTCCCGCCAGGTCTCGCGCCTCGCCCTTGAACTGTTCGACGGCCTCGCCGCGGCCGGCTTCAACAGCACGTTCAGCATGCCCCGCGCCCGTATGCTGCTTCACGCCTCAGCGCTTCTCCACAACGTCGGCCGCTCCGAGACCGCCAAAGGACACCACAAGGCCGCCTCCCGTCTGATTGCCGCTCTCGATCCCCCGCTCGGATGGTCGCAGGACGAACTGGCGCGCGTGGCCGTCATCGCTCGCTATCATTGCGGCGCCGAACCGCGCGCGAAGCACAAGATCTATGCCGCGCTCGCGCCCGATGCGCAAATCATGGTGCGTGCGCTCGCCGGCGTGTTGCGCATCGCCGATGCCCTCGACGAGGCGCACAACGGCGCCGTTCGCCGCGTGGAGGTCCGCAGCAGCCCGGATTACTTGCTGATTCGTGCCGCTGGTTGGGAAGAATCAGAGGAAAACGCCGCCATCCTCGGCGGCCGCAAGCATCTGTTGGAATCGGCGCTCGCGCGCCCCATCATCGTCCGCAGCGCGCCCGCGCGCGAACCCGCCACCGTCACTCACCTCACCCCACGCGGCGCCGCCGTCGCCGACTGATCCGCGGCTGTTCGCTTTGCTCTTGGCTAGCCACGGCCGGTGCCTTCCTGACCGTGTTTTTTCTTCGAAGGGGATTGCGGCAACTCCTCCAGTCCACTCGGCGGTTCCTCACCGCGCGGCCGCTATTGTCCCGTCCCCGCCGCAATCGCCGTCAGTTTGTCCACTCTTGGCGCGATGGCATCCGCCTGGAAAATCGGCGGCGAACACGTCCGGTTCGTGCAGATAAACGCCGCCGCTTTCTGCATCTCCGGATACTGCACGTCCGGATTCGGCAGCCGGCCTTCCCGCGTGTCCCACCATTCCAGCCGCTTGTACCAGACCGGATAGCGCAGCGCGGCCTGAAACAGCGCCTGCGCCGCCGGATCATCTTTGTGTCCCACAATCGTCAGGTGCAGCGGCGGCCGCGATAGCTCGTAATCCACCAGCAGCGTGCTGGCCACCGGCAGCCGCCTGGCAATGGGCCCCGCCGCCAGATACCGCATGGCCTCCTGCGCCATCTTTTGGTATTCCGCGTTGCCCGTGTAGTAGAAGAGCAGGTTCGCCGTGCGCGCCACCATCACGATTTCGTCCCGCTGCGGATGCACCACGTAAGCCCGGTCCGTCGGCTCCTTCGACGTCAGATATCCCGCCTGTCCGCTGCCCGCGCGCGCGCGGAAATTTGTTTCGATAAAACGCATGGTTTCCTCGGCGTGCGCCAGCATCGGCCGGTCGGCCGTCACCTCATACAGCGCCAGGAACGCCCGCGCCATGGCGATCGAATCGCCGAGGTACGGCCCCGCGGCGTCTTTCGCGTCGTGGCGGAAGCCCCCGCCGGGCCTGCCCGCCGTGGCGGGAATCGCGCGATTCGCTTGCGCCCACTCGACCGCGCGCCTCGCCTCTTCCAGCGCCTTCCCATCTCCCGTAGCCGCGTAGAACTCCGCAAGCCCTGCGGCCGCCCAGCCGTTTTCCCGCGCGTACTGATGTTTGTCCACTCGCGGGATGCCCGCTTTGCGTCTCTCCGCGTCGCCCAGCCGGAAATACGCAGCGCTGTGCTCCCCGTCCACCACATCCGCGTCCTGGCTGGTGTAGAACGCGCCGTCCGGGCTCAGTAGGAAATTCACCATGTACCGGTGAATGGCCTGGGCCGCCCTCAGCGCCGTCTCGTCTCCAAATTGCGCGTAGCCCATCGAGAAAATCCGCAGGTTCTCCGACTGCATGGACATGATCTTCTCGAAGTGTGGGTTCGACCACACGCCGTCGGTCGAATACTGGTACACCCCACCCCACACCGGATCGATCAGATGCTCCTCGCCGGCCAGCGTCTGCCGCACCATGCGCGCTGCGCGCGCGTCTCCCGCCTTCGCCCGCACCATGGCCAGCTCCACCGAATCCCAGTCCAGGTATTTGTGCCCGAATCCCCATCCCCCTGCGTTCGTGTCGTATCCCGCCAGATAATCCTTCCCCAGTTCCGTGCGCAGCGCCGGAGAGATCGCCGTGCTCCCGTATACGATTTTCGGTTCCGGCACCACGCTCGGACCCGGCGTGGGATCGTCAATGATGGCTTGCAGCATCGAGGCCATGTCCCCAGGCGGCAAATAGCCCTGCCGCTTCACGATTTCTTTTCCGTTTCCGTCGAAGACCACGGTGGCCGGCCAGCCGTAATCCTCGTAACGGTTGGAAAGGTCCGGCCGCGCATCCTGGTCCACCCGGACCGTGATATATCGCGCCTCCAGCAGCCGCACGACGTCCGGATCGCGATATGTGGTCTCCGCCATTACGTGGCACCAGTGGCACCACACCGCTTCCAGGTCCAGCAGCACAAAGCGGTGCTCGCGCCTCGCCTGCGCAAACACCTCGTCCGACCAGCCCACCCAGTGTAGTTCCTCCTTCGCCGCTCTCGTTCCGGCCTGCTTCGCGGCCTTTCTCGCAGACGCCTTCGCCGGCTTTGCCGACTCCTGGCCGAAGGCCATCCCCGCGCCCGCCAGCGCCGCAACCGCCAGAACGCCTGCAATCCATCCGCTTGCTCGTCTCATGGTCGCCTCATTCCCGTTTGAGTTTACGCTCTTTGAGATGCCCGGGAGTACGCCCAGGTATTCATACTGCGAAGGTTCGGGAACGGATTTCGCCGCGCACCGCCGTGCACGGCCGTCAGCTGGGCGGAGTTTCTTCCGGCTTCAGTACAATGCTCACCGCGGACCCGGCCAGCGCAACCGCCGCCCCGATGTAGCTCAGCAGCTCCAGTTTTCCCTGCCGCTCCCACAGCCGATCCACTCCCAGCGCAACCACCGACTCCGCAATAATCAGCGTGCTCGCCGTGGCCACTCCCACGTGCCGGATTAAGTACAGGTAGCACACGAATGTCACCACGGTTCCCGCCACGCCCAGATACACCAGCGCCACCGACGGCCTCGTCGGAGGTGGCCACGGTAGCGGCTGCCATCCCAAACCCAGCGAGATGCACCACAGCCCCGCTCCCGTCGCGGCGAGAAACACTCCTGTCGCCGCCAGCGACGGCTCGCTGTGCACCTTCCGTTTATAAACCAGCAGATACCCCGCATTTGCCAGCACCGCTCCGGCCACCAGCGCCACGCCCATGGCCTGCTCGTGCGATACGTGCAGCCGGTCCCAGAAAAGAATCGTGATCCCGAACAGCGCCATCGTCCCGCCCGCGATCTGCCCCGCGGAGATCTTCTCCGACCGCGTCGCTCCCGCCGTCAGTGCCGTCAGCAGAGGCAGCGCTCCGTAAATCACCGCCGCCACGCTTCCCGGCACGCTTTCCTCGGCCTTGTACAGCAGCCCGTAGCTCATCGAATTGATCAGTCCGGCCGCGCACAGCCACGGCAGCGTCCGCCCCAGCCGTTCACCTAACCGCGCCAGTTCCCACGGCACGCACAGCGCGATCACCGTCACTGCGATCGTAAACCGCAGCGCGGCCGCCTCGTACGTCGGATACCCGCCCGGCCCGATCGTCAACCGGATCGAGAACCACGTCGTCCCCCACACCACCGTGCACACCGTGTAGGCGGCCACGATTCTTGTTTTCGGGGAGAAGGACATGAAGTCCCGGATTATACGCGTCACGCTCTCATCCGGCGGATTGCGTTTTGCATCGCCTGCGGTATTTGCAACAGGACTGCGCGGCGAAGGCTGATCTCAGCGTTTCGCCGCCGTGTCTAGCGCCACCAGCCGCCCCGCTCCGCGCAGGTATTGCAGCAGATGATCCAGCGGCGGTTTCGGTAGGAAATCTTCCAGCGTCATCTCCCCGCTCTCCGCCGACTCCATCACAAACCCACCCGGCAGTCCGCCCAGCGCAGCCACAAACGGCTCCATCTTCATCGGCGCCACGTAAATCGTCACATCCGTGTACAGCAGCCGCCCGAAATTCTCCAGCAGCGCTCCCGGCGATGCCGTGTACACTCCGCCCTCCCACATGCGAAACAATCCCGCGATTCCGATCACGAACCGGATCGGTTCCGCGGTGTGCCGCCGCAGATAATCCGCCAGCCAGTAGCCCTCCAGGTAGCGCGTCACCACCACGCTGCCGTGCGGCGCAAACTGCTGCACCCGGGCCAGCAACTCCGCACAGCCGTACTCCTTCCCTCCCTCCGCGCTTTGCGTGGTCAGCTCGATCACCGTCGCGGGCTCGTGCTCAAACGACTTTCCCTCCGCCAGCAGCTTCCGCCGTGCCGCGTCAAACGCCTCAGAAGCGAACATCCCCAGTTCCTCATGCAGGGTGCGCCGCACGATCAGCGGACGCTTCCGCAGCGGCGTGGAAGGTTCCACCACTTGCCCCTTCGTGTCGAACACCACCGCCTCCGCCATCTCTTTGCCCAGCAAGTCCAGGCACAACAGCCGCGAATCCCATCCCCCGAAACCCGGCCCGTTCACCTCCAGCACGTCGATGTCCAGCCGCTCGCTCGACAGATCGTCCCAGAGCCCCGCCAGAAATCGCTCCGTGGATGACCGCAAATGATAGGCCGCATGGATCAGGTTCACTCCCAGCGTCCCAATGGCCTGTTGCTGCAGGAGCGCCGTCGCATCGTTCAGATTGATGTGCATCAGAATCTGGCTGGGCGCCGCCCCCAGTTCAGCCTGGAACCGCATCCCCAGCCAGCCGTGCTGTTCGTTCGTGCCCTGGTAGTTCCGCGTCGCTACCGTGTCGGCAAACACGAAGAATCGCGTCCTGTCTCCCCGCTCTCCTCCCAGCCGGTCCAACAATTGCTTGTATTCATGATCGAGCATGGCCAGCAGCCGTTCTTTCGACACGTACCGCGTTCCCGCGCCGTACGTCTCGTCGCTCACCGTTTTGTCATACGCCGAAATCGCCTGAGCCACCGTCCCCGAAGCCGCGCCCACGCTCAGAAACCATCGCGCCACTTCCTGGCCGGCCCCGATCTCGGCAAACGTCCCGTAGATGGACGCCTCCAGATTGATGGCCAGCGCTTTTGCATGGATGTCACTCGACTGCGGCAGTGTGGAGGAGGACATGGCGGCTCCTTTCGCCAGAGTGCGTAATTGCCGGAGTATAGCGCAGGTCTTCGCCCACCATCGCAGTTCCTCCCTCCGGCGGCTCAGCGGCCGCCATTACCGGGCTCGCGGCGCGGATGTTAAACTCTCTTTGATGCCCTCGCGCGCAATCGTTCCGGCCCGGCCGGGGAAAGCTTCCCTTCTTCTCTTCTCTGTTCTGGCCTTCTGCGCCGTCGCCGCCTGGCCGCAGTCCGCTGTGACCCGCGTGGATGGCCGCATTACGAAAGAAGGAAAATCCCTGGTGGGCGCCCGCGTGGTTCTCAGCCAGCAGGAAACATTCGCGGCCTTCAAGGCCACGACAGACAAGTACGGCACATTCTCCATTTCCGATGTCCCCCGCGGCGAATATCTCGTCTCCATCCTGACCGCCTCGGACGACCTGCTGTACCGCAAGCCGCTCGCGCTCACCAGCGCGCCGGATGCCCCCATTCGCCTGGACCTCGAGATCTCTCCCGGCTTCGCCTCCGCCGGCTCCTCTTCCCCAGCCGCGAATTCGTCCTCCAGCTCAGCTCCCGCGTCGCCCGCCACCCCATCGAAAGACCCCAAGGCCGCTGAGATGGACGCGCTCTACCGCCGCTACGTCTCCGCGCAGCGCGCGGGCGATCACAATGAAGAAGCCGCCGCCCTAAAGGCCCTCGTGGCCGCGGATCCCGCTCGCTGGGATTATTTCGAGGCTCTGGGAGACACTCAGTCGAATCTGGGCGACCTCGACGGCGCGGTGCATAGTTACGACCTGGGAATTCAAGCCGCGCAGCACTACCTCTCCTCCACCGCTGCGGACACTTCCGTCATCACCAAGTCCGAGCGCGAGCGCACCCGCAGCGGAATGGCCGCCATGCTCCAGAGCGCCGGTAATACCTACCTCAAACTGAAAAAGACCGACGAAGCCATCGCCGCCTATACGAAAGCGGCCGAACTCTCTTCGGACCCCGCCACCGCCTACTACAACCTCTGTGTGGTCCATTACAACGCGCGCAAAATCGAAGGCGCCGCCCAGGCCTGCGATAAAGCCATCGCCGCAGATCCCGCCCGCGCCGACGCCTACTTCATCAAGGGCGCCCTGCAGCTCCTGGCCGTCAAGCCCGACAAGGACGGCAGGATCATCGCTCCTCCGGGCACCGTCGAAGCCCTCAAGAAATACCTGGAGCTCGCTCCCCAGGGTCCCCAGGCCAAGAGCGCACGGCAAATGCTCGACTACATCGGCGCCAATGGGCAGACCGCCGGCAGGGACAAAAAGCCATCGTGAAGACCGGCAGATGAGAGCCAGGCTCGCCGCGCGATCGACCGACCGCGCCGTTTTCGGCCACCGCCGCGTGACCGTGAACTTTGAACCCGGCGAAATCTCCCGCGAGGAAGCAGCCGCATTCGCCGCGCTGGCCGCACGAGGCGTTCGCGAACTCGAACGCCTCGCCGGCCTCTCCGGACGCGCCCCGCTGCGCTTTGAGTTGCGCGGCGCCACGCTCATTTCCTACGCGCGCGGCCGCACCATCCGTCTTCCCGTCCACCGCGTGCTCGCGCGCACAGCTCCCTACCTGCACGAAATTGCCCACGTGCTGCTGCCCTGCTCGCGCGCTCCCGCATGGTTCAGTGAAGGTCTGGCCGGCTATCTCGAATCGGCGATCAGCGAGCGTGGCGCGGGCTACGACTCGCACCTGTTCACACCCGCGGGTAACTCCGGCGTCCATGCCGATGCCGCGCACTGGCTCGCCGACCCGCGGGGTGCGTCCGTCATACCGTTTGTCGGCACACGCGGCACTCCGCGGGGCATTTTGGCCGACCGGCAGAATGTCGCCGCTCCGTTCTACGTCCTATCGCACTCGCTGGTGAAATTTATGGCGGATCAGTCGGGATTGCCACCGCTCGTCCGTCTCTCGCGCGCACGCAGCTTCCCGGCGGCCGCGCGCCGCCTGACCGGAAAGGCCGTCTCCGCCTGGCGCGCCGAGTGGCTCGATGCGCTCCGCCGCCCTGCCGCTCCCCTCAGTCCTCCAGCAGGCGGAACACCCGGGGCGGGTACAGCGCGGTAAGAACTCCCGCTCCCGGCGAAAACTCCTCGAACTCGATGCAAGCCACTCCCGCTTTTTTCAGCGCCGTAAACGACCGGCGATTCCCGGTGGCCTGCGAGATGAATTCGTCCATGTGCGGCGCGTGACCCGTGCACAGCACCTGCTCCACCCTGGATCGCGATAGCTCTTTCATCAGCGCCGTGGGCTCCGCCTCCGGCAACAGCGCCTCGCTCCGCCGGATTTTCTCCTTCGGATAATGCAGCGCCTTCGCGGCCAGCTCCGCCGTCTGCCATGCGCGCACCAGTGGACTCGAGAGGATCAGTTCCGGCTTCGCGCCCAGTTGCAGCATGCCTTTCATCACCAGCTTTACGCGCTCAATTCCCTTTTTCGTCAGCGGACGCTCCGCATCCGGCGGGCAGTCCGGCTCCTCCCGGTCGATTGCAATCCCGTGCCGTATCAGATAAATCAGCATCAATCCTCTTCGCCCTGCTCCTTCATCTGCCTTTGACTTCCTTTGCGTCCCTCTGTGTCCTCCGTCTCTCTGCGGTCTCTTTCGGCTTTGCCCTTATCTTCTCAGGCCACCCGCCGTCTCTCTTTTCCTCTCCGGAACATCGCCGCGGCTCCGAATTCTCTCTCGAACAGTCCCGCGCGCTTTGCAGCCGCGGCAAGCGCGGGGGTCAGATCCCCTTTGCCGGAAAGATCGAACTCCACATGGCCCACGTGGTAGACAGCCCGCACATCGCTCACGGTTTGCTGGTGGCCGGCATCCAGCCCTTCCGCCAGCCGCAGGATTCCCGCCAGCAGCCGCACCCTCCTGCGCTGCTCGCGGGGCAAGTCGCCGTAAGGACGATGGTCCGGGTCCGGCTCCGATTTGTGGTTGTGATACCGCACCAGGCTGCCCACAATTTGCCGCAGCTCGTCGGAAAGTCCCGGGATTTCTCCGTATCGCACCAGGTATTCCCCGTGCCGGTGATGCCCGCGGTCGTTCACGATGCGTCCTACGTCGTGCAGCAGGCCTGCCAGCTCCAGCGAGAGCCGCGCGTTGCCATCCAGCCCGTGCACGGGACGCAACTGGTCGAACAGCGAGACGGCCAGCCCGGCCACGTGCTCCCCATGCCGTTCGTCGAAGCTGTAACGCCTGCCGAACCGCAGCGCGCCCTCCCGCGCGCCCGCCGCGCGCTCGTCCCGCGCTTTGGCAGGCCGCGGCGGCGCGGCAAATCGCGTCGTCACCAGTTCCCGCAGCGCCCCTTCCCTGACTCCCACTCCAGGCACCAGCAGCGAGCGCAGCCCCAGCGCCTCTCCCGCTGTGTCCACCACCACCGCCGCAATGCCCAGCACGTCCGCGCGATCCCGCCGGATGCGGTATCGCCGCATCCGCCGCTCCACGTCCCGCCCCGTAAGTTCTCCCAGCCGCCGCCGCAGAAGGCGCAGGTCCAGCGCCGCCATTCCGGAATTCATCGCCGCCGGATAGATCTGCGCGAGCGCTTCCACGTTTCCGCCGCACGCCACCGCCGGTCCATGGCTGCCTGGCGCTCCACCGCGCAACGCCCGCCGCAGATGGTGCCGCACCACGTCCGCGATCAATTCCCGCTGTTCCGGACTGATGCGGCCGTCGATTCCCAGCGTCTCCATCAGCCGCACGGTTCCCACCGGCAGGTTCACGCTCCGTCGCGCCTGGCCGGCGTGCATCAAATTCACTTCCAGGCTGCCTCCGCCCAGGTCCAGGATCACTCCCGGCTCCACGCGGCCGCTGCAGGCGGCCAGCGCCGCCGTACGCACCAGCCGGGCTTCCTCCTGGCCGCTGATCACCTCCAGCCGGATTCCCGTCTTGCGATCGATGCGCCGTAGCAGTTCTTCGCGATTGCGTGCCTCGCGGCACGCGCTGGTGGCCACCGCGCGCCAGGCCTCCACGCGGTACAGTTCCATCAGCTCGCGAAATCCCCGGAAGGCCTTCACCGCGCTGTCGATCGTGTCTTCGTCAATGTGCCGCCGGGTGAACGCCAGGTGGCCCAGACGTACCGGCGCCCGTTCCGTGGCCAGTTCGTGAATTTCCGTGGGCGATTCGGCACGGGCGATGACCAGCCGTATGGCATTTGAGCCCGCGTCGATCGCCGCGATGTGGATTGGAAACGGCAATTCGGTTCAGCGCCACATCGGCGACAGCGCCGCGGACGGTCGGAATCGCGTGGAGTGAATCCCGAGATGCGCCGCGATGCGCGCGCGCAGATCCCCGTTCACCGCCGCCACGCTCCGTTCCCCGTCCACCTCAATAAACTGGTGGCGCCGCGCCAGAAGTTCGAACTCCTTCTTCACCATGCCCTGGTACCGGATGAACGATTTGTACAAATCCGAGGAAAGCGACATGTCGCGTCCCGCTTCCCAGTAGGAAATCGCATGCGCCTTCTTGAATTCGCGCTCGAAGGCCACCTCCGGCCGCAGGTTCAGCCAGAAGGTCAGCTGCGGCCGCAGCGACATTTCGTAGAGCTCGTGTAGGTATTCGCGGTCGATGCCCCGCACCACCGCGCGCGCGATGAGCGTGAAGATGTAGCGGTCCGCCAGCACCACCATCCCGCTCCTCAGCGCCGGAACGATGCGGTGCTCCAGCTGATCGTAAAAATCCGTGGCGTACATGAGCGCCAGCGTCATCCGCGTCACCGCGTTGTTCGCCAGCAAATCGTCGATGTCGTCCGCCACCAGGCTCGACCGCCGCAGCCCCATGGTCTGCACCGCGAACCCCTGCGATTCCAGCCACTCCGTCAGCAGCGCGATCTGCGTGGAGCGCCCCGACCCGTCGCTCCCCTCCAGCACTATCAGCGTCCCGGGCAGCTCTTCCTCATGGAAGCCCGGCAGCGCGGTCCCGAAAAAACCGGGCAGGGGCTTGACGCTCCCGTTCTTCGCCTTCGCTCCCCGCCGCCGCGCGCGTTCGCCGTTACCG
>Ga0335081_10022666_pt1 | contig 10157 bp, 8 predicted proteins | sample Lox_Sample_35_FD_206713 | JGI IMG/M metagenome (GOLD analysis project Ga0335081, IMG submission 206713) | Soil microbial communities from Loxahatchee National Wildlife Refuge, Florida, United States - Lox_Sample_3.5 | ecosystem: Environmental > Terrestrial > Soil > Wetlands | place: USA: Florida... | reverse complement strand
CCGTGGCGATTTCCCGGTAGTCCATATCCTGCAAGTCGCGCAGGATGACTGCCTCGCGCAGCTCGGGAGACAGCTTCTGCAGCGCCAGGTGCACGGTCTGGCCGGTTTCGAGGCTGCGCACACGCGCATCCGGAGCCGGCCCTTTATCCTCGATCTGATCGCTCAACGGCATCGCGTCTTCATGCTCGGAAGCCACCGAATCGAGCGAATCCGTCACCCGGTCCTGCTTGCTCTTACGAAAGTGATCCACCAGCAGATTACGGGTGATGGTGGTCACCCAGGTCATGAAGGCGCCGCGTCCTACGTCATACGAGTTCAAAGTACGGTACATCTTGATAAATACTTCCTGCGTCAGATCTTCCGCGTCATCCCCCGAGCCCGCAAAACGGTAACAGATGTTGTAAATCCGCCGGTTGTAGCGACGCACAATCTCCTCCCACGCAGCCGCGTCGCCGGCTATGCAGCGGCGGACCAGCAGATTGACGACCTGCGCGTCTTCCAACCTGCACTCCTGGGAACCCCTGGTCTTTTGCGCTTAAAGCGGCTCTGGGGGAGGGCACACTTCCAGCCTTAACAGCCACAAAACAGATACGTTATTGTGACCCCAAAAGTTCGCGAATTCGACCCTGGCCATGATTCGGCAAAGCATTGTAGCAGGGCATCCAAATCCTGAGCGAAGATACGGCGAAAACCCCGCCTTCTATGACGCCCGGCGGCGGCGAAGGGTCCGCCGCAGCGTTAGGCAAGTCCTGCCGGGTTGCAGTGGGCACGCTTTGCCGGTGGGCACAATTTCGCAGGTGGATAACGCCCGCAATCTCGCGATAAATATCACATGGCCAAAGACTTGATCGGATGTTGGGGACGGCGGCCTGTGGCCTTGGGCGTGCTTGATCACCACCAGGGTCGATTGAGTTACCCCCGATTAAACCATCGTGGGGAGGCTCAAGCTTGTTGCTCAATCGCCGATGTTAAGACCTAAAGGGGCGGGTTCGGCCAAACTGAGGAGAAACCACAATGTCCGTTTCCGGCATTTCTAGCAGCAGCGCGCTGGATTTCAGCGCGCAGAGCGTGCAAAACCGGATGCAGCAATTTCGGCAGGAGTTTCAGCAACTCGGCCAAGACCTGCAATCCGGCAATCTGTCTGCGGCGCAGTCCGATTTCGCCACCCTGGAGCAGAGCGCTCCCGGGTCGAGTACGGCTTCGTCTTCAGGCGCCAACTCCATCTCGCAGCAATTCAAACAGCTCGCCACCGACCTGCAGTCCGGCAACACTTCCGCCGCGCAGCAGGATTACTCCACCATCCAGCAGGATTTCCAGAACATGGCTGCTCAGCACCATCGCCACCATCACGCCGGTGGCGGCGGCGGAGCCGCGCAATCCATGGATCAGTTGGGACAGGCGTTGCAGTCCGGCAACCTCTCGCAGGCTCAGCAGGCCTACAGCGCTTTGCAGCAGGAGTTCCAACAGTTTGGATCGAGCAGCGCACTGCTCGCTGGTCAGGACCTCCTGTCCTCCAGCAGCGGCGTGTCGCTCAGCGCCTAGAATTCCCGGATCGGCTACGGGGTGGTAAGTCTGAAAATGGGCAGGCCTTGCGCCTGCCCTTTTGTTTTACGGGAAAAACTGCTCCTCGAAATTGCTCCTCGAAGTCACCCGGACGCCCGCCGGCGCCCCACCGCCGTGAGCGCGTGAAAAACAGTCCTACTCGCTGGTGAAGTAATCCACCGTCACCGGATTTTCAAACAGCGAATAGTCGCGCGTAACCACCGTGATTCCGCTCTCGGTCACGAAATAGCGCTGCCGGTCAGCTTCGGCGTCGAAGCCCACGGTCGTCCCTTCGGGAATATGCACATCGCGGTCGATGATGGCGCGCCGGATGCGGCAATGCCGTCCCACGTTCACGTGCGAGAACAGGATGCTGTCGTCCACTTCGGTATAAGAGTTCACGCGCACGTCGGGCGAAAGAATGCTGCTCTTGACCGTGCCGCCCGAGATGATGCACCCGGAAGATACGATGGAATCGAGTGCCGTTCCCGTGCGTCCGGCCTCCGCGAAGACGAATTTCGCCGGCGGATATTGGCGCTGGTGCGTGCGGATCGGCCACTCCGAGTCGTACAGGTTGAATACCGGCGATACCGCAACGATATCCATGTTTGCTTCGTAAAACGCTTCCAGCGTTCCGACATCGCGCCAGTACAACGCTTCTTTCTTGTTCTCATCGACAAAGTTAAACGAAAACACCCGGTAATCGTCCACCATCTTGGGCAAAATATCCTTGCCGAAGTCGTGGCTGGAGCTGGGATCTTCCGCGTCCTTGAGCAGCACCGGGATCAATACGTCGGTATTGAAGATATAAATCCCCATGGAACCCGAGATCATGGCGGCATCGTAGGGCGAACGGATTTCCGTCGTCTTGGGTTTCTCCAGAAATCCCGTAATGCGGCTGTCGGTATCGATCTCCACCACACCGAAGCGGTAGGACTCGGTCGGATCCATCAGAATCGTGGCCAGGGTCACATCCGCGCCCGAGTCGTTGTGCTGCTTCAGCATGCGGCCGTAGTTCATCTTGTAGATGTGGTCGCCCGAGAGAATCAGCACGTGTTTGGGCTGTTCGGAGCCGATGGAGTAGATGTTCTGGTAGACCGCGTCCGCGGTGCCCATGTACCAGTTTTCGCTGACCCGCTTCATGGGGGGCAGGATCTCAATAAACTCGCCCATCTCCCGCCCCACGATGTTCCAGCCCTCGCGGATATGCCGGTTCAGGGACAACGCTTTGTACTGAGTGAGGATGTAGACGCGCCGCAGGTCGGAATTGACGCAGTTGGAGAGCGTGATATCGATGATGCGGTAGATGCCGCCGAAAGTGACCGCCGGCTTCGCCCGATCGCGGGTCAGGGGATAGAGCCGCTCGCCCGCGCCCCCGGCCAGCAGCACTCCAAGAGTGTCTTTCATGGACATTTCAATCCGTCACTTGTCGAACTCAGGATCGCCCGTCCAGGCGGATTCCGCCGCTGCAACCGAGTGATACTAGCACAACGTCCCCAGCGTTCCACATACCGCGTAGGGGATAGTGTCCTCGTAGGACACTGCCGCGTAAGGGCCTGTTTTGGATTCTTTCCGGGTCGAAAGAGATGGCTGGATTTAGGTTCCCAGTTGCTAGTAACTGGTATCCAGGAACCCGCAAGCCGCCATACTTCGCGCGATGTATGACTGCTTCGCGCCGCCAGCACAAGTCCCGCACTCACCCACAAACTTGTCATCCTGAGCGCGGCGAAAGCTTGCCCTGAGCGAACCCGAGCCGGCGCGAAGAGAGTCGAATGGGGACCTGATTTTTGAGCCGAGCCGAGCATCCGCGAGTCGAACGGAGACCTGCTTCCTGGGATCACAAGAGGAAACCAGAAATTCAAAGCATGGAACTGAGATCCGGGAACTGAGAACTAAGTACCAGGTACTGAGCACCAGGTACCAGGTACTGGGTACTCAACCGCTACGCCGCGTCGTCGTCGACCTTGATGCGGAGCGACTTCAGGAACTTGAGATCCTGGTCGTTCATGCTGAATTCCGGGTTGGTGCTCAGGGTAGTGACCAGAGACGTCTTGTCCGTGGGCTTCTCGCCTTGCTTGCTGACCCCAATCGTGGCTTCGAGGACCAGGAAGATGTCATAACCACCTTCCTTGATGCGGGAGACAACCTCAGCGATCTGGTCGGAGTCCGCCAGAGATTCGTTGATCGCCTCTCCCAATTCCTTCATCAACTGCTTCAATTGCTGGTCCACTTGGCCCCCTGTTCAGGGCGCGTCAAGCTTGGGAAAGCTTGCCAGCCCTCGTTCGCTGCTGCCCGCCCATCAGAACGGGGCGTGACAGAGCATACAGCACGGAGTTTATTGTACGCCCGAACATTCGTCTGCGAACATTGATAAAATCGCTGAGTGTCGTCGCTTTCCACAGCCCGTAAGCTGAGCCTCATGGCGCGGGTCGCGGCCCAGCAGGCCGGCCGCAGCCGCACCGGGCGGGCGCTCATGCAGGGTGCGCGCGCCACCGCGGCCTCGTTCGGGCGAGTGCTCCATCAGCTCTGGCTGGAGGTCACAGGCTTTGTTTTTTTGGCTTTAGCCGGAATCGGCGGCTTGGCCGGTGCCCGCGAATATACCCGGTACGAAGCCGGAAAGTCCGGTCCGGGACGCTTGGTGACGGCGATTTGCTTCTGTTTGACCTTTGCCTATTTTGGCCTGAGCTCATTTTGGCGGGTTCGCAGAAAATCCCGAGGTTAGGCACGAAGAATGCAAAGGCGCATGGGATCTCCGTGGTTGTGAACGTTTCTAGCCTTTGCGTTCCTGGTGGTTAACGCCTATGCCCGATAAAGTCAAGATTCTCGATCCTGCCCAGTCGTCCGCTCCAGAATCCAGCGCGCAGGAAACTTCCTCGCATATTCCGGTTCGCCCGCTCTATACCCCGGCCGACCTCGAGGGTTGGGACTACGAATCCCGCGTGGGCTATCCGGGACAATATCCGTACACCCGCGGGGTGCAGGCCACGATGTATCGCGGCCGTCTCTGGACCATGCGCCAATATGCCGGCATGGGTGACGCTGAGGAGTCCAACAAGCGCTACAAGTATCTCCTTGCCAACGGCACCACGGGCCTCTCAGTTGCGTTCGATTTGCCGACGCAGATAGGCCTCGACTCGGACAACCCGCTTTCCATGGGCGAGGTCGGCAAAGTCGGGGTGGCGATCGACTCCATAGAAGATATGCAACGGCTTTTCGACGGCATCGAGCTGACCAAAATCTCAACCTCGATGACCATCAATGCCACCGCCTCCATCCTGCTAGCGCTGTACGTGGCCGTCGCCCGCCGCCAGGGCGCCGACACCCGCAGGCTCTCGGGCACGGTGCAGAACGATGTTCTCAAGGAATACATCGCGCGCGGCACCTACATCTATCCTCCGCACCAGGCCATGCGCATCATTACCGACCTCTTCGCCTGGACCAACGAGAACGTGCCGGACTGGAACACGATTTCCATCTCGGGCTACCACATGCGCGAAGCCGGATCGACGGCCGTACAGGAAGTGGCCTTCACCCTGGGCAACGGCATTGCCTATGTGCAGGCAGCGGTGAATGCGGGACTCGACGTGGACAAGTTTGGCCCGCGTCTCTCTTTCTTCTTCAACGCGCACAGCAACTTTCTGGAAGAAGTGGCCAAGTTCCGCGCCGCGAGGCGCATGTGGGCACGCATCATGCGGGAGCAGTTCAAGGCCAAGAATCCAAAATCCTGGATGCTGCGCTTCCATGCCCAAACCGCGGGCTCGACACTGACCGCGCAACAGCCGGAGAACAACATCGTCCGCACCGCGATTCAGGCCATGGCGGCGGTGCTGGGCGGCACGCAGTCGCTACACACCAACTCTTACGACGAGGCTCTGGCTCTGCCCACCGAGCAGTCGGCCCGCATCGCGCTGCGCACGCAGCAGATCATCGCCTTCGAATCGGGCGCCCCACAGACCATCGATCCCCTGGCGGGCTCCTACTATGTAGAGTCGCTGACCAACGAAATCGAAAAGCGCGCCACCGACTATCTCGACAAAATCGAGGCCATGGGCGGCATGCTTAAAGCCATCGAGCGCGGATACGTGCAGCAGGAGATTCAGAACGCCGCTTACCAGTACCAGCAGCAGGTGGATCGTCTGGAAGCCGTGGTCGTGGGAGTCAATCGCTTCCACCTCGACGGAGAGAAATCCGTACCGATCCTGCACATGGACGAATCGCTCGAGCGCAAGCAGGTCGAGCGCGTGCGCGCACTGCGGTCACGGCGCGATCCCAAGCCCTGGCAGGACGCCATCCGAAAAGTGGAAGACACGGCTCGCACCGGAGGCAACCTCATGCCGCACATCGTCGCGGCCGTGGAAGCACACGCCACCGTGGGTGAAATTTCCGACGCCATGCGCAAGGTCTTCGGGGAGTACAAAGAGGCGGTGGTGATTTAAATCCTTGCCGGGGCGACTGTCCGAGGTGCTGGGCTGCTGCCGGACCGCGAACAGGATTTCAAGCGTTCTTTGGCTCGATTCGGTACGCCTCCACCCACTGATCATGCGCCGCCTGCGTCGCCGGCCACTGGAAGCACAGGCTATATCCATCCGGATCCTGCACATACAGCTGCTTCATTCCGTATGGCGCGACCTTCGGTTCCTTGACCTTCAAGCCCTTTGTCCGCAATTGCGCGTACGCCGCGTCCACATCAGGGCAACCAAAATACACGCAGGTATCGGCGTGAGCTGCTATCCGGGCTGGATCAGGTACGGCGGGACGCTGGTCGCGTTCGTAGGCGGTGTTCAGCATCAATTCGACGCCATTCAACTGGAGCAAAGCCCAATCAAACTCCGGCCCCGGCCTGGACTGGCTCTTAATTTGGAATCCGAGTTTGTCGCAGTAGAACTTTATCGACGTTGGCATGTCGAAAACCTGCAGTAGCGGACAACTCCCCAAAATCTCGATTGGCATCTTGCACCCCTTGCGCTGATGACAGACGCTTGGAATCGACGGGACACATTTTAGTCGAGGAAGCGAACAGAAGGGAGGCCGGACCTAGTCTGCCGTCTTGTATTCGCAGGCTTCGCGGCACGCCAGGCAGTAATACAGTCCGTCCATGCACATGCGCACATCCAGCTGGGACTGGCAGAAACAGCAGTACTTCTCACACTCGCAGCGCGCTTCGGCTTGGTCGCACTGCGCGCACACGACTCGGGCTTGAGTACCTGACATGCTAAAAGTTTAACGGGCCGCATCGCTCCCTCCAAGTTCCGTTGGTAACCATGACAACTCCTTTGCCGAGGTATCGCCAGAGGTTGCCGATCTGGGATTTGCATCTCTGTCTCCCTGTCCCTCTGTGGTGAGTTTCTGCGCCTTTCCCCCGTTTGACCGCCGGAAAAAATGCGTGATAGGGTTAATGGTTCCTTCATCCCGGCAGCCCAGCCACTGCTTTGATTGAGGTTTTCTTGCCCGCTGTAGAGGCGACCACGCTAACCGTCCGTAAAACCGCACTCAACGCCGTCCACCGCGCCATGGGCGCCAAAATGGTGGAATTCAACGGCTGGGACATGCCGGTGGAGTATCCCGCCTCCGGCGGCATTATGGCCGAGCACAACGCGGTCCGCGCCAGCGTGGGCATTTTCGATGTCAGCCACATGGGCGACATCCGCCTTGCCGGTCCCGGAGCGCTGGCCGCCGTCCAGCACATCTCAATGAACGATGCCTCGCGCCTCGCCATCGGCCAGGCACAGTATTCGGCGTTGCTCTATCCCGAGGGCACGTTCGTCGACGACGTCATCGTGCACCGCCTCGGCGAGGACGAATACCTGTTGGTCATCAACGCCGGCACCCGCGAGAAGGATTTCAACTGGGTGCTCGACAACACGCGGCGCTTCGATTGCGAGATCGAACATCTCTCCGACGACTTCACCCAGATTGCGATTCAGGGTCCCAAAGCTGTGGACCTAATGCAGAAGATGACCGACGCGAATCTTTCCGCGGTGAAGTTTTATTGGGTCACGCGGGGGATGATCGTGCTCTCGGACAAGAGCATGCGCCGTTACCTGGACAACACGCTCATCGCTCGCACCGGCTACACCGGCGAGGACGGCTTCGAAATTTACGTGCCATCCGACGAGCCCACGAGTACATGGGTGTGGAACAGAATTCTCGAGGTGGGCAAGGAATTCGGAGTGCTCCCCTGCGGCCTGGGCGCGCGCAATACGTTGCGCCTCGAAGCCAAACTTCCGCTCTACGGCCACGAAATTTCCGACACCATCAACGTTTGGGAAGCGGGGCTTGACCGCTTCTGCAAGATGGAGAAGCCTGAGTTCATCGGCCGCGAAGCGCTGGTAAGAGCCAAAGCCGAAGGCGTGAAGAAAACTCTGGTCGGCCTCGAAATGATCGAGCGAGGCATCGCCCGCGACGGCTACAAGATATGGAACGAGGCCAGCGTGGAAATCGGTTACGTCACCAGCGGATCGCCCGCGCCATTTCTGAAGAAGAACATCGCGCTCGCCTACGTTCCGCTCGAGCACTCAGCCCTTGGCTCGACCGTAAAAGTTGAAATCCGCGGGCAGGGAGTGCGCGCGCAGGTCGTGGCAACGCCGTTTTACAAGCGGCCGAAGAAATCCTGAAGGCGAAGATTGTCGAGCAGACCGGGGTTTGTGAATTTTCCAAAAGCTAAGGGCTAAGAGCCAAGAGCCAAGCGCCGAAAGTCAGGAGCCAGAAAGCAAGATGCCCTATCCAAGCGACCGCAAATACACCAAAGAGCACGAGTGGATCAAAGCCGAAGGCAACAGCGCGACGGTGGGCATCACCTCCTACGCCCAGGAGTCTCTCGGCGATATCGTGTTCGTCGAGCTACCCAAGGTCGGCGCCGAACTTACCGCCGGCAAGACTTTTGGCACGGTGGAATCCGTGAAGGCGGTCTCCGACCTCTACGCGCCGGCCTCGGGCACGGTTGCCGAGGTGAACGGCGAACTGGCCACGGCTCCCGAGCAGGTCAACAAGGACGCGCACGGAGCCTGGATGCTGAAAATCACGCTAAAAAATCCAGCGGAACTTGACAGCCTGCTCTCCGCCGCCGACTACGACAAGTTTGTCAGTGAGGAAAGTGGACACTAGCCGGCTGAGGCAGAAGCGCCGGGTTGTCTCAAGGCATCGCTTCAGCGATGCCGCCCGCCTCACCGAGCAAGTGCCGGCTTTAGCGCTGAGGAATGATCCTCTGATGAAACGGAGCTTTCTGCGGTCAGCTTATAACGCGAAGTATTCGAAAAATCCCGCATCGAAACTCGCATTAGACACTCGCCGAAAACGACAGTCGCAATCGCGAGCGCTGACATCTATATTTCACTTATGAGATATCTGCCCAAGTCTCGCGCCGACCGGGAAGCGATGCTGCAGGCGATCGGCAAGCGGTCCGTGGATGATCTGTTCGCCCCCATTCCCGCCGAGTACCGCCTGAATCGCGACCTGAAAGTTCCGCGCCAGATGGCGGAATCGGAGATCGTCGACTGGTTCCGGGAGCGCTCCCGCGAAAGCGGCGACGGCTACTCCACGTTTCTCGGCGCGGGCGCGTACTACCACTACCGGCCGGTCATCATCGATTCGCTGATCTCGCGCGGCGAATTTCTCACGGCGTATACGCCCTACCAGGCGGAGATTTCGCAGGGCACGCTGCAATCCATCTTCGAATTTCAGACCATGATCTGCGAACTCACCGGCATGGAGGTCGCGAACGCCTCCATGTACGACGGTTCGACCGCGGCCGCCGAAGGCGTGATGATGGCCGTCCGCCTCACCGGCCGGCGCTCTGTCGTCGTTGCCCGCAGCCTGCATCCGGAATACCGGGAAGTGCTCTCGACCTACGCCACCCATCAGGGCATGCCGCTGGCGACTGCGTCCTATGCGGAGAACGGGCGCGTTAACCTGGCGGAGCTGGAAAGAGCGGTTACGCCTGACACCGCTTGCGTCCTTATCCAGTCACCCAACTTCTTCGGCACGATCGAAGATGTTGCCGCGATCGCCGAGATCGCGCACAAGCGCGGCGCCATGCTCGTTGTTTCGGTTGCCGAAGCCGCTTCGCTCGGGATCGTGGAACCGCCGCGGCAGGCCGACGTGGTCGCCATGGAAGCGCAATCGTTCGGTGTGCCGCTGGGTTTCGGCGGACCGTATTGCGGCGTGATCGCCACCCGCGAACAATTCGTCCGCCAGATGCCGGGCCGTCTCGTCGGGCAGACCACCGATCGCAACGGCAAACGCGGATTCGTTCTGACCCTCGCCACGCGTGAGCAGCACATCCGGCGCGAGAAGGCAACCTCCAACATCTGCACCAACCAGGCGCTAGTCGCGCTCATGGTCAACATATTCATGAACGTGTATGGCAAGGTTGGCCTGCGCGAACTGGCCCGGCAGAATCTGGCCAAGATTGCGTACGCCGTTGACCAGTTTGGCAAGCACGCCGAGGTGCTCTTCGCTGGATCGCCGCGCTTCAACGAATGTGTGGTAAAGACCAGCGAAGATCCCTACGCCATCAACGGCCGGCTGCTGGGGCACAAGATTGTCGGCGGGCTTCCCCTGAAGAAGTTTTATCCTGAACTCGGCAACGCAGCCCTGTGGTGCTGTACCGAACTGAC
>Ga0335081_10022665_pt1 | contig 10157 bp, 6 predicted proteins | sample Lox_Sample_35_FD_206713 | JGI IMG/M metagenome (GOLD analysis project Ga0335081, IMG submission 206713) | Soil microbial communities from Loxahatchee National Wildlife Refuge, Florida, United States - Lox_Sample_3.5 | ecosystem: Environmental > Terrestrial > Soil > Wetlands | place: USA: Florida... | reverse complement strand
ACGGATTATACAGAACGTATTCACCGTCGTCCCATTCTGCAATGAAACCATTCTGAAGGGCAGCGAGATACACTGCCAACGTGATGACGGCAACGAAACCTGCAAGGTAGTATGTAAAGTTCCGCTTCTTTTGCACCACGACCTCCACGCTGCCGCGGCCTGAAACTATTTGCTTGCCGATACGCAGCGAGTGATCTGCCGGGGATAGAGTATCATCGTAGCCAGAACAGCCGGCTCCTCGCTCGACCAAACACGGTCCGGCAGTAATTCTCTAGTGCTTCAGCATCTCTTCGATTGTAATCCTTATCGAATCACTGAGCGAGGCGATATCGCAGCCTCCCTAGAGAGTAAAGGCCATGGGGGCATTCGAGCTGGCAAGAATGCTTTGGACGATGGCACGGATGCCTTCTAGCGAGACCCGGATGTTGGCGTGCCGGTCATTATCGGGCTTGTTCTTGGAATCGTAGAGAATTCCCAGGTTGTTGTGAACTGTCGATGCCGGCATTAACTTGACCACGGCTTCGTACCGTTCAGTGGCATCATCGATCAAGCCGTTCGCTCGTCATGTGCAGAGAAAATTGCTGGCAACGTAAGCGCCGTTTACTCAGGCGCAATGGGGTCGCTACGGGTGCTCTCGATGCGAGCTTCAGTTAAGCCTCTGTCAACATGTTTCGCCTGTCATGGCGCATTTTGTTCAATCAATAGAATGGCAGTAAATAGCTTCTTAATCGCCTACCGTTCGTTCCCGCCGACGCTTCTGGCTCATTGCCTGACGGAGCAATTGCATGTTGTCAAGCGCTGCGGGGAAATCGGGCTTGAGTTTGAGGGCGGTTCGATATTCCCCGGCCGCATCATCAAAACGCCCCTGTGTGAAATAGACGTACCCAAGGTTGTTATGAATCTCGGCAACACCCGGTGCAAGCTTTATCGCTGTTTGATACTCCTTGATGGCCTCGTCAGGCCGACCTTGCTTGAAATAAACATAGCCGAGGTTATCGTGGGTCAACGGGGCTTCAGGATTGAGCTGGGCGGCGGTGTGAAACTCCTCGATCGCTTCCCCGAGGCGCCCCTGGTTCAGATACGCATTCCCCAGGTTGTTATGAGCCATCTCATCATCAGGCTTCAGTTTAATGGCCGCTCGATAGTTCTCAGCCGCCAGATCGAGATACCCTCTTGCTTCGTAGCCTTTCGCCAAGTTAAACCGAGGCCGGAACTTCCGAGGACTTTTTACTGTTGTATCCCGCCATAACGTTACCGGATCCTGCCAGAGCGTATTCCTCGAATACGTGATGCCTGAAAAAGCAACGATTACCAGAACGGCCACCAGCGAGATGACCATGCCTTGTCGCATCTCTCCCCGGGTCTCTGTCCGGCATGATTTTTCGCTCATCGTCCTGCCCATGGAGGGTTCGAATCAGGTTGTATGATGATCGACAGCCCCCCGAAATAATAACGAGAGCGCAACAAATGAGCTGCGCTCTCGAAAGCATAGATCTTCAGACATGACCCCGGTTACGATGAGAAGATTCCAGACCGGAGCTGCCGGCGTTCACTCTTTCCTGTACATTTGCACGCGGTTGTTACCGCGGTCCGCTATGAATATGTCGCCCTTTTCGTCCAGGTAGATATCGGAAGGATAGTGGAGTTCTCCCTCCTTCCAGCCCATTCTCAGCTTGCGACCTTTAAAGGAGCCGTCCTTCCCTAGAGCCACGACACCGCTGCCGAACTGATCCACCACATAGATAAATTGCTTATCAGCTGTGAGCGCGGTCGGGAACGTGATATAGTCTTTGAGCCCCTTCGTCAGCGGGGAAAATGCCTTGTCATCGGGGCCTGCGGAATAGACCGTAACAGTAACGCTGTTGAGGATAAAGAGCGTGCCTTGGGGATCCACGGCTAGGTCCGAGAAAAAACCATTAGTTGTCGGTAAAGCGATCTGCCTCTGGAACTTTCCTTCCGGGCTCACGACGAGCACTCGTGAAGAAAATACGTCAAGAATGTACATATTATCATTCGTATCGATCGCGAAATTTTTTGGCAACCACGTTTCCGGCGCAGGCACTCCTTCAGGCTCGAAATTCCCTTTGGACTCGCCTGTGGCGCTCAGTCGCAGAATCTTGTGCTGCTTGCCGTCGATCACAAAGATATCTCCCTTGGAATTCATCCGAACGCGCTGGGGATAGGCTACCTTGATCTCAGCCCCCGGTCCTGGCTTTATGGTTCCGTCGTCCTGCAGGGTAAAGGGCTGGAGACGTCCGTTTGCAGTATCGGATACGAGGATGGAATTTCCCCTGCAGGCAACACCTTCGGGCTGATTGATTTTAACTTGTTTAGCATCGGCATATATCGAGGCAACATGAATCCATCGCACGACCTCGGCGCTCAGAGCCGGGGTGGGCAGCAGCAGGATCGCTATAAGAACGATATTTTTCATCATGGCATTATCTCCTATGTTCTACATGGCACTGGGTGCACAGTTCCGATGACGTCGGGTAGTAAAGCAGATTTTTGTTCACCGTCCCATGGACCCCATGGCAGCTTGTGCACAGGACCATGACATTGTTATTCCTCGGGTCGGGGGCCTTTTCTCCGAGGGGATGAGTTGAGTGCAACGAATAATTATGGCAGGACATGCAAATGTCGATGACGGATGCCTGCTGGAACAGGAGCACATTATCCGAAGCATGGGGAGAATGGCAGGTAGTGCACATGCCATCCTTTACCGGAGGGTGTTTTACCTGAGAGCTTTTCAGTTGCTCAATGGCATCGGAATGACACCCGCCACACAGGTCGATCATCTTGGACTTGAGAAGTGCCTTTTCCGGGCCTGCATGGGGATTATGGCAATGGAGACAGCCTTTTTTATCCGCCACAGGCCAATGGAGCCGGTTCTTGCTGAACATCTCATTGACCATCGTGCTATGGCATCCCCGGCACAGCTCGTACCCCTGCTTTTTGGTCGCAAAGGGCGTCGGGGATGAAGGGTCTTCGTGGCACTGATTGCACATCTTATTGGCAACCGGCCGGTGAACGTTCGCGAAGAGTATTCCTCCTTTATCAGAACCATGAGGATTGTGACAGCTCGTGCAACGCGCTTTCGCGACGGGATAGTTCAAGTGCTGTTTCTTGAACGAAGGCGTGTCCGTCTTGTGGCACTTAAGACAGAGCGCCGGCACATCCGCCTTCAACAGCGAAGCGGCCTGGTCAGAGGAATGGGGGTTGTGACAGTTGATACAACCCTTCTCCACGGGATTGTGCCTGAATTTTACCTTTGTTATGGTATCGGCCATATCCTTATGGCAGCCGAAACAGAGGTCGTTCCCTGCCTCCAGCAGATTGAACTTGTTCTTTGACGCGTGTGGGTCGTGACACTTGATACAGTTTCCCTCTGCGACGACCTTATGCGTACTGAGTGCCTTTTCGGATATCACATTGGGGTGGCAGGTGAAGCAGATTTTATTAGGATCCGCTGCCAGAAGCTTGCCATGGGAGGATGCGTGGGGATTATGACAGCTTGTGCACTCTCCTGACTTCACCGGCGTATGGACAGAAGGAAGCTTGAGCTTGTCCTGGAACTCTACATGGCAGGTCAGACAATTCTTCCCCTGCGCCCCCGGCTTCAGTCTGAACTTATTTTCCTGCGCACCGACGGGTGCTATGATCCCGAGAACACAGACCGCAATAAGCACCTGGAACAGCCAGTACCGTACATTCATGCCTTCATTTTTCATTTCTTTTCTCCTATATGGCAATCATCGCACGACCGTGCGGCGAATGGAGGATGGATATCGGCTTTGAACAGTTTCGGGTCCTTCGAAGCATGCGGATCGTGACAGCTTTTGCAATCCATGACAGCAGCCTTGATATTGATATGGCTCTTCGCAAAAGAGCTGTCGTTCAGGTCATGGCAGGCACTGCATAATTGGGGTATCGGCTCCGTCAGTAATGAAGGATTCTTTGAAAAGTGCGGCATGTGGCACCGCAGGCAATCACTCGCTGCCGGCGGATGGTTTGTTTCCGTCCCCAACCGCGCCTTGATGTCCTGATGGCAGGTAAGACACAGATCGGGACTTTCCACCAAGAGGAGTTTGGCCAATTTTGACTTGTGGGGGTTATGGCACTGGGTGCATTCGCCCGTCATCACCGGGGCATGCGTGGTCTTTCCGGTACCAATCTCCTGCTGCAACTTCGTATGGCACTGGAAGCAGAGCACATTCTGTTTCGCAACGATCATCCCGCCGATATTGCTGGCATGGGCATCATGGCAGGTAAGACACTGCTCTTTCTGGAAGGGGACGTGGTCGGACCCTCCGGTGCCTACCTTCTTTATCAGCTCAGCATGGCATTTCGCGCAGAGGGCCGATCCCGACGCTTTCAGGAGCTTCCCTTCACTCGATCCGTGGGGATTATGGCACAGATTGCACGTTCCATCGCTGACAGGCTTGTGGGTATAAGCTTTCAGAAAATTCGTTTCCGCGTCAGTATGACACGAATAGCAGATCGTGTCCATCCGGTCCCGCGTCATAGCTATAAAATTGGAACCGTGGGGGTTGTGGCATGAGGTACACATATTTTGGGCAAACGGGGGATGGACGTCTTTCGCCTGCTTCAGCTCCTGGGTCTTTGCGTGGCAAGTAAAGCAGATATCCCCTTCTTTCGCGATCAGGAGTTTCTGGTTCTTCGCCGCATGGGGAGCGTGGCAGGACAAACATCCCTTCCCGCCCGTGACCGCTGCGTGACTAAAGGCTTTTTTCTCTTCTTTATCCGGATGGCATCCGAAACAGAGCTTATTGCCTTTATCGACGACCAGTTTCGGGTTCTCCGAGGAATGTGGATCATGGCAGGAAAGACACATCCCACCACTGAACGGTGGGTGCTCGATCGTGCCCCCGGCCTTAAGCGCCGAAGCGTCATGGCACTGGTAACAGAGGTCGCCTCCCTGTTGCGCCGTGTCAAAGGGTTTCTGGGACCCTGCGGGGTTGTGGCACGAATCACAGCTCGAGGAGGCAACGGGGCTGTGAACGCTCGCTTTCAGGAGCTTTGGCTCCGTCGAAGCGTGGGGGTTATGGCAGAGTGAGCAGCTTTTGCTGTCCACGGGATACCCATTGTGCGCCTTCTTGAATGACGATGAGCCGCTGCTGTGGCAGTCGAGACACAGGGCCGGCTCCGCCTTGGTAAGCAGGTTGTCCACATCGGAGCTGTGGGAAAGGTGACATGCCTTGCAGCCGTCGGTCTTCAGGATTTTATGCGTAACTTTCTTCTCGTAGTCCTCCTTCGCGTGGCACTGGGTACAGAGCGCCGCACCTTCGTTCTTGAGCAGGTGGGGCGCCTGTGACGCATGGGGATCATGACAGTTCGTACATTTGCCTGTCCGCACCGCCGTGTGCACTTTTGCCTTGTCCAGGCCTATTTTTTCCTTGGGATGGCACGTATAGCAGAGATCGTTCTGGGGTTTTTTCAGGAGCAGTTTGGGAACCTTGCCGTGCCGGAGATGGCAGTCCTCGCATTTTTTTTCCTTCACTATGCGGTGCACATTTTTCATGCCAAGATACTGGTCGGCAAATTTTTTATGGCATTCAAGACACTCCTTCTTTTCAAATTTCCTCTGTGCCAGCGCCTGGGGGGTCGCGGCGAGAAAAACCGCCCCGCTCAGAAGAAAAAATATTCCCAGTAGAAGAATTTTCTGTTTTGAATGTATTATATGCATGGTTCTCCTCAGACTATCTCACGGTATTTTTTATTTTTCGGAACCTGCCAGATACACCTTGATATCCGCTGATTCTTTCAGTTTTCGGATCCACTCATTCATTGCTGCATTCAGCTTGGCAGAGAACACTTTGTTCCGGATCTCCACCTGGACCTGCTCGAATGGCTGCTGCTGGGGAGGCACCACCTCCGGTATATACAGAACATGGAAATGGCCCTGCGGGCTTTGAAACAACCGGAAATCCTCGGCGTTGACTCCGGAGAGGGCTTCCTGCACATTCGGGTCCAATGTGTCGATCGGCACCAGCTGTTCCTCAAAGGTCATCAGGTCCTTTGTGTTAGGATCAAGCTGACCCTCCATTTTGTCCTTGACCCAGTTAAAATCCGCGCCCTTCCTGAGCTTCTCGAGCGCCGCTATAGCGTCTGCCTCTTTCCCGAATGCGAGACTTCGAATCATGACCATTTTGGGGGACAGGTAATCGCCAGCATGATCGTGGTAGTAGGCCCTCAAGTCCTCATCCTGCATTTTCACGTCCCGTATAGCGACCTTCTGGATGAACGCGCCCCACAACGTGTCCCGCTCGTACTCTTCGACCATATTTTTGTATTCCGCTGTTTTGTCGAGCCCCCGTTTCTTTGCCTCCAGGATGAACAGCCGCTGCTGTATAAGGTTATCCAGGACCTCATGCTTAGTCCTGATCATCTTTTCTCCCTTTAGATTCTTCATCCCGTGGTAGAACTTATCCTGCATCGCCTCGGACAGTTGGGCCACCGTAATGGGTTGGTCCCCCTCGATCTCGACCGCGACCCGTTTGTCCTCCAGGAGCTTCTCGAGCCCCTGGCCCTCCGATCCGTAATCCAGACTTTCAATCAGCCCCTTATCCTCTTTCACATATTTTTCGCGCAAGGATTTGCTCAACGCCTCCAAGGCTTTATCTGTCTTGTTCCAGAGAACCATTTGCCGGGCCTGCTCTTTTGCATCGGCGCTTTCCGGAGACCGGTCATCATCGAGCCGGAAGAGGGCAAAGTATGTTTTGTCCCCCGCCAGAACGATCTTCATAACGGGGCTTAAGGAACCGATCTTCATTTTTGAAATAGCCGCTGCTATCTCCGGGCTGAGATCCTTGAATTTTACATAGTACCCCGTATTGATCTCTTTTATAATCTGTCCCTTTTTCCCCTTTGCGATCACCTCGTCAAAGCTTTTTCCTGCCTTGATCTCTTTAACGGCCTTCTTCGCATCCTTTTCCTTCTTAAAAAAAACCCCCGTCGTCTTCACTTCCCTTATGTTCTCTCGATAGGCTTTCTCGACCTCGCCTTCATCCGCTGTAATACCTTTCGAGACATCCTGCCGCAGGAGGTCCCGCAGGGACACCCTTGAGAAGACGTCTATAGGATCCTTTACTTCCGGAAGCTCGTCGAGGCCGATGGTCTTTGCTTCCTGGATGACAAGCTCAACATTGATCAGGCGCTGCAGCATTACATTAAAATCTATTTTGGGCGCCTCCGTGACCTTTCCCTTTTTGCCCTCATCCCCCTCTTCATGGGCAGCGGCAATCGTCCTCTTCAGATCCTCAACCGTAATCGGCTCGTCGTTCACCACAGCAACAGAAAGATCATCGTGTACTGTGGAATCGAAGGGAACCTTTACCGTCGTGGACGTGCGGGGATCTTTTACGATAAGGACTATGCCGCCTGTCGGCGCCCCCGGATTTTGCGCTCCGCCCGCTTTATCTACAGGGGTCGTCTGCTTCTGATCTGATGAAAATCCCGGTACGGCGGCAACTAGGAAAAACATCAGCACTCCGGTTGTTACAAACCATTTCTTCTGCATCCTTCACCTCTCATAGCATTGTCACATGACAATATGCACAAAATTGAAGCATTATATCCTTAAACAAAAAAAAATACAACAACTGTTTACCATGTTAGCACCCTCTTTCTGAGAACCCGCACCATCTCAGATACCATCTCATTGGCAGAATTGACGCTTCCCCAATCGAACAGAGTGACCGCGTCATTTCCCTCATTGTAGCTCCTGGATGCCCAGATGATCTTTTTGCTCGACCTGTCTATCAGCATGACGGAAAAAGCCACTTTCGGCTTGCCGTATAATGCTATATCGTCCTGGTAATCCATGACCTTCCCTGCCAGGATCAGATCGGCATTGATGTTGCTGGTGATCAGGTCGATATCAGAAGACGAAATCCCTTCAGACATGACTACCCTCATGGACAGAAACTGCTGCATGACGACGCCCGGCTCGATCACCTCAAAATCCTCTAGTTTCTTTAATTCTTTGACAAACTGGAACATCATGATGTCACCGGCATTCTTCTTCGAACTTTCGTTGAAAAAAGGGACAACAGCAATGGTGGGAATGGCATCCTTCACCATGACCAGGCGGTAGAGCGCGGGCAACCCGAGGAATGCGTTGCCGGGATTCAACAACTTCACTTCGATCGTCTTATCATCTTCGACCAGCACATTGTCCTTCATGGTTATCATGATCTCAGCACTTCGCTTCCCCGCTTTGATCACGACCGGGCTCGGCGTGACGTCGAAGTCTGTTCCCTGCTTCGCGGTGCCACTGACCCTGAAGGGCACAATCACATCTTTTCCCGAAACTTCCGATAGCTGGACGGTGACGCTCGTTCTTCCTGCGCTCTGCCTAAGGCGCTGGTTTGCGGACCGAATCGCTACCGTCGGTTTCGGATGGTGGTTGATTATGGTGTAGGCATATACTGTGCTGCTGCCCAAAACCGCGTTCTTGGGGTTCTTCAGTGCCAGCTCAAGGGTCTTGTCATCGTCGTAGATACCGTGATTCCCGATGTCGACCATGATCTCCTTGGCCGTCTCACCGGGCGCGAAGGTCAATGGGCCCGCCTGCAGGGCGTAGTCCTTCCCCTGTATTGCCGTCCCGCCCGAGGCCCCATATTCCACCGTCACCGACCTGCCGCTCGCCGCAGAGAGCACCACCTCCAGCCGGACAGGGCCGGACTGCTCCTCCCCGCTCGGACTCGCGCTCGCAAACGAGACCGTCGGCGCAGGCTCGGTGTCGATGATGGTCATGGTGCTCGTAGTCGTCTTCCCCTGCACCGCGTTCGTCGGCACCCCCATGCTCACCACCACCGTCTTGTCGTCCTCGTTCAACCCGCTGTCCACCACGTTCACCGTGATCGCCGCGCTCCGCTGTCCCGCCTTGATCACCACCGGGCCCGGCGTCATGGTGTAGTTCCCAGGAGTCTTCGCCGTCCCGCTCGCCATGAGCGGTACGGTCACGTCCCTGCCAGACACGGCTGAAAGCTCAACCCCGATCGTCGCCGTCCCCGCGTTCTTCTTCACCTGCTGGCTCGCTACTGTGAACGTGACAGCGGGCTCGGGGTTGGTATTGACAATGGTCATCGTGCTCGTCGTCATCTTCCCCTGCACCGCGTTCGTCGGCACCCCCATGCTCACCACCACCGTCTTGTCGTCCTCATTCACCCCGTTGTCCACCACGTTCACGGTGATCGTAGCGCTCCGCTGTCCTGCCTTGATCACCATCGGGTTCTGAGCAATGGTGTAGTTCCCGGGAGTCCTCGCCGTCCCGCTCGCCAGGAGCGGTACGGTCACATCCCAGCCCGACACGGCCGATAGCTCCACCCCGATCGTCGCCTTCCCCGCGTTCTTCTTCACCTGCTGGTTCGCTACTGTGAATGTGACGGCGGGTTCGGGGTCGTTATCCATGATGGTATAGGTATGGACCGCTACGCCGCCCAAAACCGCGCCCGTCGGGTTCTTCAGGCTAATAACGATACTTCTGTCAGGTTCGTTCACGCCGTTATCCTTTACCTTGATCTCAATAATCTTGACCGTCTCTCCGGGTTTGAAGGTCAGTCTCCCGTCATTCAGCGTGTAGTTTATACCAGGAACCGCTGTGCCGCCCGTGACCGCATATTCCACCGTCACCGGCTTCTCACTTCGCGCGCTTAGCGCCACAGGAACCCGGACAGTACCTACCTTCTCATAACCGCGGGAACTCGCGTACAGGAACGCAACCGTTGGCTTGGGAATCCCGACTCTCCGCACCCCTGTATTAGCAGCCAGCAGACCTGGCATGATACTCGGGTGCCCCGGAGTGTCTGCCATGGCAAGCATTATGAGCGGTCTTGTCGCATCCTTGATCGCCGACCATGCGATCTTCTTCGCCTGCAAAATTGCCGGGGAGACGCCCGTTGTCTGCTCGGACTCTCCGCTGACGATGATGGTATGGGTATGTACGGCTGCGCTTCCCAGTACCGCGTTCTTCGGGTTCTTCAAGGCCAGCTCGAGGGTCTTGTCATCACCGTAGATCCCGTGGTTCTTGATGTCCACCACCAGCGTCTTGCTCGTCTCTCCCGGCTCGAAGCTCAAAACCCCGGCCGGAATGGCGTAGTCCTTCCCCTGGACCGCAGTCCCGCCCTTCACCC
>Ga0335081_10022663_pt1 | contig 10158 bp, 19 predicted proteins | sample Lox_Sample_35_FD_206713 | JGI IMG/M metagenome (GOLD analysis project Ga0335081, IMG submission 206713) | Soil microbial communities from Loxahatchee National Wildlife Refuge, Florida, United States - Lox_Sample_3.5 | ecosystem: Environmental > Terrestrial > Soil > Wetlands | place: USA... | reverse complement strand
ACGGTTACACCGCGCTGCAGCTCGGCGTCGGTGCGGCCAAGGTGAAGAACGTGTCGAAGCCGATGCGCGGCCATTACGCGGCCGCCAAGGTCGAGCCCAAGGCGCATCTCGCCGAGTTCCGCGTGTCCGAGGATGCGTTGGTCCCGGTCGGCGCGGAGATTACCGCGGCGCATTTTGTCGCCGGGCAATATGTCGACGTCGTCGGCACCAGCATCGGCAAGGGTTTTGCCGGTGGCATCAAGCGGCACCATTTCGGCGGCCTCAGGGCTAGCCACGGTGTCTCGATCTCGCATCGCAGTCTCGGCTCGACCGGTCAGCGCCAGGACCCCGGCAAGACCTTCAAGAACAAGAAGATGGCCGGCCATCTCGGCGACGATCGCGTGACCACCCTCAACCTTCAGGTGGTCGCGGCCGACGCGGCGCGCGGCGTCTTGATGCTCAAGGGAGCGGTGCCGGGCAGTGAGGGCGGTTGGGTGCTGGTACGCGACGCGGTCAAGCGGGCGGCGCCGGCCGACCTGCCGTTCCCCGCGGCGCTGCGCGGCGATGACATTCCCGAGGAAGCCGCACCCGCGCCTGACGAGGCGTCGACCACCGAGACCGAGGCGAGTGCCGAGGAAGGCGGGGCGGTATGAAGCTCAAGATCCGCGACCTCGACAACAAGGAAGTCGGTGATATCGACCTCGCCGACGAGGTATTTGGGCTGCCGGTGCGGAACGACATTCTCGCCCGCGTCATCAACTGGCAGCTGGCGAAGCGCCGCGCCGGGACGCACAAAACCAAGGGCATCAGCGATATCAGCGGCACGACCAAGAAGCCCTATAAGCAGAAGGGCACCGGTCGGGCGCGCCAGGGCAGCCTGCGCTCGCCGCAGTTCCGGGGCGGCGCGGTGATCTTCGGCCCGGTGGTGCGCAGCCACGAATTCGGCCTCCAGAAAAAGGTACGCAAGCTCGGTCTCAAGACCGCTCTCTCGGCCAAGCAGGCCGAGGGCAAGCTCGTCGTCATTGACACCGCCAAGGTGACGGCGCCCAAGACCAAGGAGCTGCGCGAGCGCTTCGACAAATTGGGCTGGAGTTCGGTCTTGATTATCGATGGCGCTGCGGTCGACGCCGGGTTCGCCAAGGCGGCGCGTAACCTGCCGCGGGTCGATCTGCTGCCGTCGGTCGGCGCCAATGTTTACGACATTCTTCGCCGCGATACGCTGGTGCTCACCCGCGAGGCGGTGGAGCAGCTGGAGGCGCGCCTCAAATGAGCCGGTTTCGCGTTATCCCCCGCGCCGCGGCACAACTCTCCCGTCAGGAGATGTACGACCTGATCCGCTCACCGCTCATCACCGAGAAGGCGACTGCGGCGTCCGAGCATAATCAGATCATCTTCAAGGTGCCTGTGACCGCGACCAAGCGCGAGGTCAAGGCTGCGGTCGAGGGGCTGTTTTCGGTCAAGGTCGACGCGGTCAACACGATCCGCATGATGGGCAAGTTTAAGCGGGTGCGCGGCCGTCCGGGCCACCGCTCCGATTTCAAGAAGGCGATCGTCACGCTGGCCGAGGGCTCGCGCATCGACGTGACCACGGGGATCTGACGCGATGGCACTCAAGACCTATAATCCGATCACGCCGTCGCAGCGCCATCTCGTTACGGTCGACCGCAGCGAGCTGTGGAAGGGCAAGCCGGTCAAGGCCTTGACGGAAGGTTTGAAGGAAAAAGCCGGGCGCAACAACTCCGGCCGGGTGACGATGCGGCGTCGTGGCGGCGGCCATAAGCAGCGTTATCGTATCGTCGACTTCAAGCGGATGAAGGACGACGCGCCGGCGCTGGTCGAGCGGCTCGAATACGATCCCAACCGCACCGCTTTCATCGCCCTCATCAAGTACCCCGACGGCGAGCTTGCCTACATACTTGCGCCGCAGCGGCTGCGCCAGGGCGATAGCGTCGTCTCGGGCGAGCGGGTGGACGTCAAGCCCGGCAACGCCATGCCGCTGCGCAACATGCCGCCGGGTACGATCGTCCACAACGTTGAGATGAAGCCCGGCAAGGGTGGGCAGCTCGCGCGCTCCGCCGGCACCTATGTTCAGCTGGTCGGCCGCGACCAGGGTTATGCGCTGTTGCGCATGGCCTCGGGCGAACTGCGCCGGGTGCGCAGCGAATGCCGGGCCACGATCGGCGCGGTATCAAACCCCGATCACCAGAACATCGTCATCGGCAAGGCGGGCCGAAACCGCTGGCTGGGCAAGCGACCTTCGGTGCGCGGCGTGGCGATGAATCCGATCGACCATCCGCACGGCGGTGGCGAGGGCAAGACATCGGGCGGACGTCACCCAGTGACACCGTGGGGTAAGCCGACCAAGGGTAAGAAGACCCGCCACAACAAGAAGACGGACCGGCTGATCCTGCGCCGCCGTCAGGTGCGATAGAAGGAGAGGGCGCGTGGCTCGCTCGGTATGGAAAGGCCCGTTCGTCGACGGCTATCTGCTGCGGAAGGCGGAGAAGACTCGCGCCTCGGGCCGCAATGAGGTGATCCGCACCTGGTCGCGGCGCTCGACCATCTTCCCGCAATTCGTCGGGCTGACGTTTGGCGTCTACAACGGCCACAAGTTTATCCCCGTCCTCGTCACCGAGAACATGATCGGCCACAAGTTCGGCGAGTTCTCGCCGACCCGGACCTTTTACAGTCACGCCGGCGATAAGCGGGCCCGGCGGACGTAAGGAGAGGACCCGATGGGCAAGCCTTCAACCCCGCGCGCACTCGCCGACAACGAGGCTTCGGCCTTCTTGCGCGCGCTGCGCATCAGCCCGCAAAAGCTCAACCTCGTCGCCGCGATGATCCGCGGCAAGGCGGCGCAGACTGCCCTCGCCGAGCTTACCTTTTCGCGCCGACGCGTCGCCCGCGATGTGAAGAAGGTGCTGCAGGCCGCGATCGCCAACGCCGAGAACAACCATCAGCTCGACGTCGACCGGCTTTATGTCAAGGAAGCGACGGTCGGCCGGGCTTTCGTGATGCGCCGTTTTCATACCCGTGGGCGGGGCCGCTCGTCGCGGGTCGAGAAGCATTTCGCCCACCTCACCGTGATCGTGCGCGAGCGGCCGGAAGAACAAGCAGGGGCTGCCTGATGGGCCAGAAAGTCAATCCGATCGGGCTGCGGCTCGGCATCAACCGCACTTGGGACTCGCGCTGGTTTGCCCAAAAGGGCTACGGCAGCCAGCTGCTCGACGACCTGAAGCTGCGCAAGTTTCTCGACAAGCGGCTGACCCAGGCGGCGGTGGCGCGCATCCTCATTGAGCGCGCGGCGAAGAAGACGCGGATCACCCTGCATTCGGCCAGGCCCGGTGTCGTCATCGGCAAGAAGGGCGCCGACATCGACAAGCTGCGAGCCGACATCGCCAAGATGACAACGAGCGAGGTCAGCCTCAACATTGTCGAACTCCGCAAGCCCGAGATCGAGGCCAAGCTGATCGCCGAGAGCATCGCCCAGCAGTTAGAACGCCGCGTCGCCTTCCGCAGGGTGATGAAGCGCGCCGTGCAATCGGCGATGCGCTTTGGCGCCCAGGGTATTCGCATCAATTGCTCGGGCCGGCTCGGCGGCGCCGAAATCGCGCGCATGGAGTGGTACCGCGAGGGCCGGGTGCCGCTGCACACGCTGCGCGCCAATGTCGATTTCGGCTACGGCACGGCCAAGACCACCTACGGCACCTGTGGCGTCAAAGTCTGGGTGTTCAAGGGCGAAATCCTGGCGCACGACCCGATGGCCCAGGACAAGCTGCTGTCCGAGGCTCAACCCGCCGGCATGGAGCGACGCCCGGGCGGCGGCCGCGACCGCGACCGCGAACGCGACAGGGATTAGGGAATGCTCTCCCCCAAACGCACCAAATACCGCAAGGCGCACAAGGGGCGCGTCCATGGCATGGCCAAGGGCGGCACGACCCTCAACTTTGGCGCCTACGGGATGAAATCGGTCGAGCCCGGCCGCATCACCGCGCGCCAGATCGAGGCGGCGCGGCGTGCGATCACCCGCCACATCCGCCGCATCGGCCGCGTGTGGATCCGCGTCTTTCCCGACGTGCCGGTCTCGACCAAGCCCGCCGAGGTTCGCATGGGCAGCGGCAAAGGCTCGCCCGAATATTGGATCGCTCGCGTCAAGCCGGGCCGGATCATGTTCGAGCTCGACGGCGTGCCATATGACGTGGCGCGCGAGGCGTTCGAGCTGGCCGGGGCCAAGCTGCCGATTGCGACCCGTTTGGTGGTGCGCGCCGGCGAGGAGGGTTCGGAATGAAGGCTGTGAGAGCCTCCGATCTGCGCACCCGCACCCCGGACGAGCTCGGCGACCAGCTCGAAACGCTCGGCAAGGAGATTTTCAACCTCCGCTTCCAGCGTGCCAGCGGGCAGCTTGAAAACACTTCGCGCTTTCGCCAGGTGCGGCGCGAGATCGCGCGAATCAAGACGGTGCTGGGCGCGCGTGGCCGCGGCGAGGCGGTGGCCGCTCCGGCATCGGCGGCCGCGCCGTCGCGGGCGCGGCGTACCCGGGCGAAGGCGAGGAGCTAGACATGCCCAAACGCATTCTCCAGGGCCTCGTGGTCAGCGATTCCGGTGACAAGACCGTCATCGTGCGGGTCGAGCGACGGGTCATGCACCCGGTCTACAAGAAGTTCGTGACCCGCACGAAGAAGTACGCTGCGCACGACGAGGACAACAAGTTCCACACCGGCGACGCGGTGCAGATTGAGGAGAGCCGGCCGATCTCGAAGCGCAAGAGCTGGATCGTGCTCGGCGCCGCGACCGGTGTTGCGCCAGGGCTTACCCGCCGGCGGGAGCGCGCCGCCGCGGCGGAGGTTGAGGCCGAGGCGACCGGGACGGGAGACGCCGCATGATCCAGATGCAGACCAATCTCGATGTCGCCGACAATTCCGGCGCGCGTCGGGTCCAATGCATCAAGGTGCTGGGCGGCTCGAAGCGCAAGACCGCCGAGGTCGGCGATGTGATCATCGTTTCGGTCAAGGAGGCGATCCCGCGCGGCCGCGTCAAGAAGGGCGACATCCATCGTGCGGTGATCGTCCGTACGGCGAAGGAAATCCGCCGTCTCGATGGCAGCGCAATCCGTTTCGACCGTAATGCGGCGGTGCTGATCACCAACCAGAACGAGCCGATCGGCACCCGCGTGTTCGGCCCGGTCACGCGCGAGCTCAGGGCCCGCAAGTTCATGAAGATCGCCTCGTTGGCGCCCGAGGTGCTCTGAGCATGCCCAAGATGAAAATCAAGAAGGGTGACAACGTCGTCGTCATCAGCGGCCGCGACAAGGGCAAGACCGGCGAGGTGATGCGCGTCTTCCCGGCGGAGTCGCGGGTGATCGTCCAGGGCGTTCATATGGCCCGCCGTCATACCCGGCAGAGCGTGGGCAATCCTGGCGGCATCGTCGACAAGGAGTTGACGATCCACGTCTCCAACGTCGCCCATCTCGACCCGTCGTCGAACAAGCCGACCCGGGTCGGGTACAAGTTCATCGGTGACGGCCGCAAGGTCCGTTTCGCCCGCCGTTCGGGCGAAGTGCTGGACAAGTGAGGTAGCGATCATGTCCCGACTGCAGGAACGCTATACCCAGGTCGTGCACGCCGAGCTGATGAAGGAGTTCGGCTACGAGAACCCGTTGCAGGCGCCGCGCCTGGAAAAGATCGTCGTCAACATGGGCGTCGGCGAGGCGGTGCAGGATGGCAAGAAGATCGACGCGGCCGTCGGCGACTTGACCGCGATCACTGGCCAGCACCCGGTGGTGTTGCGCGCCAAGCAGTCGATCGCGACCTTCAAGCTCCGCAAGAACGTGCCGATCGGCGTCAAGGTTACGCTGCGGCGCGAGCGGATGTACGAGTTTCTCGACCGGCTGATCAATGTGGCGCTGCCGCGGGTCCGCGATTTTCGCGGCGTCTCCGGGCGCAGTTTCGACGGACGCGGTAATTACGCGCTCGGTCTCAAGGAGCAGCTGGTCTTCCCCGAGATCGACTACGACCGCGTCGACGCGCAACGCGGGATGGATATCGTCATCGTCACCACCGCCAAAACCGATGCCGAAGCTAAGGCCTTGCTAAAGGGTTTCGACATGCCGTTCGCCAACTGACCGCCTGCGGAGACACGATTATCGATGGCAAAGAAGAGCTCTATCGAGAAGAACCAACGGCGCACCAAGATGTCGAAGGCGATTGCGCCGCGCCGTGCCCGCCTCAAGGCGCTCGCTCGCGACCGCGACGCCGCGCCGGAGGATCGGTTCGAGGCGCAGCTGAAGCTCGCGCGGTTGCCGCGCAACAGCTCGGCGACGCGCATCCGCCACCGCTGCGCGCTCAGCGGCCGCCCGCGCGGGTATTACCGCAAGTTCGGGCTGTCGCGCATCGCGGTGCGCGAGCTGGCGTCGGCCGGGCTGATCCCGGGCATGGTCAAGTCGAGCTGGTAGGGGAGGCGCCACATGACGATGAGCGATCCTCTCGGCGATATGCTGACCCGCATCCGCAACGGCCAGCGCGCGCGCCAGGCCGTGGTGGCGGCGCCGGCGTCGAAGCACCGCGCCAACGTGCTCGAGGTGCTGAAGCGCGAGGGCTATATCCGCGGCTATTCCCGCGAGCAGGTGCGCCCCGGCGTGTCCGAGCTCAAGATCGAGCTGAAATACGTCGACGGCGAGCCGGTGATCCGCGAGATTTCGCGCGTGTCGAAGCCGGGGCGACGCATTTATTCGAAGCTCGTCGATCTGCCGCGGGTCTATAACGGGCTCGGTATTTCGATCCTGTCGACGCCGCGGGGCGTCATGTCGGACAGCGAGGCCCGCGCCGCCAAGGTCGGCGGCGAGGTGCTCTGCCGGGTGTTTTGAGCCAGAAGGACTGAGAGACAGCGATGTCACGTATCGGCAAGCATCCGGTGGCAGTTCCCAGCGGCGTTCAGGTCAATCTGGCGGGCCAGGTGCTTACCGTGACCGGCGGCAAGGGCAAGCTTAGCCTCACGATCAACCCGGAAGTGACCGCGACGGTCGCCGATGGTGCGGTCAGCGTGAAACCCAATGGCGACTCAAAGCAGGCGCGGGCGCTGTGGGGCACGACGCGGGCCCTCGTCAACAACATGGTGACCGGCGTCTCGGCGGGTTTCACCCGCACGCTGGAGATCAACGGGGTCGGCTATCGGGCGGCGGTGCAGGGGCGTATCCTCAACCTGCAGCTGGGCTACAGCCACGATATTCCCTATCCCATCCCGCAGGACATCCAGATCGCCTGTGAGCGGCCGACCTTGATCGCCATCAGCGGCGCCGACAAGCAGCGGGTGGGTCAGGTCGCCGCGGAAATCCGCTCCTACCGCCCACCCGAACCCTACAAGGGCAAGGGCATCAAGTACGCCGAGGAAGTCATCCGCCGCAAGGAAGGCAAGAAGAAGTAATTGCTATGGCGAAGAAACCAGACGAGCTATTCCGGCGGCGCCGGCATCGGGTGCGTTACAAGCTGCGGCAGGTGGGCAAGCTGCGCCCGCGGCTCACGGTCTTCCGTTCGTCGCGCCATATTTATGCGCAGATCATCGACGACGCGGCGGGACGCACCCTCGCCGCCGCCTCGACGCTCGACGAGGCGGTCAAGAAGGGTTTGAAGACCGGTGCCGACAGCGACGCTGCGAAGGCGGTCGGCAAGGCGATCGCGGAGCGCGCCAAGGAGGCGGGGGTCGCCCAGGTCGTGTTCGACCGCGGTGGGTACATCTTTCATGGCCGGGTCAAGGCCTTGGCCGACGCCGCCCGCGAGGGCGGGCTCGATTTCTGAGAGGGTCGTAGATGGCACGCACACAGGGCGGACCCCCCCGAGGGTCAGGTGGACCTTCCCGAGGTCCAGGCGGGCCACCCCGCGGTGAGGGGGGCGGTGATCGGCGCCGCCGCGACGGCGGCGACCGGCAGTCGCGCGAGCGTGGCGAAGAGAGCGAATTCGCCGAGAAGCTGGTCAGCATCAACCGCGTGGCCAAGGTAGTGAAGGGTGGACGCCGTTTCGGTTTCGCGGCGCTCGTCGTCGTCGGCGACCGCAAGGGACGGGTCGGCTACGGTTCAGGCAAGGCGCGCGAGGTGCCCGAGGCGATCCGCAAGGCGACCGAGCAGGCGCGCCGCGGCCTCGTCCGCGTGCCGCTGCGCGAGGGCCGCACCTTCCATCACGACATCGCGGACCGCTATGGGGCCGGTAAGGTCATCATTCGCGCCGCCAAGCCCGGTACCGGGATCATCGCCGGCGGTCCGATGCGGGCGATCTTCGAAGCGCTCGGCGTGCAGGACGTGGTCGCGAAATCGGTCGGCAGCTCGAACCCGCACAACATGATCAAGGCGACGTTCGAGGCGCTGACCCATGCCACGAGCCCGCGCGCCGTCGCCTCCCGCCGGGGCAAGAAAGTCGCCGATCTGCTGCCGCGCCGCGAAGCCGAGAAGGAGCCGGCGTAATGGCCCGCGCCCAGACCGCCGACAAAAAGACCGTCACCGTGGTCCAGACTGGCAGTCCGATCGGGCGTCCCGCCGACCAGGAGGCGACGCTCAAGGGCCTCGGCCTCAACAAACGGCACCGCCGCCGCACCCTCGAGGACACCGCCGCGGTACGCGGCATGATCGACAAGGTGAAGCACCTCGTCCGCGTCGTGGAAGAGGCATAGGATCGGGTGATGAAGCTCAACCAGATCAGGGACAACGCAGGCGCCCACTATCGTGCGAAGCGGGTCGGGCGCGGCATCGGCTCGGGCAAGGGCAAGACCGCGGGTCATGGCGGCAAGGGCCAACTCGGGCGCTCGGGCGTCGCGATCAACGGCTTTGAGGGCGGCCAGACCCCGCTGCATCGCCGGCTGCCCAAGCGCGGCTTCAACAACAAGATTTTCCAGAAGGACTACAAGGTTGTGAACCTCGGGCGGCTGCAGCAGGCGCTCGACGCCAAAAAGCTGACGGCGCGCGGCACCATCGACGGCAAGAGCCTGGTCGAGGCCGGCGTGCTGCGGCGCCTCGGCGATGGCGTGAGGCTTCTCGCCAAAGGCGAACTCAAGACCAAGATCACTATCGAGGTCGCCGGCGCGTCGCAGGCCGCGATCGCCGCGGTGGAGAAAGCCGGCGGCAAGGTCGTTCTGCCCGAAGGCGCCGCGCCGCCAGCAACCTCGGCGGAGGCTGAAGCGACGGGGGCGGAGAAGCCGGCAAGCTGAGTCTTCGCCCGATATCGGCGTCGGTCGCGGAAGCGTATAATCGGGCGGCTTAGAAGGTAGGGACGAGGGATATGGCGTCAGCCGCCGAGCAACTCGCTGCCAGCATCAATCTTGGCGCATTTTCCAAGGCGACCGAGCTCAAGAGCCGCATCTGGTTCACCTTGGGCGCGCTCGTCGTCTACCGGCTCGGCACCTATATCCCGATCCCCGGCATCGACCCGTCAATCCTGCAAAACATATTTCAGCACAATGCCGGCGGCATCCTCGGCATGTTCGACATGTTCTCGGGCGGCGCGCTCGGCCGGATGTCGATCTTCGCCCTCAACATCATGCCGTACATCTCCGCCTCGATCATTATTCAGCTGCTCACTGCGGTTTCGCCGCAATTGGAAGCGCTGAAAAAGGAGGGCGAGAGCGGCCGCAAGAAGATCAACCAATACACCCGTTACGGCACGGTGCTGCTCGCGGCGGTCCAGGCCTACGGCATCGGCGTCGCGATGGAAGGCATGCGCATCGGCACGGAATCGGCGGTGCTCGATCCCGGGCTATTCTTCCGATTGGTCACGATGGTGACGCTGTGCGGCGGCACGGTATTCCTCATGTGGCTCGGTGAGCAGATCACCGCGCGCGGCATTGGCAATGGCATTTCGCTGATCATCATGGCTGGCATCGTTGCCAATTTGCCGCACGCCCTCGCCGCGACCTTGGAGCTCGGGCGCACGGGGACGCTGTCGCCGTTCGTCATCCTGCTGTTCCTGGCGATGTCGGTCGGCGTCGTCGCTTTTATCGTCTTCATGGAGCGGGCGCAGCGGCGCATCCTGGTGCAATATCCCAAACGCCAGGTGGGCAACCGCATGTTCGGCGGAGAGGCGTCGCATCTGCCGCTGAAAATCAACACCTCCGGCGTGATCCCGCCGATCTTTGCCTCTTCGCTGCTGCTGATCCCGGTGACGATCGCAGGGTTCGCCGCGAACAACCAGGACATGGGTT
>Ga0335081_10022662_pt1 | contig 10158 bp, 8 predicted proteins | sample Lox_Sample_35_FD_206713 | JGI IMG/M metagenome (GOLD analysis project Ga0335081, IMG submission 206713) | Soil microbial communities from Loxahatchee National Wildlife Refuge, Florida, United States - Lox_Sample_3.5 | ecosystem: Environmental > Terrestrial > Soil > Wetlands | place: USA: Florida... | reverse complement strand
CCCTGCGAACTAGCGACTCGGGACACTAGTCGCGTGGCTTCGCGGCCCAGACTGAAGCCCAGCCGTAGAAGAGGAGCTCGCCGCTATTCCCGGACACAGCGACGTACTCTCCGTGCGGGAACGTGAACTCGACGTGCCCGGTGCGAGCGTCCGCACCGACTATCCGGTGCGCGAAGGTGGCCGCGTAGACGACACCGTCGATGACGGTCGGAGACCCCGAGATCGGGGCCCCGACGTTCAGCGTCCAGAGGACAGCGCCGGTCGAGGCCGAGACGCAGTAGAGCTCCCCCGTGTAGGAGCCGAAGTACACGCGGCCACCCCACACGGCCGGCGCCGAGTAGACGAGGTTGCCCGTTGAGACGCGCCAGAGCTCGCTCCCTCGCAGGTCGAACGCGTACAACGCGCCCGCATCGCGGGAGGGGACGAAGACGCGCCCGCCGACCACCGCGGCGGTTCCGTAGACGGGACTCCCGGCAGAAGCTGTCCACACGACGCGCCCGTCTGACTGGCGCAGCGCAACCACCCGGCCGCAGTAGTCGCCGAAATAGACCGTCCCCCCGGAGACCGCCATGCTGGCGGTGATCTTGCACCCGTCGTGGTGGACCCAACGCGGCCGGCGGGAACGAAGGTCGAGCGCATAGACGTCGCCGGCCCAGTCGCCGAGGTAGTCGACGTCCCGTTCCACGACAGGCGACGACTCGATCTCACCGGACACCGGGAACCCCCAACGCACCGTGCCGGTGGAACGGTCGACAACCACAACCCGGCCGGCTTTCAGGTGCTCGATGAGGTCAGGGCCGGCGACGGCGGGTGACGAGGCCTGCGCCGTCGACCGGAAGTTCGCCGCCCAGAGGGTGCGGCCGGTGGTCATCGAGAGTGCGTACAGACGCCCGCCGTAGTTGTTCACGTAGGCGATGCCCTCGTCGACGACCGCCGGGTACTCGATGAGCGAGCCCAGGTCCCTCGACCAGACGAAGCGGAACGGCGGGTGGAGTCGAATTCCGGGTTGCGCCTGTGTCCGACCCGGATCGACGCCGTACATCAGCCACTGTCCGTCGCTGCGAAAGAGGCGAATCGTCAGCCGATCCGTCCGGCTGAGGAGGAACCGCCTGGTCCCCGACGCGTAGCCCGGCGCCGACCCGGTCACGGTCAGCTCGCGCCTGCCGGCGAAGGTCAGGAGCCAGCGGCCGCGCCGGGTGGTCCCGGGCGCGGTCACTACGGCTCCACGGACGACCTGGCCCGTGTCGCCGTCGATTACCTGGACATTGAGCTTCCGTCGGCGCACGACGGGTGTCGTCTGCGTCGTTGTCGCCGATGTCCCCGCGGGCCCGCCGGTCGAGGTCGTATGACTCCCGCCGCCGCAACCTGCCGCCGTGACCAACATCGCCACGCCGAGCGCCAGGCATCCCCACGTACGGCTCCTCCAGCGCCCCGACCCTCCTACCACGCATAGTCAGGCTAGCCGGATCTGCGGCGCGTGGGCGAGGAGTCGAACCTGCGCACCCGGCATAGAAGCGTGATCGACCCTCAGTAGTTTCAACGGTCGGGACGCGAACAAACACGGATGTGCACCGCGGTCGCCGAGAAGATAGTGAGCCTCGGAAAGCTCGATCGTGAGCGTGGAGGTGCCGGAAATGGCCGTACGCGTCAGCCGCGGGCAGGCGATTGAGATCGCCCCGGGTTGGCCGGAGCCCGCGGATCTAGCCGACCTCTGGCTGGGTCATGCGCTCTCGAGCCTCTTCGATGCGTGTGAGGTACCTCTGACCGAGCGCCCCATCCTGGTCGAGTCCGGCGCCGTGTCCCCTGAGCTGAGGGTGAACTTGCAGCTGGACACCCCCGAGGCTCGGCTCGCGCGGCTCGACTCCTGCCGCCTCGCCGTCCTCTTCGCGGCGCTTGCAGTCGAGGCGCGCCTCGATCGCCTTCTGCGGCGATGTGACGCGACCGACTGGCCGGCCGTCGCACATCTTGCGCCGGTCGAGCGCTTCCGCATCGCTCGACGGCTGCTCGACGGGGTCGAGCCGCTGCCGGAGGAGGCCGGACTGGACGGTTTCGCCGTCGAGCTCTTCGACCTGCGCAACGAGCTGGTCGACGCCGTCGGACGTCCCGGCGCCGCCATGACCGAGATGTCGCCCGAGTTCAGTCCAAGTCGCGCGAGCGCGATGGTGAGCGCAGGCGCCAGACTCTGCGACTTTCTCGCCATGCTCGCAGGTGGAATCGAAAGCGCAACGGCGCGGATCGTCCTGCAGGCCTCCGGGGCCCTCTCACGGCGGGCGGCCGAGCTGACGGCGAGCGGGTCCCGCAGGCTCGAGTGGGACAGCGGCGCCGACGTCGACTTCCCCCCCGACCTCATCGGTTCGTAGGAGTGGGATGGACGCGCACACCACCCGCGGTTCGCCGGCACGCGGTGAGCGAACGTCCCTTCCGGGGTCCGGCCCCGACGGGTCCTTCGGGATCCGCTTCGAGTCGATCGGCGGGCTCGGCGCGCACCTAGCGGGGCAGATCCTGGCCGAGGCGGGCGTGCTCGGTGCCGGGTTGAACGGGTCTCATTTCTCGTCGTACGGGTCCGAGAAGAAGGGATCTCCGGTGCGGTCGTTCGTTCGCTTCTGCCCGGCCGATCGTGAGATCCGGGCCAGCGATCCCATCGAGCGCCCCCAGGTGGTCGTTGTCTTCCACCAGGCGCTGATCGCCTCGGCCGACGTCGCCGCGGGCCTCGTTCCCGGCGGGACGATCGTCGTGAACGCGTCCGCGAGCCCGGCTGAGCTCCACGAGAGGCTCGGCCTCGGAGACGTCACCGTCGGCGCCCTCGACGGCCTTAAGATCGCCTTGGAGGAATCGACCCGGCTGAACTCTGCGATGCTCGGCGCGACCGCGCGCGTCTGCGAGCTCGTGGACTCCGACGTCATTCGCGAGGCCCTCGCCGCACGGCTCGGACGCCGCTATCCGGATCTCGTCGACGCGAACGTTCGGTCGTTCGATCGCGGCTACGCGGAGCTGCGGCTCGAGACGTTCGCGGCGGCGCACGAGGCTCTGCGCGAACCCGAGCGCCCGAAGCCCGCGTACGGGTACCTCGAAGCAGCGATCGGCGGAACGATCGTCGCGCCGGGCAGCAGCGTCGTGCGCGATCTGAGCGCGTCCCGCGAGGGGTTCCTGCCGGCGCTCGACCTGGACACGTGCGTCCACTGCGGACTGTGCGACATCGTCTGCCCGGACCTCTGCTTCGTCTGGGAGACCGAGGACGCGGGCGCCGTTCGGCTGCGCGGCATCGACTACCACTACTGCAAGGGATGCCTCAAGTGCACGCAGGCCTGCCCGACGGGGGCGCTGACGGAGATCCGCGAAGAGGAAGGCTGGGCCGAGGCCAACCGGGTGGCGCTCTACCCGTGGCTCGAGCGTGAGGTGAGCGTCTCATGACCGCGACGCTCGCGCCCGCGCTCGCCGAGCAGATCACCGGCTTCAAGAGCGGCAACGAGATGGCCGCGATCTCGGCGAAGCACATCGACTTCCACGTGATGGGGTACTACCCGATCACCCCGTCGACCGAGATCGCCGAGAACCTCGACGAGATGCGGGCCGAGGGCGAGCACTCGATCGTCATGATCCCGGCCGACGGCGAGCACGGAGCGGCCGGTATCTGCTACGGCGCCTCGACCGGCGGCGGCCGCGTGTTCAACGCCACGAGCGCCCAGGGCCTCCTCTACTCGCTCGAGCAGCTTCCGGTGCAGGCCGGGACCCGCTTCCCGATGCTGCTCGATATCGCGACGCGGGCGGTGAGCGCACCCCTCGACATCAGGGGCGACCACTCCGACATCTACTTCGCGCTCGACACGGGCTGGCTCATCTTCCTCGCCCGCGACCCGCAGGCCGTCTACGACCTCAACGTGATCGCGCTGCGCGTCGCCGAGCGGCCCGAAGTACAGCTCCCTGCGATGGTCGCCTTCGACGGATTCTTCACGAGCCACCAGAAGCGGCGGGTTCGCTACTTCGCCGATCCGCAGGTCGTGCGGGACTTCCTCGGGCCGGTCCCCGATCGGGTGACCGCGCTCGATCCGCGCAACCCGGTGACGATCGGGCCGTACATGAACGATCCCGACCTGATCAACAACAAGTACCAGCTCACGATCGCGATGCAGTCCGCCGAGCGGGTCATCGACTCCGAGCTTGCCGCGTATGAGGCGCTGAGCGGTCGCCGCTATGACCGACTCGACTCCTACCGGATGGACGACGCCGAGGTGGCGCTCTTCCTGCTCAACTCGGCAGCCGAGACTGCGAAGGACGCCGCCGACAGGCTGCGCGACCGCGGCGTCCGGGCGGGCGTGGTGAGCCCCAACGTGATCAGGCCGTTCCCTGCGGCCGCCGTCCGCGAAGCGCTTCGGCACGTGAGGGCGCTCCTGATCGGCGAGCGCGCCGACTCCTACGGCGCGCACGGCGGGAACCTCGGACACGAGGTCAAGTCGGCGCTGAAGGACGATCGGGAGAACCAGACGCTCTGCCTCGACCGGATCTACGGCCTCGGCGGGCGCGATTTCTACGCCGAGGACGCCGACGCGCTCTTTGCGCTCGCGCTCGAGGCGGCCGAGAAGGGACGGGTCGAGGTCCCGTTCGACTACTACGGCGTCGTCGCGGAGACCCGCCCGGGAGGGCGGAAACACCTGCCCGCGATCACGCCCGAGGAGACGCGGACAGAGGGCCTGATCCGGGTCGAGCCCGGCGCGGACGGTCTGTTGCAGGTCGAGACGCCTCCCGCCTGGCGACTCGCAACTCGGCCGAAGGTGGTGGCCCCCGGCCACAGCGCCTGCCCCGGTTGCGGCGTCTTCCCCGCGCTCAACCACTTCTTCAGAGGGCTCGAGGGCGACGTCGTCGTCCTTTATCAGACCGGCTGCGCGATGGTGGTCAGCACGGGCTACCCCCTCACCTCCCACCGCATCACGTATGTCCACAACCTGTTCCAGAACGGTGCGGCAACGCTCTCCGGCCTCGTCGAGATGTTCCACGAGCGGATCCGCCGCGGCGAACTACCTGCGGGCGACGACATCACCTTCGTGATGGTGACCGGCGACGGCGGCATGGACATCGGGGCGGGCGCCGCGCTCGGGGCGGCGATCCGCAACCACGGCTTCATCATCGTCGAGTACGACAACCAGGGCTACATGAACACAGGCGCCCAGCTCAGCTACTCGACCCCGCTCGGGCACATGACCTCGACGAGCCACGTCGGGCCGGCTCAGGCCGGCAAGACCTTCCACCACAAGGACATGCCGCAGATCATGGCGGCCACGCACATCCCGTACGTCTTCACCGGGGTCGAGGGCTTTCCCGACGACCTCTTGTCCAAGGCGGCGAAGGCTCAGTGGTATGCAAACCACGAGGGCATGGCGTACGGAAAGCTCCTGATTTCCTGCCCGCTCAACTGGCGCACGGACGACCGCGAAGGCGTCGACATCGTGCAGGCGGCGGTCGATTCCTGCTTCTTCCCGTTGTACGAGGTCGAGTGCGGACATACGACGATCACCTATGACCCCGAGGCGGTCGGGCGGCGGGTTCCCACCGCCTCCTGGCTGAAGCTGATGGGCAAGACGCGGCACCTGTGCAGACCCGAGAACGCCCAATCGCTCGCGTCGATCGAGGCCGAGGTCGAGCGCCGGTGGCAGCGCCTGAAGGCAATGAACGAGCACCCGCTTCTGTGACCGCGATGAACATCGAGACGACAGCCACGATCCTCGAGAAGCGACAGCTGACGGACATCACGACGCTGTTTGTGGTCGGCGCGCCGCTCGTGGCCCGGAACGCCGCTCCGGGGCAGTTCGTCATCCTCCGCGTCAGCGAGACCGGCGAGCGCGTGCCGATCAGCCTCACCGACTTCGATCGGCGGGCCGGCACGATCACGCTGGTCGTCCAGGCGGTGGGAAGAACGAGCGCGCTGATCGGCGCCCTCGAGGAGGGCGCCGAGATCCTCGACCTCGCCGGACCGCTCGGCCGCCCTGTAGAGCTGCCCTCAGACGGTCATGTGGTTCTGGTCGGCGGCGGGTTCGGCGCCGGCGCGATCTTCCCGCTCGCGCGGGAGCTCCGCTCGCGCGGCGTGAAGGTGTCTGCGATCGTCGGCGCCCGCACCGCGGCGCTGGTGATCCTGCGCGACCTGCTCGAGCCCGTGTGCGACGGCTACCACGTGTGCACCGACGACGGCTCGCTGGGCTACCACGGATTCGTCACCGGCCGGCTCGAGGAGCTCCTCGCAGCGGGTGCGGGCTACGGGCGCTGCTTCGCGGTCGGCCCCATGCCCATGATGCGGGCGATCGCCGAGACGGCGAAGCGGTGGAACCTGCCGGCAACCGTCTCCCTCGACCCGGTGATGATCGACGGGACGGGGATGTGCGGCGGCTGCCGCGTCACGGTCGGCGGCGTAACGAGGTTCGCCTGCGTCGACGGCCCGTTCTTCGACGCCCAGGCGATCGACTTCGACGAGGCGGAGGCGCGCAAGACCATGTATGCCGAGGAGGAGCGTATCGCGTGCGAGCTGGCGGAAGTGGAGGTGGCGGTCTAGCGATGCCGATGGTCTACCCACACAAGATCGAGATGCCGACGGCCGATCCGCAGGAGCGGCGGTCGAGTTGGGATGAGGTCGCACTCGGGTACACGATCGAGCAGGCGGTGTTCGAGGCACGGCGGTGCCTCCAGTGTCAGGACCCGGTCTGCGAGCTGGGCTGCCCCGTGAACGTCCCGATTCGCGACTTCGTCCGCGCGATCTCCCTGCGCCGGTTCGACGAGGCGGTCCGGATGATCCGGCGGCGCAACATCCTGCCGGCGGTGTGCGGCCGCGTATGCCCAGTCGAGCACCAGTGCGAGCTCAGGTGCGTACTCCGAGCGAGGCAGGATCCCGTCGGGATCGGGCGGCTCGAGCGCTTCGTGGCCGACTGGGAACGCGACCACGGCGGCTCGACGATCGTCGCCCCGCCCGTGCGCCGACGCGAGAAGGTCGCAATCGTCGGCTCGGGCCCGGCTGGCCTGACCGCCGCGAGCGACCTCGCTCAGCAGGGCTACCAGGTCACGATCCTCGAGGCGCTGCACGCGCTCGGCGGTGTGCTGCGCTACGGGATCCCCGAGTACCGGCTGCCGAAGGCGATCGTCGACGAGGACCTCGAGCATCTGGGCGCGATGGGCGTGGAGTTCGCCCGCGACGTCATCGTCGGCAAGACGGTCACGATCGACCAGCTGCTCTCCGAGCTCGGCTACTCGGCCGTCTTCGTCGGCACCGGGGCCGGCTTCCCGGTCTTCCTCGACGTCCCGGGGGAGAACTTGAAAGGCGTTTACTCGGCGAACGAGTTCCTGACCAGGGTCAATCTGATGCATGCGTGGGCCTTCCCCGAGTACGACACGCCCGTGCGCCGACCGAAGCGGGCCGCCGTCATCGGCGCCGGCGACACGGCGATGGATGCCGTCCGCTGCTCGATCCGTCTCGGAGCGGAGGAGGCGCGCATCGTGTACCGCCGCTCGGAGGCGGAGAAGGGCGCGCGGGACGAGGACTACCGGCGCGCGATCGAGGAAGGCGCGATCTTCGACTGGCTGACGCTGCCGACGCGGTTCCTGGCCGACGACAAGGGCTGGGTCAGGGCGATCGAGTGCGTCCGCACCGAGCTCGGAGAGCCCGACGAATCCGGCCGCAAACGTCCCGCACCGGTAGCCGGATCGGAGTTCGTGCTCGAGGCCGACCTCGTCGTGATCGCGCTCGGCACGAGGCCGAACCCGCTCGTGCCGCAGGCGACGACCGGCCTCGAGGTGGACGGCCACGGCTGTATTCTCGCCGACCCGGATACCGGCGCCACGAGCCGCGACGGGGTGTTCGCGGGAGGCGACATCACCACCGGCGCCGCGACGGTGATCCTCGCGATGGGGGCCGGCCGGCGCGCGGCGACGGCGATCGATCAGTACATCAACGGCAAGTCGAGCGAGCAGGAGGTGCCCCATGTTTGATCCCGTCCACGTCGAGTTCCCCTGTTCCTGCGACGCAGCCGACCTGGTCGAGTTCCTGGCTGCACGCGGCCTCACTGCATCCGTGAGCCGCTCGACCGACCACTGCACGCTCGAGGTTCGCTACGCCGTCGACCCCGACGTACGGTTGCACCGGGATGTCGAGACAGCGCTCGCGGCCTGGCTGGAAGCGGGCAGCCATCCGCTCGTCCCGGCGCTCAACCGCGAGCACGAGTACGTGCTCCGGCCGCCTGCCGACTGAGCGGACAAGCCGCTGGGGGCCGGATCGGGTAGGCCGCTGCGCTCGGACGGCCACGACCTCTTGGTCACGATTCGACGCGGACGACGGCGGGTGTGGCCGAATCGATCGGACTCGCCCGCGTGGTCTGGAAACCGGCCTGCCGGCGTCGAATGCCTGGGCGCCGGAAGCCTGTGGTGGGCAAGGCCGTCCAACTCGGCGCGACTTTGTACGTATTAGTATCCGGTACCCCGAACCTACCGAGAGGAGTGAGTTCCGTGACGACCTTTGGCGATCGGAGTGTTTCCAGGCGCGACGTGCTTCGCTATGGCGCGGTGGGGGTCGCTGCGATCGCGGCCGGAGGAGTTCCCGGAGTTTCCTCCGCTGCTCGGAAGACCCTTCGGCGGTCGAGCGTCACGCGAGGAGGAACGCTCAACTTCGCGCGGAGCATCGCTCCGACGACGCTCGATCCGGCGAACACGATCATCGCCGGCGACATCTACACGCTGGACAAGATCTTCGAGCCGCTCTACATCACCTCCCCGGCTGGAAAGCTGACGCCGTGGCTCGCGACCGGATACACGGTCAGCAAGGACTTGAAGACGTACACGTTCAACCTGCGGCAGGGAGTGAAGTTCTCGGACGGTAAGCCGCTCACCCCCGCCGACGTGGTCTTCTCGATCGACCGGGCCCGCACCGACAAGAAGGGGCCGCTCAGCTTCCTCGACTTCGCGATCACCTCGCTCGAGGCCAAGGGCAGCTCGCAGGTGGTAGCACACCTCTCCGCGCCCTGGGCCCCGTTCATCTCGGACATCTCCGCGTTCTGCAACTCGATCATGCCGGCCAACTTCGGGGGCGCCACCGAGTCCGCGTTCTTCCAGAACCCGATCGGTACCGGACCGTTCACGACAACGGGCTTCAAGCCGAACGCCGCCTCCATCACGCTGATGAAGAATCCCTCGTACTGGCAGGCAGGCAAGCCCTACCTCGACGCGGTCGACTTCAAGTTCGTCGACGACGACAACCAGCGGCTGCTCCAGATCAAGGGCAGCCAGGTGGACGCGATCGACCTCGTTCCCCCGTCGCAGGTCTCCGCGCTCAAGTCGGATTCGAGCCTCAAGGTGTCGTTGTGGCCCTCATGGCAGGTCGACCTGCTCGTCATGAACGAGAAGCTCCCGCAGTTCGCCGACCGCTACGTCCGGCGAGCGATCAACCAGGCGATCGACCGGAACGCCCTCGTCAGCGCCGCGAGCTTCGGCACTGCGAAGCCGGGCGGGTCGTTCTTCCCGCCGAGCCTGCAGTACTACTGGGCAGGGACGCCGACGCTCGCCTACAGCGTCTCGGCGGCCAAGGCGACACTCGCGAAGTCGAAGTACCCGAACGGCTTCAGCACCGAGCTGCTGATCGACGGCGGCGTCCAGAAGTGGCAGACCTTCGCGCAGATCATCCAGCAGCAGCTGAAGGCGATCGGCATCAACGTCAAGCTGCGGCCACTCGATCACGCCTCGTTCGAGTCGGCCTTCCAGAAGTTCGACTACGACATGTTCATCGACTACGCGATCAACGACATCAGCGATCCCGACGAGATGGCGTCGTTCGAGCTCGACTACCACAACGGCGGCTCCAACTCGTACTGGTCGAGCTACAACAGCCCGCCGGTCACGAGCCTCGTCCACGCCGCACAGAGCGAGTTCAACCCGGCCAAGCGCGCCAAGCTCTACGCCAAGATCCAGGCGGCTGTGGCGCAGGATGCTCCGTTCGTGCCGCTCGACTATCCGCCCTACATCTACGCGACCTCGACGAAGCTCAACGGCTTCGCCGTCAACCCCGGAGGCGCCTACAGGCTCGAGAACGTCTGGCTAGCCTGACCGCGTGCTGCGCTACGCGGCGAGAAGACTCGCAGCAGCGGTCGTCGTCATTCTCGGGGTCACATGCGTGACCTTCCTGCTCCTGCACGT
>Ga0335081_10022661_pt1 | contig 10158 bp, 8 predicted proteins | sample Lox_Sample_35_FD_206713 | JGI IMG/M metagenome (GOLD analysis project Ga0335081, IMG submission 206713) | Soil microbial communities from Loxahatchee National Wildlife Refuge, Florida, United States - Lox_Sample_3.5 | ecosystem: Environmental > Terrestrial > Soil > Wetlands | place: USA: Florida... | reverse complement strand
TCGATCGTCGGCATGGAAACACCCATACGACAGCTCTACCCGCTGGAGGCGTGGCGGATGCGCGCCGGGACTTCGGCAATCAGAGTTGACGCCTGCCCGACGGACTGAATTTCTATTCTGGCCAAATGCCTGCAAAACGGATCGATTGTGCCGTGGTGCGGGGCGCTCGAAGGCGCGCGGGCCGTTTGGCCCTCCGGGGGGCGGGAAGGTCGGATGCCACAAAGGTAGGCACCCCCAGGATCACAAGGAGGCTGTGGTGGAGGACAAAGACCAAGTTTCGATGGACGAGATCGAGGCGGAGGCCGCGGTCAACCTTCCGAACAAGGAAGTTCTCTCGCTCCTCGACGTCAACGCCAACGTCGACCTCGGTCTGGATCTGGCGGCGCCGGTCGACCTCGCCGCCGCCGCCAACCTCAACGTGGCCGCGCCGATCGAGGCCTCGGCGACGGCCAACGTGCTCAGCCCGGACGGCCAGGCGGTCGGGCTCGCCGAGCAGACCGGCCACATCGACCAGGGCATCAGCGGCAGCGCCGTCGCCGACGCGCCGCAGCACGCCGGGGTCAGCCAGACGAGCGGCGCCGGTGGCGCCGCTACGGGGGCCGGCGCCGGGTCGACCGAGCCTCCGGCCGGCGCCACCGAGCAACCCGCGGCCGGGACGACCGAGCCCGCACCCGCCGGCGCCACCGAGCAGCCCGCGGCCGGGACGACCGAGCCCGCACCCGCCGGCGCCACCGAGCAGCCCGCGGCCGGGACCGCCGAGCCTCCAGACGGCGCCACCGAACCCGCACCCGCCGGCGCCACCGAGCCGGCGTCCGGCGCTCCGGTCGAGGGCGTTCCGGCGCAGCCTGTGGCCGACGGCGCCTCGGGCGCGACCGACGCGGCGAGCGGTGCCGTGTCCGGCGCGACCGGCGCGGTCGACGGCGCCGCCGGCAGTGTCGGCAACGCGGTCGACGGTGCCGCGGGCAGCGTCGGCAATGATGGAGCCGCCAACAGCGGCGCGGTCGATGGCGTGGCCAACGACGCGGGCGCTGCCGCCGGCAACGTCACCGGCGGCGTCGACTCCCTGTTGAACGGCGGCAGCCTGCTCGACGCCAACATCAACCTCGACGCCCAGGCGAACCTGGCGGCGCCGATCGACGGTGCGGTGGCCGCCAACGGCAACGTGGCAGCACCGGTCGATGCCGCGGTCGGGGCGAACGTCGGCTCGCAGGGCGCGGTGTCAGAGGCGCTCGCGCCGCAGCAGGTCGATATCGAGCAGAACCTCGATCACGTGCAGGCTGAGGCCACCGCCAGCCAGGACGCCAGCGTCCAGCAGAACTAGGGCCTGACGACAACCTGGACAGGGGGCGCGCGTGACCGCCACCGCTGAGCCTCCCCGTACTGCGGCCGAGGTCTCCGAGCAGACTCAGCAGACGCGCCCTCCGCTCGACCGGGCGGAGGGCGTGGAGCTGCTCGGCGGCGTCCACGGGTCGGGGTACAAGGAGGGTGCCGCCCTCGTCCGGCGGGGCGACGGCCAGATGGTTCACCTCGGGCCACTGATGTACGGGCTGCTCGAGGCCGTCGACGGGGAGCGGGACCGTTCGGCGATCGCGACCGCGATGTCGGAGCGGCTCGGCCGCGGCATCGGCGAGGAGCACGTCGACCGGATCGCCGAGAAGCTGGCCGCGCAGGGACTGCTCGCGGGGTTCGAGCACAAGGCGCCACCGAAGCGGAACCCGCTGCTGGCGCTGCGCTGGAAGGTCCTCGTCACCAACCCGAAGCTCACCCGCCGGCTGACGGCGCCGTTCACGGTCCTGTTCCGGCCGTGGCTGATGTGGCCGATCCTGGCGTGCTTCGTCGGTGTGTTCTGGTTCGTCCTGTTCCACAAGGGCGTCGCGTCGGCGACCGCGGACGCATTTCACAGCCCGGGGCTGCTCCTGCTGGTGTTCGTGCTGGCCGTCGCGTCGGCGGGCTTCCACGAGCTCGGTCACGCCGCTGCCTGCCGGTACGGCGGCGCGACCCCCGGCGGGATGGGGATGGGGCTCTACCTCGTTTGGCCGGCGTTCTACACGGACGTCACCGATACCTACCGCCTCCCCCGCCGCGACCGCCTCCGGGTCGACCTCGGCGGCCTCTACTTCAACGCCGTCGTCGCCGTGGTCACGATGGCGCTGTGGCTCGCGTGGCGCAACGACGCGCTGCTGCTGCTCGCTGCGCTCCAGGTGCTGCAAATGGTCAAGCAGCTCTCGCCGGTGATCCGGGCCGACGGCTACCACATCCTGTCTGACGCGACCGGCGTTCCCGACCTGTTCTCGCACATGGGCCCGACCATGCGCCGCCTGCTCCCCGGCCACCGGCGCGAGCCCTCGGCGCTGACGGGGAGGGCCCGGCTGCTGGTCACGCTCTGGGTTCTGATCGTCGTACCGGTCCTGCTGAGCCTGTCGCTGGGCGCCGTCCTGCTGCTTCCGAAGCTCGCGACGAGCGCGTACGACAGCGGCCGGGTGATCGTGACCGCAATACCTCACGAGGCGAGCCACGGCCAGATCCTCGATGTGGGCGCGTCGCTCGTGCGGCTGCTGGCGCTCGTCCTGCCCGTGCTCGGCAGCGTGCTCGTGACCCAGAAGATCCTTCGAACCGTCGGAGGGAAAGCCGGCAAGTGGAGCGCCGGGAGCCCGGCACGCCGGGGGTTCGTGATCGCCGCAGCCGCCGGTGCGTGCGCCGCGATCGCGTGGGCGTGGTGGCCCTCGGGCCAGTATCAACCAATCCGCCCGAGCGACAACGGCACCGTCGGCGGCCTCGTGAGGATGGTGTACTCACCCGCGACCGTGGCGCGGCCGGCACCGCCGCTGGCCGCACCTGTGCTCACGCCCGGAAGGCATCTGGCGCTCGCGATGATCCCGGTCGGCGGCGCGACGCGGACACATCCGGCGCTGTTCGTGATCCCCGGGTCGAAGGGCAAGCCGCCAGTAGCGATCGTGAGCTACTCGACCCCGCCGCCGGGCGGCGCGCCGACGGCGGGCGGTGCCGGTCCCACCAGCACCGCCGGCACCGCGAGTCCCGGCTCGGCGACCACGACCCCCTCACCGCCGAGCTCTCCGAGCGCTCCGAGCGCTCCGAGCGCAAGCACGACCACCGACGGTGCGGCCTTCCCGTTCAAGCTGCCGTCCGCCCCCGGACCCGGCGGCACCCAGGCGCTCGCCGAGAACACGACCAACGGCGGCGTGACGTACCACGTGGCCTACTCGCTCGTCACGATCTCGGGCGGCGCTCCCGTCACGAACACCAACAGCGCCTACGCGCTCGCGCACTGCCAGAGCTGCACCACGGTCGCGGTTTCGTTCCAGGTCATCCTGATCGTGGGGCACAGCAAGTACATCGCCCCGATCAACGCCGCCGGCTCACTCAACTACGACTGCCCGGCGTGCACGACCACGGCGATCGCCGATCAGCTCGTGATCACGCTGAAGTCGCAGCCGTCGGCGGCGCTGCTGACGAAGCTAAACGCCGCACTGCAGCGGCTGAACGCCCTCCCGTCACTCGGAGCCCAGGGAACGCCGGCGGCGGTCGCGGCCCAGGTGGCGGCAGTGCAGCAGCAGATCGACACAGAGCTCAACGACAGCGGCCTGCCGGCCCAACCGGTGACCACCGCCACGACCACGACGGGCACGACGACCACACCGACCTCGTCTGCCGCGACCACGACGCCCACCTCGTCGACGACCACGACCGCGCCCACGACCGCGCAGACGCAGCCGCAGAGTACGACCACCTCGCCGGCGCAGACAACCACCTCGGCGACGTCCCCGTCGACGACCACGACGGCCACGACGTCGACCACGACCTCGACGGCAACGAGCACTACGCCGGCGGGTTAGCCGATGGCGCTGCGGCTGCGTATATGGCAGCCGCAGCGCCAAAGTCCACGTGGCCAGCGCGCGCATCGGCAAGAACGCCTGCGCTGGGCGACTGGACTCATTCCAGGCTGCGGCGATACCGTCGCTGTCACACGAGAGGAGTGACGATGGGCGAGCCCGAGCTGATGGCGCTGTACTGGACGGTGAGCGGTCCCGTGGAGATCCACGCGGGCCGCGAATGGAGCCTGTTCGACTGGCGCGATCGGTGCGCGGAGGCGGCCAAGGTCGGCTTCAAGGGGCTCGGGTTGTGGCACGCCGACGTGTCGCACCAGCTCGAGACGCGCACGCTCGACGAGATGGCGAAGATCTTCCGCGACGCCGGCCTGACTTACCTGGAGGTTGAGTTCCTGTGGGAGTTCTTCGTCCCACAGGGTGAGCCTGCGCGGGCCGACTCTGACCGGCTGCGCAAGCAACTGTTCGAGACCGCCGTGGCGTTCGACGCCCACCACATCAAGGTCGGCAACATCCCCGAGACGCCGTGCGAGCTCGACCGGCTGGTCGAGGAGTACGCGGCGCTGTGCGACGACGCCGCGCAGCACACCGACGCCAAGGTCGCGTACGAGATCATCCCGTTCGACCCCAACGTCCACACGCTCGACGCCGGGCTCAAACTGGTGACGGAGGCCGGGCGCTCGAACGGCGGACTCGCGATCGACACCTGGCACATGGGCAAGCTGCGCATCCCGCCAGAGGAGCTGCACCGGATCCCCGGCGAGTATCTGGCCTGGGTCGAGCTGTCCGACGGACCGGTGGAGTACATGGACGACCCGATCGACGAGGTCATCAATCACCGGCGGCTGCCGGGCGAAGGCGAGTTCGACATCCCCGGCTACATCGAGGCCTGCCGGGCGGTCGGCTACGACGGACCATGGGGAGTCGAGGTCCTCTCCGCAGAGCTTCGCGACCTCCCGATGGAGGAGGCGTTCCAGCGCGCATACGAGACGACAGCCGCGCAGTTCCGCGCGGGCGTCACCTGAGGAGGCCCAAAGATGGATCAGCTCGATAACGACAGGCTCGTCTGGATGTTCACCCAGATGCTGCGGATCCGCGAGTTCGAGGAGCGGGTCAAGCGAACGTTCGAGGAGCATCCGGGCGTGATCCGGGGCCACACCCATCTCGCCGACGGGGCCGAGGCGTCGATCGTCGGCTCGCTGGCAACGATGAAGCCCGCCGACCAACTGATGGCGACGTACCGCTGCCACGGTTATCCGATCGCGCTCGGCACCGACACCAAGTCGATCATGGCCGAGATCTACGGTCGCAAGGACGGACTGTGCGGTGGCTATGGCGGCTCGATGCACCTCGTCGATCCGGAGCGCGGCTTCCTCGGGACGTCCGGCATCGTGGGGCAGGGCATCCCGCAGGCGACCGGCGTCGCCTTCGCGGCCCAACTGCGCAAGCAGGGCCAGGTCGTCCTGTCGTTCTTCGGCGACGGCGCCTCGAAGCAGGGCGCATTCCACGAGTCGCTCAACCTCGCGTCGCTGTGGAAGCTGCCGGTCGTCTACGTGATGGAGAACAACAACTACAACGTGTCGACGCGCTCGGAGCAGGAGGATGCGAACGCCGCCAACGGCGAGCCGCTGTCGGTCAAGGCCGCGGCCTACAGCATGCCCGGCGTGACCGTGGACGGTGGCGATCCCGTGGCGGTGTACGAGGCGGTGGGGGCGGCCGCTGACCGCGCCCGCGCCGGCGACGGGCCGACGCTGGTGGAGTCGAAGGTCTACCGCCTGTCAGCCCACGGCAACATCATCGCCCCGCCCGGGGTGCCGCTCCACTATCCCGAGCACGAGGCGATCACGACGTTCGGCAACCGCGAGGAGTACGAGGCGGCGCTGCGCGGCGACCCCGTCCCGCGCTTCCGGGCGCGGCTGGTCGAGCAGGGCGTGCTCGACCCGGCGCGCGCCGACGAGATCGCCCAGGAGGTCCGCGACGAGATGGACGCGGCGGTCCAGTTCGCGCTCGACGACCCGTTCCCTGACCCGGAAGCCGCTGCGAAAATCGACTACGTGTACGCCTAGGAGGCAGTCATGGCACGAGAGATCCCATACATCGCGGCGGTCCAGGAGGCGATTCGCGTCGAGATGGAGCGCGACCCCACGGTCGTCTTCTACGGCCAGGACGTGGCCCCGAGCGACGAGGACCCTCTGGTCCAGGCATTCGGACGTGAGCGCGTGCGCGTGTCCCCGATCTCCGAGACGGCCGAGATCGGGATGGCCGTCGGCCTCGCGCTCGCCGGGTACCGCCCGGTGGTCGAACTGCTGATGGCCGAGTTCATGCTGGTGGCGATGAACCAGGTCGTCAACGAGGCCCCGCGCCTTCGCTACATGAGCGGCGGGCAGGTCAAGGTCCCGGCGGTGTTCAAGGCCGGATACGGGTTCACGGCGGGCTGGGCCGGGCAGCACACCGGATCGATCTACGGCATGTTCATGGGCTTCCCCGGCCTGAAGATCGCGCTGCCGGCGACCCCGGCCGACGCCAAGGGCCTGATGGCAGCGGCGATCCGCGACGACAACCCGGTCTGTTACCTCATCAACTACCTGATGGTGCTCGAGCACGGCGATGTCCCCGAGGGCGAGTACGTGGTCCCGTTCGGCGAGGCCGCGATCCGGCGTGAGGGCGGAGACGTCACGATCGTCGCCACCGGGTGGACCGTCGGCCGAGCGCTCGCCGCCGCGGAGACCCTGGCGCAAGACGGGATCCAGGCCGAGGTGATCGACCCGCGCACTCTCAACCCGCTCGACACCGCGACGATCCTGTCGTCGGTCGAGAAGACCGGGCGGCTCGTGATCGCCGACCAGGGGACGCGTCACGGCGGCGCATCGGCGGTGATCGCGGCCGAGGTCGCCGAGCACGGGTTCGGCTCGCTGAAGGCGCCGATCGCGCAGGTGACCGCGCTCGACGTCACCGTCCCGTACTCAGAGCCGATGGAGGCCTACGTCCTCCCCAACGAGGAGAAGATCGCGCTGAGCGTCCGCCAGGTCCTGGGTGAGGCGCCCGTCGCCGCGTAATCCCAGCGCGAAACCATGGACAGGGACGTCGCGCAAGCGCTGCTGCGCACGATGTGGCGGATCCGCCTGTTCGAGGAGCGGGTCGCGCAGCTCAAGCGCAGCCTCCAGGTCCACGGGCTGATCCATCTGAGCATCGGCGGCGAGGGCGTCGCCGCTGGGGTGTGCGGCCAGCTACGAGACGACGACGCGGTCTACAGCGGTCACCGCGCGCACGGACACGCGATCGCCAAAGGCGCTCCGATAAACGGCGTCATGGCCGAACTCATGGGCCGGGCCGACGGGATCTGCAAGGGATTAGGCGGCTCGATGCACCTGGTCGACGCCGAGCACGGATTCATGGGGGCGACCGGCGTCGTCGGCGGCAATCTCCCCCTCGCGCTGGGAACCGCGCTCACGCAGCGTCTGAACAAGACCGACAACGTGACCGTCGTGTTCTTCGGCGACGGCGCGGTCCAGGCGGGGCATTTCAACGAGTCGATCAACCTGGCAGCGCTGTGGAAGCTGCCGGTGATCTTCGTGTGCGAAAACAACGGCTTCGCCGAGTTCACCTCGCGCGCGGAGCACAGCACCGTCGAGCGGGTGAGCGACGTGGTCGCGCCGTACGGGTTCGAGCGCGAGACGGTCGACGGGAGCGACGTCCCCGCAGTCCACGACGCGTTCGCAAAATACCTCGACAAAGCGCGCGCCGGAAACGGACCGTACCTGCTCGAGTGCCTGACGTTCCGCCGGCGAGGCCACTACGAGGGCGACCCCGAGAAGTACCGCGACCCCGAAGCCGAGCGGGAATGGCTGCGCCGCGACCCGCTCGCCCGCCTGACCGAGCGCGCGGTCGAACAGGACTGGATCGGGAGCGGCGCCACCGAGGCGATCGAGCGCGAGGCGCGCGAGGAGATCGAGGAGGCCGTCCGCTTCGCCCGCGACAGCCCTTTCCCGGATCCGCAGACGACGGCCGCGCTGGTGTACGCGCAATGACCGAGACCACGTTCGTTGAAGCGATCGCCAAGACGCTCGCGACCGCGATGCGGGCGGACGAGCGCGTGATCGTGCTGGGCGAAGACGTCGCCGAGGGAGGCCCGTACCTCGCCACGGCGGGGCTCGCCGAGGAGTTCGGCCGCGAGCGCGTTCGCAACACGCCGATCAGCGAGGGGACCGTCTGCGGCGTGGCGGTGGGCGCCGCTCAGTCGGGCTTCAAACCCGTCGTCGAGATCATGTTCATCGACTTCATCACGCTCGCGCTCGATCAGCTCGTCAACCAGGCGGCCAAGGCGCACTTCATGTCTGGTGGACAGCTCAACGTGCCACTAGTCCTGCGCACCCAAGGCGGGTCGGGCCAGCGCAACGGAGCCCAGCACTCGCAGAGCCTCGAGGCGTGGCTCACGCACGTTCCGGGGCTGAAGGTCGTGATGCCGAGCAACGCGGCGGACGCGGCCGGACTCCTGCAAACCGCGATCGCCGACCCCAACCCGGTCGTGTTCGTCGAGAACAAGTCTCTGTACTTCCGGCGCGAAACCGTTCCCAACCCGCCGCCCCCCGTCCCGATCGGGCAGGCGCACACGCTCAGACCCGGCAACGACATCACGATCATCGCGCTGTCCCGCCTCGTCGGCGACGCGCTCGAGGCGGCCGACAAACTGGCTAAAGAAGGCGTCGAGGCCGAGGTGATCGACCCGCGGACGCTCGTCCCGCTCGACCTCGAAACGCTTGCGCAATCGGTCAAGCGGACGGGCCGTGCGGTCATCGCCCACGAGGCGGTCAACGCCGGCGGATTCGGCGCCGAGCTGGCTGCGCAGCTGCAGGCCGCCGCGTTCGATTACCTCGAAGCCCCGATCCAGCGCGTCGGCGCGCCGTATACGCCGGTGCCGGTCAGCCCGCCGCTCGAGGACGCATACCGCCCCGGGGCGCGGGAGATCGAGGCATCAGCCCGGATCGCGCTCGAGTGGGGCGAGTACGACGCGGAGCCCTGGGAGCACGGCGCGATCGCCACGCCGCAGACGACGCGCTAGACGGGCTCGAGGTCGCCCTCAAGCGCGACCAGCGACGCCCCCGGCACCTGCTCGAGCAGGCCGCGCCGGCCCAGCACGATCTCGAGGTTGGTAAGCGACAGACGCGCGTGCTCGCGGGCGACGCTGTCGGCCCGGGCGCCCTCGCGGGCGGCGATCGCCTCGACCAGCCACAGATGCTGGCGGTGGGCGACGATCAGGATCTCGCGCGACTCCGGCAGCCGGGCGTGCTGGAGTACGAGCGCGCTCGGCGTCGCGAACGGCAGTGCCAGGACCGTGGCCAGCGTGCGCTCGAGCAGCGGGCTGCGCGCCATCTTGATCAGACGCTCGTGAAACTCGGCGTTGAGCGCCACGTAGCGCTCGAACGATTCGTAGTCGGCGCGGCGCACGAGCGGCTCGACCTGGTCGTTGATTTCCCGGAGCGCGCGCAACTCGCGCCGAGTGGCTCCGTGCTCTGCGGCGAAGCGGCAGGCGGTGCCCTCGAGCACGCCGCGGAGCTCGATCGCCTGCCTGATGTCGGTCTGGGTGAACTCGCGGACGACGTACCCGCCCATCGGCAGCACCTGCAGCAACCCCTCGTGCTCGAGCGAGGCGAGCGCCAGGCGCAGCGGTGTCCGCGACACCCCCAGCCGCTCGACCAGCGGCAGCTCGGACATGCGCTCGCCGGGCTTGAACTCGCCGCTCAGGATCTGCTCGCGCAGAGCCAGGAGGGCTCGCATCATCTGCGTCCGGTTCGCCTGGTTGACCATGGGAGGCCGGGAGTATTGCTCCCTAAGATCCTGTATGCAAGACGGTCCTCCAGACGTCCTGCAAAGGCCCTGTGGCGTCCTGCAAACGTTTTCTTTCGGTCACGTTAGGCATGCATTGCATACAGCTGGCGGCGTGTATACGATGCTCGCCTTAACAACCCGGGGCGGGTTTTAGCCAAATCATTTCGAGGAGGAGAGGACGAGGTGAGGATCAACCACTCTGGGCTGCGCCTGCGTTCAGGCGCAGCGGCAGCCGTGCTGGTCGGGGCGGTCCTGGTGCTGGCGGGCTGCGGCAGCAGTAGCAGCTCGACGAGCAGCGCCGCGGCCGGCGGATCGAGCGCGACCAGCTCGAGCGCCACGACGAGCGCGAGCACAAGCTCGGCCAGCACGTCGTCGTGCGGCAAGAAGCCGGGCGTCAAGGCCACCGGCACGCCGATCCCGATCGGCACGATTGACACCAAGCAGCCGGGCACGGACTTCAGCGACGGCCCGAACATGATCACCGCGT
>Ga0335081_10022660_pt1 | contig 10159 bp, 7 predicted proteins | sample Lox_Sample_35_FD_206713 | JGI IMG/M metagenome (GOLD analysis project Ga0335081, IMG submission 206713) | Soil microbial communities from Loxahatchee National Wildlife Refuge, Florida, United States - Lox_Sample_3.5 | ecosystem: Environmental > Terrestrial > Soil > Wetlands | place: USA: Florida... | reverse complement strand
AGCGGCGACGCTTTACGGCCTGAACACCCGGCCCGGCGATCCGAAAGCCGGAGTTGAAGTCGCCGCCGGCGCAAGCCACGAATTCACTTTCCCGGCCGGCGCTCCCGGAACCTACTATTACTGGGCTCGCACCGTCAGTCCCGCAGACGCCGACACCCCCTATCTGGCCGATGCCTACCTGAACGGTGCGTTCATCGTCGATCCGCCGGGCGCCATCGCGCCCGATCGCATATTCGTCATCAACACAATGGTTGCACCGCCCGACGTTGTCCATAAACGCTTCGAGGTCGTGACTGTCAACGGGAAGTCCTACCCTTACACCGAGCCGCTTGAGTACACCGAAGGTGAGACGGTACGCTGGCGCGTCCTCAATCCATCCTTCTCCGAGCATCCCATGCATCTGCATGGCGCTTTTTATCAACTGCTCAGCCTTGGCGATTTCGAATCGGATACGGCTTTCGCTCCACCTGACCGCCAATCGGTCGTGACCGAGAACCTCTCGGGCGGCCACACCATGATGCTGGAATGGAAGCCGGAGCACCCGGGCCGCTGGCTCTTCCACTGCCACTTCGCGGACCACTTCTCGTTAGGCGAGCGCGTCCCCAACTTTAGGCTTGCCTCCTCATCACCTTCGCCAGACTCGACCGAGTCGGCCAACCATCACGATCACGACGCCATGGCGCCAATGAATGACATGGCTGGCCTTGTTCTCGCCGTCAACGTGAAGCTCGCGGCCACATCCCTGCAAAAGCTGGCCGCCGAAGGTGCAACTCATAAGCTCGATCTGGTCATCGAGCCCACGGCCGCCGGCGGAGAGTCGCGCACGTTTTCATGCTCCGTTCGTGAAGGAAAAAAGATTGTTGCCTCTGAAGATAGGGCAATGGGACCGCCTATTATCGTCACTCGCGGCGAGCCGACCGAGATCACGGTTCTCAATCACCTCGACGCTCCCACCACCATCCACTGGCACGGTCTTGAACTCGACAGTTATTACGATGGCGTTATCGGAGGCGGGGACGGCAATCAAATCACTCCTGCGATCGCACCAGGGGGCAGCTTCACCGCTCGCTTCACGCCCAATCGGGCGGGAACCTTTATCTACCATACGCATGCGCCCGATCCCAACCAGCTCACCGGCGGCATTTATGGCGCACTCATCGTGCTCGAGCCCGGCCAGCAGTTTGATCCGGAGCACGACAAGGTGCTGATGATCGGCTCGCGAGACGGCACTTTCTTCGAAAAGCAACTCACCTTGAATGGGCTGGAGCAGCCTGTCCCGCTGACGCTGAGCCGCGGCGTGAAATACCGCATGCGTGTTATCAACATGGCGCCCAACTTGTCGGCCGATATCCTGCTCGGCACCAAGGAGCATCCCGCCTCATGGCGCGCCATCGCCAAGGATGGCGCTGACCTCCCGTCACGCCTGGTCAAGACGAGCGATGCCAGTCTGCACATCACCTCGGGCGAAGCTTACGATTTTGAGTTCCGATCCAATGTCGCAGGCGAAATTCCGCTGCAGGTCGAAAATCTGGTTGGTCATGCCAAGGTTGTCGGAAGGATTGTCGTGCAATGACGGAAATAGCCATGCTTCTTGTTCCTGACGCCTGAAGCCCGAAGCCTGCGGCTTGAAGCCCGCGGCCCAGCCAAGTGACTCTTGGCTTCTTCGAATCATCTATAGATACAGACGATGACACCATTCAAGAATTTTAGCGCGCGGCTTACTCGCTCCATTTCGCTTACTGAGTTCACCAAGCACTTGGAACTGGAAGTGGAAGGCGTTTCGAGTTTTGGGTTTGTTCCCGGCCAATGGCTCTCGGTGAAGGCCACGGATCCGAAGGGCGAGGAATTTACTCGCGCCTACTCGATCGCCTCGCCGCCAGGCGCGAACGGCCACGTCTCGTTCTGCTTAAACCGTGTGCAAGCTGGATTCATGTCGAACTATCTATGTAATCTCGCCGAAGGTTCCGAAATCAGCTTCCAGGGACCCTTCGGTGATTTCATCCTTCGTCCTCCGCTTCACGACACCTTGTTCATCGCGACCGGTACCGGCATCGCTCCTTTTCGTTCCATGTTGCATTGGCTGTTCTCCGACCCCGAGCGCCATCACGAACGTCAGCTCTGGTTGCTCTTCGGCGCGCGCACCGAACAGGATCTGTACTATCGCGACGAGTTCGAGCGTCTCGTGTTGGCGCACCGCAATTTTCATTTTCTGCCCACTCTCAGCCGTGGCGATCAAGCGTGGTCCGGCTTGCGTGGTTATGTCCAGGAGCATGTCGCTCCCATCGTCGGCATGCGCACCGACATGCACGCCTACATTTGCGGGCTCGACAAAATGGTCAAGGCGAACCGTGCTCTGCTCAAAGGCCTGGGCTGGGATCGCACCTCAATCCGCTACGAAAAATATGACTAAACGCGATTGATCCGCTGCCATAGCGCGATCATTCGTGATGAGGTGCTACTCTTGGCTTTGTCGCCCTGTCTTGAAGTCACCTCGCTAACTTGATCTGAGTTTCGTGAGAGTGCTACCTTCCGAGGAGGCCTCATGTACGTTCCCGACTCCCATCGCTACGATTCCATGCAATACCGCCGCTCCGGCCGGAGCGGAATCAATCTCCCCGCGGTCTCTCTTGGACTGTGGCACAACTTCGGTGGTGTCGACAATTTCGAGAATTCGCGCGCCATGCTGCGCCGCGCCTTTGATCTCGGCATCACTCACTTCGACCTCGCCAACAACTACGGACCTCCCTATGGCTCCGCCGAAGAGAATTTTGGCCAGATTTTCAAAAAAGATTTTCAACCCTACCGTGACGAGCTGATCATTTCAACCAAAGCCGGATGGGATATGTGGCCCGGCCCCTACGGTGATTTCGGATCACGCAAATACCTGCTCGCCAGCCTCGACCAGAGTCTCAAGCGCATGGGACTCGATTACGTGGATATCTTCTATCACCACCGTCCCGATCCCGAAACCCCAATGGAAGAATCGATGGGAGCGCTCGACACTGCCGTGCGTTCCGGCCGCGCCCTCTATGTCGGCATCTCTGCCTACGATGCGCAGCAGACCGCGAAAGCAATCAAGATTTTGCGCGAACTCGGCACGCCTTGCTTGATTCATCAACCGAAATATTCCATGTTCGTGCGCCAGCCCGAAGAAGGGCTCTTCGATGTGTTGGAGCGGGAAGGAGTGGGAGCCATCGTCTTCAGTCCGCTTGCCCAGGGCTTGCTCTCCGACCGCTACCTGAACGGCATTCCGGCTGACTCCCGCGCGTCCCGCAATTTTTTCCTCAAGAAAAAGGATGTGAGTGAGTCTGCCTTGGCCAAGATCAACGCGTTGAATCAGGTGGCGCGCCAGCGGGGGCAGAGCCTGGCTGAGATGGCGGTAGCGTGGGTGCTACGTGATCCCCGGGTCACTAGCGCACTTGTGGGGACCAGCAAAGTGTCCCAGGTCGATGACAACGTGGCCGCTCTCAAGAACCTGAAGTTTACGGCGGACGAGCTTCGGACGATCGATGGGGTGCTGGCAGGAAAGCAGTCAGCGGCGTAGGGTCATGAGCGGCGGCTCGTTGGCGGAAGGTTGAAATGTTCCACGTGGAACAAGAGTCCACAAATGTTCCACGTGGAACATTTTACAGATTAATTTGTGCTTATATTATTGTACTTACAATAGGGGATAAATGAAACAAAAGAAGCGGGTTGCACGTCGAGCCAAAACATCGAAAAAGACACCGAAAAAGATCGCCAGAATCGAGGCAAGAGGGGCGCGGACGCGCCCGAAATATCTGCCCCAAGACCTGGCAGGCATGTACAAGCCGGTAAAAAAGCCGGTAACGCTGCGACTGGATGCCGATATTTTGGCATGGTTTCAGCGCGGTGGGCGCGGTTATCAGACGCGGATCAACAGCGCGCTGCGGAAGGTGATGACGGCGGAGCGCAGGTAGAGGCTTGGGGCTTCGGCCAACAGGCTTCAGAATCGTGCGGACGTGAAGAAATCTCAGAAACCTGGATCAATTGTCCGCTGCCGGTGGGCGACGAATCCGCTCTCGATTGAATATCACGACCGGGAGTGGGGAGTGCCGCAGCACGATGATCGCGTCTTGTTCGAGTTTTTGATTCTTGAAGGAGCACAGGCTGGCCTTAGCTGGGACACAATACTCCGGAAACGTGAAAACTATCGGGCTGCATTCGCTGGTTTTGACCCAAAGCAGGTCGCGCGTTTTGATGGGCGCAAGGTGAAAGCCCTGCTTCGAAATGACGGGATCGTCAGGAATCGGTTGAAGATCGACTCCGCAATTTCCAACGCCCGGGCGTTTCTCGCAGTGCAAAAGGAAATGGGTTCGTTCGGTCGCTACATTTGGCAATTCGTCGGCGGCGAGCCGAAGGTCAATGCGTGGAGAAGCGGACAACGGCTTCCGGCAAGCACCACCGAGTCCGATGCCATGAGCAAAGATCTGAAGAAACGAGGCTTTAACTTTGTGGGGTCGACCATCTGCTATGCCTTCATGCAGGCCACCGGCATGGTGAACGATCACGTGATGGAATGTTTTCTATATTCGGCTCTCGATGATCGCTGATTGCGTCTCGCTTCTTGCTACTCGGAAATGAGGCTACAGGCTTCGGGCTCCAGGCTGCACTTATCGCTACTCGCCGTTCGCTTCTCGCTCGGCTACAGGCTTCGGGCTCTAGGTTCGCTACCGACCTTTTCGCTGAAAATTACCAACAGTACTGCCAGGCTGATGACCGAGAGCTGGACGTGTGTCCAGCGCGACAGCGGGCCGGAAAAGAACAAAATGTAAGACAGATAAAGGAGCCACGCGACGACCGGAGCAAGGTGGGACTGGAGCCAGTTGCCGATCCACAGGAACGCCGGCGCGAGAATCACAAGGTCGTAGACAGTCAGGTGCGGAGCTACGAGCACCGTGGCGAGCAGCATAATAGAGAAGCGGTGTTCGAGCGGAATCGGCCTGCGCCAGTAGACGATCGCGAGAACCACGGCGGCCAGAGCCGTGGGGATGTAAAGTGCAAGCGCCACGTTCGACCAGGGCAGCAGCAAATCCCAAAAAGCACGCAGCGAATGCATGAGATAGGGCTTGGGCTCGAGAATTTTAGCGGCGGAGCCAAGGTGCGTGACCACGCGCGTGTAATTGAATAGTGGACTCCAGCCATACCAGAGCCAGACCGCTGCAATTTGTGCGGTGATGGCAAGCAGCGCCCCTATGACGACCCGAAGTGCGTTAAGCGGAGACGCGGCAAGCTGCGTCTCTACCTCGGCCCCCGTGCGATCCACAGTCGGTTTTCGAGGCCATACGCACGTGGCCAGGAATACGGAGGCCGGAACCAGCCCAAGCTGAGGTTTATACGCCAGCACTCCGAGACACAATCCTGCGAGCATCTCCCGTCGCGTCCGCAAGGCAAAATACATTCCTGTGAAACACGCCAGCGCGAGAGCGGAGTTCTGGCCGAAGTTGATCAATGCATAGAATCCAGGAAACGCTGCGGCGAGCATCGCGATAGTGCTTCCATGGGAATGCAAATTAAAACAAGTTCGCCAAACGGCATAACAGCAGGCGGCGTAGATTGACGCGCTGAGGAAGACCCAGATGGCCGCGGCCCACGCGTAAGGCAACTTTGCGAATGGCAGCCAGAAAAGCGAATACTGGGGTCCGTAGACGGGAAGAAAATAATCTCCGGATGATTCGGGGACGCGCGCGTCTCCGATGTCGCGCTGTATGCGCGGGTCATAGAGCGCGCCGCCATGATGATCCAAAGCAAGTGTGCCGAGAATGTAGGCATGAAGGAAATCGGCGCCTTTCAGATGTCCAAAGCGATCACGCATGCCTGGTGCGGACATATTCACTGCATAGCCGACCCAGAGCGCGACGGCTAAAAGAAGAGCCTGTCGGCGGATGCGTGGTGGAGTGAGCCACGATGGTTTGGCGCGCGGCTCCGTCGGCGTCGAGAGTGGGGACATTTGATTGAGGCGATTGTATTCGGATGCGAAGTGAGAAGTCAGAAGTAAGAAGTCAGAATGCAGAAGTGAACCTTCGCCGGTACCGGTTAAGACGGCGCGTTCCGGGAATCAAAGAGAAACGAAGCCGCCGATAATGAGAGGAGCGGACCCGCGACGCTGAATAGTGCGCGAGGCACGGTGCCGGGGGCGCCACCGTAGTATGCATCGAGGATAAAGGCCATGGCGCACGCAGCGGCAGTGGGGAGCAGCCAGGATTTTGGGAATCTGTTGAGATGCGGGATGGCGAGCGGCAGAAGCCAGAGGAAGATGTACCAGAAGTTGCGATCCCAGATGGATGAAATGAAGTGACCCAGATAGTCGGAATCGTGGTGGAGGGCGGCGGCGAATTCGAGGGGACTCAGCCAGTGGCCGAGAATGGAACGCTGAAGGATAAGTATGGCAGCGAAGCTCGCCAACCAGCTAATCACGATCAAAGTGGCTGCGCGAGCGGGAGAGTCTAATTTTTTTCGGACGACGAGCCACCACGCGGCGGTGAAGGCGATGCTTAACGGGATGAAAGATTCTTTCGAAAGTGCTCCGAAGATGGAAATGAAAGGGAGAAGCCAGAGTCGGCGACTAGCCACGCTCCAAAGAAGGGCGAGCAGGAAGAAGCCTTCGCCGGCATCGATGAGTCCGGCGAGGCGCAGATTAGGAACGGCGAAGTTGACGAGATAGAGAAGCGATGCAACAAGAGAAACCGGATAGGTTGCCAGCTGCTTTTGGCCGAGAAGGAGTATGAGTAATGCTGTCGCGGCGACGAACAGAGAATTCGCCACGAGCAGTCCGAACATGGCAGGATCCCACGAGCCAACGCGACCTTGGGCGCAGTGGTAGAAAGGTCGGGCGATGGCCGGCACTAGAACGCGAAAGCGGAGATGAGTCATGCGGGCATCGGAGAGATCTTTATCCGGCAAGGGTGAACTGGTCACGAGCGCAGCGTAGGTTTGAACGTCGGTGAGCCCCGGCGTTTGCCGAGGATCGTAGCGGTTGAGGGTGGGATAGCCGAGGCCGAACGAGATAAGAAAGAAAAGGCAAAAAAGGCCGACTGCTCGGAGGGCCGATATGTTCCCGGCTGTTGGGCTTGCCGTTATTTTCGATGAGTCCTCGGAGAAACTGGGCATGTGGGATCGAATTGCAATTGACGGCGGGGTCTGGGAAGCCTTTGACTCGCCGTCGACTAAAAAGCCTAAACCACGGAGGACACAGAGGTCACGGAGGATTATCGGACGACCATTGGGTTCGAACGAACGCGAGTCTGCATTTTCGCCCGGGGAACAGTAGCTTCGGCCGACGGCGTTTGCAACCTTAATAGATGGCCGACGTTCCAATAAAGCAGGGACTGATAGATTCGAGCATTCTTAGGGTTTGGATTGTGTAGCTTTCGGGAAAGAAGTCCACAGCAGAAGACAGGGTTTGAAGTGGCATTGGTTGGGTGAAGAGAGGCTTCGTGTTTCCTCGTTTGTTCTTGAATTTGTGTCTGATCGTTTGCGTCGAAATCGGAGGTGGACTTTTTTCCGCCCAACGTTGCCTTGCGCAATCGAGTTCTCTCGCTGAATCATCCTCGGAGACGAGTGACAAGATTGAGGGGACGGTGGTGAATAGCATCACACATGAGCCGATTGCGCGGGCGCTCGTTTCCTCGCCGGATAGCCGATTTGCCACGCTGACCAACAGCGAAGGACATTTTGAATTCCACACTGGACTGGAGGCCTCGGAAGAAATCGTCAACGCGGAAACAAGCGGGAAGTCCAATAGCACCCAGGCGGTTGTCCCAAATCGTCCTTACATGCTGATGGCGAAGAAGCCGGGATTCTTACAAAGTCCAGACAACCCTGGAAAACAGATTCAGGATGATACGAAAGAGGTGACGCTCGCGCTTGTTCCCGAGGGCGTAATCGTGGGAACAGTGAGTTTGCCCACCTCGGAGCCGCCCGACAGCATCTCTCTGATCTTGTATCGCCGCGTGGTGCAAGACGGAAGCGCGCATTACATCATGGCCGGCCAATCACAATCAACGTCAGATGGCCAGTTTCGTTTCGCCAATCTGCCGACGGGGACTTACAAGCTGCTGACGAGCGAACTGATGGATCGCGATCCGCTCTCGTTCGATCCGCGTGGGCCCATGTACGGATACCCTCCTGCGTACTATCAAAATGCGCCGGACTTTGCATCGGCAGCGGCGATCGACGTCGCTGCGGGCCAAACGCAGACCGTCAGCCTGTCGCTGGTGAAGCAGCCATATTACCGGGTTAAGGTGCCGGTGATGGCGCAAGTGGAAATGGGATTGGCTGTCAACGTTCATGCGAACGGACACAAAGGTCCGGGATATTCGCTTGGCTATAACCCCGCGGACCATGCGATCGAGGGCTCGTTGCCGAATGGAAACTACACCATCGAAGCGACAGGCTTTGGCCAGAACGGAGTGAGCGGGAATGGAGTGCAGACGATCACGATCAAGGGCGCGGCAGTGGACGGACCGAGCCTCGCCCTGACAGGGAATGTTGCGATCCCCGTACTCGTAAAAGAGGAGTTCACGACGGCGGATCAGACAGGCCGCATGACGTGGAATATCGAAGGAAAGAATTTTCGAATCATTGGACCGCGACGATATCTGAACATCGGTCTCGAACCGGCTGATGAGGTCAACGAGGGACCGCAAGGCGGGTCTCTGAAAATGCCGACGGGGCCGGATGATCCGCTGGTGATGGAAGTTCGGGGGACGGGAAAGTACTGGGTGCGGGTAAGTTCGTCGCGGGGGTATGCCGCGTCGGTGCGGTCGGGAGAGCTGGATTTGCTGCATGAGCCGCTTACGGTGGGCGTGGGGGGAGCAGGTCCGATAGAGGTCACGATGCGAGATGACTGGGCCGAGATCAGCGGCAAGGTGGAGGGGTTGGTGACCGGCAGGGAATTGGGTGCCGCAGCGGGGGGTATGGGTGATCAGCCTGTTCCGGGGGAGCGGTCCGTGGACGCGCCATCCGCAGCGCATGTTTATTTCGTTCCTCTGCCCAACAGTAGCGGGCAATTCAGCCAAATATGGGTAGGGCCCGACGGAAGTTTTAACGGCGGGAATGTGGCGCCGGGTGCTTATCAGTTGCTGGCGTTCGATCGCGAGCAGCCGCAGCTTGAGTATCGGAATGCAGAGGCGATGCGCGCCTATGAGAGTAAAGGACCGGTGGTCCGGGTTGCCGGAGGACAGAAGGAACGGGTTACATTGCAGTTGATCACGACGGAGCAATCGGCCGAACGCTGACCCGCTCTCAGAAATCAGGGCTCTAAGAATTCGACTCGAATGAAGTTTTCACATCGCAGCAATTCAATTCGGAAGGCGCGATCGATGCCGATAGTGTGCTTCTTCGCCGCTCTGGTCGGTGTATCGCTGTTCTTTTCTTTCGCGGCGCAAGCGCAGGATGACGATGGCTCGCACCTGACTCAGATTCCTCCCGGGCCCTATCGGATTGCGGGGACGTTGGTAAATGCGAAGACGGGGAGTCCTCTGGCGCGCGCACGAGTGACGATTGAGGACGCCAAGCAGCGGCAGAGTGTACAGTTTGTCGTTACCGGCGACGATGGCCGATTCGAATTTCACGTTCCTTCGGGCAAGTATTCGCTGACAGGTGGAAAACGTGGGTTCATTACCTCCTCTTATAACCAGCACGACCAGTTTTCGACGGCGATCGTCACCGCAGCCGATCTGGATACAGAAAGCTTGGTCCTGCGTTTGCAGCCGAATGCCGTGTTGACTGGACGAGTGCTCGACGAATTTCAGGAGCCGGTGCGCAGCGCCCAGGTGATGCTGTATCGCGAGGATCATTTCCAGGGCGTAAGTCGCATTGACCGGCGAGGCGGCGCCATGACCAACGATCAGGGGCAGTACGAAATTACGCCGCTCGCGCCGGGAACATACTTCGTTGCGGTGAAGGCGACGCCGTGGTACGCGGTGCATCCTGAGTCGGCAGTGGTTGGCTCGAGCGCACGGTCGCAGGTCGATCCGGCCCTCGACGTGGCGTACCCAATCACCTACTACGGGGATACCTCGGAAAGCGACAGTGCGATCCCGATCCCGGTTCGCGGGGGAGATCGCCTGGAAGCCGACATTCACCTGACGCCAGCGCCCTCGCTCCATCTCATTGTGCGCCTGCCGGCCGAGCAGCC
>Ga0335081_10022659_pt1 | contig 10159 bp, 10 predicted proteins | sample Lox_Sample_35_FD_206713 | JGI IMG/M metagenome (GOLD analysis project Ga0335081, IMG submission 206713) | Soil microbial communities from Loxahatchee National Wildlife Refuge, Florida, United States - Lox_Sample_3.5 | ecosystem: Environmental > Terrestrial > Soil > Wetlands | place: USA... | reverse complement strand
TTCGCCAGGCTGGCGGTTGCCAGCATCAAGGCGTCGGTGGGAGCTGATGCATGAGTGACGTGATCGGGGTGGATCTCGGGCTGACCGCGACCAGCGGCATGCCGACCACCGACCAGCCGCAGAAGGCCAAGGACTTCACCAGCGAACAAGAAGTCCGCTGGTGCCCGGGCTGTGGTGACTACGTCATCCTCAACACGATCCGCAACTTCCTACCGGAGCTGGGCCTGCGGCGCGAGAACATGGTGTTCGTCAGCGGCATCGGCTGCTCCAGCCGATTCCCGTACTACTTGGAGACCTACGGCCTGCACTCCATCCACGGCCGGGCGCCGACGCTGGCCACCGGGCTGGCACTGGCGCGCGAGGATCTGTCGGTGTGGGTCGTCACCGGCGACGGCGACGCGCTGTCGATCGGCGGCAACCACCTGATCCACGCGCTGCGGCGCAACGTCAACCTGACGATCCTGCTGTTCAACAACCGGATCTACGGGCTCACCAAGGGCCAGTACTCGCCGACCTCCGAGGTCGGCAAGATCACCAAGTCCACCCCCATGGGTTCGCTGGACTTCCCGTTCAACCCCGTCTCGCTGGCGCTCGGCGCCGAGGCCACCTTCGTCGGCCGCGCGCTGGATTCCGACCGCAAGGCACTGTCCGAGGTGCTGGGCGCCGCCGCCCAGCATCGCGGCGCGGCGTTCGTCGAGATCCTGCAGGACTGCCCGATCTTCAACGACGGCTCGTTCGACGTGCTGCGCAAGGAAGGCGCCGAGGAGCGGGTGATCACGGTCCACCAGGGCGAGCCGGTGACGTTCGGCAAGAACGGCGAATACTGCCTCGTACGCTCGGGGTTCGGGCTGGAGGTCGCCAAGACCGCCGACGTCGCGGTCAGCGACGTCGTGGTCCACGACGCCACCATCGACGACCCGGCCTACTCGTTCGCGCTATCGCGGCTCTCCGACCAGAACCTCGACCACACCGTGATGGGCGTGTTCCGTCAGGTCAGCCGGCCCGCCTACGACGACGCCGCCCGGGCGCAGGTCCGCACCGCGGCCGAAACCGTCGCGCACGACACCGCGGCGTTGCAGTCACTGCTGCGGGGACGCGACACCTGGACGGTCGACTGACGTGACGGCGGCGCCGCTGGCCGCCGTCGTGTTGGCGGGCGGCGCGTCGCGCCGCATGGGCCGGGACAAGGCCACCCTGCCTTACCTTGACCGCACCCTGATCGAGTACGTCGTTTCGGTGGTGCGGCAACGCTGTGCGCCGATCTTGGTGATCGCCGCGCCCGGGCAGCAGTTGCCCGACCTGGACGCCGAGGTGCTGCGGGACGCGGTGCGGGGGGTGGGGCCGCTGGTGGCGACCGGCCGCGGGCTGCGCGCCGCGGCCGACGCCGGGGCGCTGCGGGCATTCGTCTGCGCGGTCGACATGCCGTTCCTGGATCCGGTCCTGATCGATGTGCTGCTCGACTACTCGAAGAACCTGCCCGCCGATGTCGTCCTGCCCTGGGACGGGCGCGACCACTACCTGGCCGCGCTGTACCGGACGTCGCTCGTGGACCGGATCGATGCGCTCGTCGCCGCCGGTGAGCGCAGCATGGCCGCGTTGGTCAATAGCGTCGACGCGCAGCGCATCGTCGTGGCCGACTCGCGGGCTCTGACCAACATCAACTCCGCCGCCGAATTCAGCCAGCAAATGCTGGGGCAATAAATAGCCCAAAATTCTCGGGTGCTTCTCTGCGTTTCTTGCATAGTTTAAGTACTTAATTTCGGGGAAAATTTGGACGCGGTATTCTCTAACGCCCTGGCGTAGTGTCGATTTCGGTTCGCTAAGGCCACCGGGGCATGATCTGTGAGGACGATGGAGCAGCCAAATCGGCGAAATATGTTGGTGTCTTGTTGAAGTCCCAGCGGTGATGCCAAGTTTGTTGGCCTAGGCCATGTTTCGGCGTGCTGGCTGCGGGGGGTGGCGGGCGCGCGGCCAAGCTGGGCCTCGATCCACAGGTCACCACGGATCGTTACATCGATTCGGTTCCCACTCAGCAGGTTTCGCGGGTCATCCCAGGTGGCCCAGCTCACAAAATCCCCGTGATTTGGCTCACGCGTTTGCGGCGTGGCGTCTTTTCTGTGCGCGGCCTGAAATTTAGCTATGACCTGCATGGACTGTTTCTCAGGTTAGGCCGTAATCAGTTCGTGATCTTTCCGAGATAGATGATCCGCCGATGTGACTTATGGCGAAGGGGTTTGTACCGTCCTCTCGGCTCCGAAAGCGGAGCAAAACAATTTAAACCAAGAACCTGCGCATGAGCGGGTCCGCCGGGGTGCTGATGCCCCGCCGGACGCCGGGCGTACCGCCCGGTGAGGCGAACGCTCGCCTCCGCTGCCGTGCCCGACCGAGACGGCGCGGCCCACCACAACTCCCTGCCCCACGGCAACGCCGTGCGGGCCGGCTCTGGCGCGCGCTCGGCGAAAGGAACGATGTTGATAAACCTCCGCAAGGCGTTCACCACGGCCGCGATCACCGGTGGGCTGCTGGCCGCGCCGGTGGCCGTGCCCACAGCCACCGCCCACGCGGACAGCGCGAACTGGGACGCGATCGCGGCGTGCGAGTCTGGCGGCAATTGGTCGGCCAGCACCGGTAACGGCTACCACGGCGGCCTGCAGTTCACGATCGGCACCTGGCTCGCCAACGGCGGCACCGGCTCGCCCGAGAACGCTTCGCGTCAGGAGCAGATCCGGGTCGCGGAAAACGTGCTGCGCACGCAGGGCCGCGATGCCTGGCCTGCGTGCGGGGGGCGCGGCTGACCTGGGGCTTTGCGAGTGAAAGCGGTGCCGGGCCCGGTTGCTCGGCACCGCTTTTTTCTCTGCAGGCACAGCGGCCACCCCCATATCACAGATCACGTCTGTAACACGAATCCGACACGCCGCGATCTCCCGAGTAACCGCGGAAGCCAGTCACTTGCGGCCAATGTCTCGGCGCTTGGCGAAAGGGACGGACGTGTTCGACATCCGAAAAGCACTGTTGGTGTTCGCCATCATCGGCGCGTTGTTCGCCGCCGCGATGGCCGTGTGGACCGGCACCGCGCGTGCCGACACGGTGAACTGGGACGCCATCGCGGCGTGCGAGTCCGGGGGCAACTGGGCGACCAGCACCGGAAACGGCCACTACGGGGGTCTGCAGTTCAGCCAGCCCACCTGGGACGCCAACGGCGGCATCGGGTCGCCCGCAAACGCCAGCCGGGCCGAGCAGATACGGGTGGCCGACAACGTCCTGAGAACGCAGGGCCTGGGCGCCTGGCCCCAGTGCGGGGCGGCCGGCGCCTCACCCGCGTTGTGGGGCACCCCGGTGAGCACCCCGCTGTCGAGTGGATGCCAAGCACTGGCCGGCGGCGTGTTCGTGCTCGTCGACTTGCAGCGGATGTGCTCCGCGCTGACCAACCCCGGCCGGGCCCTGATGGCCGCGCTGTCCCCCCGGTAGGCCTGCTCGGCGAGCAGTCCCTTCATCGCGATCGCGGTCACGCGGGTTGCACATCACGGTCGGCGGGCATCGCGAACGCCGCGTGCGAGGCGACCGCGGCCAGGTGCCGGGTGAGCAGCGCTTCGGGGATCAGCACCGTGGCCCGGCCGGCCGCGGCGGACAGGAACGCCGGCCGCAGGTTGACCACCCTTCCGACCAGCGCCGACTCTCGGATCTGCGGCGCCACCCGCCGGCGCCGAAACGCGGCGAACCGGCCGAACGCGGCCGGCAGGTCGGCGCCGTCGCCGACGAACCTGGCGAGAATCGCGGCGTCCTCCAGCCCCTGGCAGCCGCCCTGTCCCAGGTGCGGTCGCATCGCATGCGCGGCGTCGCCGACCAGCACGACCGGTCCGCGCGCCCACGTCCGCGCGGCGCTGCGGTCATATATATCGTGTCGGAGCACCGTGGCCGGGTCGGTGGCCGACAGCACCGCCGCAACGGGCTCGGCCCACGTCGAATACCTGGCGCGAAGATAGGCCAGTTCGTCTTCGGTGGTGGCACCTTCCGGTGCGCGTTCGGTGGCGAACCAGTAGGTGTGGTCCGGGCCCATCGGCACGTGCCCGAACTCCACGCCCGGCCCCAGCGTCTCCCCGGCCAGGTCGGGATCGATCGGGCACGCCGCCACCCCACGCCACGCCGTGTAGCCGGCGTACCGGTACACCATCGGGCCGTTGAGGTGCCGGGCCACAACGGAGCGCGTGCCGTCCGCCGCCACCACGGCGCTCGCGCCGTATGACGTGTCGTCGGGGGTGTCGTCGGACAGCTCCAGCCGCACGCCGTCGCCGGTGACGGCCAGTCCGCGCACCGTCACGCCGTGGCGCACGGTGTCGGGGGCCAGCCCGCCGGTCAGCACGTCGGTCAACGTCGCGCGTTTCACCACGACGAGAGGTTCGCCGAGCGCGCGCACCATGCGATCCGGATGGGGCCGCCGCAGCCAGGTCCCGTCGCGCCAGCGCACCGCGCCCGCGGTCACCCGGCCGCCGGCCCCGCGGACCGCGTCGCCCAACCCGATCGCGTCCAGCGCGGCCAGCCCGTTGGGCCAGATGCTGATCCCGGCACCCGACAACGTGTCGGCGCGGTCCTCGAAGACCGTGACATCCAGGCCGCGGCGCTGCAGCGCGACCGCCGTCGCCAGACCCGCGATGCCCGCGCCGACCACGACGATGTGCTTGGCCACGGGCTTGACTTTGCTATCAACGGGGCATCGCCGCAACACCGTTCGGCATCATCAGTCGGGATGACCGAGCGCGTCGCGCACCGCATCCACGGCGGCATCGATTTCGGCGCGCGAGACCGTCAGCGGCGGCCGGAACCGCACCCCGTCGGTTCCGGTGGCCAACATGATCACCCGCCGTTGCCACAGCCGACGGATCAGCTCGTCGCGCTGGGCCTGCGTCGGCAGACTGAACGCGCACATCAGTCCGCGGCCGCGCACGTCGAGTACCCGGCCGGCCAGCTCGTCGGCCAACTCGGTCAGCCGGCTCTGCAGATAGCGGCCGTGGATGGCGGCCCGGGCGAACAGGTTGTCGGCTTCGATCACTTCCAGCAGTCGCCGGGCACGGACCATGTCGGTGAGGTTGCCTCCCCAGGTGGAGTTGAGGCGCGAGCTGACCGCGAACGCATTGTCGGCCACCTCGTCGACCCGGCGGCCAGCCATCACGCCACACACCTGCGTTTTCTTGCCGAACGCGACGAGATCGGGGGCCACGTCGAGCTGCTGATAGGCCCACGCGGTCCCGGTCAACCCGCAGCCGGTCTGAACCTCGTCGAAAATCAGCAGCGCGTCAAACTCGTCACACAGCGCACGCATTGCGGTGAAAAACTGTGACCGGAAATGACGGTCACCTCCCTCGCCCTGGATCGGCTCGGCGATGAAGCACGCGATGTCATGGGGATGGGCCTCGAAGGCGCGGCGGGCCTGCCGCAGGGCTTGGTTCTCCAGCGCATCCATGTCGGCGTGGGGACGGGCAAAGGGCGCGTCAATGCGCGGCCAGTCGAATTTCGGAAACCTCGCCACCTTGATCGGGTCGGTGTTGGTCAGTGACAGCGTGTAGCCGCTGCGACCGTGGAACGCTCCGCGCAGGTGCAACACCTTCGTGCCCAGCGTTGGATCGATGCCGCGGGCCTCGTTGTAACGGCTCTTCCAGTCGAACGCCACCTTGAGCGCGTTCTCGACGGCCAGCGCGCCGCCATCCACAAAGAACAGGTGCGGTAGCGCCGGATCGCCCAGAACGCGAACGAAGGTGTCGACGAACCTGGCCATCGGCACGGTATAGACGTCGGAGTTGCTCGGCTTGTTCACCGCGGCTTCGGCCAACTCGTCGCGGAAGGCGTAGTCGTCCGCCAGCGCCGAGTGGTTCATACCCAGCGGCGAAGAGGAGAAGAACGTGAACATGTCCAGGTAGCGCTCGCCGGTCCGGGCGTCGACCAGATACGACCCCGACGAGCGGTCGAGGTCGAGCACAAAGTCGAGGCCGTCGGCCAGGATGCTCCTGCCCAGCACCGTATGCACTTGGGCCGGTGAAAGCAGATCGCGGGTCGGGTTTTGATCGGGTGTAAAAACCGCGGTCATATCCCGAGAATACCCGATAATTTATTGTAGATACCGCGTTTCCTCGTAATAGCTACGGCATAGACTGCCTGTTTTCGTAAAATGTATGTAAGATGATGGTGCTTCGCGTCCGGACGTTCGCCGCCGTGCGGATTTGCTGGAGCAACGCTTCGAGGGCCCGCGGGGAGGCCACGCGCACCAGGAGAATGTAGCTCTCCTCGCCCGCCACCGAGTGACACGACTCGATGGCGTCGATGTGTTCGAGGCGTGCGGGCGCATCGTCGGGTTGTGAGGGATCGAGAGGAGTGATCGCCACGAACGCCGACAACAAGTATCCGAGCGCCTCGTGGTCGACCCGCGCGGTGTACCCGGCCACGATGCCCCGTGATTCCAGCCGACGCACCCGTGACTGGACCGCCGACACCGACAGCCCGGCGGTGGTGGCCAGCTGCGCCAGCGTCGCCCGCCCGTCAGTCAAAAGCTCGCGCACCAGGATGCGGTCGATCTCATCGAGCTGTTCACCGGTGTCGGCCATGGCGGCACTGTATCCGAGTGCGCAGGCCAGATGAGGCTCATCGAAAGCTGGGAGTTGCGCGCCCGATTCGCCAATGCCCTGTCCCGAATGTACGGCGCCGAGGTACCGGCTTACAACACGCTCGTCGACCATCTGAAGCCGCGGGTTCTCGACATCGATGAACCGTACCGGCGGATGAGCGACCGGGGTATCGCGACGTTCGACGCGATCCAGGGTCCACCACACTGGGACCGCCCCGATGTGTTGTTGCGGCAGAAGCCGTTTCGCGCACTAGCGGAGCCGCGGTGGTTCCGCCTGCGGGACGGTTCGCTTAGCCACGGCGCGCTGCGTGTGCGATTTGGCGAGGTGGAGTGCCGGGGAGTCGCGCTCACCCCGAAAGGTCGCCAGCGCTACGACAACGCGATGGCAGCGGCCGACGTGGCCGCTTCGACCGGTCTGCCATGGCAGGCGGCAGCGGAATCGCTATGGCCCAAGTACTTTCCCGTAAGCGACGTTGGGCTGGTCGCTGACGAGTTGGCCTACTACCACCACAGCGACCCTTCGCGGCCGATCGTGTACGAGGACTTCCTGCCGCGATCGGCGGCCGGGATCTTCCGCTCCAAGCTCGACGATGAGGTTCCGGCCGCAGGCGACCGCGCGGACACCGACTACAGCCTCGAGTGGATGGCCGGCGAAATCGGGCACCACATCCATGACCCATACGCACTCTACGAGAAAGCAGCTCGATGACCACCACCGACATTGCGTTGCCCACAAGCGCCGAGCTGCGCGCGCGCGCCCGCGAGGCGCTGCGCGCCATCGGGGCGCCAGTCGAACTCGGTCAGCCTACGCAGCACGGTCTGGTGGTCCGCACCCCGGTGACCGGCGACGCATTGTTCAGCCTTGCCGACACCACGGCGGTGGAGGCGGATAACGTGATCGCCCAAGCCGCCGAGGCGTTTACGGCCTGGCGCACCACCCCCGCCCCGGTGCGCGGTGCGGTGGTGGCCAGGCTCGGCGAGCTGCTCGTTGAGCACAAGGCGGACCTGGCCACGTTGGTGACGATCGAAGCGGGCAAAATCACCTCGGAGTCGCAGGGCGAAGTGCAGGAGATGATCGATGTCTGCCAGTTCGCGGTCGGGCTCTCACGCCAGCTGTACGGCCGCACGATCGCCTCCGAGCGGCCGGGTCATCGGCTGATGGAGACGTGGCACCCGCTCGGCGTCGTGGGGGTCATCACCGCGTTCAACTTCCCGGTGGCGGTGTGGGCGTGGAATGCCGCGATCGCATTGGTGTGCGGGGACACCGTGGTGTGGAAGCCATCGGAGCTGACCCCTTTGACGGCGGTGGCGTGTCAGGCGCTAATCACGCGGGCCGCCGACGATGTTGGGGTGCCGCCTGCGGTCAGCCGGGTCATCGTGGGTGCACGCGAGCTGGGCGAGTGGCTGGTCGATAACCCGAGGGTGGCGCTGGTGAGCGCGACCGGGTCGGTGCGGATGGGCGCAGAGGTGGGGCCGCGGGTGGCGAGGCGGTTCGGTCGTGTGCTGCTGGAGCTGGGCGGCAACAATGCTGCGATCGTCACGCCGTCCGCCGACCTCGATCTGGCGGTGCGGGGGATAGTCTTCGCCGCGGCGGGCACAGCGGGGCAGCGATGTACGACGTTGCGGCGGTTGATCGTTCACCGATCGTTGGCTGACGAAGTAGTGAATCGCATCGTCGACGTCTACCGGCAGATGCCGATCGGCGACCCGTTCGCCGATGGCACGTTGGTCGGCCCGCTGATCACCGCGACCGCCTACCGCGAGATGGTGGAAGCGTTGCGGGCGGCCTGCGCCGACGGCGGCAGGGTGTACGGCGGCGAACGTATCGATTTGGGTTCGAACTCGTATTACGTGCGGCCCGCGGTGGTAAGGATGCCGGCCCAGACAGATCTGGTGTACCGCGAGACGTTCGCGCCCATCCTCTACGTTCTCACCTACGGCGAACTCGACGAGGCCATCACGTTGAACAACGCAGTGCCGCAAGGACTGTCGTCATCAATCTTCACCCGCGACGTCCGCGAGGCGGAACGCTTCATGGCTGCCGACGGGTCGGACTGCGGCATCGCGAACGTCAACATCGGCACCTCGGGCGCTGAGATCGGGGGCGCATTCGGCGGCGAAAAACAGACCGGCGGCGGCCGGGAGTCCGGTTCGGACGCGTGGAAGGCTTACATGCGACGCGCCACCAACACCATCAATTACTCAGACCAGCTACCACTGGCACAGGGCGTGCGGTTCTGCGGTCCCAGCCCCTGAGGTAGCGTCACGCAGCATGACCGCAGCGCAGCGCGAGCTGGACATCGTGCTGTACGGGGCCACGGGCTTCGTCGGCAAACTGACCGCCGCGTACCTGGCGCGGGCGGGCGGGTCGGCCCGCATCGGGCTGGCCGGCCGCTCGGCCGACCGGCTGGCGGCCGTGCGTGACAGCCTTGGCGCGGACTGGCCGCTGATCGTCGCCGACGCGTCGCAACCGTCTTCGTTGGACGCGATGGCGGCCCTGACCCAGGTGGTGGTGACGACGGTCGGCCCGTACGGCAAGTACGGCCTTCCGCTGGTCGCCTCGTGCGCCGGCGCCGGAACCGACTACGCCGATCTGACCGGCGAGGCCAACTTCGTCCGCGAGAGCATCGATCTATATCACAAGCAGGCCGCCGACACCGGAGCCCGCATCGTGCATTCCTGCGGATTCGATTCCATCCCATCGGATTTGACCGTGTACGCGCTGTATCGCCGGGCCGCAGACGACGGCACCGGACAACTCGGCGACACCACGTTGGTCCTGCGCGGGATGTCCGGTGGTGTGTCCGGCGGCACGATCGCGTCGGGGCTGGAAGTGATGCGTGCGGCGTCCAGCGATCCCGAGGTGCGTCGTGCGCTGAGCGACCCCTACACGCTGACCACCGACCGCGCGGCCGAACCTGAACTCGGTGCCCAGCCCGATTTTTTCTGGCGACGCGGGCGGGAGATTGCCCCCGACCTGGCCGGGCTGTGGGCGGGCGGCTTCGTGATGGCCCAGTACAACACCCGGGTTGTGCGGCGCAGCAACGCGTTACAGGACTGGGCGTACGGCAGGTGGTTCCGTTATTCGGAGGCGATCAGCTTCGGCTCGTCACCGGCGGCCCCGGTGGCGGCGGTGATGGCGACGGGTGCCACCGTCGGCCTCGGCGCCCTCGGCAGCAGGTACTTCCGGCTGCTGCCGCCACGGTTGGTCGAGCGGATCATGCCGAAGCCGGGTACCGGGCCCAGCGCGGCAGCGCCCGAGCGCGGCTACTACAAGGTCGAGACCTACACCACGACAACCACGGGCGCCCGGTACCGGGCGACCATGGCCCAGCGCGGGGACTTCGGCTACAAGGCGACATCCGTCATGCTCGGCGAAAGCGGGCTGGGACTGGCGTTGGACCGCGACCGGCTGTCGGGCCTGCGCGGTGTGCTCACGCCCGCGGCGGCGATGGGTGACGTGCTGCTGACCCGGCTGCCGTCGGCCGGGGCGGAGCTTTCGACCACCGGGCTGAATTGAGTTGTTGACGGCCGGGGGGCGGGAGT
>Ga0335081_10022657_pt1 | contig 10159 bp, 8 predicted proteins | sample Lox_Sample_35_FD_206713 | JGI IMG/M metagenome (GOLD analysis project Ga0335081, IMG submission 206713) | Soil microbial communities from Loxahatchee National Wildlife Refuge, Florida, United States - Lox_Sample_3.5 | ecosystem: Environmental > Terrestrial > Soil > Wetlands | place: USA: Florida... | reverse complement strand
AGGCAGAGTTTGAGGGCCTTAGGTCGGTTATAGGTTGGAACGATTACAGATATTTTCATATAACAACACTCTTTGAAATAGATTATAGAACGAGTTACATTGGTTTAGGAAAGACTGCAGCAGAGCCGTTACTCATCAGATCATCGTCTTTTCCATATCTATCCGCGTGATACGAACTCCTGACGAGCGGTCCAGAAGCTACGTGCTTAAACCCCATGGCCATGGCTTCATCTCTGAGCATTGCGAATTCATCGGGATGGTAGTATTTTTCTACCGGCAGATGGTTCTTCCCGGGTTGGAGATATTGACCGAGCGTCAAGATGGAGCATCCTATACTTTGGATGTCCCCCATCACCTTGCGTACCTCGTCCATACGCTCTCCAAGCCCGAGCATAAGCCCTGTTTTCGTAATAGCACCGTATTTTGCCGATTTCGCTAGCAAATCAAGAGAACGAAGGTAGTCGGCCTGAGGTCGTACCTTCGCATAAAGAGATGGTACAGTCTCGAGATTGTGATTGAGGATATCGGGGTTTGAGTCGAGAACGATCAGAAGAGATGCCTCAGCACCCTGGAAGTCGGGGACCAGAACTTCGACCCTGCAACCGGGAGATTTGGCGCGTATCGCTCTCACAGTTTCCGCGAAGACCCCAGAGCCTCCGTCTTCGAGGTCGTCCCTCGTAACCGAGGTTAGTACGGCGTACTTAAGTTTGAGGGCCGACACGGTTTCGGCAACACGGGTAGGTTCTTCCGTATCAAGCCCCTGCGGCCTCCCCTTCGGGACATTGCAAAACCTGCATGCTCTGGTGCAGACATTACCGAGGAGCATGAATGTGGCTGTTCCCGCATTCCAGCACTCTGTCAGGTTCGGACAGGCTGCGCTCCTGCATACAGTGTGAAGCCTGTTTGCCCTGATCAGGCTGTTTACACGCTTGAACTGGCCGCTTGTTGTCAGGCGGACCTTGAACCACGGCGGCAACCTCATGGATCTCTCATGTGCCAGCATCATGGTTCTCTTTGAGCGCATTCTTGATCACCTGGTCGATAGTATCGACAAAGATGAAGTTCATCTCCTTGCGCGCGTCCTCGGGCACGTCCTCCAGGTCGTTCTTGTTTTTTTCCGGCAGGATCACGGTCTTGATCCCCGCCCGTTTTGCCGCGAGCACTTTCTCCTTCACTCCACCGATCGGCATGACCTTCCCGCGGAGCGTGATCTCTCCGGTCATGGCCAAGTCGTGTTTGGCAATCTTCCCCGTCAGCATTGACACGATGGCAGTAGCCATGGTTACGCCAGCTGACGGCCCGTCCTTGGGGATCGCCCCTGCCGGCACGTGGATGTGGATGTCGGTCTTCTCGAAGAAATCCTTGTTGATCCCAAGGGTTTCCGCCTGCGAACGAACGTATGAAAGCGCGGCCTGTGCCGATTCCTTCATTACGTCGCCGAGCTGTCCGGTGAGCGTTAGCTGCTTGTTCCCCGGCATCTTTGTTGCCTCAACGAAGAGGATGTCACCTCCCGTCGGCGTCCAAGCCAGTCCCGTTACCACGCCCGGCCGATCGATCATGATGGCCGTTTCTGCGAAAAATCTGGGATTCCCTAGATAATCGTGCAGGTCCTCAGCCCTTATCGTAATAGGTGTCGATTTCCCTTCAGCGATGGATTTAGCCACCTTGCGGCAGACGTTTGCGATCTCGCGCTCAAGGTTCCTGACGCCTGCCTCGCGCGTGTAGTCCTTGATGATGCTTCTTAGAGCTTCTTCCTGGATCACGATTTCTTCAGGTCTGAGTGCGTTCGCCTTGATCTCTTTGGGTATGAGATACTTTTGGGCGATGTTCAGCTTCTCGTGCTCGGTGTAACCCGGCAATTGGAGCACTTCCATACGGTCGAGGAGCGGCGGCGGTATGGTTTCGAGCTGGTTCGCCGTGGTAATGAACATGACCTTTGAGAGATCGAAGGGCACATCGAGATAGTTGTCCCGGAAGTCCTTGTTCTGCTCGGGATCCAGCACCTCGAGGAGCGCGGAAGACGGGTCACCGCGCCAGTCCGCGCCGATCTTGTCTACCTCATCGAGCATGATGACCGGGTCCCTCGTCTCTACGCGCTTGAGTGCCTGGATGATGCGGCCTGGCATGGCGCCGATATAGGTTCGCCGGTGACCGCGGATTTCGGCCTCGTCGTGCATTCCGCCGAATGACTGACGCATGAACTTCCTGCCCAGAGCCCGGGCAATGGACTGTCCCAGAGAGGTCTTGCCCACTCCTGGAGGGCCTACAAAGCATAGGATGGGTTCGCGCGTCTTTATTCCCTCCTGAGCGCCGCGTTCTTCGCCCAGCTTTTTCACGGACAAATATTCCAGAATGCGGGTCTTGACCTTTTCAAGGTCATAATGGTCTTCATCGAGTATGATCTTGGCGTTCGCGATATCGATGGCCGTTGCCGAAGTTTTATTCCACGGGAGGCTCGTCATCCATTCGAGGTAGGTCCTTATGACCGAATATTCAGGTGACGCAGCAGAAAGCTTTTCCATACGCCCGAGTTCTCGTTTGGCCTCCTTCTCGGCCTCAGGCGTCATCTTGGCCTGCTCGATCTTTTCACGCAGGTTTTTAATCTCTGATCCTTCGTCGGTTTCTTCGCCGAGTTCCTTGCGTATGGCAGAAAGCTGTTGTCTGAGCAGATATTCCCGTTCGGCCTTCTGCATTTGGTCGCGTGCCTGGCCCTGGATCTTCCTGCCGAGCTCGAGTACTTCTACCTCGCGGTTCATGTACTGCATGATCTTGACAAGCTTATCATGGACCGAGTCGGTTTCGAGTATCTCCTGACGCTGTGTCAGATCGAGCCGGATGTTTGTCGCAATAAGGTAAGCGAGCTGGCGCGGGTCTTCGATGTTGAGAGCTGCGGCGGAAAGCTCTTCCGGCATGTTCGGCGTGAGTGACACCATCTTCTGGAAGACTTCGGACGCCCCGCGCATGAGCGCCTCGAGTTCCACAGACTTCTCGGTAGTGTCCGGCAGAGCCTTGACCCTAGCCCTAATGTAAGGTTCAGTCTGCAAAAACTCGGCGATGCTGATGCGCTCGATCCCCTGAACAAGCACCCTTAGCGTCCCGTCTGGGACTTTCACCATTTGCAGTATCCTCGCCATGGTCCCGACAAGATTGATGTCCTTGAGTCCGGAGACCTCGATGTCGATCTTTTTTTGGGCTGTGAGTCCAAGGATCTTGTCACCCATTGTCACATCATTTATGAGCTTGATGGACTTTTCTTTTCCGATTACGAGCGGATACACCGTCAGTGGATATACGACCGTATCTTTGAGAGGCAAGAGCGGAAGTTCCGCGGGTACCGGTGGTATTTTTTCCGTGTCGGTATTTACGTCTACTGTTTCCATGGATGTACTCCCGGTTTGTTTTTTAAAGAGTTTTGTCAAAAGATTTGAATATTTGGATTTGTTTGCCATGTATGAGTATTAATCAAGCTTCTTGAAAGTGATCTTGAGCAATCCGTTTTTATATTCAGCAGTTACCTTGTCTTTGTCAACTGGGCCGGACAATTGGACTTCTGATCTGAAATCTCCATATTTGATGCCTAACTGTAAACAGGCGTTCATATCTGCAAGCACAGGCTGTTCTCTCCTTCCCTCCACGACCAGAAGGTCGCTGAAGAGGGTGACCGTCATGGCATCTTCAGCAACACCGGCAAGCTCAATTACGACCATGATCTCATCGGGAGTTTCATAGACATCAGTAGGCGGGCGCCAGACAATCGTCGCCATCATCGGCCATGAGCCGAATGATTCCCACATATTCTGGAACGTAGCTTCCGGGCGTGCCTTTCGTGTGTATTTATAGGCAATGTACCTGTAGCGCACGTTGCATGTCTCCTTTCAGTAAACGGGACTACATTATTATCATATCATTATAATGTTTACAATAACAAATAATATAATAAAGGGATGCTCGTCTAAGGATAAAAGCAGAATAACAGATGCCGGGCAGAATGTCAAAATGCTATTGCACCTTACCGCTATCCGGTTTGACGATGTTGTGGTTGATATGTTTGCAAAGCCAATAAATACGCAAATAGTATGAATAAAATTATTCCTTTCTCGACAGGCATGATTATTTCTGCTATATTAAGAAAGTAATTGTAGTATCAATTCCCCTCATAGATGAGATCAATTCTTGATGAGTATCATTCGCGCAGTATAAATCCGATTGAATATATGATCTTTCCCAATCAGGGTAAGGTCTAGATCCACTGCGTTTCCATAGAAAATTATAAAAGGAGGATTCCTATGGCTGTATCGAGAAGAGACTTTCTCAAGATATCCGGTAGTTCTGTGGTTCTTGGCTCTCTCGGCATCAACCTTGGTCCCGCCAAGGCCTACGCACAGGGACTCAGGATCAAGGACGCCAAGCAGACCTACACGGTCTGCCCGTACTGCTCCGTGGGTTGCGGTCTCATTGTCCACACGAAGGACGGAAAGGTCGTGAATACTGAAGGCGACCCGGACCATCCGATCAATGAAGGCACGCTCTGCTCCAAAGGCGCGTCGCTGTATGAGGTCATCAACAACGAGAAGCGGGTGGTCAAGCCCCTTTATCGTGCCGCAGGCGCATCGGAATGGAAAGAAGTTGAATGGGACTGGGCACTCGACGAAATAGCAAAAAGAGTGAAAGACACCCGAGACAGAACCTTCAAGATCACGTCCAAATCCAAGGTAAAAGAAAAGGCAGCCGACGGTACGGAAAAAGACGTTGAGAAAGACTTTGTCGTGAACAGGACCGATAGCATCGCCCACGTGGGGAGCGCCGCCCTGGACAACGAAGAGTGCTACATGCTCCAAAAAATGATGAGGTCCTGGGGCCTGGTATATATAGAACACCAGGCGCGCATTTGACACTCCGCCACTGTAGCGGCTCTGGGAGAGTCGTTCGGACGCGGTGCAATGACAAATCACTGGATAGATATTCGCAATGCAGATGTTGTTCTCGTCATGGGGAGCAATCCTGCTTCCAACCACCCTATCTCAATGAAATGGATCATGAGGGCCAAAGAGCGAGGAGCCAAGCTCATCGTCGTGGACCCCCGGTTCACACAAACTGCTGCCAAGGCGGACGTCTACGCGGCAATGCGCTCGGGTTCTGACATCGCGTTCCTGGGCGGCATGATCAAGTACATACTCGATAACAACCTATACTTCAAAGACTATGTATTGGACTATACCAATGCATCGTTCCTCGTGAACCCTGATTTCAAGGGGCCGAGCGAGCTCGATGGCCTTTTCTCAGGCTATGACGTGAAGACCAGGAAATACGATAAGAAAACCTGGTCATTCCAGATGGATGAAAAGGGGGTCCCGAAGAAAGACCCCGCTTTGAAGGACCCGAACTGCGTGTTCCAACTCCTGAAAAAAAACTACGCACGGTATACCATTAACAAGGTTTCGGGCATCACCGGCACACCCAAGGAGAAGCTCGAAGAGGTCTACAAGCTCTATGCCTCTACGGGCAAGCCGAATAAGGTAGGTACTGAGCTCTACGCCATGGGCTGGACCCAGCACACCATCGGTACCCAGAACATCCGCGCCATGTGTATCATCCAGCTCCTTCTCGGCAACATGGGCATGGCAGGTGGCGGCATCAACGCTCTTCGTGGAGAAAGTAACGTTCAGGGTTCAACGGACCATGGGCTTCTGTTTCACATCCTCCCCGGCTATCTTCCAACACCGACAGCGTCTCTTGCTTCCCTGCCGGCTTATATCGAGAAATACACGCCCAAGACCAAGGAACCGAAGAGCGTGAACTGGTGGTCCAATCGAGGAAAGTACATCACGAGCTATCTCAAGGCCATCTATGGATCCAGCGCCACGAAGGAGAACGACTTCGGCTACGCCTATCTCCCGAAGCTAGATGAGGGCATGAACGCATCATGGCTAAACCTGTTTTATAAGATGTGGCAGGGCAAGACCGAGGGGTTCTTCGCTTGGGGCCAGAATCCTGCCTGTTCGACACCGGCGGCCAAGTACGTCCGGGATGCACTCGGAAAGCTAAAGTGGATGGTGACCGCGAACCTCTTCGACAATGAGACCGCGTCCTTCTGGAGGGGCCCGGGTATGAACCCGAAGGATATTCAAACCGAGGTGTTCTTCCTACCGGTCTGCTCGTCTGTGGAAAAAGAAGGAAGCCTGTCTAACTCTGGGAGGTGGGCGCAGTGGCGGTACAAAGCAATCGAGCCGATTGGTCAGTCGAAGTCCGACTCAGACATCATGAACGAGCTTTATTTCCGGGTAAAGAGTCTTTACCAGAAGCAGGGCGGCAAGTTCCCCGAGCCCATCGTGAAATTGACCTGGAACTATGGGGAAAAGGATGCCAACGGTAAGGTTAAGGAAGTCAATATCCATAATGTGGCCAAAGAGATCAACGGCTACTACCTCGAAGACGTATACGACAAGACTGCGACGCCGCCGAAACTCCTCGGCAAAAAGGGCGATCTCTGCGCTTCCTTTGTACACCTGCAGGCGGACGGCACTACTTCGAGCGGCAACTGGATCTACTCTCAGAGCTACACGCAGAAGGAAGGCAAGATCATCAACATGATGGCTCGGAGGGGTAAGAACGACCCCACGGGTCTTGGCCTGTATCCCGAATGGACTTGGGCGTGGCCGGTCAATCGGAGAATCATCTACAACCGTGCTTCTGTGGACCCACAGGGAAAGCCGTGGGATCCTAAACGCGCAGTCATCAAATGGGACCCCGTTAAGCCGGATCCGAACACAAAAAAGCCGGGAGTGTGGGTAGGTGATGTGCCTGACGGACCGGCACCACCCATGGCCTCGGAAAAAGGCAAATATCCCTTTATCATGCGCGCTGACGGAGTAGGAGCCATTTTCGGCCCGGGGCTTGCGGATGGCCCCTTCCCCGAACACTATGAGTCGCTGGAATGCCCGCTGGAGGAGAATCTCCTTTCAAAGCAGCGCATCAATCCGGCTGTGAGCCTCAAGATCCAGGAGGAACTCGGCGTGGACCTTGCCAAGTACTACTCCTGCGATGTGCGTTATCCCCTCGTTGCAACCACATACCGGGTGTCCGAACACTGGCAGACGGGAGTCATGACCCGCCATTTGCCATGGCAACTCGAAATGCAGCCTCAGGTATTCTTGGAGATGAGCAAGGAACTCGCAGCGGAAAAGGGCATTCAGAACGGTGACAAGGTAACGGTATCCTCGGCACGCGGTGATATCTGGGCCATCGCGATGGTCACTGACCGCTTCAGACCCTTTAAAATTGCGGGTTCTACGGTGCACCAGGTTGGCCTGCCCTGGCACTTTGGGTGGCAGTATCCTGAAGACGGCAGCGGTGGCGACTCAGCCAACATATTAACCCCGTTCATCGGTGACGCGAACACGATGATCCCCGAATCCAAGGCGTTCATGGTGAACGTCAAGAAAGCGTAAGGAGGAGAACCATGGCGAACACACCGAACAAGAACAATCGGAAGGCGATCCTCGTCACGCCTGAGGTCTGCATCGGCTGCCGGGGCTGCCAGACGGCGTGCAAGAGTTGGAACCAGCTGCCCGGCCAGAAAACAAAAAATCTGGGGACATATCAAAACCCGCCGGACCTGGCATCATCGGCGTTCAACATCATACGATATAGCGAGGTGCCATCGGAAACAAATCCTGTTCGATGGCTCTTCGTAAGCAGGCGGTGCATGCACTGCGCCGACGCAGGATGCATGAAGATCTGCCCCGCGCCGGGAGCGATCTACAGAACGAAGGAAGGAGCGGTCGCATTTGACAAGGAGAAATGCATCGGCTGCAGGCTCTGCGTAGCCGGCTGCCCCTTTGATGTACCGCGATATGACAAGGACAACAAGATCTCCAAATGCCACCTCTGCTATGACCGCATCGCCGAAGGATTGCAACCCGCATGCGCCAAAACCTGCCCCACGGGCGCCCTCCGGTTCGGCGACCGGGACAAGCTTATCGAATCGGCCAAACAGGCGGGCTACGGCAAGATCTACGGAGAGGCCGATCTGGGCGGGCTCGGCTCGATCTTCGCCTTCAAGGATGCGCCAAAGCTCTATGGATACGCGGAAAAGCCGAACATCCCCGAGAGCGTCATCTTCTGGCATAACGTGCTCAAACCCCTTGCCGTGATCGGTCTCGGCGGGGCTGTTGCCGGCGCCCTGATCCACTTCGCCGTGATCGGGCCCCATAAAGACGAGGAGGTGAAAAAATCATGAGTGAGATGGTGAGAAAAGCGACTATCGCTGAGATCGTCAATCATTGGATACTGGCCGTGAGCTGCATACTCCTGATCATCACGGGCTACGGGTTCCTGTTCCAACTCAAGCCGGTATATGCCCTCTTCGGCAGCAACTACACCATGAAGGTGGTGCATAACTGGACCGGTCTTGTTTTTACGCTCTCCCTGTTCGGCACCATGTTCAACTATCTTCATGAGGCGCTCGATCTGAGCAGTGACGATTGGAACTGGATCAAGATGGGTGGTGGGTATCTGACCAAGGGCCATGTGGACGTTCCGCCCATGGGGAAAATCAACACGGGTCAGAAGCTCTACTACCTCGCGATCCTGATCGGTGGATTAGGGATCATCGCATCAGGGTTCGCTATCTGGCTCGTACAGGGCATGAGGACGCTCACGCTCCTATCGCACCTGATACACAATCTTTGCTTTGTCCTTTTTGTGGTTGCCGTTCCTGCACACATCTATCTCGGCACGCTAGCGAACCCGGGACTACTGCAGATCATGATCAGTGGCATGGTGCCGCTTGAGGTCGCCAAGAAAAGATATCCCAAATGGATGAAGGAAATCGGGAAGCTATAGAGTCGCCCTGCCTGCCGACTCAAGAAAGAGTCGGTGTGCGGGTGCTTCTAAAAAATCAAGGCCCGCTTTCGAGATATAGCGAAAGCGGGCCTTTTCATTCTGAGATCAGAATTTTACAATCTGAAATTCGTTTATCTACCTCGTGCCATCTCGTTCAGCCGCTTCACCCTCTCCGCGATCGGAGGATGGGTGCTGAACAGGTTCATCAGTCCGCCGCCATGAAGCGGGTTTACGATGAACATGTGTGCGGTGGCGGGCTTGGCGTCTGCCATCGGGATGAGCTGATTGCCCTTCTCCAGTTTCAGGAGCGCATTGGCCAACCCTGAAGGGCTCCCGGCAATCTTCGCACCGCCTGCATCAGCATCGTACTCCCGGGTACGGGAAATGGCCATCTGCACGAGCATGGCTGCGATGGGAGCCACGATCATCATCACGAGAGCCGCGATCGGGCTACCGCCTTCATCATCATTTCTCCTGCTGCCCCCGCCGAAGATCATCGCCCACTGCGCCATCTGGGCGAGCATGCTGATTGCGCCGGCGATAGTCGCCACGATCGTTCCCGTGAGCATGTCGCGATGCCTGATATGTGCCAGTTCGTGAGCAAGTACGCCGCTAAGCTCCTCGCGCGACAGAAGCCTCATGATCCCCTGGGTTACAGCCACAACAGCGTGTTCGGGATTTCTGCCCGTAGCAAATGCGTTCGGCGTCTCCTCCGGGATGATATATACCTTAGGCATGGGCAATCCCGCCTTCTGCACCAGGGTACGAACGATGGCATATAGTTCTGGTGCTTCAGCCTCGCTCACGGGCTGCGCACGATACATCCTGAGCACGATCTTATCGCTGAACCAATAGGAACCGAAGTTCATGATCGTGGCCATTGCAAAAGCGAAGATCATACCGCTCCTGCCTCCGATGGCAGCCCCTACGAAAATCAGTAGCAGGGTCATGAATACCATCAAACCAATAGTTTTTACTGTGTTCATTTATGTATCAACCTCCATCAACCAGATGTTTTATCACTTGATTAAAATACCACAATAGTGGTTATTCGTCAATAGAAAGCGGAACACCCACAAGCTCCGTGTGGGTTGTCGTGTATCATTCGCCCGAGTCTTAAAGGCGTTGGCAACACAATATGCATATTAGGGTATAACAGCGCACCCGGAAAATATCCCTTAATGTGTATTCATTGCGAGGCAATTTTATGTGTAATACCAAAATGATAATGTCCTATTCTACCAAAGTAGAAATGTCCTATTCTAAGTTACAATACCCGGACTTAATGGGAGGGTATTGTGACGGAAATGGACAT
>Ga0335081_10022656_pt1 | contig 10159 bp, 10 predicted proteins | sample Lox_Sample_35_FD_206713 | JGI IMG/M metagenome (GOLD analysis project Ga0335081, IMG submission 206713) | Soil microbial communities from Loxahatchee National Wildlife Refuge, Florida, United States - Lox_Sample_3.5 | ecosystem: Environmental > Terrestrial > Soil > Wetlands | place: USA... | reverse complement strand
CGTCGAACGCGCGCGCACCGGAGATGTCTTCCCACCAACCCGGCAGCTCTTCGTAGACCGGCTCGGCCCGGGCCAGGTCGCTCTGCGTCATCGGCATCTCGTTGGTGCGCTTGCCGTCGATTCGGTAGGCCACGCACACCGGCACGGTCTGCAGGCTGGACAGCACGTCGAGCTTGGTCAGGAAGTAGTCGGTGATCCCGTTCACGCGGGTGGCGTAGCGGGCGATGACCGCGTCGAACCAGCCGCAGCGACGCCGGCGGCCCGTGGTGACCCCGACCTCGCCGCCGGTCTTGGCCAGGTACTCGCCGTGCTCGTCGAACAACTCCGTCGGGAACGGGCCGGAGCCGACCCTCGTGGTGTAGGCCTTCAGAATGCCCAGCACAGTGCCGAACCGGGTCGGGCCGATGCCCGAGCCGACCGCCGCCCCGCCTGCGGTCGGGTTGGACGACGTCACATACGGATACGTGCCGTGGTCGACGTCGAGCAACGTGCCCTGCGAACCCTCCAGCAGCACCGTCTCCCCCCGGTCCAGCGCCTGGTTGAGCAGCAGTCGGGTGTCGGCGATCCGGTGGCTGAAGCCGGTCGCCTGGGTGAGCAGCGTGTCGACCACCCGGCGGGCGTCGAGCGCTTTGCGGTTGTAGATCTTGACCAGAACCTGGTTTTTGAATTCCAGTGCAGCTTCGACTTTTTGGGCCAGCAGCGCGGGGTCGCGGACGTCGGCGACCCGGATCCCGATGCGGGCGATCTTGTCCTGATAGCACGGGCCGATGCCGCGGCCGGTGGTGCCGATTCTCTTCGATCCCAGGTAGCGCTCGGTGACTTTGTCGATCGCGACGTGGTAGGGCATCAGCAGGTGGGCGTCGGCGGAGATGAGCAGCCGCGACGTGTCGACCCGGCGCTGCTCGAGGCTGCTGAGCTCGTCGAGCAACACACCGGGGTCGACGACGACTCCGTTTCCGATGACGTTGGTGACGCCGGGCGTGAGGATGCCCGAGGGGATCAGGTGCAATGCGAAGTTCTCGCCAGTCGGCAGCACGACTGTGTGCCCGGCGTTGTTGCCGCCCTGGTACCGCACCACCCACTGCACCCGACCACCGAGTAAGTCGGTGGCCTTGCCCTTGCCCTCGTCGCCCCATTGGGCGCCGATCAGGACTATTGCCGGCATGGCGTATCTCCTGCTTATTCTGTGCAGCCGGTGACCTACCCTAGCCGAGGTTTGCCGAGGAGTTTCGTTGACCGCTAGTGCCGTGTTGCTGTTCGGCGATCGCAGGGTGCCCCGGCCGCTGAAAGGCCTCGCTGTCCAGCATGTCGTCGGCGCCCTCGACATCGATGACGCCGCTCGCCGGTGGCCGAGGCTGGTGGTGGTCGGGGTCGACGCCGACCTGGCTCTTGTGCTGACGCGGTTGCTGCGCAGCGAAAGACTCGACGTGGAAATCGGTTTCGTTTCGCGGCGCCGGTCGGCCGCCACCCGGGCTCATCGGCTGGCGGCCGGCACGCGCGCGGCGCGCCGGGCCCGGGCGGGCACCGCGCGGCGGGTGCCGCTGATCCGCGACGACACCGGCGCGGCGATCACCGGCTCGGCGACCTGGCGCGGCGTCGACGGGCCGCTGCACGGGGAGGCGGTCGTCGACGACACCACTTTGTTCGACGGCAACGTGGCGGGGGTCCGGGTGCAGCCGATCGGCGAGCAGCCCGGCCTTCGCGCGGCCGTGCTGACGTCGCGGGGCCGGCCGCGCCGGTGGGTGGTGGGCCGCGCGGCGCAGCTCGGCAGCACGGGCGCGCTCGTCGAGCGCGACGGCGTCGCCGCGCCGCGGCGGGTGCCCAGGTCGACGTTCTATCGGCACATCGAGGGGTGGTTGCTGGTCCGTTGAGCAGTTGCTCGCCGCCGTGTTTTTCTCGGTGGGGCAGGCCGGGGGTGACTCAGGGTGCACGAGAAGGCGCGCGACCCGGTGCTCGGCCGTCGATTCCCGGTGCTCGGCCGTGGATTATGGGGGAGGACCGGCGGCCGAGCCGGTAGCTTCGTGTGGTGAGCATCCGGCCGCTGCGCCAATCCTCGGTGCGTCCCAGCCCGGTCTTTTTGGTCATCGTCGCAATCACCGCCGTCGGCGGCGTGCTGGCCTGGCTGGCCGCCAGTTCGATCCAGCCACTGGCCTACGTCGGCGTGTTCGTGTTCGTCATCGGCGGCTGGTTGGTGTCGCTGTGCCTGCACGAGTTCGGGCACGCCTACATGGCGTGGCGGTACGGCGACCACGACGTCGCCGTGCGCGGCTACCTGACGCTCAACCCGCTGAAATACTCCAACCCGCTGCTGTCGATCGGGTTGCCGCTGCTGTTCATCGCGCTCGGCGGGATCGGCTTGCCGGGCGGAGCGGTGTACGTGCGCACCTCGTGGATGACGCCGTGGCGGCGCACGATCGTCGCGCTCGCCGGTGCATTCGCCAACGTGGTGCTGGCGGTGGTGTTGCTGGTGCTGGTGCACGTGCTCTACGACCCGGGCCATGCGGTCTTCTGGGCCGGCGTGAGTTTCCTGGGCTTCCTGCAGGTGACCGCGGTCGTGCTGAACCTGCTGCCGATCCCCGGGCTGGACGGCTACGGCGCACTGGAGCCACACCTGAGCCCCGAGACACAGCGTGCGGTCGAGCCCGCCAAGCAATTCGGGTTCCTTCTCCTGCTGGTCGTCCTGATCGCCCCGCCGCTCAATCACTGGTTCTTCTCGATCGTGTACTGGTTCTTCAACCTGTCCGGCGTGCCAAGTTGGCTCGTGGGCTGGGGCGTTCGGCTGACGCGGTTCTGGTCCGCCTGGGCCTGACCTCCTTGCTCCTTGCCATATATGCGTCATCACGCATATATTGCGGATATGGGTGCCGGTCACGACCATGACGCACGCGTGTCGCGCATGTGCGTCGCCGCGGTCGTGCTGGGCGGTTTCTTCGCCCTCGAGCTGACGACCGCGCTGCTGATCAACTCGATCTCGCTGTTGGCCGACGCCGGTCACATGTTGACCGACCTGGTCGCGCTGTTCATGGGTCTGACCGCGGTCATCCTGGCGCGCCGCGGCAGCACGTCGGCCGCGCGTACCTACGGCTGGCACCGCGCGGAGGTGTTCGCCGCCGGCGGCAATGCGCTGCTGCTGCTCGGCGTGACGGCGTTCATCCTCTACGAGGCGTTCGAGCGGCTCGGCCACGCCCCGGCAATCCCCGGGGTGCCGATGATCGTCGTGGCCCTGGCCGGGCTGGTCGCCAACGCGGTGGTGGTCACGCTGCTGCGGTCGCAGTCGCGGCAGAGCCTCGCCGTCAAGGGCGCCTACATGGAGGTGGTCGCCGACACCGTCGGGAGCATCGGGGTGCTGATAGCGGGCGTGGTCACCGTGACCACTTCCTGGCCGTACGCCGACGTCGTCGTGGCGGTGCTGGTGGCGCTGTGGGTGTTGCCGCGCGCGGTCTCGCTCGCCCGCACCGCCGCGCGGATCCTGTCGGAATCGTCGCCGAAGCACATCGACGTCGACGAGCTGCGGGCAGCGTTGTGTGCGGTCGAGGGGGTCACCGACGTGCACGACCTGCACGTGTGGACGCTGGTACCCGGCAAGGACATGGCGACCGCGCACCTGACCAGCTGCGCGGATTCGGCCCGCGTGCTCGAGGACGCCCGGGCGGTGCTGGCCGCGCACGGCCTGGACCATGCGACTGTGCAGGTCGAGCAGCCCGGGACGGCCGGCGACTGCCAGGAACAGGCCGACTGGTAGCGACACGTCCACTGAAACCAGGCGGCCTTGAGCGCCGCCCGTCGGGCGGGCAGGGGCAGTGTGCTAGCCGGTGAGTGTGCGCCGAGATTGAGCTCGCGCAGGAAAACCTCGAGTGGCGACCTGCATCAGTTCAACCTCGGCGAGGGGGCGCCTAGGTGTGGCCCAGGTGGGCCCGAGCCGTGGGGTCGCAGTCGTCGAGCAGGTCCAGGCAGCGGTGGTATTCGTCGGTCTCGCCGATCGCGTCGGCTGCCCGGGCCAGCGCGGCCACGCACCGCAGAAAACCGCGGTTGGGCTCATGGTCGTAGGGCACCGGCCCGAAGCCCTTCCATCCGTTGCGGCGCAGCTGGTCGAGACCGCGGTGGTAGCCGGTCCGCGCGTAGGCGTAGGCCGTGATCGCGTTGTCGTCGGCCAGCGCGTCCTCGGCCAGCTGCGCCCAGGCCACCGACGCGGCCGGGTGGGCGGCGGCCACGATGGCGGGGTTCTCATCGGCCCTCAGCTCAGCCTCGGCCGCTTCGTCGCCGGGCAGCAGGATTGGGTCGGGTCCCAGCAGGTCGCCGATCGGTGTCATGCACCTATTGTGCCGTGGCCGGGCCCGGCGCCGATAAGTGGATAAGCTTCCGCCAGAGCTCATCTTGTGAATCGTCGTCACGACCAGAGGACACCAGCACGCATGTCGAACCCATCGGGGCGCGACCATGACGCCACAGAAGCCACCGAACCGGTCGAGCAGGCAGCGACCGAAGAGCCGGTGGGCGACGACGAGGTCACCGACAGCGAGCCCACCGACGCGCTGTCGAAGCCGTCGCAGCCGCGAGTTGACCTCGCTGCAACCCAGCGGCGCTTCACCGCGCCCTCCAACTTCGACGCGGGCTCCACTGAGATCATCCACGCCACCCCGGATCCCGCCACCGAGGTGTTCTCGGCGCCAACCGAACCCAACGCCGCGCGGGCGACCCCTTCGCGCGGGGCGACACCGCAGTCCATTCCGGCGCGCCCCGGACGGGGCCGCCCGCCGATGCGTAAATACCGCAGCTGGGGCTGGGTGCTGGCGCTGATCCTGGTGATCGCTGCGCTGGCCGCGGTGGCGATCATGGGCACGGTGTGGCTGACGCATACCGCTGCCCCGCGGGAGCCGCAGGAGGACATGGTCCGCCTGAGAATCCAGAACTTCGACGTCGCGGTGGAGAAGGGCGACCCCCCCGAGGCCAATGTCACCTCGTTCATGGCCGACGCGCCGCAGACCCGCTCGACCCGCGGCTTCGACCTGCAGTACCGGGACGGGCAGTGGAAGATCTGCCAGGCGCCGAGTAGCTAGCCCGCCGAAACGGAGCGGCCCGCGCAGTGCAGGTCGTTGCACGCCTCGACGACGCGCCGGCTCATGTTGGTCTCGGCCTTCTTCATGTAGGTGCGCGGGTCGTAGGCCTTCTTGTCGCCGACTTCGCCGTCGATTTTGAGCACACCGTCGTAGTTGGTGAGCATGTGCCCGGCAAGAGGTCGGGTGAACGCGTACTGGGTGTCGGTGTCGACGTTCATCTTGACGACGCCGTAGCGCAGCGCCTCCTCGATCTCCGACTTCTCCGAACCGGACCCACCGTGGAACACGAAGTCGAACGGCTTGCTGCCCTCGGAAAGCCCAAGCTTTCTGGCGGCCACCTGCTGACCTTCGGCGAGGATCTCCGGTCGCAGCTTGACGTTGCCCGGCTTGTAGACGCCGTGCACATTGCCGAACGTGGCGGCCAGCAGATACTTGCCGTGCTCGCCGACGCCCAGCGCCTCGATGGTCTTCTCGAAATCCTCCGGCGTTGTGTACAGCTTCTCGTTCATCTCGCCCACGACGCCGTCTTCTTCACCGCCGACCACGCCGATCTCGATCTCGAGGATGACCTTCGCGGCGGCCGCCTCCTTCAGCAGCTCCTGGGCAATCTCGAGGTTTTCGTCGATCGGGATCGCCGAGCCGTCCCACATGTGCGACTGGAACAGCGGGTTCTTGCCTTTCGCGACCCGTTGCTGGGAGATTTTCAGCAGCGGCCGAACATACTTGTCCAGTCTTTCCTTCTGACAGTGGTCGGTGTGCAGTGCGACGGTGACCGGGTACCTTTCGGCGACGACGTGGGCAAACTCGGCCAGCGCCAGGGCGCCGGTGACCATGTCCTTCACGCCCAGCCCCGAACCGAATTCGGCGCCGCCGGTGGAGAACTGGATGATGCCGTCGCTGCCCGCGTCGGTGAATCCCTTCAGCGCAGCGTTGATGGTTTCCGACGACGTGCAGTTGATGGCCGGGAACGCAAACGAGTGCTCCTTGGCGCGACCCAGCATCTCGGCATAGGCCTCGGGCGTGGCGATGGGCATGGAAGTTCCTCTCGGCTGGTCACGATCTCTTTCGCAGTATCTCAAGACTGTGCCGTTTCGGGTATGGCCAGCTTGCGCCGGTATCTTGGGGCGTCATGACCACGACCACCATGGCGCTGCCGAGCGTGATGGACCCGATGTACTGGATCGGGCCCGGCGGGCTCTTCGCGTCCGCGGTGCTGCCCGGCATCCTGATCATCGTCTTCATCGAGACAGGGCTGCTGTTCCCGATCCTGCCCGGGGACACGCTGCTGTTCACCGGTGGGATGCTGGCCGCGGGCGGCACCCTGAACATCTGGACGCTGGTGATCGCGGTGGCGGTGGCGGCGATCGCCGGTGACCAGACCGCGTATTTCATCGGGCGACGCATCGGGCCCGCGCTGTTCAAGAAAGAAGACTCGCGTTTCTTCAAGCGCCATTACGTCACCGAGTCGCATGAATTCTTCGAGAAGCACGGCCCGTTCACGATCATCCTGGCTAGGTTCGTGCCGGTGGTGCGGACGTTCACCCCGGTGATCGCCGGCGTCTCGAGGATGCGCTACCCGGTGTTCCTGGGGTTCGACATCATCGGCGGGATCTTGTGGGCCGGCGGGGTGACGCTACTCGGTTACTTCTTGGGCAACGTGCCGTTCGTCAAGGCCCACCTCGAGCTGATGATCCTGGCCATCGCGTTCCTGTCGGTGCTGCCGGCGATCATCTCGGCGGGGCGAGCGTTGCTGGAGCGCAGGCGCGGCGGCAAACCCGAAGCTGAGCCGCAGGCACTTCCAGAGCAATCGGCCTGAGCTTCGCATCGGCGGGCGGCTCATCGGCGGGCGGCTCATCGGCGGGCGGCGGCTCATCGGTGGGCGGCGGCGCCGGACAGCGCGTCGAACAGGTCACGCAGTCCGGTCAGCGAATGTGCCGGCAGAAACAGGTCGCACAAGGGCAGCGCGGCGGCCATTGAGCCGGCCAGCGGCTGGAAACCGTCGTGCGCCGCGCGCGGATTCAGCCAGACGACAAGCTCCGCTCGGCGCCGCACCCGGCTCAGCGCCCGCTCGAGCACCTCGGGAGGGTCGCTGTCCCAACCGTCCGAGGCGATGATCACGACGGCGCCGCGCAACGCGTGGCCATGCGGTGTGCCCAACAGCGCCCCGACGGATCGGCCCAGCCGCGTGCCACTGTAGCGATCGGTCACCTTCGCATTGACGCGCGCCAACGCCACCTCCGGCGAGCGGTGCGACAGCACCGGGGTCAGTCGCGTCAGCGACGTCGAGAACGCGAACACTTCCGGACGGATCCCGGCCCGCCGCAGCGCGGCCGCCCGCATCAGATGCAGATAGATCGTCGCGTACGGCTGCATCGAGCGGCTGACGTCACACACCAGCACGACGCGCCGGGTGCGTCGGCGCGGGCGGGTCCGCGCCAGCCGCATCGACTCCCAGCCCGTCGAGCGCGAAGCGTTCATGGTCCGCCGCAGGTCGACCCGCTTGCCGTGCCGGTCCTGCTCGCGGCGCATGCTCCGGCGGCGCGGCCAGCGGCCCATCGCCCGCTCCAGCCACGATCCGAGCAGGCGCAGATCATCGGGGTCGAACCGCTCGAACGGCTCGTCGGCGCGGGCAACGATGCGGCTGGGCAGCAGGTCGGGCATCGCCACACCGCTGTCGTGCCGCCCCGCAGCGGTCACCGCGGGCCTTGTGGTCCACGGCACGCCACCGCCCTCGACGGCAGGCCCGGCGTGTCCGCGCCCACCGGGAGCCGACGCCGCCGGTGTGTTGATCCGCGGCTGTCGCCGCGCCGTGGGGTCCAGCCCGAACACGGCATCGGCGAACACGGCATCGAACACCGCGTCGAACGCGGCGAGGTCGTCGACCCGGTTCACCAACGTCAGCCGCGCGGCCCAGTAGACCCCGGTGCGCGAATGCGGCGCCAACCAGCGCAGAGCCTGCACGAAACCCGCCGGCCCACTGGCAGACACGACCACGCCTGCCGCCCGCAGCCGTGCCACCAACGCCACCGCGAACGCCGCCAGGTCGACGCCGCGCAGCAGCAGCGGCACGCTCATCGGCGACGGCGACGCCCCAGCAGCGCGAGCGCCACGACCAGGACGAGTCCGGCCAGCAGAACGGGGGCATACTTTTTCAGCGCTCCCCCACCGGCCAGCTCGATCAGGTCGATCGGCGCCGGCTCGGCCGCAGCGGTGGCCACGGCCTGATCGGGTGTTTCCGGCGCGGCGGGTTCGGCGAGCTTGGCCTCCAGGGACTGCACGAATTCGCCCAGCAGCTTCTCGGACACCTGCTGCAGCATGCCGCTGCCGAACTGGGCCAGCTTGCCGACGATCTTGAGGTCGGTATCCACGGTGACGCGGGTACGGTCCCCGTCCGGGTGCAGCTGGGTGGTGACGGTGGCGGCGGCGTTGCCCGATCCGCGCGCCTCGCGTCCCCTGCCGTTGATGACGGCGCGGAGGTGTTCTTCGTCGCGCTCAACGAAATTGGCCTTACCGCTGAACTCGCTCGTGACCGGCCCGACCTTGACCTTCACCTTGCCGAGGTAGTCGTCGCCGTCGCGGCCGGTCAACTGCGCGCCCGGCATCAGCGGGACCACCTGCTCGAGGTCCGACAGCACTTTCCAGGCCTCGTCCACCGGGACGCTGATCGTGAATTCGTTGGCGATCTTCATGGGTGTCCTCTCATCTCGCGGCCAGCCCGGCGCTGTATTCGGCGAACGCGTCACGAATCGCGGTGCTGTCGTCGGGGGTCTTCGCCAGCGCGCCGAGGCCGGCGACCGCGTCGTCGGAGACTAGGTCGGCAACGCCCAGCGAGACAAGTGCGGCGACCCAGTCGATGGTCTCGGCCACTCCGGGTGGCTTGTCGAGGTCGAGCGCCCGAGCGGTGCCGACGAATTGGGTGGCGTGCTCGACCAGCGGAGCGGTGGCACCCGGCACGGTGCGGCGGACAATCGCGGCCGCGCGGGCCGGCTCCGGGTAATCGATCCAGTGGTAGAGGCAGCGGCGCCGCAGCGCGTCGTGCAGGTCTCGGCTGCGGTTCGACGTGAGCACCGCGATGGGCGGATGTTCGGCGACGAACGTGCCGAGCTCCGGTACCGTCACCGCGGCTTCACCGAGGAACTCCAGCAGCAGGGCTTCGAATTCGTCGTCGGCGCGGTCGATTTCATCGATCAGCAGCACCGGTGGGGCCGGGCCACGGTAACGCACGCATTGCAGGATGGGCCGGTCGACCAGATATGTCTCGGTGTACAGGTCGGCTTCGTCGATGCCCGCTCCGCGGGCTTCGGCGAGGCGAATCGACAGCAGCTGGCGCTGATAGTTCCAGTCGTAGAGCGCCTCGCCGGCCGTCAGACCCTCATAGCACTGCAGCCGAATCAGCGGCGCGTCGAGGACGGCGGCCAGTGTCTTGGCCGCGGTCGTCTTGCCCACTCCCGGTTCGCCCTCCAACAGCAGCGGCCGTCCGAGCGTGACCGCCAGGTAGAACGCCGACGCGGTGCCGACGTCGAGAAGATAGTCGTGGGCGTCGAAGCGGCGGATCACGTCATCGACGTCGGCGAAGCCGGCTGTCATCGCGGCACCGAAGCCAGCAGTCGCTGGTAGTCGTCCCAGGTGTCGACGTCCGGCGGAACCGGTCCGTCGACCGGGATTTCACGCACCGTAAATCGCCGGGACTCGATCACCTTCCACACCGCCTTGTCGCCGTGAAGCTCGGCCAAGGCTGCGAACACGGTGCGGCTCAACCAGAACGGGTGACCGAGCCCGTCGCGGTACCGGCAGACCGCGATCGGTGCGAACGCGCCTTCGGCGAGCAGCCGGTCAACCGTGTGCGGCGCGACCCCGGGCTGATCCCCGAGCAGCAGCACAATGCCGGGAGCGCCGGGACGTACCCGCGGCAGCGCGCTACGCAACGACGCCGAGCAACCAGACCCGGAATCGTCGACGGTCACCACGTCGACGTCGTCGAGCGGCACCGCAGCACGCACCGCCGACGCCGCGCGGTCGAGCGTGACGATGATCTGGTCGAACCGGCAGTTGCGCGCGACATCGACGGATGCACCCAGCACAGTGGTGTCGCGGAACGGCAG
>Ga0335081_10022655_pt1 | contig 10160 bp, 8 predicted proteins | sample Lox_Sample_35_FD_206713 | JGI IMG/M metagenome (GOLD analysis project Ga0335081, IMG submission 206713) | Soil microbial communities from Loxahatchee National Wildlife Refuge, Florida, United States - Lox_Sample_3.5 | ecosystem: Environmental > Terrestrial > Soil > Wetlands | place: USA: Florida... | reverse complement strand
AGCTTAAGCCACCTGGTAGCGCCCCCGGCACGGATTCCGATACCGGGTATAAGGAGGAGGGACAGCAGGACCGCGGACAGAAGGACGCCGGGGTAGGCGAATTTTCTCAGTTGGTCGTAAGGAATCTTCGTCATCAGAACCATGATGCCTAAGCCGAGGAGCACAAAGAATATCTGCTTCTTCAGAAAATACTGCCCGTCGTTAAACTTCCTCATGGCAATTATCGAGCTTGAACTGTAGATCATTACAGTACCTATGGTGACCAGGATCAGTGTCACCAGGAGCAGGATAATATCCAAGGCCTTTTCCTGCGGCGGCATCTTGAGTGATTTAGAGATTCTTGACCACATCTTTAAAAAACCTTCCCCGCTCTTTATAATTGGAGAACTCGTCAAAGCTCGCGCAACCGGGAGAGAGTAAGACAACATCCCCGGGAGAAGAATGTAGATAAGCCAGCTGGATCGCCTCTCTAAGTGTTGTGCATTTTGAGGTTTCGACGACACTGCCGATCAGGTCATATATCTTGTTTCTCGCCTCCCCGAAAAGAACCAGCTCTTTGACCCTTGATTTTATAAGGGGAGAAAGAGTTCCGAAATCGCCTTCTTTATCCCTTCCTCCCATCAGCAGAATGATGGGCTTAGAAAATGATTCAAGTGCACGCGCCACTGCCCCCACGTTAGTACCCTTTGAATCGTCATAAAATGCGACACCATTTTTTTCTTCCGTGAATTCTATCCTGTGCGGCATGCCCTTGAAATCCGCGACGGCCCTAATGATGCTCCCAGGCGAACTGCCGCAGTACCTGCCGGCGATTATGGCGGCCATCACGTTTTCTATGTTGTGAAGGCCCGGTATCTTTATCATGTCGAGAGGATACTCTTCGCAATCACCGTGAGCCGCATTATGAACAATCGTTCTGCCCTTAAGGAAGATGCCCCTTGCCACCTCTGCTTTGCTGCTGAAAAACTGGACATTTGCGGCAATTTTTTTTGCCAGAATAAAGGACCTCGATTCATCGGCATTCAGAATAGCAAGATCGGAGCTCCCCTGGTTCTCAAATATTCTTTCTTTGGCTTCCCGGTATGCCTCAAAGGAACCGTGATAATCGACATGGTCGCAGGTTGTATTTAGAAGGATAGATACAAAGGGGTGGAAAGACTGAATCCACTGCAGCTGGAAACTGCTCACCTCAACGACGGCATAATCGTCGTCCTGTTTTCCGTCAACGTAGCTGATCAAAGGGTTTCCGATGTTTCCTCCCACAAAGACCCTTTTCCCATCCTTCGCCAGGATATGCCCTATCAGAGTGGTCGTGGTTGTCTTGCCGTTCGTGCCGGTGATTGCGATCAGCGGCGGCTTTAAGAACCTGTACGCGAGTTCGATTTCACTTATGACCGGTATCTTCCTCCTCTGCGCTTCGGAAAGAATAATATTGGAAGGCGGTACACCGGGGGAGGGCACTATCATATCTACTCGAGACAAGACGCCTATGTCGTACTTACAAAATTCCAGATTCATAGTCAGGCGGCCAAGTTCACGGAAGGCATCCAGCATCTCTGATTGGGGCTTCTCATCGGTCGCCGTTACTTTAGCGCCTTGCCCCATAAGAAACCGAACTGAAGCGATTCCTGTCTTTCCCAGTCCTATGACCAATATCCTTTGCTCTTTAAGGTTCATAATATTTGTCTCATCTCAATTTCAAGGTACTGATTGCCAAGAGGGCCAGAAGAATGGAAATAATCCAGAAACGGACGATGACTTTCGGTTCAGCCCAGCCTTTGAGCTCGAAGTGATGGTGCAGCGGCGCCATTTTGAAGATGCGCTTGCCGTTAGAAACCTTGAACCAGCCAACCTGAAAGATAACGGAAAAGGTTTCCAGGACAAATATTCCACCTACGATGGCAAGAAGAATTTCCTGTTTTGTAAGTATCGCGAGTGTGCCCAGGGTGCCGCCCAGGGCGAGAGAACCCACGTCTCCCATGAATACCTGGGCGGGATAAGAGTTGTACCAGAGAAAGCCAAGGCCGGCGCCCACTGTGGCGCCGCATACTATGGCAAGTTCCCCCGTTCCCGCGACGTGGGGGATTTGCAGGTAGCCTGCAATTCTTACGTTGCCGGCAAAGTAGGCAAACAGAAGATACGTCATGAAACATGTAATTGTAGGACCAATGGCAAGACCGTCAAGGCCGTCCGTCAGGTTCACGGCGTTCGCGGCGCCCACGATGATGAATGTCGACAGTACAACATACCCCCATCCAAGGTCGGGGAGAGCCGTTTTAAAAAATGGGATCGTCACATTAGAAGTAAATCCCGGTTTGATATATAGAATAACGCTGACAAACAGCGCTACGGCGATTTCTCCCGCAAGTCTTACCTTTCCTGAGATTCCGCGGCTGTTTTGGTGCGTGAGTTTTCTATAGTCATCCATGAACCCTATGAGACCATAGCCGACGATGACCATGATAACAAGCCAGACGTAGTCGACCGTCAGGTTGGCCCATAGGAGGGTGGAAATGACGACAGAGAAAATGATAAGGATGCCTCCCATGGTGGGAGTGCCCTTTTTGGAAAGATGTGTGTCCGGGCCGTCATCCCTTATGGGCTGGCCGATTTGGAGGGCATGGAGTTTCCTGATCAGCCAGGGGCCGATGACAAAACAGATCAACAACGCCGTAACGGTAGCATAAATCGTTCTAAACGTGATATACCGAAAGACATTGAAATAGGAGAATTTATCATGAAGAGGATATAAGAGATGATAGATCATTTTGCAGCTCCTCTCATTTCTTTCCTCCGCTTTCTTCGATGCCAAAGGCTTCAATAATCTTCTCTACGGCCTGTTCCATTCTTGTCTGCCTTGATCCTTTAACGAGGATCCAGTCGCCTCTCTTCATATGAGAAGCAAGACGGTCCATGATTTCATCAGGCGTTTCAAAAAAAATTATCCGGCCCTTAGGCATATTTCTTTTCAATGCCCCTGCTGCCGTCGCCGGGGAGAGCCTTCCTCTGAGGTAAATCGTGTGCACCCCAGTGTCTGCCATAAGACTCCCGATACCTTCATGCATCACTTCCGCCTGGTCGCCTAGCTCAAGCATGTCACCCATAATTACTGTGCTCTTGTGATTTCCCTTCAAGTCTTTCAGAGTCTTGAGGGCCTCTCCAAACGATGCAGGGTTGGCATTGTACGTATCATTGATAATGAACGCGCCATTTTTCAACCGATGTATCTCCATTCGTCCGGAGATAGGTTGAAATGCCGTTAATCCTTGACAGATCGTATGGAAGTCAATCCCCAGGGCCCAAGAAGATGCAGCGGCAGCAAGGGCATTATAGACATTGTGGTTTCCTGCAATCGGCAGGGTTATTTCCTGCCTGAAACTATCCATTTTAATGGTAAAAACTACCCCCTCCATTCCCTTCATCTCGATGCCTTCTGCCGAAACGTCGGCATTTTTTCTGAAGCCGAATGTTACTCTTTTCCCTCGCCAGTCTTTGTCAGTTACGAGCAGTTTCTCGTCATCGAGATTTATGATGGCAACCCCGGCATCCGGCATCCTGCGAAAAAGATCCAGTTTTTCTTCACGCACCGTCTCTATTGATTCGAAACCTTCGAGATGTGCCGGGCCTATATTGGTGATGAGTCCGATGTCAGGTTCCGCGATATCGGTCAACCTGCCGATTTCTCCCCTTATGTTTGCACCCATCTCGAGGATGGCCAATTCATGTTGGGCATTGATCTGAAGAACGGTCATGGGAAGGCCGACAAGGTTGTTGTAATTTCCCTGCGCTTTGATAATTTTTTTTTTCAGGCCGGAAATGCCCGCGAACATTTCCTTTGTTGTTGTTTTCCCGGAACTGCCCGTGATAGCCACAACGGCGACTCTGAATTTCTTTCGCCAGAAGTGGGCTATATCCCCGAGAGCATTCAGAGTATCGTCAACACTAATGGCGGTTGCATCCGCGAATTTCTCTCTTATCTTATTTTCATATCCCTTCTGTATCAGGAAACCCGAAGCCCCTTCTTTCACTGCAGCAGCGATAAAATCATGGCCATCAAATCTTTCTCCTATGAGGGGGATAAACAAACTTCCCTGAGATATCTGCCTTGAATCGGTGGATACTCCCGTAAATAGCGCCTCTGCCGTGCCGCCGGCCAAAATTCCCCCTGTGGCATTTAAGACATCATAGCCGTGCAGTTCGGGAATCGATAGTTCAGCTTTCAATGTTCTGTCCTGCGCCGTTTATTCAAGGCTTCCCTGGCAACATGCCTGTCGTCAAAGGGGATCCTCTTTTCCCCGATGATCTGATAATCCTCATGTCCCTTACCGGCGATCAGGATAATATCTGAACTGTCGGCAAGGGCGATTGCCTTTTTGATCGCCTCCCTGCGATCGGGAATCACTACGTAACCTTTTTCATTTCCATTTTTTTTCAGCTTTCCGGGAAGAAGTTTCCTGGTCGAGTTTCCGCCCATCCCCTTTTCTATTTGCTCAATAATTGAGAGGGGTTCTTCCGTTCTTGGATTGTCCGATGTCAATATGGCCAGATCACTCCATGTAACGGCGGCCTTTCCCATGAGTGGCCTTTTCCCACGGTCCCTGTCGCCGCCGCAGCCGAATACGGTGATGATGCGCCCTTTTTTGAACGGGGCCAGATTCTGCAACACCCGTTTCAGCGCATCTTCAGTGTGCGCATAATCGACAAAGACTTCGGGTTCGCCGGTAACGCTCACTTTTTCAAGCCGGCCGGGCACGTTTCTTAGATTTTCCAAACCACTGCGGATGAATCTTTCAGGTACGCCAACTAATGAAGCTGCTGTTACAGAAGCGAGTATATTATACAGATTGAACTTCCCGATGAGAGGGGAAAATATGGCAAAACGGCTGCCGCCTGTATTTATATCAGCTCTCGTCCCTTCCAGGGAAAATGCATATCTCTCGGCAGTCATATCACATCTCTTTTCAATGCAGAATGTGCGGTAAGGGACTACAGGACCTACCTCATCAGCAATTCTCCGCCCCCAAGGGTCGTCACCGTTAAGGATCATCCTGTGTGCATAAGTCTTTTTACCTGCCGGAAGGATCTCCGCAAAGAAGCGTTTCTTCGCCTGGAAATAACTCTCCAAAGTCTTATGATAATCCAGATGGTCCTGCGAGAGGTTAGTAAAGATGCCCATATCGAAAGAGCATTCATCGACCCTTCTCAAATCAACTGCGTGCGAAGAAACCTCCATAACAACATGGGTGACTCCTTGATCGACCATAATTCTCATTATATTTTGCAGTTCATATGACTCTGGTGTCGTATGCGGGGCAGTCATTTCCCTATTATTAAATCGGTAGTTTACCGTTCCCAATACGCCGACAGAGAAGCCTGCGGCCTTAAGCATGGCTTCCAGTAAGTAGGTCACTGTTGTTTTTCCATTCGTCCCCGTGACACCTATAAGACAGAGGCGGGAAGATGGGTCGTCATAAAAGTTCTTTCCAAGGACGCCGAGGATTGCGCGGCTATTGAGGACCATGATAGAGGTTACTCCGGGTGGCGGGGAATAATTCTTTTCGTGAACCACAAATTTTGCGCCCCGGTCAACTGCTTCCTCTATGTATAAATGACCGTCGAGCTTTAGCCCGCTTACAGCTACAAACAGGCTGTCTTTCTCACATTTTCTAGAATCATAGCAAATGGCTGAGACTTCTCCCGAAAGGACTCCAGATACCTCGATGATATCGATATCCTTTATCACAGCCTGTATTTGCACATTGGTTCCTCAATAGCCCGTGCTAAAAGAAACAGCGCAGGATTGATTATTACGTATGGGCATGCCGGGCATAGGATTCTGACTCACTGCCCAGCCCGTTCCTGCCACTTTTATTTCGAGGCCTTTTTCCCTTGCCTTCTTCAGTACATCTCTCATGGTCATGCCGGTGAAGTCCGGCATGAACGGTTCATCCATGTCACTTTCCCTATCATCTTGCCGATTTATTATTTGAGGTGCGGATACGAGCTTTAATTTAACATCGTTCGTTTTCTCCTCCTCAAGAACAGGGAAAGGGATTTCTTTAATATCTGTTTTGAAACATGTCAAGATCTGTTCGCCAATATTCTTGAAAACGGGAGCTGCAGCCACGCCGCCCCACTTATCCTTCTGCGGCTCGTCGAGTGTCACCAGAATGGCGACCTGCGGATCTTCAGCGGGGAAGAATCCCATAAACGAGGTGCGGACCCTTTCAGAAGAATACACGTGCCGAGAAAAATCGAACTTTTGGGAAGTTCCTGTCTTACCTGCCACGGAGACGTTTGGAATCTGAGCTTTCCTGCCGGTTCCGTCGTCAGCCCCCACCACATCCTTCAGAATGGCCGTGAGTCTTTTTGCCGTTTTTGATGATATGACCTGCCTCACAGGTGTGGGCGATACTTTCTTGATAATTTGTCCCTGCTTGTCGACAACCGCACGCACTATATGAGGTTGCATCAGCATGCCGTCATTTGCTATGGCGGAAAGGGCAGTTATAAGCTGAATGGCTGTGACGGAGACGCCCTGGCCGAAGGCAATGGTTGATGTATCGACCCTTGTCCAGTTTTGGTGGGGCCTCAGGAGTCCGCTGACCTCGCCGGGAAGATCGATCCCCGTCCTTGAGCCGAAGCCAAATTGTTTAATATAGTGGTAGAATTTTTCTTTTGTCAGCTTTTCAGATATTTTCACGCAACCGATATTGCTCGAATATTTCAGCACATCGTGAAATGTGAGAATCCCGTACCTTTTCTTCTTTGCCTCATGGATTTTTCTGTCTGATACAACATATGTTCCATTTTCACAGTTAAATTTGTCCGATTCCTTGACTATGCCTTCCTCGAGGGCACCCGCTGCGAGAAACGGCTTGAAGGTTGAGCCTGGATCGAAGCAGTCGGTAATAACCTTGTTTTTTCCTTTGCCGAGATTGTAGCTGGAAAATTTGTTCGGATCGAAGCCCGGTTGATCGGCAAGAGCTAGTATTTCGCCGGTCCTGGGGTCCATGACGACAACGAAGCCCCCTTTTGCGCCTTTCGCTGCAATCGCTTCCTGCAGATTCGATTCGACGATATGCTGGATGCGGCTGTCAATCGTCAAAATGAGATTATATCCTTCTTCCTGTTGCACGACGGGTTTTTCAATCCGAGGATACAGTCGGTTTCCCCTTGCATCCCGCGCCCAGATTAGTTTTTCCGGCGTTGCCTTCAGGTAGCTATCATATTTGAGTTCTAGTCCCTCGAGGCCTGTATAGTCTAAACCTACGAAGCCGATAAGGCGGCCGGCCAATTCCCCGTTTGGATAGAAACGTTTCGGTTCCTTGATCAAAAAGATATTTTCGATGTTCAAGGCTTCTATCCTGCGCGTCTGGTCCGGAGGGATTTTTCTCGCTAGCCAGCAGAAATTTTTTGAGCCGGACAGTTTTTTTGTAATAGTTTCCCTATCTATATTGAGAATAGGGGCCAGCAATTCTGCGACTTCAGAAGAATTGCTTATCTTTGCCGGATCAGCAAACACGGAGCTCACCATAGTGCTTGCGGCGAGTTTCTCGCCGTTGCGATCAAATATAATGCCCCTCTCCGGCTCAATCTGCAGCGTCTTAATGTGTTGTCTTTCTGCAAGGTTTTTCAATAGTTGTCCGGAAAGCACCTGAATCTGGAACGCCCTCGAAATGAGAGCAATAAAAAGTACCAAGAAAAAAAACAGTACCGTAACAATCCTGAATCTCAGCCATTTTTTTGATTCACATGTCATTGCTGCACTTCCCGATTATCAGGCGCTGTTTTATTCGCGCTTGCCGTATTGTCATCGTTATTGAGGATGATGACCTGATCTCTTGTAGGATACGTCATCTGCAATTGTTCTTTCGCTATTGTCTCAAGTCTCTGCGGTGATTTCAGGGTTGCGATCTCAACCTTCAACTTCGTTTGTTCCTCGACAAGTTTTTCCTTTATACTCATTTCTGCTGCAACCATATACTCTAGCTCTGTCATATGGATATGTGACCATACGTAGATAAGGGCGACTGCCATGAGCACTAAAGTGACAACGATGAAGTTCGAATATTTTATTCGAGTGGAAACCTTCTCTACATCAGGGATAGTTCCATGGATGACTTGTTCCGACTGCATTTTCTAAATCCTCTCGGCCGTTCTTAGCTTGGCACTTCTTGCCTGCGGATTGGATTCGATTTCAGAAGCCGCTGGTTTTACCGGTTTTCTGGTCACCACTTTCAACTTTGCCTTTGTATGACAGGCGCATACGGGCAAGGATGGCGGGCAGATACATTCCCTCTCCCATGAGCGAAAGCCGTCTTTCACGATCCTGTCTTCCAGGGAGTGAAACGATATGATAGAAAAGCGTCCTGACTTCCTGATTACGTCCACTCCGCGATTTATCGCATTATGAAGATTTAGAAGTTCGTTATTGACGTATATCCTGATTGCCTGGAAAGTTCGTGTGGCGGGATGAATTTTTCCTGTCTTGAATGGGGAGGGTAATGCCCTCAGGATTACATCGGCAAGCTCTGCCGTTGTCTTAATAGGAGATGACTTTCTTCGCATGGAGATCATCTTTGCAATCCTTTCCGCCATTATCTCCTCGCCAAAATCCTTAATGATCCTCTCCAATTCTCTTGCAGAAAATGTGTTTATAACATCGTAAGCAGAGGGACCCCTGCTTTGATCCATGCGCATGTCGAGAGCGGCATTTAAAGAAAAGCTAAAGCCCCTGCGGGCTGTTTTCAGTTGATGGGCGGATACCCCCAAGTCGAGCAGGATGCCATCAACTTGTCCGATATTCAAAGATCCTAAAATTGCGTCTATATCTGCGAAGTTGCCCTTTACGAGGATTTTTCTAGGGCCAAAGGTACTTAATCGCTCCTCCGACTCCCGAAGAGCGTCATCATCGACATCTATGCCTATCAACAAGCCGTCCGGTGCGGTGTGTCGGAGAATCTCGCCGGCATGTCCTCCTCCTCCCACGGTTCCATCAACATAGATGCCTCCCGGATGGCACCCGAGGGACTCAACAACTTCTCTCTGCATGACGGGTATATGAAAGGAGCACATTCCATGGACCTTTCTCTATATTCCCAGGTCCGCCATATATTTGCTGAAACTGTCGATATCGATGGCGCTTTTCTTCACCTCATCGTCGAAACGTTCTTTGCTCCAGATCTCTATGACCTTAATCATTCCTGCAAGGACTATATCTTTCTCAAGACCCGCATATTCTCTGAGGTTGGGAGGAATGAGAACCCTGCCCTGACTGTCGAAGTAGCAATCAACGGCGCCGGACATGAAGAAGCGCTGAAAGGCCCTGACTTCTTTTCTGAATAGAGATTGATGGCTGACCTTTTCCTCGAGAATCCGCCATTCATCATAGGGAAAGACCATTAGGTAGGTGTCCCAGTTTGTAACAACCAGCCTGTTGTCATATTTTTCGGCGAAGACTTCCCGCAGTTTTGCGGGGAAAATGATCCGGCCTTTGGCATCTATGGAATGATGATACTGACCCCTGAAGACGGACACGGTAGGTTCCCTCCACAATAAGCCACTTTACTCCACTTGGCTTGACTATAGGGAAGGAAAATTTGTTTGTCAAGAAAAAAATCAATCTTTTTTTCTGTTTATTTGTAATTTTGTGACTGCTCTATTGTGAGCGGATAGGCTGGGTGAGAAGTTGTGGGTGCCGTCATTATTGGAAACAAAGTACAGGTAATTTACAGAGGCAGGATAGAGGGCTGCCTGCAATGAATCAATGGCCGGATTTGCGATCGGGCCGGGAGGCAATCCGTCGATTATATACGTATTATACGGCGTTCTTCTGATAAGGTCCCTTTTCTTTATAACTTTTGTAATGGACTTCAGATCATAAACAGCGGTAGGATCGCTTTGCAGTCTCATCCCTTTTTTGAGTCTATTGTGAAAAACAGCTGATATTAAGGGTTTTTCATCTTTAAACCCCGATTCTTTGCCGACCATGGAGGCAAGCGTTACAACCTGGGGTATCGTCATACCAAGTTCTTCTGCCCTTTCTTGCATCGCATGGGTGAATATTTTCCAGAATTGATTAACCATGGCCCTGATTATGTCTTTCGCCCCCATGGATTTGTCAAAGATGTATGTATCGGGATACAGATAGCCTTCGG
>Ga0335081_10022654_pt1 | contig 10160 bp, 8 predicted proteins | sample Lox_Sample_35_FD_206713 | JGI IMG/M metagenome (GOLD analysis project Ga0335081, IMG submission 206713) | Soil microbial communities from Loxahatchee National Wildlife Refuge, Florida, United States - Lox_Sample_3.5 | ecosystem: Environmental > Terrestrial > Soil > Wetlands | place: USA: Florida... | reverse complement strand
TTTCAGATCAGGAACGATATCGGGGAAGCTCACGCGTTGCTCCCGGCGTTCGTATCAAGCCACGCCGCCAACACCTTGCTGCCGGTTTCGCGCAGCGCCGGACCGAGCGCGCGCGCTTGCTCGCGCAGCGCACGCGGATCGATGCCGGCCTTGCCAAGTTCGACGGTGTGGCCGACGAGCCAGGCTTCGAAGCGCGCCGGCTCGGTCTCAAGATGAAATTGCAGCGCGAGCTGCGCCGGACTGCGCGCGAAGGCCTGCACCGGACAATGCGCCGTCGATGCGAGCAGCGTGCAGCCGTCCGGCAAGTCGCAATTATCACCGTGCCAATGCAACACCGGCGTCGTTGCGAGAGAAGCCAGCACGGACGCCTGCCCGGCTTCGCTCAGCGCGAGCGGCGCGTAGCCGATTTCTTTCACAGGTCCGGAGGCAACGCGGGCGCCGAGCGCCGCCGCCATCATCTGCGCGCCGAGGCAAATTCCGAGTATCGGCTTGCTCGATTGCAGGCGCGCCGCCACGGCGGCAATCTCGCCGGCGATGAACGGATAGGTGTCTTGTTCGTACACGCCGATCGGTCCGCCCAGCACCACGACCAAATCTGGAGCAACAAGACTATCGGCGGTGAAGGGCTCGATCCCCGCGTCGTGATAGCGAATGTCATAACCGCGCGCCGAAATAAGCGGACCTAAAAGTCCGAGATCCTCAAAGGTAACATGGCGAACCGCCAAACACGTCTTGGTCATCGCGCGATCGCATCACTTCGGAAGAGTCGCCAAGTCGCCCGGCAGCGCATAAGCCCACTGCGTGATCGAACCGGCGCCCAGACACACCACGTAATCGCCCGGTTCCGCCATCCCGGCGATGAGCCCGGCGAGCTGCTCGGGACCGTCGAGCGCGATGACACGGCGATGGCCGTGGGTGCGCAGGCCCTGCACCAGCGCATCGCGATCCGCGCCCGCGATCGGCGCTTCGCCGGCCGGATAGACATGCGCGACGATCACGGCGTCGGCGTCGTTGAAGCAGGTGCAGAACTGCTCGAACAAGGCAGCGAGCCGCGTATAACGATGCGGCTGTACCACGGCGATCACCTGACTCTTGGTCGATTCGCGCGCCGCCCGCAGCACCGCGGCGATTTCCACCGGATGGTGGCCGTAATCGTCGATGACCGTGACGCCGTTCCAGGACCCGGTCCGCGTGAAGCGGCGCCGCACGCCGCCGAAATCCGCCAGCGCCTTTTTGATGACCTCGTCGCCGATGCCAAGTTCGTGGGCGACCGCGATCGCCGCGGTGGCATTGAGCGCGTTGTGCCGGCCCGGCATCGGCAGCGCGATTTTGCTGATCTCATGCACGGCCTGCCCGGCGCGATCGCGAAACAGCACCGTGAACAGCGACGTGCCGCCGGCATGCGATACATCGACGAGGCGGACGTCGGCTTGCGGATTTTCGCCGTAGGTCACGGTGCGCCGGTCTTCGATACGGCCAACCAGGCTCTGCACCACCGGATGGTCGATGCACATCACCGCGAAGCCATAGAACGGCACGTTCTCGACAAACGTTCGGAACGCGTCCTGCACTGCGTCAAAGGTCTGAAAATGATCGAGGTGCTCGGGATCGACATTGGTGACGATAGCGATGTTCGCCGGCAGTTTGAGAAACGTGCCGTCGGATTCGTCGGCCTCGACCACCATCCACTCGCCGGCGCCGAGCCGCGCGTTGGTGCCGTAGGCGTTGATGATGCCGCCGTTGATGACGGTCGGATCGAAGCCCGCGGCATCGAGCAATGCGGCCACCATCGATGTCGTGGTCGTCTTGCCGTGCGTGCCGGCGATGGCGACGCAGCTTTTCAATCGCATCAGCTCGGCCAGCATCTCGGCGCGGCGCACCACCGGCAACCGCTCGGCACGCGCGGCGGCGAGTTCCGGATTGTCACGCTTGATCGCCGACGACACGACGACGACGCGGGCGCCCGCCAGATTGGCGGCGGCGTGCCCGATCGCCACCGTCACGCCCTTGTCGCGCAGCCTTTTGACGTTGGCGCTGTCGGCCACGTCCGAGCCCTGCACCGTATAACCGAGGTTGACCAACACCTCGGCGATGCCGCTCATGCCGATGCCGCCGATGCCGACGAAATGCACCGGCCCGATGTCGCGCGGCAGTCTCATAGCAGTCTCATGGGCTGTTCCAGCCCCCTTGTCTGGCCCCTCCCCACCAGGGGACGGCAGCGAAAATATCTACTTGGTTGCGTCCCGCGACGCCACCTTCAGCACCAGGTCGGCCAGGCGATCGGCGGCATCGAGGCGCCCGACTGATCGCGCCGCCGCGGCCATCACGGCCAACCGTGCCGGCGTGGCGGCAAGCCCGGCGAGCTCGTTGGCGAGCCGCTGCGGCGTGAACGCGTCCTGCGCGATGCGGAGCGCGCCGCCGGCGCGTTCGAGCACGCCGGCATTGGCAAACTGGTCCTGGTCAAGCGCATGCGGCAGCGGCACCAGGATGGCGGGGCGGCCGATCGCGGCGAGTTCGGCAACCGTCGAGGCGCCGGACCGCGAGACCACCAGATGGCTCGCCGCCATCCGCGCCGGCAGATCGGCGAAGAACGGCGCGACCTCGGCGGCGACGCCGCAGCTGGCGTAAGCCTCACGGACCCGGCTCAAATCCTCCTCACGCGCCTGCTGCACGACGGCGAGGCGGCCGCGCAGAGCGGGGTCTAGCTGCCCAATGGCTGGGGGAACGATATCGGCCATGATTCGCGCGCCCTGGCTGCCGCCAAACACCAGGAGCCGCAGCCGCTCGGCCTCCATCGGATAAGGCGTTGCCGCCGCCGCAACGACCGCCGGCCGCACCGGATTGCCGGTCAGCGTCGCCTTGCCGGCCAAGGCCGGATCGTCGCGAAACACCTCAGGAAATGTCGTGGCGATGGCGGAGACGCGCGGCGCCAGCAGCCGGTTGGCGCGGCCGATCACCGCGTTGGCGTCGTGGATCAGGCTGGGGACGCCGCGCCAGGCTGCGGCAAGCACCGGCGGGATCGTTGGATAGCCGCCGAAGCCGATCACCGCCCCGGGTTTGAGCCGGCCAACCAGCGCGAGCGCCTGCAGCAGGCCAATGCCCAGCAATGCCGCCGTCCTCGAGACCGCGATCGGATTTCTTCCGCGCAGCGTCGCGCTCGAGATGATGTGAATCGCGTCCTCGGCGAAGGCGCTGCCGTAGCGTGCCGCCCGATGATCCGTGGCGAGATGAACTTCGATGCCGCGGCTGGCCAGCGCCGATGCCAGCGCCTCGGCCGGAAACAGATGGCCGCCAGTACCGCCGGCCGCCAGCAGGACCGGCGCTGCGGCTACCCGGCCTGTCGCCTGCATCACACCCGGCTCCCGGCGATCACGATCTCACCGGGCAACTGCGCGCTCGGCCGTTCGCGGGTCAGCGCCACCAGCATGCCCATGCCGTAGGCCAGCGAGATCAGCGACGAGCCGCCGTAGGAGATGAACGGCAGCGTCATACCCTTGGCCGGCATGAGATGGAGATTGACCGCCATGTTGATGGTCGATTGCAGGCCGAACAGGATGGCAAGTCCGGACGCGGCAAAACGGGTGAATGGATCCTCATTGCGCATGGCCTTCACCAGCGCGCGAATGACGATGAAGGCGAACAGCGCGACCAGAATAAGGCACAGCACGACGCCAAACTCTTCAGCCGCCACCGCGAAGACGAAATCGGTATGGCCCTCCGGCAGGATGCGCTTGATGGTGCCTTCGCCCGGCCCGCGTCCGAACCAGCCGCCGCGGATGAAGGATTCGGTGGCGATATCGACGTTGAACGAACTGGCGGAGCTTGGATCGAGGAATCCCCGGATGCGCTGCGCCACGTGCGGAACGGTGTAGAACGCCGTCAGGAGGCCGAGGCCGGCCGTGCCGGCGAGGCCGACGATCCAGACAAAACGCATCCCCGCCATGTAGAGCAGCGCGCCCCACACCAGCGCGATCAGCATCGTCTGGCCGAAGTCGGGCTGAATCACGAGCAGTGACACCACGACGATGAGCATCACCAGCGCCAAAAAGTTGGCCGGCATTTCCGGCCGCTTGGCGGATTCGCCGAACAGCCAGGCGATCAGGACGACGAAGGCCGGCTTGAGGAATTCCGACGGCTGCACGTTGACGCCGAGGATCACCAGCCAGCGCCGCGCGCCCTTGATTTCGGCGCCGAAATGCGGCGTCGCCGCGACCAGGATGAGGCTCACGAAAAACACGACCAGCGAGACTTGGCGCACCTCGCGCGGCGACAGGAACGATGTACCAAACAGCACGGCGGCGGCCGGAATGAGAAACAGCACCTGCCGGTCGACGAAGTGGAACGGATCAAGCCCGATGCGGGCGGCGACCGGCGGGCTCGCGGCCAGACACAGCACGATGCCGCCGAGCATCAGCGCGGCCAGCGCCGCCAAGGTCAGACGGTCGACTGTCCACCACCAGTCGTTAAAGGCCGAGCGGCGCGCGCGGGAGCCCATGACCCATCCCCGGAATCCTTGGCTAGTGGTGACACCGCGATGGTTTAAAGGGGATTAAGAAGTTGCCGAAGTGATCCCCGGCAGGCCCCGGACCATCTCGCGGAAGGCGTCGCCCCGCACCTCGAAATTGCGATACTGGTCGAACGACGCGCACGCCGGTGACAGCAGCACGACCGGCTCCGCCGCGGGCGAAGCCCCGGCGTCGCGCACCGCCGCCGTCAGCGCCTTGTCGAGCGTACCGTCGATCTCGTGCGGCACGGCGTCGCCAAGCGTTGCGGCAAATTCCTCCGCCGCCTCGCCGATCAGATAGGCCTTGCGGATACGCGGAAAGAAATGGCGCAACGATTCGATGCCGCCGGTCTTCGGCTTGCCGCCAGCGATCCAGAAAATATCGGAAAAGCAGGCCAGCGCCTGCGCCGCCGAATCGGCATTGGTGGCCTTCGAATCGTTGACCAGCAGAATTTTGCCGCGGCGGCCGAGTTGCTCCATGCGATGCGCAAGCCCGGGAAACGAGCGCAGACCCGCCTGAATAGCCGGCAGATCGAGCCCGAGCGCCAGCGCCGCGGCAGCCGCGCACGCCGCGTTCTGCGCATTGTGCACGCCGCGCAGCGAGCCGATGCCGGACAGATCGGCGATTGCGCGTGCCCCCGAGACATCCGCCCGCATGATTTTTGGTCCCGCGGCATACATCCCGTCGGGCAATTGGCGCCGCACCGAGATGCGCACAAGCGTTTTGCCGGACGAGGCGAGCCGCTCCGCAATGGCGCTGCACCACTCGTCATCGACGCCGACGATGGCGGTGCCGCCGCGCGGCACGCCGGCCACGAGGCGCTCTTTCACCGACGCGTAGTGCGCCATGGTGCCGTGCCGGTCGAGGTGATCTTCCGACAGATTGATTAGGATGCCGACGGACGGATCGAGCGAAGGCGCGAGATCGATCTGATAGGACGAGCACTCGATGACATGCACCCGGCCGGCACCGGGCGGCTCGAGCGACAGGATCGCGGTGCCGATATTGCCGCCGATCTGCGCGTCCATGCCGGCCGAGGCCGCGAGGTGCCCGATCAGCGCCGTGGTGGTCGATTTGCCGTTGGTGCCGGTGATGGCGACGAACGGTGCGCCGGGCGCGTGGCGCGCGCGCGCGCGGCAGAACAACTCGATATCGCCGATGATTTCAACACCAGCCTCCTGTGCGCGCTGCACCACCCAATGCGGCGCCGGGTGAGTGAGCGGCACACCGGGCGCAAGCACCAGCGCGGCAATCCGCGACCAGTCGACGGTGCGTAGATCTTCTGTCGGAATGCCGGAGGCGTTGGCTTTGGCGACGCTTGGCGCATTATCGTCAAACGCGATGACATCGGCGCCGCCGGCCAAAAGCGCGCTGGCGCTGATCATCCCGGAGCCGCCCAGGCCAAACACCGCGACCCTTTTGCCGGCGAACGCCGTGATCGCGATCACGACGGGGCTACCTCAGCTTCAACGTCGAAAGGCCTGCCAGCGCAAGGACCACAGAGACAATCCAGAAACGAATGACGATTTGCGGCTCGGTCCAGCCGAGCTGTTCGAAATGATGGTGGATCGGCGCCATCTTGAAGATGCGCTTGCCGGTGAGCTTGAAGGACGCCACCTGCACGATGACCGATACCGCCTCGAGCACGAACAAGCCGCCGATGACCGCAAGCACGATCTCGTGCTTGGTCGCGACCGCCACCGCGCCGATCATGCCGCCCAGCGCCAGCGAGCCGGTGTCGCCCATGAAAATCGAAGCCGGTGGCGCGTTGAACCACAGAAAACCGAGACCGGCTCCGACCACGGCCCCGCACACCACCGCCAACTCGCCTGTGCCCGCCACGTAGTGAATCTGCAGATAGTCGGCGAAGACCGTGTTGCCGCACAGATACGCGATCATACCGAAGCTCGCGGCCGCGATCATGACCGGCACGATGGCAAGACCGTCGAGTCCGTCAGTCAGATTCACCGCGTTGCCGGCGCCGACGATGATGAACATGGCGAAAAAGACGAAGAACCAGCCGAGATTGATCACCAGCTCCTTGAAGAACGGGAATACCAGCGACGTCGCGAAGGTCGGCATTGCCGGCACCTGCGAAAGCTTGACCAGAATGATGCAAGCCACGCCGGCGATGACCGCTTCGGCCAGCAGGCGCGATCGGCCGGAGAATCCCTTGTGGGCCTGCTTGGTGACTTTCAGATAATCGTCGTAGAATCCGACCAGGCCAAAGCCCAGCGTCACCCACAGCACCACCCAGACATAGCGGTTGGCGAGATTGGCCCACAGCAACGTCGACACCAGCATGCCCGACAGAATCATCAGGCCGCCCATGGTCGGCGTGCCGGCCTTGGCGATGATGTGCGATTGCGGCCCGTCGGGACGGATCGGCTGGCCCTTGCCCTGGAAGCTGCGCAGCCGGCCGATGATGCCGGGACCAAACAAAAAGACAAACAGCAGCGCGGTGATGATCGAGCCGCCGGTGCGAAAGGTGATGTAACGGAAGACGTTGAGGACTGAAAGTTTGTCCGAAAGATCGACTAACCAATAAAGCATCGTATCAACCTTGCGCGGACGCGCCTTCGAGCGGGTGAGATTCAACCATTTTGTCGCGCTCATCCCGGTGCGGATACGCGCGCTGCAAGGCCTTGACGATAGGCGCCATGCGCGAGCTGAGCGAGCCCTTGACCATGATGGCATCGCCGGCGCGAATGGCCGGAACGACCTGCGATTCGAGCGCTGTCGAATCCACTGCATAGCCGCCGCGGCGCCCGGCGGGAAGCGCCTTCCATAAATTCTGCATCAGCGGCCCACAGCAGAACACCAGATCGACCGCATTAGCGGCAACCTGCTTGGCGAGCGCGCGATGCAGCGACGGCCCCTTCGGTCCGAGTTCCAGCATGTCGCCGAGCACGGCGATGCGCCGCCCCTGCGGCCCGACTTGCGCTTGGCCGAGCAGCGCCAGCGCGGCCGCGACCGAAGCCGGATTGGCATTGTAGCTTTCGTCGATGACGAGCGCCGCGCCGCCGGGCAGATCGATTTCGATCGGCGCGCCGCGTCCGCTCACCGGTTTCAGTTCGGCGAGCGACAGCGCCGCGAGCGCGAGATCGGCGCCGGCCAGCACCGCGGCCGCCAGCACCGCGAGCGAATTGTTGACGAGATGGCGCCCCGGCGCCCCGATCTTGTAGGTCAGTTCCGTTCCCAGAATGTTGGCCACGACCGTCGAGCAGTGCGGATGCAGCGCGCATTTGAGAAGCCGCGCGTCGGCCTTGGCATGTTCGCCGAACGATACGATGCGCGCGACATTCGCCTCGTTGGCACGGCGTTTAAGCTGCGCGAACTGGGCGATGTCGCGGTTGATGACCGCGGCGCCGCCCGGCTCAAGACCGAGAAAGATTTCGGCTTTGGCGTCGGCGATCTTGTCGAGCGAGCCGAAGAATTCCAGATGCACCGGCGCAATGGTGGTGATCAGCGCCACATGCGGGCGCGCCAGCCGCGACAACGGCTCGATCTCGCCCGCGTGGTTCATGCCCATTTCCAGCACGGCGTAGTGCGCGCTTGCCGGGCAGCGGGCGAGCGACAGCGGCACGCCCCAATGATTGTTGTAGGAGGCAACCGAGGCGTGGGTCTCGCCATCCTTCGACAGCGCGAGCCGCAGCGCCTCTTTGGTGCCGGTCTTGCCGACCGAGCCGGTGACGCCGATCACTTTGGCTTGCGTGCGCCCGCGCGCGGCTTTGGCGAGATCGCGTAATCCAGCCAGGACGTCGGGCACGACGAGCAACGGAGTATCTTGCGCGAACTCCGCGCGCCGTTCCGCCGCAACCACCGCAACGCCCGCGTGCGCCGCGAGCGCGGCCGGAACGAACTCATGTCCGTCGCGGCGATCCGCGATGGCAAAGAACGCGTCGCCCGCGGCGATCGTGCGGCTATCGATCGAAATCCCGGAAATCGATTGCGGCAACGCGCCTTGCCGTTCGGCGCCCATCGCCGCCGCCATTGCATCGATCGTCCACAGCGGCGGCGCGCTCATGCGGCGAGTTCCCCCAGAGCCGAGGCGACCGCCTCGTGGTCGCTGAACTCGATGGTTCGGTCGCCGATGATTTGGCCGGTTTCATGGCCTTTGCCGGCGACCAGCAGGATGTCGCCGCGGGAAAGCCCGGCAATCGCCGCACGGATCGCCTCGCGGCGATCGCCGATCTCGGTGGCGCCGGGCGACGCCGCCAGAATGGCGGCGCGGATCGCGGCGGGATTTTCGCTGCGCGGATTGTCGTCGGTGACGATCACCTTGTCGGCCTTCTCGGCGGCGACGGCGCCCATCAGCGGGCGCTTGCCGCGATCGCGGTCGCCACCGGCGCCGAACACGACAATGAGCTTGCCGGTGACGTAGGGACGCAGCGCCTCGAGCGCCTTGGCGAGCGCGTCGGGTTTGTGCGCGTAATCGACGAAGATCGGCGCGCCGCGCTTTTGTCCGACCAGTTCAAGGCGTCCCTTGGCGCCGTGCAGATCGCCGAGCGCCGCAAACACCGCGGCGGCATCGCCACCGGTAGCGATGACCAGACCGGCAGCGATCAGCGCGTTTTCGATCTGAAACTCGCCGACCAGCGGCAAACGGACCACAAAGCGCTTGCCGCCATGCTCGACCGTGAAACGCTGCGCAAAGCCGTCGATCGCGGCCTCGACAAGGCGAATGCCAGTTCCAGCGCGCCCGACGGACAATACTTTCACGCGCCGCGCCGTTGCGGCGGTGACCACCGCGTCTGCGTGCTCATGATCAACGAGAACGACTGCCGTGCCCGTCGGTTCAAGCAAATTTTCAAACAGCCGCAGCTTGGCGGTCAGGTAGTCCTGAAAGCTCAGGTGATAATCGAGATGGTCGCGCGTAATGTTGGTGAAACCCGCGGCCGCGATCCGCAAACCGTCAAGCCGATGCTGGTCGAGGCCGTGCGAAGACGCCTCGATCGCCAGATGAGTGACGCCATCACGGGCCAGCTGGTCGATCGAACGGTGCAGCGCCACCGGATCGGGCGTGGTCAGCGAGCCGTAGATTTCGCCGCGCGGCGAAACCACGCCCACCGTGCCGATGCTGGCCGCCTGATGACCGAGCACCGTCCAGATCTGGCGCGTGAAGGCAGCGACCGACGTTTTCCCGCTGGTTCCTGTGACGGCTGCAATGATCGGCGGTTGGCCCGGATAAAACTTCGCCGCAGCGAGCGCCAGGGCGCGGCGAATGTTATCGACTCGCACAAACGTGACGCCTGCGGGCAGCGGCACTTCCGGTGGCCGGTCGGCGACGATTGCGGCGGCGCCGGCAGCAAGGGCGGGCGCCATGAAGCGCAGTCCGTCGGCCTTGCCGCCCGCGATAGCGACGAAGACATCGCCGGCTCGCACGGTGCGGCTGTCGGACGTAATGCCGCCGACGTCGATATCGGCACTGCCTGCCGCGATGTCCGCGTCAGCAGGCAGTATCTCGCGAAGCCTCATGGCTCGCCTTACCTGCTTTCCTTGAGCGAGGCCAGTATCAGCTGATCGGCCGGCGGCAGGTCCATGCGGGGCTCAATGCCCAAGAGCGGCGCGATGCGGGCGACGACCTTGGCGCCGGTCGGCACCGCGTTCCAGCCCGAGGTGGTAAAGCCGTGGGTTTCCGGCGTCGCCTTCGGC
>Ga0335081_10022653_pt1 | contig 10160 bp, 6 predicted proteins | sample Lox_Sample_35_FD_206713 | JGI IMG/M metagenome (GOLD analysis project Ga0335081, IMG submission 206713) | Soil microbial communities from Loxahatchee National Wildlife Refuge, Florida, United States - Lox_Sample_3.5 | ecosystem: Environmental > Terrestrial > Soil > Wetlands | place: USA: Florida... | reverse complement strand
CCGAGAGGAATACGCTTCTGCGCCTTGGTGTGCGCGGCGGCGGATTTCGGCGTGCGCTTCTCGTAAAGAGCAATTTCCTTCTGCAATGCTTCGTGCATGATCGAACTCCATCCAGGCGGGCCTTCCTTGTGGCTTACCCGTGGCAGGTCTGTTCCCTGCGGTCAGTGTAGGGGCGGGGTTGAGCCGCCTCTCTCAGCGAGGCAAACGGCGTGGTTCCTGCGGGGAACTACGCTTATTAGTTTACGCCTCTTGTGCTGCTTCGCGCAGCCGGGCAAGTAAAGCCGCGGCCGGCTGAACTCTTGCGCGCGAAAGCGCCCCGAGAAGATCAGGGCGCTTTGCGACGAGGCCGGGGACTCCGGCTTAGAACTTGAACTTCAGCGCGAACTGGATCAGTCGTGGATCGCGGATATGGAGGACCTGGCCGAAGGTGCCCCCTTGATCGCTCACATTGCCGTCCACGCTGTAAAACTGAGCGTGGTTCCAAATGTTGAAAATGTCGGCGCGAAATTCCATGTTGAGGCGTTCGGTCAAGCCTGTCATTTTCGAGAAGCTCATGTCCGTGTTGTTGATGCCGGGGCCACAGCAGAGAGATCGGGGAGCATCACCGATGGTGCCCGGCGCAACCGTGGTATTGGTGAACTGGTTGGGGTCGAACACAAATCCACCCGACTGCCGGATGTTGAGCTTGTGAAGCTGGCCGGGGTCAAAAGCCCAATTGGGCTCGCCGGGCGCCTCAAACAAGTAGGCCGAATCGAGCTGTTCGATGTCATCTTGGGAAGTAACACGAATCGGGAAGCCGCTCTGAAAAGTGAGGATGCCGGAGACTTCCCAGCCATTTAGCAGAACGCCGCGAACGCCGTCCATCTTGGGGACCGGGAGATCCCAGACATAGTTGAAGACGAAGCGATGGCGCGCATCGTAGGCGGACAGTCCGTAGGTGGAATCGAAGTTGAGCGGATTCAGGGCACTTTCGAAGCTGGAGGCGTTGTCCATGGACTTGCTGTAGGTGTAAGAAGCCTGGAACTGCAAGCCATGAGAGAAGCGCTTTTCGACCAGGGCCTGAAGCGAATTGTAATTGGACTTTGCAATGGTGTTCTCCGTGAAAATGCTGGAGAAGACCGGGGTACTGTTGGCGGGACAGTCCACGCCGGTCAGCGGATTGCAGAGAGGCGAGGAGTACTGCCGAATGCCAACCAGGGTGACGGGGATGGCAGAAGAAGTGTTGTTGGTAAGGATGCAAGCGGCGGGAATGTTGCCGACGATGGGGCAAGGGGTATTGGGGGTGCCCGGACTGGACGGCGGAGCATAGGGCAAGTGGATGGTGGCACCTGGAGGCAAATTAAAGGAGTACGCGCTGTCCTCCCCAAACGGGCCGCAAGTATTCGGGCCAACGATGTTGTTCAGGTCGTTGCAGGTGGTTGGGTTCCCGGGATTGAGCTCATAGCTGGCAAGCAAGCGGTGACCCTGGGAGCCGACGTAGCCGACCTGGACCAGGACATTACCCGGGAGTTCGCGCTTGATCGTCAGGTTGTATTGATCGGAGTATTGCGGCCGCAGATTGGCGGGGAACTGTCCAAAGTAGATGCTGCTCTGGAAGTTTGACCAGTCAAGGGGAGTCCCGCGAGGAGGATTGAGTACGCCATTGAAGGGGTTGGAATAAACGGTTCCGGTCTGGTCGATAAAGGGCGTCTGCAAGAAGGGGGCGGTGATGAAATTGCTACCGCCGAACGGGGGTTCCGCGCTGAACTGTTCGAGCACAAGCTGTTCGATCGGGTTATAAAACATGCCGTAACCCGCGCTGATGCTGGTCTTGCCAGGTCCGCCGAACAAGGTTTTCATGAGGCCATCCCTGCCTTCGGGACTCCAGGCGAGGCCGATGCGTGGGGCAAAGCCTTTGTAATAGGTATTGGTAAGGGCGGCTGGAACTCCTTTGTCACCGGGGAAAACGAGGCCAACGGGAGTGACACCCGCAGCGTCGCACCCGGCCTCACCACCGCCAAAGGTTGCATACAAAGGGTTCGTCGGATCGAGGCTGCAAGGATAAATCGTGGAGCGCTGCCCGGGGCGGAAGGTTTGGACTTTGTGTCCGATGTCCGTAATCGGAGTATTCAGTTCCCAACGTAGGCCGTAGTTGAGGGTGAGGTTGGGTTTGAGCTTCCAGCTGTCCTGAGCGAACAAGTAGGCCGAAGTCGAGCGGACGAGTTCCTGTTGAGCAGAGCCCTGGGAGTAAGAATTCGCCAGACCCAGCAGATAGTTCGCGTAGGAGTCGGAGTAGCCGAGATCGTCTCCCGTGGGCAACGTCGGCGAAGAGTTAAACGTGATGCTGCCATTCACATTGTAGTAGAGGAACTGGTTGAACTGCTGATAACGAAGGTCACCACCAAATTTGAAGCTGTGGTTCCCAACAATCTTGCTGTAGTTATCCGACCACTGATAGGTGTTGCCGGTTTGTGGCAACTGGCCCTCAAAGTTGTTTCCGATGGTCATTCCACCGACAACGGAGATATACGGTACACCTTCCTTGGAGGCACCGAGCCCCGTGTGGATTCCGCAGTCCACCGTGTTGGCAGCGCCGGCGGCGCAGGCATTGTTCAGGGTCGGGGTATCGCTGACGCCATTAAAACAGTATTGAGATGCCGTCCCCGTGCCACAGGAAGCGGTAATGGCATTCGTGCGCGTTGGCGCGTTAAATTTCTCCTGGCCCTCACGGAAGTAGCTAAAGCGGAATTCATTGACGGCGGTGGCTCCAATCGTCCAGGTGTGAGTGCCGTTGATCTGTTGGGTACGGGTGGCGAACTCTCCTGGGAAACCGCCGAGGGGATCGCCGGCCGCCTGGAATTTCGCGAAGGGGTCCACGGTGTCATCATCGTCGAAGTAATAGTAGATGGCGAGTTTCTGATTGACGTTTAGCGAGTGATCCACGCGGATTTGGAACTGGTCTCCGCGATCCGTCTTGTTGGGGACGGTAATGACCGGCTGGTTGCTGCCGGTGGTTCCCCCCGGAACGTAACTCAGGAGACTCAGAGCGACCGGATCAAAACATCCGGTGGGAATCTGATTGTTCGGGAAGATCTGGGTATAGGGGACTGGCGCGCCCCCGGACACGACACCTGCAACAAGCGCCTGGGCAGCAGACGAGAGCTTTTGACCGGGCGGCAAGGTGGGCGAAGCATTCGCGCCGCAACGATCCTGGAGCATGCCGGCCACGATAGAATCGGTGAGGTTCCCCGCGAAAGCCTGGCCGGCGCCAAAATTACCGGCCAATTCGTCCGGTGTCGGGAGAATCTCCTGCTGAGAGACGATGCCCTGGACGATACGGCGCCCTTCATAAGAGCCAAAAATAAACGTCTTGTCCTTCTTGATGGGTCCGCCCAGAGTGCCGCCAAACTGGTTTTGCTTAAAGTCCGGCTTGGGAGACTCCGTAAACGTGAAAGGATGGGCGTTCAGCACGTCATTCCGGAAAAACTCGTAGGCGCTTCCGTGGATGACGTTGGTGCCGGACTTGGTGACGACGTTGACAACCGCACCGGAGTTGCGGCCGTATTCGGCGTCAAAGGCGTTGGTGATCACGCGAAATTCCTCGATGCTGTCCGGGGAGGGCTCAATGGCCGGGAGGTTGGCGAACAGATCGTTTCCATCGCCGCCGTTCACCGAGTAGTTGTTGGAGCGCCCGCGACCGCCATTGACGGTGACCACGCCCGCCTTGTCCGATCCGTAAAAGGTATCGTTACCGAGCTGCGACTGAACGCCGGGTTGCAACTGCAACAACTGATAAACGTCGCGCTGGTTCAGCGGCAACTGCGTGGACGAGCGCTCGTTAACCACGGCGCCCAATTGGGTCGTCGTGGTGTCGACGACCGGGGGCTCGCCTGTGACTTCTACTGTTTCCGTGGAACCACCGACCTGCAAAGGAATGTCTACCGTGAGGACTTCGTTGAGATTGAGCGCGATCCCCTTGCGGGCGTATTTCTTGAAGCCGGGCTGATTGATATCGACTTCATAGCTGCCGACGGGAACTTCCAGAAACAGGTATTCGCCAGTGCCCGAAGTGACGGTGTCACGCGTGGTGTTGGTGGCTTCGTTCACGAGCGTTACTTTTGCGCCGGCGACGGCGCCGCCGCTGGCGTCGGTCACCGTGCCGCGGATGCGGCCGCCGGTGCTTTGCGCATTGGCGTGGGAAGCGCATAGGAGAAGAAGCGAGAGGCAGAAGACCGAGAAGCAAAGAAGGCTACGGCTACAGGCAGACAACACCAGCTTAAGGCGCATGACGTCTTTCATGATTCACTCACCCCTATTTCCTGCCCCGGCACAGGAATTCTTCGTGGTTGCTAGGTACCAAAGAACCTTACTATAATCCCGTAAACTTAGAGAAAGCCAGAACCCGTGTCAAGCAGAAAGAATTTCTCCAGCGCATCGAAAAGCCCGGAAGCGCCGCCGCTGCTGCGCATCTCCGAAGTCGCGCAGCGGCTGGGCATTTCCTCGTCGGCGCTGCGCGCTTGGGAAGCGCTGGGGCTGGTTTCGCCGCAACGCACCGAGAGCCGCTATCGCATGTACTCGGAGGCGGATGTGCGCCTGCTGCAGCGGGCCATTTTCCTGCGCCGGGCGCGCGGACTGAATCCCGCGGCGATCGTGCACGTCCTGAAAAAACAGGGCGTGGTGGGGGCGTCCGCCGAGGTACCGCAAGCCCCCGGACAGCACTTTCGCCGACTGCGCCTGCGGCGCAAACTTTCGCTCGCGCAGGTGGCGCGCGCCACGGGCGTCTCGGTGGGATTCCTGAGCTCGCTGGAGCGCGGACAGATGCGCTGCTCGATCGGCACCCTTCGGCGGATTGCCCGGTTTTACAAAACCAACATCATATCGCTGTTCGAAACCAATGGCGACGTGCAGCGCCTGGTGCGGCCGTCGCAACGCAAGGTGCTCGAAACCAGCGATACCGTGCGCATGGAACTGCTCGCCTGGGGCAACACGGCGATGGAGCCGCACTTGTTCCGCATCAAGCCCGGCGGAGGCAGCGGCGAATCGTACGCGCACGAAGGCGAAGAGTTTCTGCACGTGTTGCGCGGGGAATTTGAGTTGTGGCTGCATGACGAGGGGCATTACAGGTTGAAAGCCGGCGACAGCCTGTATTTCGAGAGTTCCACGCCGCATCGCTGGAAAAATCCCGGCCGCGCGGAGGCCCTGGTTTTGTGGGTGAACACGCCGCCCACGTTTTAGGCACGCGCGGGACACCGAAGCGGAACCCCTTCGGAGCGATTTGTGAGGATTGCCGTGAAACTTCGCCTGATTCTTACCGTACTTGTCTGCTTCGTGGCTGTGCCCAGGGTCACGCAGACTGTGTTCGCGCAACAATCGGCGCGACTGGCTCCCGCCGACATTCTGATCATGCATGCGAAGGTGTACACATTGGACCCGGCGAAGCCGTGGGCGCAGGCGGTGGCGATTCGCAAAGGAAAGATTGTGGCAGTGGGCCGCGACGAGGAGATCGAAAAATATCGCGGCATTGGCACGAAGTGGATCGACGCCGGCGGCAAGCTGGTGCTGCCGGGCTTCACGGATTGCCACGTTCATTTTATTTCCGGGTCGATTGGCCTGAGTCATGTCCTGCTGGAAGGCGCGAAGAATGTGGCAGAGATCCAACAGCGGCTGAGAAGCTATGCCCAGCAGCATCCCGACGAACCGTGGATTCTGGGCCGCGGCTGGGATTACGCGATGTTTGCGCCCGAGACCCTGCCCAACAAAAAATACCTCGACGAAATCTTTCCCGATAAACCGGTTTTCCTGAGAGGTTACGACGGACATACGTCTTGGGCCAATTCCAAGGCGCTCGCGCTGGCCGGCATCGACAAAAACACGCCGGACCCCGCAAACGGCCAGATTGTGCGCGATCCGCTGACCGGGGAGGCCACGGGAGCGCTCAAGGAGCGCGCTTCCTCCCTGGTGCAGAAAATAATTCCGAAACCCGACGAGGTCGCGAAACTCCGTGCCTTGCGCTCCGGTATCAAATGGGCGAATCAGAACGGGCTGACACGCGTCCACAGCGCAGGCGGTGATTTTGAGGAACTAGCGCTCTACGATGAGCTGCGCCAGGAGAACCAGCTGACGCTGCGATTCACGATTGCGTACTTTCAGGATCCGCCGGAACTCCGCAAAGAGGATGTGGATGCCATCGAAGCGGCGCGGAAGAAATACCACGACGCGTGGATCGACGCGGATGCGGTGAAGTTCATGGTGGATGGAGTGGTGGAATCGCACACCGCTTCCCTGCTGGCGCCGTATTCCGATGATCCCTCGAAAATGGGGGCGTTGTTCTGGGATCCGGAAAAGTACAAAGCCGCGGTGGCAGAGTTCGACAAGCGAGGGCTGCAGATTTTCACGCATGCGATCGGCGATAGGGGAGTCCGCACGGCGCTGGATGCCTACGAATCGGCGGAAAAGGGAAATCACACGAAGGATCAAAGGGACCGCGTCGAGCACGTGGAAACGATTTCCTCCGAAGATATCCAGCGGTTCGGAAAATTGGGGGTGATCGCCAGCATGCAGCCGTTGCACGCAAACCCCGACGACGACACCTTGAACGTGTGGGCACGGAATCTCGGGCCGGACCGCGCGTCGCGCGCGTGGATCTGGAACACGATCCGCGCGGCCGGGGGACGCTATGCGTTCGGCAGCGACTGGCCGGTGGTGACGCTGAATCCGTGGATGGGCATACAGACGGCGGTGACCCGGCAAACAAGAGAGGGCTTGCCGAAAGACGGGTTTGTGGCATCGCAGCGATTGACGGTTGCGCAGGCCGTGGAGGGTTATACGATAGGCGCGGCATACGCAGGGCGCAGGGAAAAGACCGAAGGATCGATCGTCGTCGACAAAGCGGCCGATGTGATTATCGTGGACCGGAATATTTTTGAGATTGAGCCGCACAGCATTGGCGACACCAAGGTGGTCGTCACCATTGTGGGAGGCAAGGTTGTCTATGAAGCGGAAGAGAAGTAGCCTGCGGCTGGCTGGATTTACGGGCGTGGTGTTGGCGTTCGCGTTTCTGCTGTCCGCCTGCCAGAAAAAAGACGCGTCGCTGAGCTTGTTGGTTTGGGAGGGCTACGCGGATCCTGGCTTCGTGCATGCGTTCGAAGCGGCGCACCACTGCAAAGTGTCCGCGTCGTACATGGGGTCGAGCGACGATCTGGTGGCCAAGCTGCGCGGTGGCAGCGCGAGCAATTACGACGTGATTTCGCCTTCGAGCGACGTGGCCAGTTCGATCGCGCAGGCAGGCCTTGCCGAGCCGCTGGACTTGAGCAAGCTCCCCACGTACTCGCAACTCTCGCCAAAGCTCCGCGAATTGCCGTTGGTAAAGGCGAACGGCCAGACGTTCGGCGTGCCGTTCATGTGGGGACCCAACCCGCTGCTCTACGACACCGCGGCGTTCGCGCGGCCGCCGGACTCCTGGGGACTTTTCTGGGACGCGAACTACAAGGGAAAGATTTCCGTGTGGGACGATTTGTCCACGTTGTACATGGCCGCGCAGATGCTCGGCTATGACAAGCCCGATCCGAGTCATCTCTACAACCTTTCCGACGAGGAGCTTGCCGCGGTGAAACAGAAGCTGCTGGCGCTGAAACCGAATATTCGCAAAATGTGGGCGACCGGGGGCGAGCTGACCAACCTTTTTGAAAATCACGAGGTCGTGGCCGCCATGGGCTGGCCGCTGATGACCAATCAGTTGCGGCAAGCCAACTTTCCCATCGGCGAATCAATTCCCAAGGAAAACACAACCGGCTGGATCGATCACCTGATGATTACCAAGGCCAGCCCCAACAAGGAACTCGCGTACGAGTTTCTGGAATACATGATGCAGGCGCAGACGCAGAAAAAAGTGACCGACGTGACCCATTACACGCCGGCGAATCCCGCCTCCGCGCAATTCATGACCGAGGCGGAAAAGAAGGGATTGCACCTGGACGATCCCGACGCCTACATGCAGAGGATTTATTTTTGGCAGGATGTGCCGCGGCGCACGAAGTACATCGAGATCTGGAACGAGGTCAAGGCCGCTCCGTGACGCCGGCGAATCCCAGCCCGACGGCCGCCAAGGCAGAAGCGAGCGGACCGGAAGCACTCCTTGAAGTACGCGGCGTTTCGAAGCGCTTCGGCAACCGCGAAGTCTTGAGAAGCGTGTCTCTGGAAATCGCTTCGGGGGAATTCATCACGTTGCTGGGCGAGAGCGGTTCGGGCAAGACGACGCTGCTGCGGCTGATCGCCGGGTTCGAGCAGCCCAGCGGGGGCGAAATCCGGATGAGCGGGGAGCGGCTGGACACGCTGCCGCCATACAAGCGCCGCGTGAACACAGTTTTTCAAAACTACGCGCTCTTTCCCCATCTGAGCGTTGCAGAAAACGTGAGTTACGGACTGCAGGTGACCGGCGCAACCAAGGCGGAAATTCCGGGGCGCGTCGCGGAAGCACTGCGAATGGTGAAGATGGAGGAATACGCGACGTCGCGCACGACAAAGCTCAGCGGCGGGCAACAGCAGCGCGTGGCGCTGGCGCGGGCGCTGGTCAACCGGCCAAAGCTCCTGCTGCTGGATGAACCGCTTTCCGCGCTGGACGCCAACCTTCGGAAACAGATGCAAACTGAATTGAAATCCCTGCAACGGGAACTGGGCATTACGTTCCTCTTTGTGACCCATGATCAGGAAGAGGCGATGGCGCTTTCCGACCGGATCGCGTTGTTGAAAGATGGCGCTTTGGAACAAGTGGCGTCGCCGCGCGAGATTTACGCGCATCCGGCGACAGCATACGCGGCGCAGTTCATTGGACAAACGAATTTGCTGCAAGCAGAAATCCGAGGCGGGGTGGCGCGCTGCGGGCAACTGCAATGGCCCGCAGCTCTGCCGGACGGCGGGGCGGCCTTTTCCCTGAGGCCGGAAGCGATCCGGCTCTCCAGGGACGGGGCGCCCGGTCCGGACGCCATTCGCTTCGGTGCGGCCGTGCAACAGCAGATTTTCTCCGGTTCCAACGAGCAACTGGAATTGAAGCTTCTCGGAGTTTCGCTGCGCGCGCGCATCCCGGCGCGAGGACTGCTCGCCGGAGAACATGAGTTCTGGTTTTCACCCACAGACGCCGTCGCCGTTCGCGAGTGAAGAGCAAATGTACTCGCGTGCTTACAAATCGATCGTGTCCCTGCCGCCGATTCTCTGGGTGGGACTTTTCCTGCTGCTGCCCTACGCGCTGATGTTCGCGCACAGTTTCTGGATGGTGCGCAACGGCATGATCGTGCACGACTGGAGCCTGCGGAATTACGCGACGCTCCTGCAGAATCGCGTCTATCTCGAAGTGCTGTTCCGCACGATGCGTATTGCGGCCGGAGTTACGCTGCTCTCCCTGCTGTTGGGCTACCCGCTGGCGTATTACATGTCGCTTCACGCGGGGGTGCGAAAAGATCTTCTCTACCAACTGGTGATTGTGCCGCTGTGGGTCAGCTACCTGGTGCGTGGATATGCCTGGAAAACCATTCTCGGTTCGGAAGGCGTATTGAACGGCTTTTTGCAGTACGCGCACATTACCCATGAGCCGGTGAGCTTCTTCCTGTACAGCCCATTCGCCGTGATCCTGATGTTGACGCACATCTACACGCCATTTGTATTTCTGCCTCTCTACGCATCGCTCGAGCACATTCCCAGAAGCCTGGTGGAAGCGTCGCAAGACCTGGGGGCCGGATCGCGCGCCACGTTCTTGCGCATAATTCTGCCATTGTCTCTTCCCGGGCTTTTGGCAGGTGCAACGTTTGCGTTCGTACTGACGTTGGGAGACTTTCTTGCGCCACTGTTGGTGGGAGGCCCATCGAGCATCATGATCGCCAACATTGTGCAGAGCTTGTTCGGCACTGCGTTTGACTGGCCGCTGGGCGCCGCCATATCCGTCTGTATTCTGTTGCTGACCATTTCCCTGCTGTTTCTGACCGAGCGGCTGGAAAAACGGTGGGCATTCCGATGAGCGGGGCAACCCCAGCAACGAACCGCTCTCGCTTTCTTGGGATTTACGCAGCGGCTGTCTTCGCGTTTCTCTACCTGCCGATCATCGTGCTGATTCTTTATTCGTTCAACCGCGATGGCGTCGGTGGATTTCCGCCAAAACACCTTACGCTCAACTGGTACCAACTTCTCTTCAG
>Ga0335081_10022652_pt1 | contig 10160 bp, 9 predicted proteins | sample Lox_Sample_35_FD_206713 | JGI IMG/M metagenome (GOLD analysis project Ga0335081, IMG submission 206713) | Soil microbial communities from Loxahatchee National Wildlife Refuge, Florida, United States - Lox_Sample_3.5 | ecosystem: Environmental > Terrestrial > Soil > Wetlands | place: USA: Florida... | reverse complement strand
GCTGCACGATAGGATTGGCCCGGCAGGTGATCCGATGAAACCCCGAAGTCCCCTCAAGTCGCTCGCTGAATTCCGCTACCAGATCCGCCGCTTCCTCGATTTCAGCCGCGGCGCGGCGCGCCGTGCCGGTCTCGCTCCTCAGCAGCACCAGATGCTCCTGGTCATTGCCGCCGGTGGCGCCGGACCCTCTCCCTCCATCCGCGCCCTCTCTCACCGCATGTTTGTGAACCACAACACGGCCGTCGAGCTGGCCAACCGCCTCGAGCGCAAAGGCCTGGCTCGCCGCATGTCTCATCCCACCGACCGCCGCCGCGTCACCGTCCGCATCACCCCGCGAGGCCGCCGCGTGCTTACCAGCCTCGCTCGCCATCACTTCGCCGAGTTGCGCACCCACGGGCCCGAACTCGTCCGCGCCCTCCGCGCCGTCATTCGCGGGGCCCGCCGTGTGGCCTCCCCGCGCACGCGCGCCCGCCGCCCTCGCCGCTGACCTCGCTTCGCGTGAGCAACTCAGGCTGTGGCATCCGGGCGCCAAGAAGAGTAGAGTGCCCCGCATCAGGGGCAAGCCCATCCGAAATTCCAGTGTGAGGAGGAACGATGAAATACAAGCTGCTCTGCGTTTGTGCGGTGCTGGCCATCTCGACGGCTCCCGCTGCGGCCCAGTCCAAGCAATCCTTTTCCGGCAAGTGCGCCAAGCCGGAAGGCGTACAGACCATTCCGGCGGGCGACAAAGAGGGCCACGTGTTCATGATCCAGCAGGGCAAGTGTGAAACCGCCACGGGAGAGATGGAAGGCGTGAAGAGCAAGGGCGGAGCGTTCGCCGAGCACGGTGAAAGTTCGGCCACGCGAACCCAGTCCTGGGGTGTCTACACCGAAACCTACGAAAACGGCGACAAACTGTTCTACGACTATCACACTTCCGGAGCCGTCAAGGACGGGAGTATGAGCTCCGGCGGGAACACCTATCGCATCATCGGCGGCACCGGAAAACTGAAAGGCGTCAAGGGTTCCGGATCCTGCAAACTGAAGGGCAACGCGGACGGAGGCCTGGACTTCACCTGCACGGGCGAATACACCGTCTCCGCCGCCAAGGCTCCGGCCAAGAAGAAGTCTTCGAAATAGCAGGATGCCGCCAGCCGCCCGAGGCCATTGAGTGCGAGAGGGCCTGTGGCATGGGCCCTCCCGTGCACGTTGACTCTCCCTCTCTACCCTCCTAACATCCCGCTTGTCCGATCCCATGAAGCTCCGCGCGCGCCGCCCCCTCCATCCCCCGAGAGTTGCGGGCGTGCTGACGGCGCTCGTCTTCCTCGTTGTAGCGCTTGCAGGGCCCCAGGCCTCGCCTCTGCCTGCTGGTAATGAATCCTCACCCATTCCCCGTCTGCCGCTGGACTCCGGCTGGCAGATGCAATCCTCCGCAAAAATCACCGGCACGGGCGCGGCCATTTCGCTTCCCGGCTACAACGCCGCCTCCTGGTACAAGCTCTCCCAGCCGGAAACCGTTCTCGCCGGCCTCGTCGAAAACGGCGTCTACCCCGATCCCACCTTTGGCCAGAATCTGCGCAAGATTCCCGGCACCTCCTACCCGGCCGGCTTCAACTTCTCCAACCGCGAAATCCCGGACGACAGCCCCTTCCATCCCTCCTGGTGGTATCGCGTCGAATTTCCCCTCCCCGCCGGCGCTCCCGGCGACCGCCTGTGGCTGCATCTCGACGGCGTCAACTATCGCGCCAACGTCTGGCTCAATGGCCAGCGCATCGCCACTTCCGACGAAATCGCCGGCGCCTACGCCATGCACGAATTGGAAATCACCTCGGCGGCCCGCCCCGGCCGCGCCAACGCCCTCGCCCTCGAAATCTTCGCGCCGCACGCGGACGATCTCGCCATCACCTTCGTCGATTGGAATCCCATGCCTCCCGACAAGAACATGGGCCTCTGGCGCGGCGTGTGGCTCTCGCGCACCGGCCCCGTGGCCATCCGCAACATCCAGGCCGTCTCCCGCCTCGATCTCCCCTCGCTCTCCGCCGCTCACCTCACCATCTCTGCCGACCTCACAAACTCCAGCGACTCCGGCATCGGCGGCGCGGTGGACGCCTGGATCGAGGGAATCCGCGTCCGCCAGAGCGTCTATCTAAACCCGCACGAACAAAAGCATGTCATCTTGGCGCCGCAAGGCTTCCCCGCGCTCAACATTGCCCACCCGCGCGTCTGGTGGCCCTACCAGATGGGCTCGCCCGAACTCTACGAATTGAAATTGGAATTCACCGCGTTTCCTGACATCCCGCACGCCTCACAACCCGATCGCCTCTCCGACTCCCAGCGTGTGTCCTTCGGCATCAGCCAGATCACTTCCGAACTCACGCCCGAAGGCTACCGCCTCTTCCGCGTGAACGGCCGCAGACTCCTCGTCCGGGGCGCCGCCTGGACTCCCGACATCCTCCAGCGCCGCACTCCCGGCCGCCTCGAAACCGATTTCGCCTACGTCCGCGACATGAACCTCAACACCATCCGCCTCGAAGGAAAAATGGACGACGACCAATTTTTCTCGCTCGCCGACCGCCTGGGCATCCTCATCCTTCCTGGCTGGTGCTGCTGCGACGCCTGGCAGAAATCCGCCCAGTGGGACGAGGTCCATCGGCGCATCGCCGCCGCCTCGCTCACTTCTCAGCTCCTCCGCCTGCGCAATCATCCCAGCGTGCTCGCCTGGCTGAACGGGAGCGACGAGCCTCCCGCCCCCGCCGTAGAACGGATGTACCTGGAAATCGAAAAGCAGCTCGGCTGGCCCAGGCCCATCCTCAATTCCGCCGCCAGCCGCACCACCGCAGCCGGCGGCCCCAGCGGCGTAAAAATGGCCGGCCCCTACGACACCGTTCCGCCCGATTACTGGTATCTCGACCGCAGACACGGTGGCGCCTTCGGCTTCGCCACCGAGATCAGCCAGGGCCCCGCCATTCCGCAAATCGAATCCCTGCGCCGATTTCTTCCCCCGGACGAACTCTGGCCGCGCAACGACGATTGGGACTACCACAGCGGCGGCGGCGAATTCAAAAACATCAACCGCTTCACCGCCGCGCTCGCCGCGCGTTACGGCGCCATCGGCGGGCTCGACGATTTCCTCTGGAAAGCGCAGGCCGCCGCCTACGAGGGCGAACGGGCCATGTTCGAAGCCTACGGCCGCAATAAATACACCGCCACCGGCGTCATACACTGGATGCTTTCCAACGCCTGGCCCTCGCTCATCTGGAATCTTTACGACTACTACCTGCGTCCTCATGCCGGCTATTTCGGCACGAAAAAAGCCTGCGAGCCGCTCCACGTCCAGTATTCCTACGACGATTCCTCCATCATCGTCGTGAACGGCGCCGCCGCTCCCGTCCCCGGGCTGCGCGTCTCCGCGACCGTCTACAATTTCAACCTCTCCGAAAAATTCCATCACAAAATCACTGTGGACGTGCCGGCCGACGCGAGCCTCCACGCCTTTGCCCTTCCCAAGCTCGACGCGCTCTCCACCACCTATTTCCTCCGCCTCCGCCTGGAAAACTCCAAAGGCGAACTCCTGAGCCGCAATTTCTATTGGCTTTCCATCAAGCCTGACGTTTTCGACTGGCCCCGCTCCACCTGGTATTTCACCCCCCTGGACTCCGCCGCCGACCTCCGCGAACTCTCTTCTCTTCCACCGACAAAAGTCCAGGCGGATGTCCGGATCCTCCACGCATCCATGCGCGGAGCGGGCACGGCATTCGTAAAGGTGACCAACGTGGGGAAGGGACTCGCGTTCCTCCTGCGTCTCAAGATCACGCGTGGCAAGGGCGGCGAAGAGGTTCTGCCAGTGCTCTGGGAGGATAATTACTTCGAACTGTTTCCTGGTGAAACGCGCGAAATCAAGGCCACGTTCCAGATGAAGGATCTGGCCGGCGCAACCCCAGAACTCGAAGTCTCCGGCTGGAACGTCAACCGCTCCCACTGACTCGATGAAGGGATGCCATCCCGATGCCGCTCCTGCGGGGGAGAGTCCTGCCTTTGCCCGGGTACGGCGCTTCTCCTTTAGATCGGCCCCGGATTCGCCGTCCGGTGCGGCGTCTTCAGCAGGAAATTCCTTCCCGCGCCGAAGGTGGCCACGCTGATGTGCACGATCGAAGTCCACCTCTCCAGGCTGTGGTGTCCCGTGCGGTGAAACAGGTACGACACGCCCACGGACGCCGCCGTCCCCGCGAACTCTATCGCTGCAAACGCCGCATGATTGTCCACGATGTCGTTCGTCAGCAGCACCTCATTCAGCCCGCGCCGCCGCGCGTTCAGGGTTGAAGCAAAATCCAGGTAGCGCGATCCCAGCACTCCCGCAAACAGCCAGCAGTTCGTCTGGTCCCAGAACCGGTGCACCCGCGGCTTCATCGCGTCCGCCTTCGGTTGCGGGTGCTCCGGAAGTTGTTCCGAGGGCTTCTCCGGCGCCTGCCTCTCCGCCGGCGGCGCCGACTGCGGTGTGGATGGTTTCTCCTGGCCGTAGGCGCACGCGCAGGCCGCCAGCAGCCAGCACACCGCGCACGCCGGCGCCTTCCGCAGTCTCCTGGTCATACGCATAAGCCCGCGATTCTACACCGATTGATGCGCTCCCGCCCCGCCTGGGTATTCCCTCGTGCAACACCCGGGTTCTCCCTGTTGCCGGGTTCTTTCCCCCCGCGCTCAAGTTCCGCGGGTGCCCTGCCGATGAATCACAGCAGGGAGTTCCGCACGCTGCACGAGGAGGGCCGCTCTCCGCTTCCCGCGTGGCCGCGGACGCTCGACGTTCGAGGAGACGCGTCATGGCTCGTCCAGATGGTTCGGCATCATCGCCCGAGAGGCACTCCGCCACCGCTTCCACCGCCGCACCCACTCCGATTCTCGACCGCGAGGTCATGCTCGCCTCCGTCGAGGAGGATCTCGGCTTGCTCCGGGAACTCGCGGAGCTGTTTTTTGCCGAGACCCCGGGTCTTCTCTCCCGTCTCCGCAATGGCCTGCAGGCGCGCGATCCCGAGCTGGTCGAGCGCAGCGCGCACACTCTGAAAGGCGCTCTTTCCAACTTCGGAGCCCTCTCCGCCTGCCAGGCCGCACGCGAGCTGGAGTTGCGCGGCCGCGAGTCCCGCTTCGAGGGCGCGCCCGAGCTCTTCTCCGCCCTCGAGCGCGAGGTCAGCCGGGCCTCGAACGAGCTCAGCAAGTTCCTCGAGGAGGTTCCTCGTGAAGGTTTTACTCGCTGAAGACGACAAGGTACAAAGCCGCCTGCTCGAAAGGCATCTGGCCGGCCGCAACCTCCAGGTCCGCGTCGCCTTCGATGCGGACTCCGCCTGGCACGCTGCGGAAGCGGATCCGCCCGACGTCATCCTCCTCGACCTCCAGATGCCCGGCGGCACCGGCCTGGGGTTTCTCAAGAAACGCAACGCCTCCAGCCGCCTCCGCGGCGTTCCCGTAATTGTCATCACCGGAATGGAGGATCAGCTCGTGCTGCGCATGGCAGAGCAGCAGGGCGTCGAAGCCATCTTTCCAAAGCCCGTCGATCTCATGCTACTCGACGTCTCGATCGAGAGCGTGCGAGCCCGGGTCCCTGCCGGCTCCCCGGCCAAGCCGGCCCCCTGATCCCTGAGAGATCATGCCCATGCGCATCCTCGTTGCCGACGACGACCTCACTTTCGTCCATATGATCGATCGCCGTCTCCGCGACCGCGGCTACGAAGTCCTCGTCACCCAGGACGCCATTCAGACCTGGCAATGCATCCAGCGCGAATCGCCCGATCTCGTGGTCCTGGACATCAAGATGCCCGGTGGCTCCGGCCTGACCGTGCTTCGCCGCATGCGGCAGACCCTCCACAATCGCAGGGTTCCCATCATCCTCATCACCGCCGCCGAGGATCCCGCCATTCTCCAGCAGGCCGCGGACCTTCATCCGGACTCCCTTCTGCGCAAGCCCCTGAAGACCGCCGATCTCGAGTTTGAAATCGCCCGCCTGCTCGCCGGCCGTGAATTCAACAAAGCCGGTGAGATGCATCAGGCCAGGGACAGACGGTGACCTCTCTCGATGCGCGTTCTCATCGCCGATGACGACGAGATCTACCGCAGTCTCCTCTGTTCCACTCTGCCCCGCTGGGGCTACCAAGTGGTTGCCGTCTCCGATGGCGAACGGGCCCTGGGCTCCCTCGCCACCGAGGGTGCCCCCGCTCTGGCCATCCTAGACTGGATGATGCCCGGCCTTTCCGGCCCCGAGGTGTGCAAGCGGGTCCGCGCCAGCCCCGGCCCGCGCTACACCTACATCCTTCTGCTCACCGCGCGCTCCAAAATGGAAGAAGTGGTCGAGGGCCTCGAAGCCGGCGCGGATGATTACCTCACCAAGCCCTTCGTCGCCTCCGAACTCCGCGCCCGCCTCCGCACCGCCGCCCGCATCCTCGGTCTCCAGGAAAACCTTCTTGAATCCCGCCGCGAACTCGAGGTGCTGGCCACCCACGATCCTCTCACTCAGCTGTGGAACCGCCGCGCCATTCTCGAACGCCTGTCCCGCGAATGGGCCCGCGCCCTTCGCGAAAAGAAGTCCATGGCTGTCCTGCTCGCGGATGTGGACCGGTTCAAAGAGGTCAACGACCGCTTCGGTCATGCCGTCGGCGACCAGGCGCTCTGCGAGGTAGCCCGCCGCCTTACCGCGGCCCTCCGCCCCTACGATCTACTCGGCCGCTTCGGCGGCGAAGAGTTTCTCGTCGCCTTCTCCACCGATGATCCGGAATCCGTCGGCCGCGTTGCCGAACGCCTGCGCGAAGCCGTCGCGGCTTCCCCGTTCTCCGCCAATGGCCTCGACATTCCGTTCAGTGTCAGCATCGGCATGGCCGTCGCCCCGGCCCATCCCGCGGCCGGCGCCGAAGCCCTCATTCTCGCCGCGGATGGCGCTCTCTACCGCGCCAAGCGCGAAGGCCGCAATCGCGTCTGCATCTGCACCCTCGCCTCGGGACCTGCCGACCCTGCCGCTGCGCTCGCCCGGTCCACCGGCTCCTCGCGTTCCTAGCGCTGCTTCAATTGCTTTCAATGCCTCAATCCTCTATGATTCGCGCGCCTTTCGATTCTCTCGATCCCGCGAGGCCCTGCGGCGCTTGTCAGAACCCGGTTCATCGCTTCCGTCTCCCTCCTCCGCCCCTCCCGCCGGCGCGTCCGCGGGACGCCTCCAGCAGGTTCTCGGCGTCACTTTCGGCATCGCCGTATCCGTCGGCAACACCATCGCTGCCGGCATCCTCGGCACTCCCGGTGAAGTCGCCCGCCTGCTCCCGCTGGTGCCCTTGTTCCTCGGCGTCTGGTTCATCGGCGGCATTTACGCCTTCATCGGCTCGATTCAACTGGCCGAGCTCGGCGCCTTCGTCCGCCGCTCCGGCGGCCAGTACGTCTTCGCGCGCCGCGCCCTCGGCCCCTACGCCGGCTTCATCGTGGGATGGAGCGACTGGCTCTCCACCTGCGGCACCAACGCCGCCGTGCCCATCCTGATCGGCCAGTACCTCGCCAAAATCGTTCCCGCGTTCAAGGGTGATGAGCCCGCCGTGGCCATTGCCGTGGTCCTCGCGTTCGCCGCTCTCCAGTGGCGGGACGTGCGCTTGGGCAGCAGCGCGCAGGAACTCACCAGCCTGCTCAAAGGCCTCGTCTATCTCGCCATCGTCCTGGGATGTTTTTTGCTCGGCGGCGGCCATCGCGCGGAAATCTCCGCCTCGGAGGCCACGGCTCCCAACGTCACGCTCGCCGTTGCCGTCATGCTCGCTCTCCAGGCGGTCATCTACACCTACGACGGCTGGAACGGCCCCATCTATTTCTCCGAGGAAGTGAAGGATCCCGGCCGTGAGATTCCCCGCGCCATGTTCGGCGGCGTTTTCTCCACCATGGCCATCTACATCCTCTTCAATCTCGCCCTCGTCTACGTCCTTCCGCTGCGCGCCATCGCCGGCGACGATTTCGCCATCGGCCGCGCCGCGGGCCTGATCGTCGGCCCGCGCGGCGAAATGCTCATCCTCGGCCTGATGATCGTCGCGCTGCTCAGCGCCGCCAACGCCTATCCGCTTATGGCCACGCGCGTGCTCTTCGCCATGAGCCGCGACGGCCTGGTCTCCCGCCGCGCCGCCGCCGTCAATGCCGGCGGCACGCCCACCGTCGCCCTCGTCGCCTCCACCGCCGTCGCCATCGCCTTCATCACGGTGAAAGAATTCAACGGCCTGATCGAAATGATGGCTTACTTCTTCGTGGCCAATTACTCCATGTCGTTTCTGTCTCTGTTTGTGTTGCGTTTTCGCGAGCCGGATTCGCCGCGTCCCTATCGCGCCTGGGGATATCCCTGGACCACGGGAATCGCGCTGCTCGGCGCGGTCGCGTTTCTGGTGGGTGCCATCATTGCCGACCTGAAAAATCCCGACGCCGTGCATCATTACAGCGTCTGGTCGCTGGGCCTGCTGGTCCTCAGCTATCCCGCCTATCGCTTCATGCGCCGCGCGGGCTATGAAAGGGAAGGAGTCTAGAAACTCTGGAGTGAGCCGCGAAGGCGCGGCTACACTTTTTCGGCGATGGTCTTGGCCTGCAGGAAGAGCAGCAGATAATCCTTCCCGCCCGTTTTCGAATCCGTTCCCGACATGTTGAACCCGCCGAACGGGTGCGCGCCCACCATCGCTCCCGTGCACTTGCGGTTCAGGTAGAGATTGCCCACGTGGAACGATTCGGACGCCCGCCGCAGCTTTTCCTTGTTCCGGCTGTACACGGCCCCGGTCAGGCCGAACTCGCTGTCGTTGGCGATGGCCAGCGCGTCGTCGAAATTCTTCGCTTTGATCACCGCCAGCACCGGGCCGAAAATTTCTTCTTGGGCGATCCGGGCGCGCGGCGCCACGTCCGCGATGATGGTCGGTTCGATGAAGTGCCCGTCGCCGGCCCCCGGCCCTCCGCCGGCCACCACACGCCCTTCCTTCTTTCCCACCGCGATGTACTCCAGAATGGTCTTCTTCGCGCCCTGGTTGATCACCGGACCCATGTAATTGCCGGGATCGTCCGCCGGCCCCACTTTGATTTTTTTCGTCCGCTCCACCAGTTTCTGGAGGAACGTGTCGTAGATTTTTTCCGCCACAATGGCCCGCGAGCACGCCGAGCACTTCTGCCCCTGGTAGCCGAACGCGCTCGCCGCCACACCCTCCACGGCGGAATCAACATCCGCCTCCTCATCCACCACGATGGCGTCTTTGCCGCCCATCTCCAGCACGGTGCGTTTGATCCAGAGCTGGCCCGGCTGCGTTTTCGACGCCGCTTCCTGGATGTGCAGCCCCACTTCCTTCGATCCGGTAAACGATACGAACCGCGTCTTCGGATGCGCCACCAGCGCGTCGCCCACGACGCTTCCCCGGCCCACCAGCACGTTCACCACTCCCGCCGGCGCTCCCGCCTCGAAAAGAAGCTCGACAAATTTGTGCGCCACGGCCGGCGTGTCGCTCGACGGTTTCAGCACCACCGTGTTTCCCGTGACCATCGCGCTGACCACCAGCCCCGCCATGATCGCGCACGGGAAATTCCACGGCGGAACGATGGCGCCCACTCCCAGCGGGATGTACACCAGGTAGTTTTTCTCCCCCTTCATCGGCACCAGAGTCTGCGGGCCGGCCAGCCGAAGCATTTCCCGCCCGTAGAATTCGCAGAAATCGATCGTCTCCGCCGTGTCCGCGTCCGCCTCCGGCCAGGTCTTCCCGGCCTCGCAGCAGATCCACGCGTTCATCTCCGATTTGCGATCGCGCAGCAGGTCCGCCGTGCGGAACAACACCGCCGCGCGCTCCGCCGCCGGCACGAGCCGCCACGCCCCAAACGCTATCTGCGCCGCTTCCATGGCCTGATCAACTTGCTCCGCGCCCGCCGCGGAAAACACACCGATCACTTCGCTGGGCCGCGAGGGATTCGTGGAGGTGATTTTGCTGGCCGTGGTGATTCTCTCTTTGCCGATGATCAGCGGATACTCCCGTCCGAATTCCGCTTTCACCTTCCGCAGCGCGGATTCCATCGCCGCGCGGTTCCGCGGCTCCGAATAGTCGGTAAACGGCTCGTTGCGGAATTCTCCGCGCTCGACCACAACTTCAGCGGTTGCCATTCCAGCTCTCCTTTGTGGATTGCGCTTCTTCAGCAGGGCGCGCCACGCTTCCTGCGAACCG
>Ga0335081_10022651_pt1 | contig 10160 bp, 7 predicted proteins | sample Lox_Sample_35_FD_206713 | JGI IMG/M metagenome (GOLD analysis project Ga0335081, IMG submission 206713) | Soil microbial communities from Loxahatchee National Wildlife Refuge, Florida, United States - Lox_Sample_3.5 | ecosystem: Environmental > Terrestrial > Soil > Wetlands | place: USA: Florida... | reverse complement strand
GGGCGACGAGCTGTTCCGGCTCAAGGACCGCAAGGGCGCGGACTTCGTCCTCGGCATGACCCACGAGGAGATCATCTCCACGCTGGCCACCGAGCTGGAGTCCTACCGCGAGCTGCCGCAGCTGTGGTACCAGTTCCAGACCAAGCTGCGCGACGAGCCGCGGCCCAAGGCCGGCCTGATGCGCACCCGCGAGTTCACCATGAAGGACTCCTACAGCTTCGACCTGGACCGGGCCGGGCTGGACCGGTCCTTTACCGCGCACCGCGACGCGTACGTGCGGATCTTCGAGCGGCTGTCCATCCCGGCCATCCCGGCCGACGCGTCCAGCGGCGCGATGGGCGGCTCGGACTCCACCGAGTTCATCTGCCCGTCCCCCTCCGGCGAGGACCTCGTCGTCTTGTGCCCGGAGTGCGGTTACGCCGCGAACATCGAGAAGGCCTTGTCCAGGCTGGCCGCCGTCGATGATTCCGAACGGGCCGGGCTGCTCGCCGCCCCGGAGCCCTTCGCCACCCCGGGCGTACGCACGATCGAGGATCTCGCGGTCCGGTACCAGGCCCCGGCCGACCGGCAGATCAAGACCCTGGTCTACTTCCTCGACGGCGTGCTCACCCTGGTCCTGCTGCGCGGCGACCACGCGCTGAACGAGCAGAAGCTCGCCGACGCCACCGGCGCGGTCGCCATCCGCCCGGCCCAGCCGGAGGAAATCCGCGACGCCCTCGGCGCACTGCCCGGCAGCCTGGGCGCGGTCGGCACGCGGCCTGCTAGTCAGGGCGGGCCCCCGGTCATCGCGGACGAGGCCCTGCGCGGCCGGAGCGGCATGTTCACCGGCGCCAACACCGACGACACCCACCTGCGCGGCGTGGACGTCGAGCGCGACATCGCCGTGGGCCGGTGGGCCGGCCTGCGCGAGGTGGCGAACGGTGACGCCTGCGTGAACTGCGGGCACGGGCTGGAGGTAGAGCGCGGGATCGAGGTCGGGCACATCTTCAAGCTTGGCTACAAGTACTCCGACGCCATGGATATCCGGGTGTCCGGCCCGGACGGCAAGCCGGTCAAGCCGATCATGGGCTGCTACGGCATCGGCGTCGAGCGCGCCATGGCCACGGCCGTCGAGGTCCACCACGACGACAAGGGCATCATCTGGCCGGTCGCGATCGCCCCGTTCGAGGTCGTGGTGGTGATCGCCCAGCAGGAGGACGCCGCCGTGGCCGCCGCCGGGGAGCAGGTCTACCAGGCGCTGCTCGAGTCGGGCGTCGAGGTCATCGTGGACGACCGGCAGGTCCGGGCGGGCGTCAAGTTCAGCGACGCCGAACTGACCGGCATCCCGTTCCGGGTCACGGTGGGCAAGCGCGGCCTGGCCGCCGGGACCGCCGAGCTCACCGACCGCGCCGCGGGCTCCACCGTGGCGATCGGTCTGGACGAGGTGGCCAAGCACGTCCGGGAGGCCGTGTCGGGGGCGTGACATGGCGCAGACGGTGAAATGGCTGCCGAGGCCGGAGAAGCACGACTTCCAGGCGGCGGAGGACTACCTGTCGCTGGTCATGCCGGCCAAGCGCGCCGCCGAATGGCGGCGAAAGCTCGCCGCCGCGCGTAACGACATAACCCACCGCAAGGCCAAGGACATCCTGCGGGCCAGCCAGCTGGCCCTTCTCGGCGAGGACAACAAGCACGTCGTGGCGGACCTGCGCAAGGCCGCGTCCGGCGTGGCCCTGTCTCCCATCCTGCTGCTGCGCGGCGGCGAGGAGCACCCGCTCATCGTCGCCGACGGCTACCACCGGGTCTGCGCCAGCTACTGGATCGACGAGAACACCGACATCCCCTGCATCCTGGTCTGAGCTACGGCGCCTGGCGGTCCCTGGCCTGACAGCGCAGCGCCCGGAGCACGTCGTCCCGGCCCTCGAGGAGCAGCCGGCGCAGCGCGGCCGGCGGGTCGGTGGCCGCGATGTACTCGTCGGTCACCCGCACCGTCTCCTCCGAGATCGCGCCCACGGTGTAGGCACCGCCGGCGAAGTCCTGTGCCATCGCCGAGGACCAGGTCCGCCACGCGTCCGTGACCGCGGCGAAGTACTTCTCCCGGTACGGGTTCACCAGCTCTGGCTGGTCCGGGTCGGCGAAGCCGGACAGCGTCGCCCGGAACGTAGCCAGTGCTTGCTCACCCGAGACCAGCAGGTCCCAGGCGTCCTGCTTGGCCTCGGCGGAGGGGATGGCCGCGCGGCAGGCGGCCGCGTGCCGCTCGCCCGCGTCGGTCGCGTCCTGGGCCAGCTCCGCGTTGATCTCGGCCGCCCCGAAGCCCCGGTAGCAACGGCTCACCAGCCGTTCCAGCAGCGTCCAGCGCAGCTCGGTGTCCACGGTCAGGTCGTCGAGCACCACCGAGCCGTCGAGCAGCCCGGCCAGCAGGGCCAGGTCGTCCTGGGCCGTGGCCGTCGCGGCGAACGCCCGTACGTAGGCCAGCTGGGCGTCCGAGCCGGGCTCCGCCTCGTTCAGCAGGCCGCGCAGCGCGTCGGCCATCAGGGCCAGCCCGGTCTCGCGCCAGCCCGGGTCGGCGAACCGCCGGACCGCCTGGCCGGCCTGCCGCAGCAGGGTCTGTACCACGCTGATGTCGGTCACCGAGGAAACGCCCAGCATCACGAGCTGGACGTAGTCGCGGGCCGCCATCTCAGCGTCGCGGCACATGTCCCAGGCGGCGGACCAGCACAGCGCGGCGGGCAGCGAGTCGGTGAACGACCCGATCACGCCGCCAGCCTGGGGGGACGACCCCCCAGCCCCCCCGGAGCCCACCAGCGTGCGCAGCGAACGCGCGTCCAGCCGGATCTTGGCGTAGCTGAGGTCATCGTCGTTGACCAGGACCAGGTCCGGGCGCGACTGCCCGGCCAGCTCGGGTACTGCCGTACGCGGGCCCGCCACGTCGGTCTCCACCCGCTGGCGGCGGACCAGGCCGTCGGCCGTCAGGTCGTACAGCCCGATCGCGATGCGGTGCGAGCGGAGCACCGGGTGGCTGGCGGCCGCCTCCTGCTCCACCGCGAACTCGGTGAACCTGTCGTCCTCGTCCAGCGTGTACGAGGGCCGCAGCGTGTTCACCCCGGCGGTCTGCAGCCACTGATCCGACCACGCGGTCAGGTCGCGGCCCGAGGTCTCCTCGAGGGCCGTCAGCAGGTCGGCCAGCATCGCGTTGCCCCAGGCGTGCGCCGCGAAGTACTTCCGCACGGCGTCCAGGAAGTTCTCCCGGCCGACGTAGGCCACCAGCTGCTTGAGCACGGACGCGCCCTTGGCGTAGGTGATCCCGTCGAAGTTCACCTCGACCGCCGCGATGTCGGGTATGTCCGCCGCGATCGGGTGGGTGGAGGGCAGCTGGTCCTGCCGGTAGGCCCAGGCCTTGTACAACTGCGCGAACGTGGTCCAGGCGGACGTCCACCGGGTCGCCTCGGCCTGCGCCAGCGTGCCGGCCCAGGTGGCGAACGACTCGTTCAGCCACAGGTCGTCCCACCAGCTCATGGTGACCAGGTCGCCGAACCACATGTGCGCCATCTCGTGCAGGATCGTCTCGGCGCGCGCCTCACGGGCGAAGTCGGTGACCCGCGATCGGAAGATGTAGTTCTCCACGATCGTCACGCAGCCCGCGTTCTCCATCGCCCCTTCCTTGAACTCGGGCACGAAGAGCTGGTCGTACTTGCCGAACGGGTACTTGATGCCGAACGAGCCGTGGAAGAAGTCGAAGCCCTGCCGGGTCACCTCGAAGATCTCGTCCGCGTCCAGGTGGGGGGCCAGTGACTGGCGGCAGAACACGCCGAGCGGGATGCCGTCGTGCTCGTCGCGGACTACGTGGTACGGACCGGCCGCGACCGCGGTGATATAGGTGGACATGACCGGCGTGGGCGGGAAATGCCAGCGTGCCGCCTCGCCGCCGCCGATGCCCGGCGCTGCCGTCGTCGACTCGGCCGCCATGTTGGACACGACCTGCCAGTCCGCCGGGGCGGTGACGGCCAGCTCGTAGCTGGCCTTCATGTCCGGCTGGTCGAAGCAGGCGTAGATCCGGTGCGCGTCGAAGGTCTCCAGGTCCGAGTACAGGTAGACGCGCCCGTCGGCGGGATCGGTGAACCGGTGCAGTCCCTCGCCGCTGTGCGAGTAGGCGCACGCGGCCGTCACCCGGAGCACGTTGCCGGCCGCCAGCCCGGTCAGCGTGATCCGGTCGCCGTCGAACGCGTCCAGGCTGACCGGCTCGTCGTTCAGGGTGATCTCGTGGACCGCGGGCGCGGTCAGGTTGAGGAACGTGGACGACCCCGGCGCCGCGCAGCCGAACCTGATCACGCTGACCGAGCGGAACGTCTTCTCGTCGCCGGTCAGGTCGAGGTCCACCTGGTAGGAGGAGACCGTGATGAGTGCCGAGCGCGCCGCCGCCTCGTCGCGGGTCAGGTTCGAAGTCACCGGGCAGCCGTCCCTTCTGCCGAATTCTGGCCAAGCCAACCGAGCAGATCCTGTTCAGGCCGGCTTCTCGTCCGACCCTACCCGCGCTCCCGTCGACGGCTGATCCCGGCGTTCCGCCTGCCGCCCATGATTAGCGTGGTTGATCCGGGCTATGCGGTTGATCCGGTGCACTATAGACCCCCGAATCAACCATGAAGCCCGGATCCACCTCATTGTTTCCGCACTGGCGGCGCTTCCAGAAGGCGGTGCCTCAGCGCGACCCGCGGCCCCGCCGCCGGCGCGGAAACCTGGGCCGTCCCGCTCGCTCGTCGCCCGCGGCCGACGGCGGCTGCGACGGCGGCTGCGGCTTCTGCGGCGGCTGCGGCGTCTTCGCCTTGTCCTCGCCGCGGGCCTGTTTCGCGGCGTCACCGGTCCTGCCCCGCGATCCGGCGGCGGCGCTCGCCTCGGCCGCCTCGGCCTCGGCGAGATGCTCGGCGCGCGGCCGGGACACGTCCCTGGCCCGCATCGCGGCGTTCGGCGTGAGCTTCATGGCTGGCACGGCACCCTCCTCAGCCCAGTGTCGTACATCGGGCCGGGACGCACCACCGCTCGCACAGCAGGGCGGCGCATCTTCCAGCGCGAGCTAGAAGACCATGGGACACCAGGGGGCCGGGTCCCAGGTCAGGGCGGCCGAGAGCTGCCGGGTGGCGCCGGGCCGCAGCTCGGCGACCAGGCCGCTGCCGGTCAGCGCGCCCAGCCTGGTGCCGCCCAGGTAGGCCGCGCCTAGCTCGGTCACGTCCAGCGCCAGGTCGGCCGGCGAGCTGGCCGGGACGCACGAAGCGGCCAGGCCGCCCCCGGATGCCGTCGTGGTGGTGGACAGCCGCCACCGCCCGGCGTTGGCCGGCAGGATCTCGTCCCGCACCTCGAGGACCACGTCCACCGGGCAGGAGTACCTGCGGCCGGCCAGCGCGCGGGGCAGGTCCACGATCCGCACCCACAGGTTGTCGTTCAGTTTCGGCCTGGTCCGCCGCGGGTCGGCCAGCTGGTAGAGCAGCGGGTCGTCCACCGGACGATGCGGCAGGCGGAATTCGGTGGTCAGGTCCCGGCTGAGCAGGTCGGTGCAGAGCGCGGCGCTTGCGGCGGGATCGGCCGCCATCAGCTCGCGGACCGTCAGCACGTTCTCCGGCAGGAAGCCGGTCCAGGTGTCGACGCCCGCGTAGAGGGCGTAGCCGCGCGGCCCGCTGGCGTCCTCGGCGAGCAGGCAGTGCAGCGGGCCGGCGCCGTGCCGGTGCTCCGCCGGGTCGAAGATCGCGCTCCGCCACCACGCGTCGTTGCGGCCGAACATCCCGGGCCGGCTCGCCAGCACCGCGTCGTAGACCTTGGCCAGCTCGGGCATGGCGGCCTCGGGCTCGGCGATCCGCAGCCGCAGTCCGTCCCCGGCCGATGCGCCCTGGCCGGCCAGCCCCCCCTCACCGCGGCGCAGCGTGAAGTCGAGATGCCAGCTGGCCCGGCCGTAGCCGTACCGGCCGTAGATCACCGCCTCGGACGCCCACAGGATGGCCAGCGGCTCGCCGCGGTCGCGCACGTCGGCCAGCTGGCGGCGCATCAGGCTGCTCAGCACGCCCTGGCGCCGGTACGTGGGCATGACCGCGACGAACGTCACCCCGGCGGCCGGCAGCATCACCAGACCCGGCACGCTCAGCTCGAAGCTGTAGCACATGGTGACGCCGACCGGGGTCCTGTCGTCGAAGGCCGCGAGGGTGCGGTCGAACTCGAACCGGTCGAGGGCCACGCGCCGGTCGTCGGCGGACCACGGCGAGGTGTTGAACGCGTGCTCGTCCACCCTCACGAAGCCGTCGATTTCGTTCTCGTCGATCGGCCGGACCGGGTACGGGCTGCTGGCAGACTGGGTCATGGTGCCTTAGTACCTCCGCATGCCCCGTCGGCGCTAATGAATTTAGCCCGCCTCGGCCTGGATCGAATACAGTGCCCGCATCATGACTTCCGCGCCGCAGCCGAGACGACCCCGCCCGGGCCGCCGACGCGGGCTGGGTCCGATCTATACCCTGCGCAAGCAGCTGACCAGGCAGTTCATCACCAGGAACCGCCGGATGGCCTTCGTTCTCTCGGTGCTGACGATCGCCATCGCGGTGGCTTCGGTGCACGTGTCCGCATGGTGGTTCTCGCCCGGGGTGATGATCTTGCCGATCCTGGCCGGCGGCCTGCTGCTGTGGCCCCGGGCGCTGCGCATCTTCTTCGGGTTCGCCGCGGCGGCCGTGATCTACGACGTGGCCGAGGGTAAGGCCGGGGCCGGGATCGTCGCCACCATCGTGCTCACCGCGGCCTTCGCCGACGTACTCGCGCGGACCAGGGAGAAGCTCGGCGTCCAGGGCCTGCGCGGCGACCGGATGCTGCTCGAGCTGCGGGACCGCATCCGGGCCCAGGGCAAGCTGCCCGAGCTCGGCGAGGGCTGGGGCTCGTCCCTGGTGCTCAAGCCGGCCGGCGGCTCCTCGTTCGGCGGCGACTTTGTGGTGTCGTTCAGCGACGGCAAGATGCTCGAGGTCGCGCTGGTCGACGTGTCCGGGAAGGGCATCGACGCGGGGACCAGGGCGTTGCTGCTCTCCGGCGCGTTCGGCGGGCTGCTCGGCTCGGTGCCCAGGGACGAGTTCCTCCCCGCCTGCAACGCCTACATGCGCCGCGGCAAGACCAGCGAGGGCTTCGTCACCGCCGTGCACCTGTCGCTCGACCTGGCGACGGGGGAGTACGTGGTGGCCTCAGCCGGCCACCCGCCGGCCGTGCACTACGACGGGGCGTCAGGCCGCTGGCGGCTCACCCGCGCCCGCGGGATCGTCCTCGGCGTGGTGCCCGATCTGCACGGCGCGGCCTCCGAGACCGAGCACGGCGTGCTGCAGCGCGGCGACGCGCTCATGCTCTACACCGATGGCCTGGTCGAAGCGCCCGGCCGGGACATCGACGTGGGCACCGACCGGCTGCTCGGCGAGGCCGAACGCATGCTGGCCAGCGGCTTCCGCGCCGGGGCTCCCGCTCTGGTCGCGGCCATGCAACGGGAGATCGGCGGATCCGACGACTGCGCCCTCGTCCTGCTCTGGCGCACCTGACCCTTCGGCTGGCCGTCCGGCGCTGCGCCCGGCCGGCACCCGTTTCCGACGTCATGAAACCCCGGTTTCAAGGCGTGCTAACGCCGTGGAATCCCGATTTCATGAGTTGGCGATCGCTGCCTGCCGACAGCAGGCGTTAAAGCTGACGCTCATGTCAGGTGTTTTCAATAACATAGTGTCGTTCGCAAACACAAACTTATTATTTCCGCGGCGTAACCTGCGTGAACGATGCTGTAACAGTGCGAACTGTAGTGAACGCGTCGCTCAGCGGGTTGCCGGTCCGAGGTCCTAGCCGACACACCCGTCATGTGACGCATGCGTCATTGTTTGCCTTTAATTGCGCGCTCCCGGGAAAATAACTGGGTGACTGGGGAAAGCCGAAGTACCGGCCGCGCCGGACGGACGAGCGTGCGGGAGCACGTCCGCCCGTCGCAGACGCATGCCGAGGAGGTGGTGGCCAACGCCTCCGGGGAGAACTTTCCCGTCGCGCTGCGGTTGCTCCCGGCCCGGCACCGGCGGCACCTGACCAACCTGTACTTCTTCGCCCGGCTGACCGACGACCTCGGCGACGAGGCCCGCGACGCAGGGGCCGACGCAGGGGCCGACGTGACCACGCTCCGGCTGCGCCTGCTGGACGAGCTGGCCGCCGACGTCGACCGCATCTACTCGGGCGGAAGCCCGCAGTCCCCGGTCATGCGGGCGATGGCGGAGACCGTCCGCGAGTGCGGCGTCCCGGCCCAGCCGCTGCACGACCTGATCGAGGCCAACCGGCAGGACCAGCGGGTCACCCGCTACCCGGCGTATCCCGACCTAGAGCGGTACTGCGAGCTGTCCGCCAACCCCGTTGGCCAGATCGTGCTCTATATCTTCGGCGTCGCCACGCCGGAACGCATCGCCCTGTCCGATAACATCTGCACTGCCCTGCAACTGGCCGAACACTGGCAGGACGTGGCCGAGGACCTGGGCAACGGGCGGATCTACCTTCCGGGTGAGGACCTGGACCGGTTCGGCTGCACCGAGGCGGACCTGGCCGCGCCGGCGGCGAACGAAGCCGTCCGGCAGCTGATGATCTTCGAGACGGACCGGGCCTCGCGCCTGCTCGACCAGGGCGCGCCGCTGGTCGGCACGCTGCGCGGCGCGGCCAGGTTCGCGGTCGCGGGCTACCTGGCCGGCGGCCGGGCGGCGCTGGCCGCCATCAGGCGGCAGCGCTACGACGTGCTGACGGGGACCCCGCGGGGCCGCAAGCCGCGGCTGGCGGCGGAACTGGTCGCGGCGTATCTGAGAGGGAGGTGAGCCACGCCAGTGGACCTCACCGAGGCGTATCGCGAATGCGAGCGGATCACCTGGTCGCAGGCGAGGAACTTCGCCTACGGCATCAGGCTGCTGCCGTACGAAAAGCGGCGCGGGCTCGCCGTCATCTACGCGTTCGCCCGGCGCATCGACGACATCGGCGACGGCACCCTGCCGGGCCAGCGGGCAGACATGCCCGCCGAGCAGAAGATCGCCGGCCTGGAGGCGGCCCGCCAGGCCGTCCTTAACCTCGACGGGGCCGGGCTCGACGACCCCGTGCTGCTCGCGCTGGCCGACGTCAAGCGCAACTTCCCGGTCCCGATGGAGGCGTTCGGGGAGCTCATCGACGGCTGCGTGGCCGACGTCCGCGGCACCCGCTACGAGACGTTCGAGGACCTGCACCACTACTGCCGCTGCGTGGCCGGCTCGATCGGACGGCTGTCGCTTGGCATCTTCGGCACCCGCCACGACCAGCAGGAGGCGGCCCGCCTGGCCGACTCGCTCGGCGTCGCCCTGCAGCTGACCAACATCCTGCGCGACATCCGCGAGGACCACGAGAACGGGCGGGTGTACCTGCCCGCCGAGGACCTGGCCAAGTTCGACATCGACCTGGACGCACCCAGCGCGTCCCAGTTCATCCGGCTGGTGGAATTCGAAGCCGAACGGGCCCGCGAATGGTACGCCGCCGGCTGGCAGTTGCTGCCGATGCTCGACCGCCGCAGCGCGGCCTGCACCGGCGCCATGGCCGGCATCTACCGTCGGCTGCTCGAGCGGATCGCGGCGCAGCCCGCCGCCGTTCTCGACAGCCGCGTTTCCTTGTCCACGGGGGAGAAAGCCATGGTCGCGGTGCGCGCCATGGCGGGGAGGATCAGATGACCTTCAAGGTCGCGGTGATCGGCGGGGGACTGGCCGGCATCACCGCCGCGATCGCGCTCGCCGAGACGGGCGCCGACGTCACCCTGCTCGAGGCGAGGCCCCGGCTGGGCGGCGCGACCTGCTCGTTCAGCCGGGACGGCCTGACCGTCGACACCGGCCAGCACATCTTCCTCGGCTGCTGCTCGGCCTACCGCGGCCTGCTGGACCGGCTCGGCATGACCGGCCACACCAGCATGCAGGACCGGTTCGACGTGACCGTCCTGGCCCCGGGGGACTCTGCTAGCTCGGGGGGGACGACCCCCCCAACCCCCCGCAAGGCCAGGCTCCGCAGGACGGCGCTGCCCGGCCCGCTGCATATGCTGCCCGCCCTGGGCCGGTATCCGTTTCTATCTCGTACCGAACGGGCCTCGGTGGCTCGCCCCGCGCTGGCTATGCGCTTCGTCGACCCGGCCGACCCGGCGGCGGACACGCAGC
>Ga0335081_10022649_pt1 | contig 10161 bp, 1 predicted proteins | sample Lox_Sample_35_FD_206713 | JGI IMG/M metagenome (GOLD analysis project Ga0335081, IMG submission 206713) | Soil microbial communities from Loxahatchee National Wildlife Refuge, Florida, United States - Lox_Sample_3.5 | ecosystem: Environmental > Terrestrial > Soil > Wetlands | place: USA: Florida... | reverse complement strand
AAGTAAAGACCGGATTGCGGAAATTCGCAGTCCCTGATTCAAGAATTTACAATTTCTTCACGTATCCGTATTTTGAATATTGGAAACACTTTGCTACTTTAGGGCAACTTCTTCAAGCAATTCCGATACCCACTCCGCGGGTACGAAAAGTTCAACAGGTGAGATAGTGCAGGCGCAACGGAGTCTTGTCTATTATAGAAGCGCGGGTTTCATGCGGGACCACATCATCAATGGCAGCGTGCATGATCATTGAGCGTAGGTTCCGCTTCATCCAACATCACCGGTGTTTCGAGGTTCCTTCTCACCTCTCCTCAGATTCTGAGACACGATCGTTCATTTCCAACAAGTATAATTCAATCACTCTTCATCCACTCACTACTCCACCAACTCTTTGGAGGTTGTCATGAAACATCTTTCTACCATGATGTTGATGCTTCTGGCGATGCTCACGATTTTGGGGCTGACATCTGTCTACGGACAGATCTACGGACCCGAAGGAATGAACATGCCGGGTGCATACAACGGCTATAGTCAGCCGCCGACAGACAGCGTCTTTGCCGGCATCGAATCAGCAAACGGGAAGTTTCTTCTAACAAATGCATTACCAACCGGCATGTACAGGACGATTATTCATGCCGGTCCGTATATACAGGCAGATATCAATACGACCTTGGGATATCGGTTCCTGTTCACCAGCGGACCGACGTCGGGCTATTACAATAATAAATGGACCGACGATACGGTTGCGTTCAACACGGCACAAACATACACATGGCGCAATGGCGGCGGAGTTGACGACTCTGTCGGATTCGGCGCTGCCGATACCGGATACTTTACAGTGAATTTCCTTGATAACGGATATGCCAACTCGCAGGCGGTATGGCTGAAGTCATTGAAAGCGCCCTCAGCCATGACACAGATCAGCGCCGTGCAGGGAAATGGCTATGCGAATACCGCTTTCCAGATTCTGGTGAACACGAACCAAGCACTCACCTCGGCTGAGAGTCTTTGGGTCCGGTGGTCCACCAACGGCGGTTCCTCATGGAACATCTCCTGGGCTGGAAATCTCCAGGGATTCTCTCCTGATTTCACCTACGAAGCCAATATTCCCGGTTTGCCCGGAGGCACGAGCGTAAAATACTACGCGTTCACAACGACCGGCACCACGGCGACGGGACTCACTGCCGCGAATGCAGATCTCTATGCACTCAACTGGAATAATAACAGCGGCTCATTTTATAACGTGACGGTAATTTCCACACCGCTGAGCTACACTGAGGATTTCAATTATACGGCGGGATCATTGCTCACCGCAGACGGGTGGACGGCACACAGCGCGGGCGGAACAAACGCACAGAAGATTGCCGTTGCAGGATTGACATATCAGAATACCGGTGTGTTCTATGCGAACTCGTTCACCGGCAACGCCGACACAATGTTCAACAACGGTGAAGACGATAACCATCCATTTCCCGGTAACGCAAACATTGCGGGTGGTACGGTGTACGCTGCATTCATGGCGAACTTAAGTTCAGTCCAGACTGCGGGGGATTATTTCTTCCATCTTGCGACACCGCCTCTCACCTCCACTAGCAGCGCAAATGCCAACCATTTCAACACGAGAGTCTATGTTAAGAAATCGGGCGGAGCGACATACGGATTTGGCATATCCGGTGGCGGCGGAACTGCGATCTACGAGCCGCTTACGAACCGTTCCATTGGAACGACATATTTGGTGGTTGTCAAGTATCTTTACAACACGGCTGGACTCGACAGCGCGTTCCTTTTTGTAAACCCGATACCCGGGAATCCGGAACCGGCTCCCACGCTCACCGCAACAGATATCACCGCGGCGAACGGCAAGTCTTCCGTTGGATATGTTGCATTGCGGCAAGGAAGTGCAACAGCAGCCTCGACGCAGCGTGTTGACGGTATTAACATCGGTCAAACCTGGGCAAGCGTCGTTGTTGCCCCAACGGTCGCGGCACCGACAGTCACAACAAGCCCTGCATCAAGCATAACGACAACGACCGCCACACTCAACGGCTCGGTCAATCCCAACTTTGGAAGCACGTCTGTAACGTTCCAATACGGGACAACGATCGCCTACGGCACTTCACAGGCGGCGGCACAAAGCCCGCTTGCCATCGGCTCCTCGCCCGTGGCAGTAACCGCGGCGATCACCGGCTTAAGCCCGAATCAGCTCTATCATTTCCGCGACAGCGCTACCAACTCGGCTGGCGGAAATGTCGGAAGCGATGCCACGTTCACAACGCCGCCGAATACACCGACGGCGAATGCCGCAACGAGCGTCACCACTACCGGCTTTACTGCGAACTGGACGGCAGGCGTGGGCGGCGCAGACAGCTACCAGCTTGATGTGGCAAATGACGCGGGATTCACTTCGTTTGTTCCCGGCTTCAACAACAAGTCCGAAGCCGGTCTGAGCGATGCAGTTTCCGGCCTCACACCGGGCAACACCTACTATTACAGGGTGCGAGCAGTCGGCGGCGGCGGAACGACGGCGAATTCCGGCACCATCACCGTTCTCCTCCTCCCCGATGCACCAACGACAACGGCAGCCACCGGAACGACCACAACCTCGTTCACGGCGAACTGGACCTCGGTCAACGGTGCTGCAAGCTATCAGCTCGATGTGGCAACGGATGCCGGATTCTCGTCGTTCGTTCCGGGCTTCAATAATAAAGCCGAAGCCGGTCTGAACGATGCGGTTACCGGCCTCCTGCCGAACCAGACCTACTATTACAGGGCTCGTGCGGTTAATGCGACAGGCACGGGAGCAAATTCGAACACGACAAACATTACAACTTCGTGTCCGACGATCACACTTACCTCCACCCTGCCAAACGGGCAGGTCGGAGTGGGTTACAGCCAGACGATCGTTGCTTCGGGTGGAACAGGCCCGTACACGTTTGCAACGACGCAGGGTGTTGTCCCTGCCGGATTGAACCTCACCGGAGCAAGCGGACTCCTGAACGGGACCCCGACAACGGTGCAAGTTGACACGTTCTCCGTTACCGCTACGGATGCCGACGGCTGTACGGGCACACAGCAGTATATCGTTGTTGTGAGCAACTGCCCCGTGCTGACATTCAGCCCGCCGGTCCTGAGGAAGGGTGAAATCAATGATCCGTATGCTGACACGGTAACCGTCACAGGCGGAGTCGGACCTTACGGATACCGGATCACCAGCGGTTTGCTGCCCACCGGCGTCACATTCTCGGGCGGGATCATTTCCGGAACGCCGACTGTGCAGGGTTCATTCCCGATCCAGGTTACCGTTCACGACACCGGCAACGGCTGTGAGCAGTTCCAGAACTATACACTCGTCATCTGCGGTCCGATCGTGCTTGGAAACCTGAGCAATCCGACTGTCGGAACGGCCTATCACGATTCAATCACGAATGTGAGCGGCGGAACTGCGCCATTCACGTATGCGATCTCAGCCGGCAGTGCACCTGCAGGTCTGACGCTTGCCGCAAACGGAGCCCTCACAGGCACGCCGACAACCGCGCACATTGACACCTTCACGGTGACGGTAACGGATGCGGGCGGATGCAGTGATTCGCATCAGTACATTCTCACAGTAAGCTGTCCGACAATCAGCGTCGGCACGCTGAAGGTCGGCGGAACTGTGGGTACTGCCTACAGTCACACCTACAACGCCTCGGGCGGAACGGCTCCCTACGCATTCACGAGCTCCGGAACGCTCCCGACAGGTCTTACACTCAGCGCCGGCGGCGTACTCTCCGGATTGCCCACGGCGGCCGGAACGTACGCGTTCTCCGTGACAGCGACAGACTTCTATCTCTGCAGTGTTACGGTATTGGACACTGTCGTCATGTCGTGCCCGGCAATTACCGTGAGTCCGTCGTCGCTCCCGAACCAATACGTGAACGTCGCATTTTCGCAGAAGTTCACCTCGAGCGGCGGGAATTCACCATACGTGTACTCCCTCTCCGGCAGTGTTCCACCGGGTCTCTCCTTCTCAAACGATACGCTGAAGGGGACCCCGACAACGGGCGGGACATACACGTTTACCGTCACTGCGACGGACATTTATAACTGCACCGGAAACCAGTTGTTTACGGTTATCGTGGCATCACCCGCGGTCTTCAGAGTTGCCGCCGGCGGACCGAATGATACGCTCGACTGGAATACCCCGGCAACGTGGCATCTCGAGACCGGAACTTCCGTCAGCGGATACCCGATAAAGGGCGATGCGGTGATCATGGATAATACGTATCACACCGGAAGCTATACGGTAACAGCCGGTAAAACTCGTACCGATTCCTGCGCAACCATACAGATCGGTTATTCGGGAAATCTCAACACGATCACGCTCCTGATACCATCGATCAGTACGTCGCAGACCAACCCGGCGTTCTATTTTGGTGACGGTCAGAACGGCAACATCGATCTGCTGATCGAAGCAGGCGGCCTGCTCGTGAACGGATCGTTGAAGACGGGCGCGAATGATATCTACTCCAACGCCGTGAGCGATTCATTGGCAATCCATTCCGGCGGACGGTATCTGCACACCGGCAATGCGTTCCAGTCGTATCTCGGCACGCTCACACACGTGATGGATGGTAATTACGGTACTGTCGAGTTCGATGCGGCAAGCGGATTTACCGACATCAATGTTCAGAACTACTACTTCCCGAACCTGGTTCTCACACACCACGCGGGAGGAATTGGTCAGTATTACACGTACACTGGCGGAACCGCCGGGACCTTCTTCATCCTGGGAGGATTGACGGTCAACAGTGGCGTGAATGACTCACTCAGCGATGTTGGAGACGGCATCGAAGTGTGGGGCAACATTGTCAACAATGGAACGACCAAGCTGACCACGTCTCCCCTCGTCCTTGCCGGAAAGACGGCAAAGACGATAACGGGCACCAATCCGATGACGCTTGGAAGCGGTCTGATCTCGCTCGATTCGGCGGGAACGACCTCCTCCGTAGAACTCGATGTCACCGGCGGGACGGTTCAGACAACCGGAACGTACTCCCGTGATCTCGGAGGAGCGGTCTTTACCACCATCAATACGGGTGGTCAGGTCACCATGAACGGACAGACGTTGTTCCTGAATCCTTCGGGATCGTTGAATGAAGGGAACAACCCGGTTCGGGGCGTCGTCTCTGCCACACGCACGATGTCACAGAATGTCGCCGAGACGTTCGGCGGCATCGGCACGGGCGTGACAGCGCTCGGCGGAGCCCCGGGTGTCACCACGGTCGTTCGTACAACCGGCGGTGCTGCGGATACCGGCAACGGCAACCACGGCATCCTGCGGCACTATGATATCACGCCGGCAAACGACGTGAGTCTCAACGCCGCACTGAATCTCTACTATGTCCCGTCGGAACTGAACGGCCTGACGGAGAGCGATCTGATGCTCTTCAAGTCTACCGACAACGGCGCGACCTGGCACGGAAAGACCGGCACGGTCAACATGGTTGATCACCATGTGGCGGTCACCGGTGTACCGAGCTTGTCCCGCTGGACGGCAGGCGCCAAGAGCTTCCCGCTCTTCATCACGCATAACATCACGGTTTCGAATGTGACTGACGCCGACGGCAACATCTTCACGACAGGCGATCAGACGGCGAGAAAATGGAGAGAAAATCTCTATGCGGGATATATCTCCGACACGACGCTCATCAACACCCAGAACCTTGCCAACGGCGTCATGCTGACGCAGGGACTGGATGCGGGAACCTACATCTCGACCGAAGCCGACAGTGCGGGATTTGTGCGCCTCGGATCGATCGTGAACGGCGTGACAAAGCCGGGCTCGGGGAACATTGACACGGTAACGGTCTCCGGCGGCGTTCCGGCCACAATCACGTACGTTCAGCAGGTTTCCAGCCAGCTGAGCGCGGTGAAATTCAGAGACACGGACGGCAATCCGGCAACCAAGGGAGACTGGACACTGAAGAAGTGGCATCTCTCGATCTACAAGGATTCCGTTTCGGTCTCGACGCTCATCACTTCGGGCGACACCTCGATGCTGACCGCCAGCAATCTGCAGGGCGGCAAGTACTTCATCGTGGAAGCCGACAGCGGCAGCGGATGGGTGCACATCAACGGAAGCCATACGCACATCGACACGATCACGGTCGTCGGTGGTGCCGCAATCTACGATTCGATTGCAAACTTCCAGCCGAACAGAATCATCGTCCGGAAGTATGACGATGTGGACGGCTCATTTGCAACCTCTGCAGACCGTATCCTGAAGGCGTGGCATTTCACGCTGCATCATGACAACACTGCAGACAGCACGGCGATGGCAACGGCAGACGGCGATTCCGTGAGCTTCGGCAACCTCGGCGACGGTTCGTACTTCGTCGTGGAAGCAGACAGCACCGGCTGGTCGCATATCGGCGCCGTGGTCAACGGCACGCCTGTCCCGGGCACGAATGCCTATGCAGGCGTCGGCGTGGCTTCGGGTTCAACGGCAACGATTGATTTTGCCAATGCACCGCCGATCTACAGCACGAAGTTCCGTTCGTTCCGGCAGGATTCCGTCGCAGCGAGCAGGGACAACAAGGGCAAGCTCGGCAAGCTGGTGGTGATCAAGGGTACCGCCTCGGCGTGGAGCTTCCAGATCACCGCACCGAAGAACATCGGTGTTGTGGTGAAATGGTCGCAGACGAGTACCGGTATGGTCCGTAAAGGACCCGACAGTCTCGCCTCGTTCGCCGCTGCCAAGAGCATCACCCTTGCGACAGTCGACAGCGGAGCAGTTCTGACATTCACGGGTCTCGGCACCAGCGGCAAGCCGATTACGGCCAGCTATGTCTGGACAACTGGACCGAGGAAGACGACCAAGGGAACCGTGCTTGCATTCGTGTACAACTACGCCACGTTGCCGATGCCTGACAGAATCAACGTCCTGGCAACTGCAATGACGGGGCTGGGCACGCCCGGCTTTGTCGTCGGCGAAGTCCGTACCGACAGCGTGAAGAATTATGGATGGCTGCAGAGCACGAAGTACGGGGATATCTTCAAGACCCTGAACGACGGTAAAGCGCTCCAGACGGGCGCGGCACATCCGTTCGACTACTTCACCGGAACAACGAAGCCGGTGTTGAAGCAGAACAAGACGCTGACGCCGACCAAGTTCAACGACGTACTCCTCGGCGATCTCATTGCACTCAAGCTGAGCATCTATGCCAGCCAGGCAGGTATCACGCCTCGCGGATTCGACGTCCTCACGTATGACGACGGCACGGGTCCGGGCAATGTGCTCAACGGCAAGACGATGGTCGGCATTGCAAACTACGCCGACACCGTGATGATGGGCTGGCTTGTTGATTCAACATACACGAAGAACAAGAAGCTGGTCACCGTGAAAGTCCATAAGTTTGCCCCGAGCACGGTATTTGTGAACCTCGACACCGTGGTCGCCAAGATCGACGCGGCATTCGAAGGACCGATCGATACCACATCATTTGCCGACAGCTTACGGCTGAAGGGTGTGAATACGCTTCTCTCGGCCGGGTTCCTGCATGCAACCGGAAATGCCATTCCTGCAGTTATCAGTGCAGTGCAGAATGCAGTTCCTGAAGTTCCGGTGGCATACCGGCTGTATCAGAACTACCCGAATCCTTTCAACCCGACGACCACGATCCGGTTTGATCTGCCGATGCAATCGTTCGTCACCATCACGGTGTACAACATTCTCGGTCAGGAAGTGGCAACGCTGCTGAATCACGAGCAGTTCACGGACGGCACGCAGACCGTGCAGTTCAATGCTCGCAACCTGGCAAGCGGTGTCTACTTCTACAGGATCATCGCGCAGGGTATTGAGGATGACGGAACCCTCAGCGACAATACGTTCCAGACAGTCCAGAAGATGATGCTGATCAAGTAATCGTCCGGATTGTCCGTCAAGGCATAGAACCATAGCAATAGTCCGTCCCGCCCCGGGTTTTCACCGGGACGGGACGGACCCTTGATGGAAAAGAGCAGTTGTGTTCCTTTCTCAGCTCATCAGTACAACTTCTGAATCGATACTCCCGATAGTGCGCAACGATTTTCTCAATTCTCCGTCCGGGGGAAGCAGGTTGGTTCTCCTTTGTCGGACTGTCTTTGTCACACTCCTTCTGGCGTTTGTGGTGCCGGGAGGTTTTTCCGCGTTCGTGCGGGCACAGTCGCTCGAGAAGCCCGAAAAAGTCACCGATGACCAGGATACGAAGTACACAACGGTCGGAAACATCGGTCTCACCATCACCAATTTCGGCACGATCGGCAACCGGTTCAATTACTGGCCTACCAGTCCGTCGTGCGAATATCCGAAGGGCTCGCGCATCGAGCATGTCTACCAGGGCGGACTCTGGATCGGAGCCGTCAGGAACAGCCAAATCCATGTCAGCACCGGCGCAAGCGACCGCGTTATTACAACGGCGGGTCTCATCGACGGGTACGAGTTTACGAATGAAAAGGGAGATACAATCACCGAGTATTCGACGCTGACCGACAACCGGCCCGGCGGTTCGACTTTTTCTCCCACGGCAGTCAGCCACCAGGATTTCGTCTGCGATTATACCGATATTCACACACGCGTTCCGTCGACAGGTGACTCCATTGCGGAACATGTTCCCCTCGGTCTGAAAGTCCACCAGGAAAGCTATGCCTGGAATTTCCCCTTCGCGGATTTCTTCGTCATCCTCCGGTACAAGATCTATAATGTCTCCACGGATACACTCGACTCGGTCTATGTCGGATTCTGGAATAATTTTGTCGTGAGGAATACGAACCTCGTCCGTCCGCAGACACCCGGTTTTTTCAATTACACCGGTGAAGGGTATGTCGACTCCATGCGGATGGCCTACGCGTTTGATTTCAACGGTGTCCCGGGAACCGCACCTGCCAACAGCTACTGCGGATTGAAGCTTCTGGGCGTCACTCCCCTTCCCAACGGTGTCCCGAATCAGGACAGTTTGAAAAATCAGACACATTACAATGCCTGGCAGTACCGGTCGAACGATCCGAATGCCGACTGGTATGCCTCGCCTACGGATGACGACAACGCCGATCCGCGTTTCAGCAGGTATGCGCGCATGACACAATCGATGCCGCAGAGTTTCATCGACGCACTCCGCATTACACCCCGGAACGTGACGACGCTCCTTTCAACCGGGCCGTACAGCCATCTTGTGCCGGGAGATTCCATTGAGATGGTGCTTGCAGTTGTCTGCGGGCAGAAAGTCGGCAGCTCGGCCGCATCCTACGATTCCCTGAGTCAGCGTGCGCTCCTCTATGCTCATGCAAACTGGGCTCAGCGTGCCTACGACGGGGCAATCGTCAACGGGCAGTTGGTGCGCTATTCTCTTCCCAAACCGCCCCACCAGCCGAGAGTCCACGCCATTGTCCAGAACCAGCAGGTCGCGGTTTACTGGGATAAGACCTCGGCAGAAGAATCGGTCGATCCGGTGAGCGGATTGAAGGATTTCGAGGGATACCGCATTTATCAGTCGCGGCTCGGGGAAGATGTCTTCAATAATTCGTCGTTCCGTCTGGATATGGCGCTGGTCGGAGATTTCGACCGCTCAAATGACAGCACCGGTTTCAATACGGGCTTCAGCAAGGTTCTTCTTGACTCGGCAAAGACGTTCCCCGGCGATACGACACACTACTGGTACCGATTCCCGCCCAGGGGCGCCGACGTGAAGCTCCTCAACGGATGGCAGTATTTGTACGGAGTTTCGTCATACAGCAGCGGAGACACAGCCAGCGGCATTCCGAGCCTGGAAAGCGCCATGACGCTCGTGCGGGCAATACCGGGAACTCCTCCCGCGGACAACAGCTCGACGCAGATCGGCGTCTATCCGAATCCCTATTATGTGAATGCATACTGGGACGGTGCGGATGAACGCCTCAGGAAGCTGTACTTCTACAATCTCCCTTCCCGCTGCCAGATCAAGATCTATACGCTTGCGGGTGACATCGTCGCCATACTTGACCACGATGCCGCCACGTATAACGGCAACGGCATCCAGTGGTTCTCGACGTTCGGGCTTCCGGGAACACCCGCACAGATGGCGGGCGGGGAACATGCCTGGGATCTGGTCACGCGATACGATCAGGCAATCGCCACCGGACTGTATCTCTTCACGGTGGAAGACA
>Ga0335081_10022648_pt1 | contig 10161 bp, 5 predicted proteins | sample Lox_Sample_35_FD_206713 | JGI IMG/M metagenome (GOLD analysis project Ga0335081, IMG submission 206713) | Soil microbial communities from Loxahatchee National Wildlife Refuge, Florida, United States - Lox_Sample_3.5 | ecosystem: Environmental > Terrestrial > Soil > Wetlands | place: USA: Florida... | reverse complement strand
AGTCTAAGCCTGGGCCTGTTCCTGACGGCTACCTCGCTCGCCGGCGCCGCGGCGCTGGACACCAGCGTCACGTTCAGCAAAGATGTGGCGCCGATTCTCCAGCGGAGCTGCCAATCGTGCCATCATCCGGGCACCTCCGCGCCCATGTCGCTGATGACGTATCAGGAAGCCCGGCCGTGGGCCCGTTCCATCAAGCAGCGTGTGGCCTTGCGCGACATGCCGCCCTGGCATCTGGATAAAACAGTCGGCATCCGCCACTACAAAAACGACCGCTCGCTGAGCGATGCCGAGATCGCCACGATTTCGCGCTGGGTCGACAGCGGCTCTCCCGAAGGCAATCCCAAGGATCTGCCGACGCCGCTCACCTTCCCGCCCGACAGCGAATGGTTCATCGGCAAGCCCGACCTGCTGGCGACCACCGATCAGGATTTCGTCATGTATCCCAACGGCCCGGACTGGTGGATCGACCAGTTTGCCGAAACCCGGCTCACCGAAGACCGCTGGATCAAGGCGATGGAAGTGAAGCCCAGCAATCCGAAAATCGTGCATCACGCGGTCGTCTATGTGATCGAGCCTGACCCGCCGCCGGGCACTCCCGCAACCGGCGTGCAGCTCCACGAATACGCAGTCGGCAAATACGGCGATATCTTCGCCGATAACACCGGCCGCCTGTTGAAGGCCGGGACGCGGCTTCGCTTCGACATGCATTACTTTGCCGTCGGCGCCGAGCAGCACAACAAGACCACCATCGCGTTCAAGTTCTATCCAAAAGGTGAAGTGCCCAAGTACCAGGTGCGGTCCTACGCCATTCGCAATCTGCCCAACGATGAATTAGAAATTCCACCCAATACGGTGGTCCGCACCGATGGCTATTTCCGGCTGCCGCGCAACGCCCGCATCGACGCCTTCCAGCCTCACATGCACATGCGCGGCCGCGCCATGACCCTGGAATCCATCAATCTCGACAACACCACCACGCTGCTGAGCTCGGTCGATCACTTCAATTTCAACTGGCACATTAACTACATCTATGCCGATGACGAGGCGCCGCTGCTCCCGGCCGGCACGGTATTGCACATGATCGCGATTCACGACAATACCGCCGCCAACCCGCGCAATCCCGACCCTCTGGTCTGGGCCGGTTTCGGTGAGCGGAGTGTGGACGACATGGTACAGATGTGGCTGAACATCGTCTACCTGGAGGACGCGGAATTCAAGCGTCTGACGGACGAGCGCAAGGCGCGGAAGAGTCCCTAAGCATCAAGTTTAGTCGCCTCTTGCTTGCCAATTCGCGCAAGCCTTTCACTCCAGCGCAAACGCAGTAATGCCGGACGTCGCGATGATCACGTATTGCTTGCCGTCGCGTCCGATGTACGTCATCGGATTCGTATGTCCTTCGGTGTCGAGCTTCGTTTCCCAGAGCCGCTCGCCGGTATGGGAATCGAACGCGCGCAGCCGCTTATCGTTTGTGCCCGCGATGAACACCAGGCCGCCGGCCGTCACGATGGGGCCGCCCTGTCCGAACGCGCCCGTATTGTGAACGCCCTTGGCTTCCAGTTCGTCGCTGGTGCCCAACGGCACGCGCCACGCCAAATCGCCCGTATTCGCGTTGACCGCCATCAGTTCGGCCCAGGGCGGCTGCTGGCACGGCAACTCCTTGGCGGGATCCCAAAACCGCGCGTTCACCGAGCCGGCCCCCAGCGGGCTGAACCGCCGGTACGCCACCTTGTCTCCTTCCTTGCTCTTGTCCATCCGCCCCATGCCCGCCACGTTCCGCGAATTGACAATCACGTACCCCGATTTCGGATCGATCGCCACGCCGCCATAGTTCGGTCCGCCCTGCTGGCCCGGAAACAGGATCCGGAATTCTTTGCTGCTATAGGGCGTATACGCGCCCAGGTTGTGAATGCCGCCGATCTTCTCCACCAGGTCCCGGCAAAACTTCTCGTGCTCGGGCTCGCCGGTAAAGATCTCCTCCGGCCCGATACTGAGCCGCGCCAGCGGCGGAGGCTTGAGCGGAAACGGCTGCGTGGGCCACGTCGCTTCTCCCGGAATATCGCTCTGCGGCACCGGACGCTCCTCCACCGGATAGACCGGCTTGCCCGTCTCGCGATCGAGGAAGAACATTAGCCCCGGTTTCGAGACTGCCACCACCACCGGAATTTTCTTTCCGTCGCGCGTCACCTCCATCAGTGACGGCGCGGCTTCGGCGTCGTAGTCCCAAAGGTCGTGATGGGTCAATTGAAAATACCAGCGCGGCTTTCCCGTCTTCGCATCGAGCGCCACAATCGACGACGAGTACAGATTCTGCCCGGGCCGCGCGCCCCCGTAATATTGCGCGGCGGGTTGGCCAATCGGAAGAAACACCAGGCCGCGCTGCGCGTCCACCGTTGCCGCGCCCCAGTTGGCCGGTGTTCCTGCGGTCTGCCAATAGTCCTTCGGCCACGTCTCGTAGCCCGGCTCGCCGGGATGCGGAATGGTGTGAAACGTCCAGACCAGATGGCCCGTGTGCAGATCCCAGGCGCGGACGTCCATGGCCGGGCCTTCCGCGTCGTCTTCTTTCCCTTGCGCGCCCGTGATGATCAGGTTCCGGAAGATCACCCCGGGAGAGGACATGTGGTACGCCGCGTTGGGAAATCGATCGGCCACGCCCGCCCGCAGATTCACCGCGCCTTCATTGCCGAATCCCGGCACCGGCTTGCCGGTCTTGGCATTCAAGGCAAGCAAACGCCCGTCGCTCAGCCCGGCCAGAATCTGCGCGGGCGTCTGCCGGTCCCCTGCCCAGTACGTCACCCCGCGCAGCGGCGCCGACGCTTGTCCCAGTTCGTACTTCCAGATTTCCTTTCCGGTCTCCGGCTCGAGCGCGACGATCGTATGCCGCACCGTCGGCGCATAAAGAACGCCGCCCACCATGATCGGCACTGCTTCGGTCGACGTCAGGACGCGATTGGCCGCGCTCAGATCGATCCCCCGCGGATCGATCCCATATTGCCACGCCACTTTCAGTTTCGAGACATTCTTCGCCGTGATTTCGGCCGCCGCCGAATACCGTTGACCGCCGCCGTCGCCGCCGTAGACAGCCCATTCCTGCCCATAAAGCGCCGCACCAATCAAAGCCCCCCAAAAAACGCATCGCGCGATTTTCATCGCCGTAGTATATCCAGGAACAAACCCGCGTTCCAACCACCATTCGCCCCGCAAATGCCATCGCGGGATGGATGCCGTCGTCCGGTGCTGGCATTCGGAACTTCACCCCAAGTCCGTTTCTGCGTAGCGTCGGCCGAATGACGCGACATGCGGAAGTTGGGCACTCGCAAGCCGGCTTACCGGTCTTAATCCCAGTGCTGTACACGGGGCCGGCGATCCATCGCGGAATCATGCCGTTCGGCATCCGCCCGTGACAGTGCCGGTAAGCTTCAACGCAGAGTGGCAAGACTAGATTGAGGCGATGGCGTCACCGTAATGCGCTTGTAGCCTTCGCTATCATGAGCAAGTACAATGAGGCCGCTCGCCCCATCGGTCTGCCACGCTTCCTTTGGTAAGCTTTGGTAAGAAGGCGCGCCGCTTTCGAGCACCGGACTTCCGTCCACAAACAGGCGGAAGCTCCGCGGCGAGTTCCTTACCCAGAACAGGTGATTACTATCGGCGCTGAATGTGAGGTTGTAGTAGTTATAGGTGTTGCCGCCCGCTACGCATTTTCCGTCGATGCAAACACCCAAGTCATTTGCGACGTGGTAGAAATACGCAAAATGCTTGCTGTCCGGACTGAACACATAGGCGGTGTTGGAGGCGGTCGGAATGGCCACGCTATTGGGTTGTGCGACGCCATCCAGGTAGACGACCTGATTGGAGTCACGGGTCTGCAGAACAAAAGCGTAGTGGTTGCCGTCGGGACTAAAGCCGAGATAGGCGGTTGAGGTCGCGGGCGGAAGTTGCAGATACTTGCCGTCGAAATTGATGCCGGCTCCCGTCGTCGCGTTCGCCATGCTGTTGGCCATCACGTGCCCGGTTGCGGAGACAACGACTTCCGTGGCCCCGCGAATCTGATCCGATTCCTTGTCTCCGATCACCAGGTATTGCTGGGCTGATGAGTCGTCGGCAAGGTAGATGACTCGTCCGTCCGGCGTGAAATCAAAATACCGTCCCTCGCGTTCCTCTCGTGCTTTAAAAGCAAGCAGATTGCGATACGTCTGTCCCTTCTTGCCGTCCCACAAAACAAACTTCTGGTGACTGGAGTTTTCGTACTGCGCGGCATAGTGTTTGCCGTCCCGGCTGAAGCTCACGTTTTGGATCCCCGCTTGGCTGCTCGGCAGCTCGCTGCCCTGAACCGGCCGATTGCCAACAGCCAGTAACACGCTCGGCGGCTGGGCTCTGCTGACCACTTGAACGGTCATATCGCCGGCGGGAGGCACAAAGAGCCGAAGCTCGGTCGCGCGTGTGATGGGTTTGCCGTCGAGAAGAAGATCGACGACGCCGCTGCCGCGCGCGGTCGAATAGAGGTGTTTGCTATCGGCGCTCCATTGCAGGCCGCCGGCAACATACGGAGCCGCTTTGCCGTCGATGATTACCTTCACGTTTTGCACGTTGCCGTGGTTCGCTGGGTCGCTCCAGATATAGGCATAATGATCGCCGTCGGGGCTGAAGCTATATGCGTTAATGTCTCCCGGGGCTCCCTTCGGGCTGGCCTGGCCGTCGAATACAAAGCGGGCCGCCAGAGTTGAGTTGTAGCGGCTCTCCGCCGGGAAATACAGATGTTTGCTATTGGACGTGAAACGCATTAATCCCGCGCCGCAGCTGCTCCAGTCCAGCCCTCCTTGCAGGTTGGTCTCCGAGCTGCGCCACACCTCCTTACCGTCCTCCATGACGACCACTTCATTGCCTTGTTGCCCGCAATAGGCGAAATGAGAACCATCGGGACTGAAGGCGACCCCAATCGATCCGTTGGCTATGATCTGATCGAACTTCGGGCCTTCGACGTTGTCGTAGAGCATCACCAAGCGGCTTCCGCTGTGCGTGAGTGTGGCCATGTGAATGCCAAGAGGACTGACGGCGAAACCCGCGCCGGGGAGCGGAGGCGAGAGCAGCGTGGCCTCGATCTTGGTTCCCGCCGGAGGATTGAACGGTCCGTTTTCGTTTGCGGCGGAACTTCCGTGGGCCGTTGCGGGAGTGCTGTTGGCCGCAGCAGGAGGGGTGTTGGCTGTGGTGGTAGTGCCGTTTGGCGGGGGCTGCGCTCCGGCTTTGTTCTGCTGTTTGGCCTTATTCAGGGCATCCTTGGCGGCTTGGATGGGGTTCAGAATCTGGGCCTGGAGAAGCGCGCCGGGCAACAGTGAAAAAGCGGTTGCAAGCGCCAGGGTTCGCAGGCGGGCATCGGCGAGTTTCCAATTCTTTAGTGTCATTTTCAGTCTCCACTATGTTCAGGCGCGTTGAAGTCGACGGATGCCAACCAGCGGCAGACCGCAACCGCTCGCGAGAGTCGAAGCCGGCTCCGGGCGCCGTTCCGCTAACATCGAGACCAGCACCGATCGACGTTCCCGTGTAAGTAGAAAACACGATGTCTGCACTCGCGGTCGAGATGCCGAGGAGAGTGCAGGCAACCATGATTGCCGGAAGCCGAACCGATTTGACCGTCATGCCTGAACTCTCCTCTGCGTCTCTTGTTGAGAGCCGGGTTCCTTAGCAGAGATGGCGCAGACTCCGGAAAAATTGCGCACGGTCGGTGTGATAACATGCTGCACATGGTGCCGGGGCCGGCCAATATCACCCAGTTGCTGGCCGAATGGCGCCAGGGTGACGCGGCCGCTTTCGAGCAGCTTGCGCCAGCGGTTTATGACCGCCTGCACGCCATCGCCGAGTCTTACCTGCGTGGGGAACGTCCAACCCACACCCTGCAAGCCACGGCCCTGGTGAACGAACTCTTCCTGCGGCTGGTGAAGAACTCGAGCGTGCAATATGACAGCCGAGAGCACTTTTACGCCTTTGCCGCCAAGTTAATGCGCCGCATTTTGGTGGATTATGCCCGCAAGGACGGTGCGCAAAAACGTGGCGAGCGCCCCGAAGCGGTCATGCTCGCACCGGAGTTGGCGTGGGTAGATGCCGCATCCCCAGAGTTGCTCGACCTGGACCAGGCCCTCACCGAACTTGCGGAGTTGGATCCGGCCAAGGTACGCACGCTCGAAATCCGATTCTTTCTGGGCGCGACCTCGACGGAGGCGGCCGAGTTGCTCGGTCAGTCCCGGGCGCGGGTCGATCGGGACGTGAACTTTGCGCTCTCCTGGCTTCATCAGCGCCTGAAGGGTGGCACGCCTGCACGCTCCAGCGAGCAAAACTCCCCCGATTCCCGCCATTCCTAAGGGGTGCGTCGTGGCGCAATCGGGCCAAGTCAAAGCCAGCCGCTATCGTCGATTGGAGGATTTGTTCCACGCGGCGCTCGATCAGGGTCCGGAGTATCTCGATTCTGCGTGCGCCTCGGATCCGGCGCTGCGGACAGAAGTGGACGCGCTTCTCGCCAGTTATCGTTCGTGGAGCGCTTCGCTCCCGCCTGCGAGCACACCAGTTTTGCCGCGCTTCGGAGCCTATCAGTGCGACGGAATCCTGGGTTCCGGCGGCATGGGTACGGTATACCGCGCACACCGCGACGATGGCCAGTTCCGCCATGAGGTGGCCATCAAAGTCCTGCGCGGGTCGCTGCGCTCGGAATGGTATCGCGAACGGTTTCTCTCCGAGCGGCAGATTCTAGCCCGCCTGAATCATTCGAATATCGCACGCTTGCTCGACGGCGGCATGACCGGTGAGGGAGAGCCGTACCTCGTCATGGAATTGATCGAGGGAGAGCCCCTCGATGTCTGGTGCGACGTGCGCCGGTTGCCCCTCGACGGTCGGCTGGCTCTGTTCGGCCAGGTACTCGATGCCGTCGACTATGCCCATCGTAATCTGGTCGTTCACCGGGATCTGAAGCCCTCGAATATTCTGGTGACGAACGAGGGGCGGCCGAAGCTGGTGGATTTCGGTACCTCCAAGCTGGTGGAAGCCGATGCGCTGACCACCTCCCTTCATGCCGTGACGCCCGCTTACGCCAGCCCCGAACAATTGCGCGGTGAGCCGGCCGGCGTTGCGAGCGATGTTTTTTCCACCGGGGTGATTCTCTATCAGCTGATGACGGGCGCGGCGCCCTACGGCGATTCGAAATCGATCACAAGTGCGCTGCAGCGCGCTTCGGGCGAAATTACCGCTGCGGCTCCCGGCACGGCAGTAACTGCGGATGCGGCGCAGCTTCGCGGTGTATCGCTGGACCGGATGCGCAAGGTACTGACAGGCGATCTCGCCGCGATCATGCTCAAGGCGCTGGAGCCGGAACCGGCGAGGCGTTATGCCACCGCGCAAGCGCTGGCGGACGACCTGACGCGGTACCGCGAAGGCCGCCCTGTATTGGCAAAACCCCCCAGCCGCCTGTATCGCGCGGCAAAGTTCATTCGCCGCAATCGGGTGGCGGTCGCTGTCGGAACCGTTTTCACGATGGGCTTGGCTGCCGCGACGGCCGTTTCGCTGTATCAGGCCAACGTCGCGCGGCAAGAGGCCCGCCGCGCCGGGCAAATCAACACCTTCCTCAACGATATGTTGGGCGCGGCAGATCCGAGCTGGTACAACTCTCTTAGAAGCAAAGGCGCATCCGTTACCCTGCTCGATGTCGTCGATGAAATGCGCGACCGCATTGGTTCGTATTTCGGCAGCGATCCGGTAGTGGAGATCCGGTTGCGCCGCACCATCGGGCGTATGTATGCCGTGCTCTCGAAACACGCCGAGGCTCGCGCTCAGCTTCAGATTGCGCTCCAAAAGGAACTTCCGGTAGCGCGGGCCAATGATCCATCCTTGGGGATGCTGTATGTGGATTTGGCGGGCGTGGAGTACAGAAATCAGCAAGCCACCGAAGCCGAACGCGACGCGGCATCCGCAATCGCCATTTTGGAAAAGGCAACCGGCCGCCAAAATAGAGAAGCCCTCATGAGTGCCTATAACTATCTCGGCGTTGCCCGCAGCCAGAACGGCAAGACTTTCGCCGAGCAAGAGGAACCGATGCGGCGGGCGCTCGAAATCGGCCGGGAGCTTTATGGCAACGAAGGGCCGACTCCGGTGAATCTGAGCGTGTTGGCAACCACGAATCTTAAGGCGGGACATTTTGAAGAGGCGGAGAAGTATCTCGCCCAGGGGATTGCGTTGGGGGATGCGCAGCCCGGTCCCAAAGGCTACGAATACGTGGCTTTGCTTCGCGACCGCGCCCGGCTCTGCCTGGAGCATAAGGACCTGGAGTGCGCTGCCCGGCGCTATCAGGCCGCGCTCGATTTCATTCGCCCCTTCGAGCACGGAAACGATTCCGTCTTTACCATCAATATTCGTGAATGGCTGGCGCTGACCAATGGGCTTCGCGGCAATTATGCGGAAGCAGAACGGGAGTTTCAGACTGCCAGGGCGCAGATCGCAACGATAGGAGGATCGACCGCTGAGTCCTATTTGGCAGGCCTCGATGAGCTGCGTGCACAGGTGTACATGGCGGCCGGAAAATTTGAACTGGCCGAACGCGAATTTCGAGGTTCCCTGAAGTTCTATCGCGAACATCGCAGGGACGAAGTTCAGAACGCGGTGCTTGCGAGCCGCCTCGGCGAATCTCTGGCACGCCGAGGTAAGAATACGGAAGCCAGACCGCTTTTACGGGATTCCTACCAGACGATCCTCAAAGCCATGGGCCCGGATCACATTTGGACTACGGATGCCCGCGCTCGAATGGAAGTTCTGCCGTAAGCAGTTTGGCCGACTTCTCGGGAATAATCCATACTTCCCCCCATCTGGCGGAGGAACCGGCGCGTTCCACGGCACGAGCGTCTCCGCGCAGCCTGAGTTCGGAATGCCATACTTGTCTTGGATGGCCGCCCTGATTGACGCGATCGATGTGAAGCGGAGGACCCGTTTTGAGTTGGACGGTATTCCGTATGCCTGCCTGGAAGCCGAAGTGAACACGCCCACCGCGCGCGGCGGACAAACGCTCGTGCGCCTGAAAATTCGAAACCTGCTCACAGGCGCGGTTTTCGACAGGACGTTCAAGGCCGGCGAAAAGTTCAAGGAACCGGACCTTCAGACCGTTTCGGCGTCGTATCTTTATAACGACGGCGCCGCATTTCACTTCCTGGACCAGGAGACATTTGAAACCCACAGCCTCGACGGCGCGGTGATGGGCAATGCCGCCGGCTTTCTGACCGAAGGTCTCATCATCGAGTTGCTCAAGTACAACGGCAACCCGATCGGCGTGGAATTGCCCGCCAACGTCACTCTGCAAGTCGCGTTCACCGAACCCGGTGTGCGCGGCGATTCATCCAGTGGCAGCGTGACCAAACCGGCACGGCTGGAAACGGGACTGGAGATCCGGGTGCCTCTTTTCATCAAGGAAGGCGAGAGGGTGAAGGTGTCCACCGAGACGGCCGAGTTCGCAGGGCGGGCCTGACGCCTTGCCGGATTTTGCCCCACACGAGGCGGACAATTCCGCGCGTGGCGTCTCTGAATTCGGCAACGTTCCGTCGCCGGTGGGCTTGATGCTGCGCGACGCCCTCTTTGGGCGGCGGGCGTCGCGCGGAGCGGAGGAACTGATGCCGCCCGGCGAAAAGGGGCGCCCGCGCCGGCAATGGTCGCATTCCCACGTCTGGTCAAAGCGATAACTTCGGATCGCCCTCGAGCACGTCCATCGTTAGCGCTGGATGCTCGCCCTTGTTCCACAGTCTCGCGTGCGCTCTGACCCGATAATTCAGCGGGCCGCCATCGGCGCGATCGCTTCGCTCGAGCGGCCGCGGGATACACACGAATTCTGTCTCCAGTCGATCCGGCGCCGCCCGAACCACTGCGTATCCGTGGCCCCCCAGATCGACGAACGACACATGCGGCGCCAGATCGCGATTGGAGAGCTTGCGCGCCTTGGCGGCATCGCCGCTTCGCGCGTATTCCAGGCAGGATCGCACTCCATGTTTCACCAACATGTTGATCGCGGGAACATACAATGAGCGCAGTGGGTGGTTTTTCGGGAAATTGTATTCCTGAGCTTCGATGGTTCCGGGAGCGGAGATCGATCCGGTGACGAAGGCGAGCCCGACCGGCTGGAACGGCTTCGGCGGGAGGGTCGCC
>Ga0335081_10022647_pt1 | contig 10161 bp, 9 predicted proteins | sample Lox_Sample_35_FD_206713 | JGI IMG/M metagenome (GOLD analysis project Ga0335081, IMG submission 206713) | Soil microbial communities from Loxahatchee National Wildlife Refuge, Florida, United States - Lox_Sample_3.5 | ecosystem: Environmental > Terrestrial > Soil > Wetlands | place: USA: Florida... | reverse complement strand
AGCAGCGTTTCGACGTGGTCATGGCGCTGGCAGTCATCCATCACATGCTCGCCGCCGATCAGGTTCCGCTGCCCTTTGTGGAACAGGCGCTCAGCCGATACTCACGCAGGTATCTCGTCTTGGAATGGGTGCCGGTGGCGGATGAAGGATTCCGTCATCTCTCGCGGGGTCGTGACGCATTGTTCGCGCACCTTACGCCGGAATACTCGCGGTCGGTGTTCGGTGAGCGATTCCACATGGTGGCAGAAAAGATGCTGAGCAGCGGACGGCAACTCTGGTTCCTGGAAAAAAAGGGAACGGTTGAGAGCGAATGAGCCGCGCTGAAGTGATTGCGTGTGGGTATGGCCTGGCGGGCCTCGCTCTTGCTCCGCAAGCATCGCCGATGTTGGTTGCGCTCGACCGTGTCCTCCTCCATCAAAAGTATTCCCTGGTCACGGTTCCGCTCGGACTGCTGCTTTATTACACGATCTTCGGAGCATTGTGCTCGCTGCTGGTGTTCGGTATTTCCCGAATCCGGGAAGGTTGGCTGCGGCGTCTGGGATTTGCGTTGCTGATCTGTGCCGGGCTCCGATTGGGCCGCTATATCTTTTTGATGTGGATGAAGACGCCACGAGCCTGGGTAGCCTCAAGGCATGTGCTGCATCTGCTGTCGATCGTTGTTGTGATTTTGGCGCTGGCATCGGCACATTGGTTTTATACAACTCTGAAGAAATTCCAGTTCCTGATACCGGGAATCGGAATCTTTGCCCTGCTGATGTGGTTTCAGCTTGTCCGCTTTGCGGTGGCCACCGAGCGCGTTTCGAAACAGCCGGGCCCCACCTTGGCTGCAACGTTCCCTCAGGCGCCACTGAAGCACCGGGTAGTCTGGATCGTTTTCGACGAACTCTCCTACCGCGAAGTATTCGACAGAGCAAGCGCGAACGGTCTTTCCCTGCCCACGTTCGACTCGGTTCGGGCCCACTCCGTTTTCTTCCGCAATGTCGTGCCTGCCGCTTACATGACTGAGTTTGCCGTCCCGGGATTGTTTCTGGGCACGACCGTCGAGGATGTGGACGCAGGCAACCCGCGAAAACTCACGGTTCACTACGCCGGAAACGCTGGCTATACAAATTTTGATCCGGAAGCCACAATCTTCGGCGAACTTCATCGGCAGCATCTGAACAGCGCCGTGGTCGGCTGGTACTACCCCTATTGTGATTTGCTGGCGTCGGTGGTGAGCACGTGCCAATGGGAAACCGACAATATGAAGAACCTCGTTCCGGGCATGTACGCCGAGCAATCCGTCTGGAAGAACGCGACGAGTTTCCTGGCGAGAAATCTCCGGAACGTGGCTGGACGCCGGTCAGACCCGCCGATCCGGTGGGAACCGGTAGAGAGACAGCGGAGCTACCAGCGCATCATGTCAGCCGCGATCTCCGACATCGCAACCCCGGGGAACTCGCTTATCTTTGTGCACGTGCCAGTCCCACATCCGCTGGGATTCTTCGACCGAAGAACCGGGAAGATCTCAAACGGCGGCTCGTATCTTGATAACCTGGTACTTGCGGATCGGACGCTGCAGACGCTTCTGGATGCAGTCCGCGATTCGAAGGAGAGCGACGTCACAACGGTGATCGTCACTTCCGACCATTCCTGGCGGGTTGAGATGTGGCGGAAGTATCCGCATTGGTTGCCGGAAGAGGAAGCCGCTGCGCCGGCAACCTTCGACGCTCGCATACCGATGCTTGTACATTTTTCTAACCAGCGCCAAGGTTTCGAAATCGACAAACCCTTCGAGGCACTTCGCAGCCGCTCAATGATTACCGGTATTTTGCACGGAGAATTGGAAACCGGCGAAGCGCTCCGAGCGTGGGCAGAGGGTGACCGCACGGCTCAACGGCAAACCGCCGAACCCAGACATTAGTTCGACCTCGACCGTCAATTTTCCTGCTCTGCGTCAGGCTCAGTGATCAGGTCCGCCGCCCGGCCGCGGATGGAAAACAGCAGCTGGGGCAAGTGTGCGGGATGAAAAGTAACCCTGGTTGGCGTGCGCTCCCATACCGGGGCCGCGCATTGGGAATCAATGGTTTCGCCTTCGGTCAGCGGCCCCAGTTCTTTATTGAGGATCGGTTTTCGCCGGCCTATCTGGACGACCATCGCGTAAAGCTTCTTTCCGTCGTCCGAAACACCGCAATATGCGACGTAGTCGCGATACCAGCTTGCCTCAGAGTAGAACGGATCGAAGTCGGGCAAGTTCAGTTGCGAAATCCTCCCTGTCACGCGATCCAGAAACAGCCAGCCGCCCGGTTGCCACTGCCAGCGATTGCCGGCTTCCTGTGGCAAAGCATCGTTCAGGCGGAAAACTCGGCGAACCACCAACAGGCGTTCGCTCACGTCGTGAGGATTGCCGGTCGAGTATTCCTTCAACCTAGAGTCGATAAGAATCGGACGGACCTTGAGATCACGCATCTTTTCGCCATCCGCATCCGGCACCTTCACCTGGATCCATTTTCCGAAAAGGATGGTATGCGGCTTGGTAGCGGCGAGCGAGTTCGCAAGATTTGCCAGACAGAACGATGCAACCAGAAGAACTGAAATTCTTTGCATAATACGGGAGCCTGTCACGCTTGAACCTCCTTCGCAAGGAGGTATGAACACCGAAAATGTTCGGTTTTTCCCGGAATGGTGTTAGCGTTGGTTACAATAAGGAACTTAGGCGAAGTCATGAGTTCTTCGAGCCCCCGAAGATGGACAACTCTTTCCTCTGACCCGAGTTCTTATAGGGATATGGGGGAACTGCTGATCACCCGCCGCAGGCAGTCGATTCTGGTGGTGGACGACAATGCGGAGAGTCTGGAGTTGTTGCGGACAATGCTGTCGCAGCGCGGGTATCGGCTGACCGCGGTCGAGCATGCGGCGGAAGCGGAAGCTTCCATCCGACGTGATCCGCCCGATCTGATCCTGCTCGACGTGGTCATGCCCGGCAAGTCGGGCTTTGAACTTTGCCAGGAACTGAAAAGCGACCCCGCGACCCGTCTGATCCCGATCGTGATGATTACGGGGCTGACTGATCGCCAGGACCGTCTCAAAGGGATTGAGGCCGGCGCGGACGACTTCCTAAGCAAACCGTTTTATCCGGAAGAATTGTTTGCCCGCGTGAGTTCGTTGTTGAAGCTGAAGGAATTCACCGACGAACTGGAGACCGCCGAATCCGTTTTGTGCACGCTGGGGCTGAGTGTCGAATCGCGCGATCCCTACACGGAAGGGCACTGCGAGCGGTTGGCGCGCGATGCCGAGGGTCTCGGATCCTATCTTGGGCTCGACCAGGAGTGCCTGGTCGCCTTGCGGCGTGGCGGCTACCTTCACGATCTCGGCAAGATTGCCGTGCCCGATGAAATCCTGAAAAAGGGCAGTAATCTTTCTCCCGCCGAGTGGGAAGTTATGAAAAAACATCCGGTCACGGGCGAGACGATCTGCCGTCCCTTGAAGTCGCTTCGCCTGGTGCTTCCCATCATTCGCCATCATCATGAGCATTCCGATGGTAGCGGTTACCCGGACGGTCTGCGGGACGGTGAAATTCCATTGCTGCCGCGCATCCTACAGGTCGTAGACGTTTACGACGCTCTTTGCACGGCCCGTCCCTATAAGCCGGCTCTGACCCATGACCAAGCGGCCCTGACCATGCAAGACGAGGCACGGAATGGCCTATGGGACCGGGAACTGGTGTCGGAATACTTCAGCATGCTGGAGAAGCGCCGTCAGGTGGCGTGAAGCAGGTCAGTTCTCAGTTCCCGGTTCTCAGTTAAACCACAGTGTTACAGAATCCAGCATCCAAGGATTCGCCCCGGAACTGAGAGTAGCCGAGTACCTACTGAGAACTGGGAACTGAGAACCGAGAACTCAACTTTGACCCACAGCCTGATCATTCCCGCCTACAACGAGAGCGCCCGCATACGACCCACGCTCGACAAAATCCTACGACATATAGAGGAGCAGAACTGGGAGGCTGAAGTGCTGGTCGTGAATGATGGCTCTCAAGACAATACGGCGGCGATTGTGAAGGAATATGGACGAGCGCATCCCCAAGTTCGGCTGGTGGAAAATGACCGGAACCGAGGCAAGGGCTTCAGCGTGCGCAATGGCATGTTGCATGCGCGTGGCGATGTTTGCCTGCTGAGTGACGCGGACCTGTCGTCGCCCATAACCGAATCAGAAAAACTTTTTGCCGCCATCCGCGAGGGCGCGGATATAGCCATCGGGTCGCGCTGGTTGCGCGCCGAGTTACAGACGGAACGGCAGCCTCTCTACCGGCAGGCTTTCGGCCGGATGTTCAATCTGCTGCTCCGAATCATTCTGGGATTGAAATTCAAAGACACGCAATGTGGGTTCAAGGCGTTTCGCCGCGAAGCCGCGCAACGGATTTTCGCCCTGCAAAAAATCGAACGTTGGGCATTCGATCCCGAGATCCTGTTCCTGGCACGGCAATTCGGCTTCCGCGTGACGGAAGTGCCGGTGTTATGGGCGCACAGCGCGGGCACACGCCTGCATCCTTTTCGCGACGGATTCGTCATGGGACTGGAAATCCTACGTATCCGCTGGAATGCTGTGGCGGGAAGTTATCGCACCGCTGCAGTGCCTGCATCGCCAACTTTATGATGCGCTTGCCTGGTGGCGCGACACCGGAATGACGCGTACCCGGTTCGCATCGGAAACGAGCTGGAATCGCGGAGCGCAGTCATCGCACAGCCAGAAAAACTCGACCGATTGCGCGGGCATGCGTTCCCCCACCCTCGCTGGCGGATCGCGCCTTTCGAATTGAAACAGTCGGCCGGTGTGCAGGTAGCGGAACGAGGCGCGACAGCCCGGGTTGGCGCATTTAGACAGCATAGGGGTTGTGGATATTGCGATTCTTTGAAGGTGTGCAAGGTTGCCGAGCGAGCTGTGGAAAACACGCGAAAGTTCAGATCTTAAATGGAATGGTTCAGCGGGCCAGATCACCACTACGACCGCAGCTAATTCGCTTCAGAAGCTTGACCAGAAGACCCGCTCGCAGCGTTGGCCGCCATGCGAACGAATTCACCGACTTGTCTTCCCATTGCTTCGGTTGTGACGGGGGGTTGCCCTGGCTGCGCGAGGTCGGGTGTGCGAAAGCCTCCCTTTAATGCCGAGATAACCCCCGCTTCGATACATTCTGCCTCTTTCAGCAGTTGGAAGGTATATCGAAGCATCATTGCGGCCGATAGAATTGCTCCCAGCGGATTGGCAACGCCCTGGCCGGCGATGTCAGGGGCCGACCCATGGACAGGCTCATAGATCCCGACCGGTCCGCCGATGCTGGCGGATGCCAGTAGTCCGATCGAACCGACCACACCGCCCGCCTGATCGGAAAGAATGTCGCCAAACATATTCTCTGTGAGCAGGACGTCGAACTCGGCCGGCCTGAGGACAAGCGCCATCGCGGCCGAGTCGACGTACATGTGAGAAAGCTGGACGTCCGGGAAATCGCCGCCGACCCTGGTCACGACTTCCCGCCACAAACGGGAGCACTCCAGAACGTTTGCTTTGTCAACCGAAACCAGCCGCTTGCGGCGGCCGCGGGCGAGAGAGAATGCGATGCGGGCGATCCGCTCGATTTCCTCTTCGCCATAGCTCATGGTATTGATCGCCCGCCGTTTGTTCCCATCTTGCGCAATCGAGCGCGGCTCGCCGAAATATAAGCCGCCCAACAGTTCGCGCACGATCAGAACATCGGTGCCTTTCACAATGCCTTCGCGGAGTGGCGAACGGTCGAGCAGTGCCGGATAAAGCACGGCGGGGCGAAGATTGGCGTAGGCGCCCAGTTCGCGTCGCAGGCGCAGTAGTCCGGCTTCGGGGCGAAGTTCACGCGGATAGGCGTCGAATGCCGGGCCTCCCACGGCTCCCAACAACACCGCTTGGGCGTTCCGACAGGATTCGAGAGTGCCGTCCGGCAAGGGATTGCCGAACTTCGTTAGCGCTGCACCACCGATTTCTTTTTCGTCCAGCTCCAGTTCGTGGTCGAATCCATCGAGGACTTCTTCCAGAACTCTGATCGCTTGTAGAGTGACCTCGGGACCGATGCCATCTCCGGGCAGGGAAGTGACACGTAGGCGCATGGCCAGCCCCCTCGACTGGAGCATCCACAATACAACAAAAAGAAATTGGAGAATTGTGTAGTTTTGTAGAATTCAGCCCGGAATGAAATGATCCAACACAATAGAGGGAGACAATTTGCACTCTCCGAGACTGGCTCAGCCTCCGAGCTTCGGGCTCCGAGCCACGAGCCTTCCATGACCTGTTTGCTCGCAGCCCGGAGCTCGAGGCTCGAAGCTCTCGTGGCGCCTACACCCCCCAGAGATAGTCTTCCTGATCCGCATGGCGCTCCGCTAACGCTGGATTTCCCCTGCCGCCGGTCCTGACCGTGATCGAGGTGGCATGCAGCTCATGGATGCTGGCGGTCGCGCCTCCCGATTGCGACGCCCGCGCCGCAGCCGCCAACACCGAGGCCCGTTCACCCTGCTTGACTTCCTGGATCAATTCCAACAAATGACGGTCTTGAACATTCTTGATGCGATCTGCCAGGACCACGAATTTGCGGTAGACATCATCTAGCTCCCGCCGTTGGAACCGATGCCCGAGTTGCTCGCAGCGCAGGGCCAGCGCGTGCCGTCCCGAGTGCTTGCCCAATACCAGCCGCGAATCCGGCACCCCTACCGACTGGGGAGTCATGATTTCATAGGTGAGCGGGTTCTTCAGCACCCCATCCTGGTGAATTCCCGCCTCATGCGCAAAAGCGTTCCGGCCGGTGATCGCCTTGTTGGGCTGAACTGGAACGTGCGTGATCTCGGCCAGTATCTGGCTTGACGGATACAACTGCTCGCTCACGATGGCGGTCTGGTACGGATAGCTGTCAGCTCGAACTCTCAGCGCCATCACGAATTCTTCCAACGACGCGTTCCCTGCCCGCTCGCCAATTCCATTGATCGTGCATTCCACCTGCCGCGCTCCGGCTTGCACCCCTGCCACCGTATTCGCCACCGCAAGACCCAGATCGTTGTGGCAATGCGTGGAAATCGTGACCTTTTCGATTCCGGCTACTTTTTCCCTCAGGCTGCGAATCAGTTGCCCGTACTCCTCGGGTATGGTGTAGCCAACCGTGTCTGGAATATTGACGGTAGTAGCGCCTGCCGCAACTGCAGCCTCGACCACTTCACACAAGAAGTCGGTTTCGGTCCGGGTCGCGTCTTCTGGCGAGAACTCTATATCCGCGCATAGCGACTTGGCGCGCCGCACCGCATCCCGCGTCTGCTCGAGACACTGCTGGCGGGTGATTCGGAGCTTGTACTTCAGGTGAATGTCGGAGGTCGCCAGAAAAACGTGGATTCTGGGACGGGCGGCGCTGCGCACCGCTTGCCAGGCGCGGTCGATGTCGCCGGCGCAGGCCCGCGCCAGACCCGCGATTGTCGGACGGCGAACCGCGGCGGCGATAGCCTGCACCGCCTCGAAATCGCCGTCGGAAGCGATGGGGAACCCCGCTTCAAGGACATCCACTCCAAGCCGCTCGAGTTGCTGCGCCAATCGCAGCTTCTCTTTGACGTTCATGCTGCAGCCGGGTGACTGCTCGCCATCGCGCAGGGTGGTATCGAAAATCGTAATGTGCGGCCGTTCCATAGTTCTTCCTCCGGACACTTCTGCTTACTCTAGGGAATCGGCCATCGAAAGAGAAATTTATAATCTTTACTAATTCATAAGACATAGTGATACTATTACTTTGTCTAATGGAAGTAAGAGCATTAATAAATGACACCTGACACCTGAGACCTGCCCCATGGACCTCTCGCAACTGGAAGTCTTCCTTACCGTGGCTCGCGAGCGCCGCTTCTCGCGCGCTGCCGAAAAGCTGTATCGCACGCAGTCGGCGGTCAGCCAAACCATCCACAAACTCGAGCAGGAGATCGGTGAACCGTTGTTCGACCGTTCGTCGCGCGACGGCCTTCTGACCGACGCCGGACGCGTGCTCCAGGAGTACGCCGAAAAATTGCTGAACCTGCGTCAGGATGCGCATTTGGCGCTGCTGGAGTTACGCGAGTTGCAGAAGGGCAAGCTCGCGATCGCAGCCAACGAGTTCACTGCGCTTTATCTTCTGCCGGTTCTGGCCGAGTTTCGCCTCCGCCATCCCATGATCAGAATTTCGGTGCGGCGTTCGCTCGGCAGCCGTATCCCAGACGAGGTGCTCAAACACGATGTGGAGTTCGGGGTCCTTTCCTACGATCCCGAGGAGCCGCAACTGAACTCGACTGTCGTCTACCTTGACGAGTTGGCGTTTGTCGTTCCCCCGAAACATCCGTTGGCGTCGGCGGGCGAGGTCACGATCCGGCAACTCGGAGCAGAGTCGTTCGTCGCCCATATCGTTGCCTCGCCGTACCGCGAAAAGGTCATCGAGGCTTTCCATCGTCACAAAACGCCGCTTCACATGGATGTCGAACTGCCCACCTTGCAGGCCATTAAACGCTTCGTCGCCATGGGAAACGGGGTCGCCCTGATGCCGGAGATCAGCGCGCAAAACGAGATCGATCGCGGAGAACTGGTGCGCGTTCCAGTCCGTGACCTGCATTTCCAGCGCAAGTTGCGGCTGGTCTATCGCCACGAGACGACGCTCTCTCATGCGGGCCGCGCATTTCTCGCGGTGGCCGAGCAGTTCGCGCGCGACCACGGCGGCCGGTACCGATTTCTGCGCGAGAAATGAAAGGGAACAGAAATGGGACCGCGAAGCTAAGCGGTTCGAGCCTCATCGTGCTGCATTGCTGCCACAGCTTCCGGAACGCTGGCATACAAATCAAGAACCAGGTCGAGATTCGTCAACTCGAGCGCCTGCCGAACCGAACCCCTTGCTCCAGAGAATTTCAGAACATATCGAGCCGCATCCGCCCACATATGTAAAAGCACCAGCTCTCCGAGGCCGGCGCTGTCAATTGATTCGACACCCGCCAGATCCACAACCATTCTGTGTGCCAGGGGCAGAACCTCGCTCACCGTCGCCGCAAGAGCATGAGCTTCGTTGCGGAAAATGAGCCTGCCCTGGCAGTGAAGCACGATGGCGACCCCGTGGTCCCTCGCTTCGAGGCTGAACACGATCTTCTTCGAATTGGCTGCGGGATCCTCGGCGCGGAGAACTTCGGATCTCATATGAGCGAGGTTAGTGTTGTTGCAAAAAAGAGGCGTTACTGACAGGTAAAATTTTAGTGAATTGAACGATACAAGTCTGGGGCTATCAGATGCGGAATGCGACTCCGGGCAGATTCTCGAGAAATCCGGGTTCGACTACTTGCGTCCTCTCGGTTCTGGCGGCATCACACGCCGCAGTGGCACGATCGCGCCTTTGGACGGATCGGCCGCGGCTGTCGCACGCGTTAGCACTTCCTGCTGGATGTACTGTACGAAATCGTGAATCTGGCGCTGCATTTCCTCCATACGTTCGCGCATCTGCAGGATGATGGCAATCCCGCTGATGTTGACGGAGAGATCGCGAGCCAGCGTCAGGATGAACTCCAGCCGTTGCAGATCCTCGTCGGTATAGAGCCGGGTGTTCCCTTCCGTCCGGCTGGGCTTGAGCAGCCCTTCGCGCTCATAAAGGCGCAGTGTCTGCGGGTGGATGTCATACATTTCGGCCACCGCCGAGATCATGTATGCGCCCTTAGATTTACGCTTAGTCACCGGTCCCCTCGCTACGCTCGGGATTTCGCCTGCGGGCTCCCGCTTCGCTCACGCCCGCGAACCGGCTCAACATGTATGCGCCCTTGGACTTGCGTTTGGTCATCGAGATCATGATCGCATCAGGGAAAGCCAAAAGTAAAAAGTAAAATTGAAGAAGTAAGTTCGGTACAGGCTCAGAAAAGGTCCCGACGTCAGCTCTTTCGGGCTAGGTCGAGGACAGGTTGCAAATGACTGCGTAACCGGTCAGGTTTACTTCTTCAATTTGACTTTTTACTTTTGACTTTCATCTGTGACTCTGTGGTAACTCATGACTCTTGTAAAATCGAACGCATGTCCCTGAAGGTCGGAGATCCGTCGCCGGAGTTCGAGCTTCCGGCAATCGCGGGGGACGAGCGAATTACCGTGCGTTCGCGCGACTATCTGGGCCGCCAGAACCTGGTTGTCTCCTTC
>Ga0335081_10022645_pt1 | contig 10162 bp, 7 predicted proteins | sample Lox_Sample_35_FD_206713 | JGI IMG/M metagenome (GOLD analysis project Ga0335081, IMG submission 206713) | Soil microbial communities from Loxahatchee National Wildlife Refuge, Florida, United States - Lox_Sample_3.5 | ecosystem: Environmental > Terrestrial > Soil > Wetlands | place: USA: Florida... | reverse complement strand
GCTGGCGCCGCAGATTCCGCTCAAGCCCGCCGCCATCCCCGACGACATCCGTATGAGCATGGACCAGTGGGTCGGCGTGGTGGATCGGGCCATCGGCCTGGTCGGCGAGGATCACGTGTCCTTAGGCAGCGACTTCGACGGCGGCCCGCCGCCTCCCCGCGGAATGCGCGATGTCCGCGACCTGGCCATGATCACCGACTCCATGCTGCGGCGCGGCTACTCCGAGGAGCGCATCCGAAAATTCCTGGGCGCCAATCTGCTGCGAGTCTTCCGCCAGGTCACGGAGAAACACTGACTCGCACACGGCGGGCGCCGCGAATATACTGGTCCTCATTATGCGTTCGATCGTGATTCTTTCGGTCTTCGCGTCGGCTCTCGCCGCACAGCAGCCGCAGTACGATCTGCTCCTCAAGGGCGGGCACGTCATCGACGCCAAGAACCGCATCGACGGCCTGCGCGACGTTGCCATCGCGGACGGCCGAATCGCACGCGTGGCCGCCGCGATCGATTCCGCGGAAGCCAAAAAGATAGTCGATGTCTCGGGACTGTACGTCACGCCCGGCCTCGTCGATATCCACGTGCACGTCTTCAAGCGCAACAATCCGCCGATCACGATGAACGAAGAAGCCGTGCAGCCGGATGCCTTCTCGTTCCGCAGCGGCGTGACCACCATGGTGGATGCCGGCAGCTCGGGCTGGAAGGAGTTCCCCGAATTCCGCGACCGCGTGATCCGGAAGTCCAAGACCCGCTTACTCGCGTTCCTCAACATCGTGGGCGCGGGCATGGGCACGGGCCACGAGAACGAAGCCGCGGAGATGGATCCCGAGGCCGCCGCCCAATGTGCCAAGGAGAACCCGGATCTGATCGTGGGATTCAAATCGGCGCATTATGCCGGGCCGGGTTGGCCGTCGGTCGAGAACGCGGTCAAGGCCGGCAACCTCGCCGGACTGCCGGTGATGGTGGACTTCGGACAGATCACCAGCTATCGCAATATCGAAACGCTGTTCATGGACAAGCTGCGTCCCGGCGACATCTTCACCCACTGCTTTTCCGGCCATCGCGAAGAGGTGCTCGAAAACGGCACGCTCAATCCCGCCATGACCGCCGGCCGGAAACGCGGCATCATCTTCGATATCGGCTTCGGACAAGCCAGCTTCTACTGGTACGTCGCGGTGCCGGCATACCAGGCTGGCTTTCGTCCTGATTCCGTTTCCACCGACCTGCACACCAACAGCATGAACGGCGGCATGAAGAATATCGACAACGTGATGACGGACCTGATGGGCCTCGGGTCATCCCTTGCGGATGTGGTCCGGATGGCCACCTCGGCGCCGGCGCAGGAGATCAAACGGCCGGCGCTGGGCAATCTCGACGTCGGCGCCGAAGCGGACGTGGCCGTCCTCCGGCTGGAGACGGGCCGGTTCGGGCTTCTCGATTCCGCCGGCGCCAGGATGCCGGGCACTCAACGCATCGTCTGTGAACTGACTCTCCGCAAAGGCGGGGTCTCGTGGGACCTGAACGGCCTCGCAAGCGAAGATTGGAAAACGTTCAAATACCGCAAAGGGCCGTTCTTCAAGAAGTGAAAATCCACGGACTACGCGAAGTGGTAATTCTTCGCCGGGTCGTCCCAGATTACCTTCTTCTGGTTCTTGTATGAGATCGTCGCCATGTGGCCGCTGATGGCGGCCTGCTGCCCCACGGGGGGCGGCGCGATCGGCTTCTCCTTGCCCAGAACGCTCATGATGAAATTGCGGAAGTGATTGATGGCGCCGTCGGATTCCTTGTACTCCTGCGGCCCGTTGATGTGGACAGCGGCGCGGGCCTTGATGGCCTCGGGCGCGCGGTTAGGCGCGTTGGGGCGCCGCGAATTGTACATTTCCGGTTCGAAGTAGAGGTCCTGGCGATTCATCACGCGGAGAGTGCCTTCGTTTCCGCAGATTTCTTCGCCATAGCCGAAGAATTCGTTGCCCAGGTAGCAACTGTAGTTGATCTGCAGTTTGTCGGGGTAATCGTAGATAGCGCTCAGGCAGTCGGGCACGTCGCGGTCGTCGGTCCGGTCGGTCCAGCGGTAGATGCCGCCGCTGGCCATGCAGCTCCGGGGCACAGTCTTATCCAGCATGAAATTGACGATGTCGGTCTGGTGCACCAGCAAGTCGGTGGAGATGCCGCCGGAGTAGTCCCAGTAGAGCCGCCACTGGAAGTAGCGGTGCGGGTCCCAGTCGTGCTTCGGGGCGGTGCCGAGGAACCGGTTCCAATCGGTATTCTGCGGCGTGGCCTCGGAGGGAATGACGTAGCGCCAGGAGGGCTCGTTCGGCAGCCCGTTCCGGTACCAGAACGCGCGCACGAAGTGGACGTCCCCCACCATGCCCTGGCGAATCATTTCCTGGGCTTTTTTGTATAGCGACGAGCTGCGATTCTGCGTGCCTACCTGTACGATCTTGCCGGATTGCTCCCACGCCTTGACGATGTCGAAACCCTCCTCGATGGTGTGGGCCAGCGGCTTCTCGATGTAGACATGCTTGCCCGCCTTGAGCGCCGCGATGGTCATGTCGTGGTGCAGGTGCTCCGGCGTCATGATGTAGACGGCGTCGATGGATTTGTCGGCCAGGAGGTCGTGATAGTCGATGAAGGTCTTCGGCTTGTTGCCCCAGACGGTCTGCATGCGGTCGAGCGCGCGGTCGATGTAGCCCTTGTAGGTATCGCAGATCGCCGTGATCTGAACCTGGTTCGCCGCCGCGGTGTGCAGCCAGTCGAGGCCCGCGTAACCGCGCGTGCCCACGCCGATCCAGCCGACATTCACCTTGCCGTTCGCGCTCTGCGCCGAAGCAACGGCCGGAGCAGCGGCGATCGCGGCCGCCTTCAGAAAATTACGCCGATTCATTTCGTCCGCCATGGGACCTCCACTTGTTCGATACCCCGATCATACCAATGTGACCGGCCTCCGGTGGTATCATTGAGACCCATGAAATGGCTGGTCTCGCTGGCTTTGGCCGCCGGCGCGGTGCTCCTCGGCCAGGCGACTAAGGAAGACACGCCGCGCATCCAGGTCGGCTTCCAGGAAGTCATGGTCCCCATGCGCGACGGCGTGAAACTTCAGACGGTGATCCTCACGCCGAAGGGTCCGCAACGCCCGCTGCCGTTCCTCATCGACCGCACTCCTTATGGAGTGCCCTCGCGCGAGGCGGCCGAAAAGGGATTCCCCGCGGCCCAGCGTTGGCGATACGAGAACTACATCGTGGTGCAGCAGAATATCCGCGGCCGCTTCAAGAGCGAAGGCACGTTCGTGATGGGCCGGCCGCCGCACGATCCCAAGGACGCCAAGGGAGTTGACGAGACCACCGACGCCTGGGATACCGTCGACTGGCTGGTGAAGAACGTGCCCAACAACAACGGGCGGGCGGGAATCGCCGGCACATCGTACGATGGCTGGACCGCGGTGATGGCCGCGCTCGATCCGCACCCGGCATTGAAGGCTGCCATCGAGCAGGCCTCGCCCGCCGACCAGTTTCTCGGCGACGACTTCCATCACAACGGCGCGTTCCGCCTCAGCTACGGCTTCGAGTACTCGGCCCTGCTGGAAACCACCGCCGCCGAAAACTATCACTTCCAGTTCGACCGGGGCGACACCTACGACTGGTACCTGGCGCTGGGTCCGCTCTACAACGCCAACGAGCGCTACTTCCACGGCAAGCTGCCGACCTGGAACGATTTCACGCGCCACCACGCCTACGATACGTTCTGGCAGCGGCTGGCGTTCGCGGCTTACCTCAACTCCGTCAAGCTGCCGATCATTCACGTCGCCGGCTGGTGGGACCAGGAGGACTTTTACGGTCCTCAGGAGATCTACGCCCGCATGGAGCGGCACGACAGCCGCAATCAGAACTACTTCGTCGCGGGACCGTGGAATCATGGCGGCTGGAACCGCGACGGCCGCAAGCTCGGCGCCATCGACTTCGGCAGCGATACCTCGCAATACTACCGCGAGACCATCTTCCAGCCCTGGTTCGATCATTGGCTGCGAGGTGAGGGCGAACTGCACCTGGCCGAAGCCACGGTTTTCGAAAGCGGGACTAACCGTTGGATCGAGCACGACGCCTGGCCGCCCAAGAACGGCGCCGCCGCGAAAAATCTCTACCTGCGAGAGGATCGCGCGCTCTCCTTCACAGCTCCTACCGCGGCCGGCTTCGACGAATATGTGAGCGACCCCGCCAACCCGGTGCCCTACCGCCCGCGGCCGATTTCGCCGACCTATCCCGGCGCGGAATGGCCGGTGTGGCTGGTGCAGGACCAGCGATTCGTCGATCACCGGCCCGATGTGCTCTCGTGGCAGACCGAACCCCTCGCCGATGAAGTCAAAATCGCCGGCGACATTCAAGGGCAGCTCTGGGCGTCGACCTCCGGCACGGACAGCGACTGGGTGGTGAAGCTGATCGACGTCTATCCCGACGGCGCGAAGGAGCTGCCCGGGTTCCAGCTCATCATCGGCGACGAGATCTTCCGCGCGCGATTCCGCAACAGCTTCGAAAAGCCCGAACCGGTCCCCGCCGGAAAGCCTCTGAAATACACGATCGACCTTCACACCAATGCGCACGCATTTCTGAAGGGCCACCGCATCATGGTGCAGGTACAGAGCACGTGGTTTCCGGTGTACGACCGCAATCCGCAGAAATTCGTCCCGAATATCTTCGAAGCGCGCGCCGCCGATTACATCAAGGCCACGCAGCGCGTTTACCGTGCGCCGCAGATGGCGAGCGCGGTGGTATTGCCGGTCGTCGAGGTCCGGTGACGTCGGAATCGTGGTAAATACGTAACAGAGAGGAGAGAGCGGCATGCGTCTCATCACCATGCGTTACGGAGTTGCGGGTGTGTTGCTGCTGGCCGCGACGCCGGCTTTCGCCGACACCGCGGCGGGGTTAACGGCCTTCAAAAATAAGGATTACCCGAGGGCCTATAAGGAATGGAAGGCAGCGGCCGACGCCGGCCAGGCAGAAGCCCAGTTCGACCTGGGGCTGCTGTACGCGCAGGGGCTGGGTGTGCAGCGCGACCTCACGGTCGCCGCACAGTGGTATCTCAAGGCGGCCGAGCAGGGCAATGCGGAAGCGCAGTTTGCGCTGGGGCAGATGTACTCGCGTGGCTGGGGAATTCCCCGGGATATGGCCGACGCGATCCGCTGGATTCAGATGGCGAACGCGCCGGACGCCGAAGGGCCGCCCACCGACTGGTTGGCCGTGGAAGGCTACGGCATGCCGCAGGATCCCAAGCTCGCGGCCTATTGGTACTGGCAGGCCGCCGACAACGGTCATCCCGAGGCCCAATTCAATCTGGCCCGTCTATACTCCAGCGGAAAAGGTGTGAAACGCGATGAAGAGCAGGCCGCACGGTGGGTCAGTGCCTCAGCGGCACAGGGGTACGCTCCCGCACAGGCCAGCCTCGGCGAGCGCTTCGCAACCGGGAACGGGGTAACAAAGGACGACAAACATGCGTATTTCTGGCTGACGCTGGCTTTCCTCCACGGTGAGAAGAGCGGTGAGAAGACCCGGAGTGCCGAAGCCGCCAAGCTGGCGCCCGCCGAAGTGGCTCAACAGGACCGGGCCGCGCAGAACTGGAAACCGAGGATGGCTTCCGCGAAAGTCAAACAGTAGGGGCCGGCGCGGCGCGCGCGTCCGCCCGAGCAGAGGCATGAGAATCGTCCCGTTACTCCTTGCCGCGGCCGCGGCTTCCGGCCAGACCACCCGCGATCCCAACGCGGTGCTGGACCAGGCGCTGGGCCGGTTGCGGGAGATGTCGCGCCTTCTCGAAAGGTACGTGTGCATCGAAACCGTGGAGCGCAGCTATTATCAGCGGGTCGTACCGCGCGACGCACCGGTGCTTCCCGGCGCGGTTCCGGCCTGCGGTGCGGCCGCCTCGCCCGACAGCGCCCCGCTTCAGCTCGAGGCTACCGATCGTGTCCGGCTGGAAGTGAGCGTCTTTCAGGGCCGCGAATTGCACTCCTGGCCTGGCGCCACCCGGTTTGACGCGCGCGATGTGGACGAGTTGATCGGTGAAGGCCCAGTCTCCACGGGCGCGTTTGGCGGGTACCTGGCCGGCATCTTCGCCCGGCAGGGAGTGGCCTTCCGCTACCTTGGCGAACGGTCCATCAGCGGCAAGACCGTCTTCGAGTACGGATACAGCGTTCCCCTGGATGCCAGCAGCTTCGAGATCCGCGTGGACGAGGCCTGGCGCGCAGCCGCCTACGAGGGCGAGTTCCAGATCGATCCCCAGACCCTCGAGTTGGAGCGCCTGAGCATCCGCACCACGGAGTTGCCCTCCGGCGCTCCCTTCTGCCAGGCCTCCACCAGCCTGGATTACCAGCGCGTCCACGTCGGCGACAGCGATCTGCTGCTGCCGCGCCGCAGCCAGTTGGAGATTGTGCTCCACAGCACCCGCGAGACGCGCAACGTCACCACCTTTTCGAACTGCCGCGAGTACCAGGCGGAATCGGAAATCATCTTCGACACGACGTCCAGTACAGAGAGCAATACCGCGCCGCGTTTTGGCCGTGGCCGCGTGGCGCTGCCCATCGGGCTTCCTGTCACCCTGGCGTTGAAGGATGCGATCGACACGACTGCCGCTTCGGCGGGCGATCCGGTGGCTGCCCGAGTGGTCAAACCCGTGAAACGCCCGGGCTCAAACGAGGAGCTGATTCCGGCAGGGGCCATGGTCTACGGACACATACGCCGCGTGGAGCATCACCACCTGCCGGCTCCTTATTTCTTGCTGTCGATTGCGTTCAACCGCGTGGACGTACAGGGTGCGATTGCGCCGTTCTTCGCACGCAGCGAGGCCAACGCGGAGCTGGCCAAGGAGCTGGGCGCGAACGTAGCCATTCGCGGAAGCGGGGTGCGCCTCTGGGGCGTCGGCACCTTCCTGTTCCCCACCAACAAGAGCCACCTGGTGATTCCCGCGGGCTTCGAGTCCAAGTGGTTCACTCTGGCCTCGGGCGTGGTTCCGCGATGATGACCCGCCGCACGCTGCTTCAGACTGCCGCGGCGCCGCTGCTGGCGGCGCAAGAACCGGGCGAACGGCCGGCGCGGAATCCGGCGATCGCCGAAGTCCTGAACCCGCGCGAGCGCGTGCCGCTGGCGTGGATCATCGACGATTCTACCTGCCTGGTCAATCTCAACCGCTTCGCGATTCCGCAGTTCGCGGCCACGTTCCCCGAGCGTTACAAGCAAGACTGGCGCTCGATGCCGCACGAGATCCCCGACTCGTTCGTGCGCCGCTTCGCGGAATGGGCACAGCGCGAGGGCGTCAAAGGAAAGTTCAGCGTGGTGCCTTTCCCGGCCTGCGTGGGAAGGCTGGATCGCGAATTGCCCGGATGGACTCCCCAGGAGGTGGCCGAAAGCATCGAGCTGGTGAGGAAGGAGATCGCGCCGAACTTCGACATCCACCCGGAGATGATCACCCACACGCGCATCATCGACCTGAAAACCGGCCATCCGGTCCCGGAGCGTGGACCGCAGTGGATGGAGAACTGGGAGTGGTGCGCGGGGCGGAGCGTGGATGAGATCGCAGCCTACGTCGCCTACGCGCTCGGAATTCTGAAGAACGCCGGCCTGCACTGCGACGGCTTCACTACGCCTGGCGGCTTCGGGCACGGAGCGCTCGCCGAGTTGTCGCGTGCGGGGATGCAGGCCGTGCGTTCGGTGTTCGGAACGCCGGCGCCGCACTATTTCCGCAATCTCTTTGATAAGGGCACCGACAGCGTGGCGCCGCGCGTGGAGTGCGCGTCCGGATTGAGCGGTGTCTCACCTGAGTGCATGGTATCGATATACGCCTGCACCGGCGACTGGACCGGAAACTGGGACTGCTCGCAGCAGCCGGACATCGACCGCTTCATTTCGGCGGACCTCTCGAAGGGGCGCGTGGTGGACGTGATCGAGCGCGGCGAGCCGGCGGCGATGCTGGCTCACTGGACGGGTGTGTATCACAGCGGGCGGGAGTTGGGGTTCCAGGCGATGCAGGAGGTGGTGCGCCGCATTCACGCGCGCTACAAACAGGTGCGCTGGATGAAGCTCGCCGATCTGGCGAGCTATTGGGCGGCGAAAGAGCTGACAGCGATCGAGCCCGTGCCGGGCGGCGGTTTGCGGCTGCGGGCGCCATTTGCCTGCGGCGAGTTCACGTTTCGCTGGCGGACACCCGGGAGACCGGCGCGGCTTCGCGAAGTGCGAAGCTGGGAAGGGATCGAGCCTGGCACGTGGCGGCGGGCGGGAGAGCGGGTCATCGTTTGCCTGACGATTCCGGCGGGCGTCACGGAGCTGCGCGAGGAGGCGTGACTTGTTCGACCGCTTTACGGAAAAAGCGCGGCGGGTGATCTTCTTTGCGCGGTATGAGGCGAGCGTATTCGGACAACCGTACATCGGGACCGAGCACCTCCTGTTGGGCCTCATGCGCCAAGATATGCAGCTCAAGAGCGAGTTGCGCGCAAGGGGCGGAACCGACGAAAAGTTGCGTGCGCGGATTCAGTCGCAGTCGCCGGCCGGGGAGAAGATCTCTACCACCGTTGACCTTCCGCTGAGTCGCGAGTGCCAGCGGGCTCTCAGCTATGCCGCCGAGGAATCCGAAGAGCTGAATCACAAGATCATCGGACCCGGCCACCTGGTGCTCGGCCTGCTTCGCATCGACGATTGCCTGGCCACGAAGCTGCTCAACGAATACGGCATCGGCCTCGGAAGCTACCGTGAGTGGGTCCGCGAAACGCCCCCGGAGGCGCCAGGGCCGCCCCAGGATGTAGTGACATTCGAGCCGCCGGACCCGCGCGCACCCAAGTCCGCCCAATTGGCCGCACCCATTGCCGCGCTGGCGAGGCTGATCGACCTACATTTGAACCATCTCAATTCCTTTCAGCGGCTCAAGCGCAAGCCATGGACTCGCTCCGAAGCCATGGGCCGCCTGATCGACCTGGCCGCCACGCATCACCAATGGCTGGCACGCGCGCTGGTCGAGCCGAGGCTCACCGCGCCGGTGTATCCGCAGGAGGAATGGGTCGCGGCGCAACAGTACGGGGAATATCCGTGGCCCGAGCTCGTCGACCTCTGGATCTCCCTCAACCGCCTGCTGATGCACGTCTTGGCCGTGGTTCCCGAGGAGAAGTTGAAGCTCGAATGCAGGCTTGGCATCGAGGAACCCCAGACGTTGCTGGCCCTGATCTGGCGCTACGTGGGCGAGTGCGAGGACCTCATCGGCCAAGTCCTGGCAAAGCTGGACTGACTACGCCAGGGCTTCCTTAATTACTTCCCCGCTCACGATCGTCGGCCGCTCCGACCGGCCGTTGTGCAGGTACGTTACCTTCACGTGATCCAACCCGAGACACCACAGGATAGTCGCATGCAGGTCGTGGACGTGCACGGGGCGCTCCACGGCCCGCAGTCCGATCTCGTCCGTTCTGCCGACGATCAGCCCCTTCTTCATTCCGCCGCCGGCCATCCACATGGAGAATCCCCACGGGTTGTGATCGCGGCCGGTGCCTTTCTCGTTGAAGGGCGTTCGTCCGAACTCCCCGCCCCAAACCACGAGCGTGCTGTCGAGCAGCCCGCGCGCTTTCAGATCGGTGAGCAGCCCCGCAATCGGTACATCGGTCTCGCGGCAGCGCCGGCCGTGCTGGTTGTCGATATCGACGTGCGAATCCCATCCGCTGCCGCTGCCCGAGTAGAGCTCGATGAAGCGGACGCCGCGCTCCACCAGCCGGCGCGCCAGCAGGCAGTTGGCGCCGAACTTCGCCGTGACCTCGTCATCCATTCCGTAAAGCCTGCGCGTGGCTTCGGATTCGCTCGAGAGATCCACCGCTTCGGGCGTGGACGCCTGCATGCGATACGCCAGCTCGTAGGTGCGCAGCCGCGCTTCCAGCTCCATGTCCTGGGGCCGGCGCTCGCCATAGTGGCGGTTCAGCGCGCCAAGCAGATCCAGGCGCCCGCGCTGCTGCTCCGCGCCAATCGTTTTGGGCGGCGCCAGATCCAGAATCGGCGCGCCTTCTTTCCGAAACAGCGTGCCCTGGTAGCTCGCCGGCAGAAATCCCGAGCTCCAGTTCTTCGCTCCCCCGAGCCCTTCGCCGGCGTCGGTCAGAATCACGAACGTGGGCAGGCCGTTGTTCGCGGTGCCCAGGCCGTAGGTCACCCAAGCGCCC
>Ga0335081_10022644_pt1 | contig 10162 bp, 17 predicted proteins | sample Lox_Sample_35_FD_206713 | JGI IMG/M metagenome (GOLD analysis project Ga0335081, IMG submission 206713) | Soil microbial communities from Loxahatchee National Wildlife Refuge, Florida, United States - Lox_Sample_3.5 | ecosystem: Environmental > Terrestrial > Soil > Wetlands | place: USA... | reverse complement strand
CTGGCCGTGGCGCTAGCCATCGGCATTAAGCGCTACCGCCAGACTTTGGATTAGGAGAGTTCCCGAGGAATCCGGCCGGGCGGACGTGCCCGACATTTATCCGGCAAAATTGTTTTTGCGAATCGCCCCCTGTTTTGCGAGGGTTACGCCGTTGTCAGGAACGCACGGGAACCGCCGTGCATTCAAATATGCCTGAAAACAATCTGCACGGGGGCGAAGACCGCGGCCCATCGAAGGCGGAACGAGTGATCCGGGGCCGGGCGGGTACTCGTGTTGACCCGGCACGGCTGATCAGGACGGTGTGCGTGCTTCAATTTATCCTGCTGCTGGCTCTGGCCGTCGCGCTTTGGCGCGCTTGGGCGCCGTCATTCAGCCGGCCCGGCGCCGCGCCCGTTGCAGATTCAGCCGACCTTTATTTCAAGGGCCGTCCCGGTCCGTGGGGTGAGCTGGAATACGCCCGCATCGTTCTTGAGCCGCCCGACCAATTCATTCCGGTGGATGGGAATTTCTTCGGGCCGACCCGCTGGTTCTTTGAAGGTTACAACCACGACACTTTAACCGAATTCTTCGGGCAATGCGGCCTGACGGCGTCACAATCAACCGAATTGAAGAATCCGGCCACCTGGAATGAAAAACCCGACGGGATTGAGGTCGCGCCGAGCGACGACCTCATTTTGGCGCTGGCTGAACCTGCACGGGAAAAGATTTACGCCGTCCTCGCAAACAGCCGGTTGAACATCTCGCATTTGTGGCCGTTCAAGGCGCCCGGCAGAAGTGTGGATGAGTGGTTCGGTCAAAGCCATTTGAGCCCGGAGACACTGGCATTGATGAAGAAGCTGACGTATTTCCGTGGTGGGCGCCTTTGCTTTTCCGACTTGCCCATTGTGTATCCGCGCGTTCCCACAAACGAGGAACGGCGGCGGTTGATCAAGACGCTGGCGCGCAGTTCCGCGCTGCTGGTGAAATTACAGCTTCGGCCGGACAGCGATGTTGAGGCATTGGCCGATTATTGGGCGCAGGGCCGACGCAACAAAGATATCGAGACCTTGCTCGAATCGTTGACGAAGTTTCCACATGGCATGACGATTGACGTTACCCATTTGCTTCCTGCCTTCGCCCGCAAACGTCTTTATACTTTCCCGGAGCCGTCGCTGGATGGTCCGACGAGGAATTGGCCGAACTGCAACTGGACGGCGATGAATTTTTTCCGCGACCCGCCGGACGACCGGTTCTACAATTCCGATGTCTGGGGGAATGAGCTGGAACAGAACTACACGAAAGCGAAGAAGGCGACGTTCGGTGATTTGATCGTCTTCTATCGGTCCGACGGGCTGCCCATCCACATGGTGGTCTTCATTGCCGACGACATCGTCTTCACCAAAGATGGCAGCAGCAGTTTGAATCCCTGGACGCTGATGAAATGGGACGACTTGATCGCCGACTACACCCTGGAGGATTCACCGACCTACATCATTTTCCACCCCAAAGAGCCGGAGGAGTAAACTTCAGCCGGACGCCGAAACCGGCCCCGATCCAGCGGTTGAAAATCAATGAAAATGGGCTTGAATCGCGTTTGGATTGCCCAGGCAAAATTCTTCAAAAAACTTCTTGCACTTGAGCGCGCCTTTGATATTTTCTCCGCTCCGTTTTGTCCGGAAGGAAAACCTGCGGCGCGCGGACGCGCGCGGGCGGTTCTGCCGGACGGAAGGTCAGCATGGATGCAGGCCGATAACTGATTCCCCGCAGGGACAGGAATGATGGTCTTGCCGACTCCCTGAGTTGCTGCTGAAATCATTGTTATTATGCCAGTTAAAACATTTAGACCGCTAACGCCGTCTCTGCGCTACGTCACGTTCGCAGATTACGACGAGATTACGAAGACGACGCCGGAGAAGCGGCTGGTCGTCACGCGGAAGAAAACCGGTGGCCGCAACCACTACGGGCGCATGACGGCGCGCGGCATCGGCGGGGGCCACAAGCAGAAAATCCGCCTCGTGGATTTCAAACGCAGCAAACACGGTGTGGAAGCGACAGTCGCGGCCATCGAATACGATCCGATGCGCTCGGCCCGGCTGGCGTTGCTGCAATACAAGGACGGCGAGAAGAGCTATATCATCGCCCCGACAGGCATCAAGGTCGGAGGCACCATTTCGAGCGGACCCGCGGCCCCGCCGGAAGTCGGCAATGCGCTCCCGCTCAAAATCATTCCGGTCGGTCTGCCGATTCACAACATTGAAATCGTTCCCGGTCGCGGCGCCCAGATGGTGCGCACGGCGGGTGGCGCGGCCACATTGATGTCGCGCGACGAGGGCTACGCCCAGGTACGGCTGCCGTCCGGCGAAATCCGCAAAATCAACCAGGAATGCTACGCGACGATTGGCCAGGTCGGGAATGCGGAGCATGAGAACGTGATTTTAGGCAAGGCGGGCCGTTCACGCCATCGCGGCATCCGGCCGATCAATCGCGGAGTTTCGAAGAACCCGGTGGACCATCCAAACGGCGGCGGCGCCGGCAAGTCGAAGTCCGGCGGCGGGTGGCAGCAGTTGACTTCGCCGTGGGGTTTGCTGGCCAAGGGTTACCGGACGCGCCACAAAAAGAAGATTTCAAACCGTTTCATCATCGTGCGCCGCGATGGCCGGCCTATGAAGAACAAGTAATTTATGGGACGTTCGATTAAAAAAGGTCCGTTTGTGGATTTTCACCTGCTGGACAAAATCCAGAAGGCGAAGACCACCAACCAGAAATCGCCGATCAAGACCTGGTCGCGGCGTTCGACCATCACGCCGGATTTCGTCGGGCTGACCTTCAACGTCCACAACGGCAAGGTTTTCAACCCGGTGTTTGTGACCGAAAACATGGTCGGCCACCGGCTCGGCGAATTTTCGCTGACGCGCATTTTCCGCAAACACGGCGCGCACACGGCCAAGGCGGAGGCCAAGTAACATGGAAGTTCACGCGATATTGAAAAATGTGCCGATGTCTCCGCAGAAAATGCGCGAGGTGGTGCGGCAGATTCAGGGATTGCCGGCGTTGCAGGCGCAGGCGGTGCTGCAAGTCGTCCCCCGCAAGGGCGCGCGCCTGGTGGCCAAGACGCTCCGATCAGCCATCGCCAACGCCGAAAACAACAACAAGCTCAAGCCGGAAAGTTTGCGTATCAAGGAGGCCGTCGCCGGCTCGGCCATGATTATCAAACGTTTCATCCCCAAAGCGCGCGGTTCCGGCGGACCCATCCTCAAACGCCGTTGTCACATCAAAATCACCTTGTCGGACGAATAATTTCCATGGGCCAAAAAACCAATCCAATCGGTCTGCGCGTCGCGGTCAACAAGGACTGGCGTTCCAAATGGTTTGCCGGCAAGAAGGAGTTCGGAGCGCTCCTGACCGAAGACCGGGAAATCCGCGAATTGCTCAAGAAGAAGCTCGAATCGGCGTCCGTGCCGAAGATTCTCATCGAACGCGCCACCAATCGTTGCCGCGTCACCATCCTCACTGCCCGTCCAGGCGTGGTCATCGGCCGCAAAGGCGCGGAAATTGACAAGCTCAAGGAGGAACTGAGCCGCAAGACCGGCAAGGAAGTGTATGTGGACATCGTCGAAGTGAAGACGCCGGAACTCGACGCCCAACTCGTGGCGGAGAATGTCGCGCTGCAACTGGAACGCCGCGTTTCTTTCCGGCGCGCGATGAAGAAAGCGTTGCAGACGGCGCAGGATTTCGGCGCAGAAGGGATCAAGATCCGTTGTTCGGGCCGTTTGGGCGGGGCCGAACTCGCCCGGGTTGAACAGTACCATTGGGGCCGCGTGCCGTTGCACACCTTGCGTGCGAACATTGACTACGGATTCGCCGAGGCGTTCACCGTTTACGGCAAGCTTGGGATCAAATGCTGGATTTGCCACGGCGAGAACAAGCCGAAACGGGAGCAACCCGCCGAAGTAACGCCGGTTTAGAAGAGGATTTTTATTATGCCGTTGATGCCTGAAAGAGTGAAGTATCGCAAGATGCACCGTGGCAGCCGGGCCGGTCTGGCGTCGCGCGGGCACACGGTCGCTTTTGGCGAATATGGTTTGATGTCGCTGCAACGTTGCTGGCTGGACACCAAGCAGATTGAGGCTGCGCGCGTGGCGATCGCCCGTAATCTGAAACGGCGCGGAAAAATGTGGATCCGGATCTTTCCGCAAAAGTCGTTCACGAAGAAGCCGTTGGAAACCCGCATGGGCAAGGGCAAAGGCCCGCTGGAATCCTGGGTAGCGGTGATTCGTCCGGCGAACGTGTTGTTTGAGGTGGACGGCGTGACGGAAATTGAGGCGCGCGAGTCATTGCGCCTGGCGGCGACGAAGCTGCCGATCAAAACCAAGTTTATTTCGCGGCATCGAATGAGCAGATAAATGTGGCGTTGGCGCTGTGCGCCAACGTTCGAGTCGCAGGCTCGACGCTACAAAAAGAATTTTATGAAGTTTGCGGAAATGAAAGACATGACGCTGGTGGAATTGTCGGCCAAGAGCCGCGACTTGCGCCACGAAATGTTCAACCTGCGTTTGCAGCAGGCGAGCGCCCAACTGGAGAAGTCGGCGCGCCTGCGCACGCTGCGCCGCGACATTGCGCGGCTCGAAACGCGCATCTCGGAATTGCGCAACAAAGCGGCTTGATTGTATGGCTGACATGGTAAATCCAACGGAAACGGCACGCGGGCAGCGCAAGCAACGCCACGGCCAGGTCATCGCCAACAAGATGGCCAAGACCATTGTCGTGCGGGTGGAGCGCCGGTTTCCGCATCCGCGGTTCCGCAAGGTCGTGAAGGCCTACCAGAAATATTATGCCCACGACGAAAAGGGCGAGGCCAAACCCGGCGACTGGGTGCGCATTGAGGAAACGCGCCCGATTTCCCGGACGAAGCGCTGGCGGTTGCTCGAAATAGTGGAACGCTGTCAAAGCGCCGCGCCGGTGGCGGAGTAATGAGATTTTATGCTGCAAATTCGTTCCCATTTGGACGTGGCGGACAACACGGGCGCGAGGATCGCCTGGGCGATCGGCGTGTTGGGCCGCAACCAGCGTTATGCGCACGTGGGCGACATCATCAAGGTGCATATCAAGGACGCCGCGCCGGACGGCCAGGTGAAAAAGGGCGAGGTCCACAACGCGGTAATAGTCCGTACCCGGCAGCCAATCCGCCGCAGCGACGGCTCGTATTTGCGCTTCGACAGCAACGCGGTTGTCATCATAGACCCGGAATTGAATCCCAAAGGCACGCGCATCTTCGGGCCGGTGGCGCGCGAGTTGCGCGACAAGAAGTTTATGAAAATTATCTCGCTTGCGCCGGAAGTGATTTGAAAATTTTATGAAGTGCCATGTCAAAAAGGGCGACGAAGTGGTGGTGCTGGCCGGAAAGGAAAGAGGCAAGCGCGGCAAAATCATCGCCGTGTCGCCGAAAAAAGCACGAGTCATTGTCGAGGGTCTCCAACTGATCAAACGGCATACGCGCAAGAGCCAGCAGCACCCGCAGGGCGCCATCGTCGAGCGTGAAGGGACGATCCACATTTCCAACGTGATGAAGGCGGAGCTTTTTGACGCGCGCGCGAGCCAGGCGACCCCGGCGGCCGCTTCATGATTGAGCGATGAAAGCCAGACTTTACAACAAGTACGTCAACGAAGTGGCGCCCGCGCTGCGGGAAAAGCACAAATACGCCAACGTTCATCAGATTCCCCGTATGATGAAAATCGTGGTGAACATGGGGGTCAGCGCATCGCTGGAAAAGAATGCGGTTGAGGACGCGGCGAAAGACCTCGCGCTCATCACCGGCCGCAAGCCGGCCATCAGCAAGTCACGCCACAACATCGCGAACTTCAAGCTGCGCGAAGGCCAGCCTATCGGCTGCCGCGTGACCCTGCGCCGTGATGCGATGTACGAGTTCTTCGACCGTCTCGTCGCCACCGCCCTGCCGCGGATTCGCGATTTTCGCGGTTTGTCGCCGCGCAAGTTTGACGGTCGCGGTAATTATACGTTCGGCGTCGCCGAGCAGACGATTTTCCCGGAGATTGAGCTGGACAAAATCAAGCGTACGCAAGGCATGGACATAACGATTGTGACCAGTGCGCGGAACGACGCCGAGGCGCAGGAATTGTTGAAACTGATGGGGTTTCCCCTGGCGGAAGCGAAGGAAACGCCGGCAAAGCCGGAAGCGAAAGGATCGCCGACAAAAGCCCCCGCCGAGGCCAAACCGGAAGCCAAATGAAAATAGAATGGTAGGGCCGGCCGGCGGTCGGCCCGGACGCGCGGCAGCCCGTCCTTACCGTGAACGATAAAAAATATGGCCAAGAAAGCATGGAGAGAGCGCAACAAGCGCAAAGCTGAAACGGTGAAAAAGTACGCCGCGATTCGCGCGGAACTGAAAGCCCGGCACGATTACGCCGGCCTTGCCAAGTTGCCGCGCGACGCCAGCCCTTCACGAGTGGTGAATCGCTGCGCGATGAGCGGCCGCCGTCATGGCTATCTGCGCAAATTCGGAGTTTCACGCCTCACCTTTCGGGAAGCGGCGCTGAACGGTTTGATTCCCGGGATTGTGAAGGCGAGTTGGTGACGATTGAATCGTCCGCGTTGTCCTCGCTATCGTAATCGAGGACGGGAACGAAGGACGAGGACGCGAAAAGAATATGACAGACCCGATTTCAGACATGCTGACACGTATCCGCAACGCCGGTCGCGCCCTCCGTCCGGCAGTCGCGGTGCCCCATTCGCGGGTGAAGGAAAACATTGCGAACATTTTGAAAAGAGAAGGTTACGTTACCGAGGTGACGGTTGAAGGGAAAGCCCCCGGGACCATTAACATTAAACTGAAGTATCAGGGCAAAAAGAACGTGATTGAAGGATTGCGCCGCATCAGCCGTCCCGGCCTGCGCCACTACGTTGGCGCGACGGAAATCCCGCGCGTGCTCGGCGGCCTGGGCGTCGCGGTCGTGTCCACGTCCGAAGGGGTGATGACCGGCACCCAGGCAAAGAAGAAAAACCTGGGCGGCGAATTGCTTTGCTACGTCTGGTAAAAATTTATGTCGCGAATTGGAAAACAACCGATTGCCATACCACCGAAGGTGAAGGTGGAGGTCCAGGGGCAGAAAATTCTGGTCGAAGGCCCGAAAGGCAAGCTGGATTGGGAATTGCCGCGCCGCACCAGCCTCAAGGTGCAGGACGGCAAAATCATCGTCAGCCGCGCGGGCGAAGACGCGCAGGCCAAGGCACTGCACGGCCTGAGCCGCGCGCTCGTCAACAACATGGTCCGGGGCGTGACCGAAGGTTTCGTCAGGAAACTTGAAATCCAGGGCGTCGGCTTCAAGGCCGCCGTCCAGGGCAAAAACGTGAACCTGGTGCTCGGCTTTTCGCATCCCATCAATTACGCAATCCCCGACCAGATCAAAGTCACGGTCGAAGAGAACACGAAACTCACCATTGAAGGCCCGGACCGGCGGCTCGTCGGCCAGGTTGCCGCCGAACTTCGCAGCTTCTATCCGCCCGAGCCTTACAAGGGCAAGGGGGTGCGTTATGTGGGCGAACACGTCCAGCGCAAGGAAGGCAAGACGGTGCAATAAAGTATAATATCGGTTCATCCCGACATCCGATGTCGGGATGACACAATGACATGAGAACGGAACAGAAACATAAGCTGGCGCAACTCCGCCACTGGCGCGTGCGCCGGAAAGTCCGCGGCACCCGGGAACGCCCGCGCATGAGCGTTTGCTTCACGAACGAGAACATTTACGTGCAGTTCATTGACGACAAAGCCGGCGCGACGCTGGCGGCAGTTTCGACGTTGAGCAAGAGCGCGCCCGACCGCGACCAGCTCGCGGCCAACGTGGCGAGCGCAAAGGTCATCGGCAAACGGGCGGCGGAAGCCGCGCTCGCCAAAGGCATCAAATTGGTTGTTTTTGACCGCGGCGGCGCGCGTTATCATTGGTCCAGGAGCAAAGGCAAGGACGGCAAGCCGGTGACGGTGCTGGGCAAGCTGGCGGCGCTGGCCGGAGCGGCACGCGAGGCCGGACTGAAGTTTTAACCCGAAACCAGAAAGCATACTGTGGCTGAAATCGAAAAAATTGCAGGCGAAGAGCCGCGCGGCCCGCGGGGACGCGGCCGCCGCGCCAAGTCCATTGCCGAAGCGCCCGAGCTTTCGTTTGAAGGCGGCGCGTCGGAGGAACTGTCTGAAAAAGTCGTCTATATCAACCGCTCCGCGAAGGTGGTCAAAGGCGGTCGCCGCTTCAATTTCAGCGCGCTGGTGGTCGTGGGTGACAAGAGAGGGCGCGTGGGGGTGGCGTTAGGCAAGGCGGGCGAAGTGGCCGATGCCATCCGGCGTGGCGGTGAGCTGGCCCGCAATCAAATGGTTTCCGTGTCGCTGAGAGACGCGACGATTCCCCACGAGGTTTTCTCCGAATTCGGCGGCGCCCGCGTATTGCTGCGGCCGGCGTCGCCAGGCACCGGCATCATCGCCGGCAAAACCGTCCGCGCGGTTTTGGAATCGGCGGGTGTAAAGGACGTTTTGAGCAAATCGCTCGGTTCTAAAAATGCGGCGAACGTCGTCAAGGCCACGCTCAGCGCGCTGTTGAGCCTGCGCACCCGCGAGAACATTTACAAAGGCCGCGGTCTGGAATTGAAAAAGGCCGAGCCAAAAGTCGAGGCAGCCGTGGCAGCCCCTTGAGGCCTGCGAAACTCATGGGTCGCAGGCGCCCCACTTAATTTTATGCGATTACACGATTTGAAACCCCGTCCTGGTGCAAAACACCGCCGCAAGCGGCTCGGCCAGGGCGAATCCAGCGGGCATGGCAAGACGAGTGGTCGCGGTGGCAAAGGCCAGACCGCGCGGTCCGGCAGCTCGATTCGCATTGGTTTTGAAGGCGGCCAGATGCCGCTCATCCGCCGCATCCCCAAGCGCGGGTTCAACAACGCGCGGTTTGCCACGCGTTATCTCGCGGTCAACGTCGGCGATTTGGACCGGTTCGACAGCGGTGCACGGGTGGATGAAACGGTCCTGCGCTCGGCCGGTCTGGCCAATGGCCACGCCAGCGGCATAAAAATTCTCGGCGGAGGCGAGTTGTCCAAAAAGCTCGTGGTGAGCGCGAGCGCATTCAGCGCCTCGGCGCGCGCCAAAATCGAGGCCAAGGGCGGGACGTGCGAGATCATCGGGCCCCAACCCGGTGCGTCGGCCAAACCCGCCGGGCCGGCCAAGGCCTGACGGCGTCTAACGAATGTTCCGCAACATCTTCAACACGTTCGCCAATTGCTTCAAAATCCCGGAGCTGAAGTCCCGAATTTTGTTCACGCTCGGCCTGTTGGCGGTGTGCCGGTTGATTGCGTATATCCGTATTCCAGGATTGAACGGCACGGCCTTGATGCAATATTTCAACACCCACGCCGAGGGGGGACTGTTGGGAATGTATAACACATTTGCCGGCGGCGCGTACGGAAATTGCGCCATCGGGTCGCTCGGCATCATGCCTTACATCAGCGCGACGATCATTATCCAGTTGCTCACGGCCGTCTGGCCAAAACTCAGCAAGCTGGCGCGTGAGGAAGGGGGCCGCGCAAAAATCATTCAGTACGGGCGTTACTTGACGGTGTTGATCTGCCTGGGTCAGGGTTTATATTTTGCCAGCGGTTGGGAGAATCCCGGGAAGATTTTTCAGGGATTTCAAGGACGGCTCGTGCTGATTGATAATCCGTTTCTATATCTCTTTATAACCGTGCTGGTGATGACGACGGGCACGATGCTGCTGATGTGGCTCGGCGAACAAATCAGCGAACGCGGCGTCGGCAACGGCGTGTCGCTGGTCATCACCATCGGCATCGTGGCGCGGCTCCCGCGGGCGGTGACGGCGTTGCACGACATGTTTTTCCCTGCCGGCGGGATTGAGTCGAATTATCATTTCATGGGTACCGGGGTGATGCTGGTGCTGCTGCTGGCTTTGGTGATTGGCGGAGTCATCGCCGTCACGCAGGCGCAACGGAAAATCCCCGTGCAATACGCACAGCGCGCCGTCGGGCGCAAACTTTATTCGGGCGGCACTTCGTTCATGCCGCTGCGCGTGAATTACTCCGGCGTCATGCCGATCATTTTTGCGCAATCCATCCTGCTGTTTCCACAACCGCTTTGCTCGAAACTGGCCGAGATGTTCGCCAGGACGCCGT
>Ga0335081_10022643_pt1 | contig 10162 bp, 5 predicted proteins | sample Lox_Sample_35_FD_206713 | JGI IMG/M metagenome (GOLD analysis project Ga0335081, IMG submission 206713) | Soil microbial communities from Loxahatchee National Wildlife Refuge, Florida, United States - Lox_Sample_3.5 | ecosystem: Environmental > Terrestrial > Soil > Wetlands | place: USA: Florida... | reverse complement strand
GAGGCTTTTGGAATGTGTGAGCACCTCGTCTGTAGGTGAGGATTGCCCAGAGTTAAAGATTAGGGCGGTTGGTTCCGTGAACCTGATTCAGATGGCAGGGCCGGCGGGCTCTCTCCGATCGCGGCCATCGTTTGCTCGTTCCGCGCGGACGAGTCCGAACAAAAGGGAGCGCAGCCGGCCGTCTTGCTCACCGAGTCGTGAACACAGGCTTTTGTTGCTGATCCTGTTGCCGTTCGGCTGCGCCCTCTGCTGGATTACGTTGATGTTGTTATGGAACGAGTACGCGGACGCGGTAGTAGCGGGTGGCGCCGGTGGCGCCGCCGATATCGGTCATATTGGTAACCACGCCGGTGCCAGTGCCGCCATTCAGGATATTGGTCTGGCCGGTGCTGACGAAGTTATTCGAGTAGCTACCGTTGGCCGTGCCTGTGGCATACTCCAGTACGTTGGTGCGCGAGGCCGGTCCGCCCGAGTACGTGTTGTCGCCGTTGGCGCCCAGGTACGTCACTTTGATATCGCTGCCCGTCTTCGCGATGGCAATGATATGCAGATAGGCCGCCGAGTTGTTCGGTGCGAAGCCGGCCAAGAACTCGTTGCTGTTGCTCATGCCGTCGCCGTCCGGATCTGCCGCGCCCCCGCACAACGCACAGTTGGTGCTGCCGAAGTAGCTCTGCGCCCAGGCATCGTATGAGCCGGGGGCCGGACCACCACCGGTGACGTGCAGCACGACGCTGCCGCCGCCGGCAATGATCGAGTAGCTCAGGCCCATGATCGGCGTGGTGCCGACCAGCAGCCCATTGTCTGTCAATGCGCCGGTATAGGTCATCAGCGTGTAGTCACCTGCTCCAAATCCGCCGAGGTTGCTGACGTTCAACGTGCCGTCCAACGTAAGATTGCCGGTGATGTTGATCAGGTCGCCCGGATTACCCGGCCCGCCCAGTTCATAGTTCAGAATCGTGCCCGGGTTCAGCGAGACGACGCCGACCACCGTTTGCGTGCCGGCGCTCGAGCCCGGCGCCCACGTGGCTCCGTTCGCCAGGGTAACATTCCCGATAATGGTCCCGATGCCTGACAACGTCGCGTTGGAGGAGATGGTCAGGCCATTTGCGAAACTGTGGCTCGTGCCCAGCAGGTTCAACCGGGCCACGCTGCTGCCATCGCCCACGACGAATGCCGAGGCCTTTGCCACCTGGCTGCTCAGGACATTGAGCACTCCTTGATTGAAGGTAAACACGCTCGCGGTCCCATTCGTCAGGAACAACTGATCGACGAACATGGTTCCGCCGCTGAAGGTAAACGTGCCCACACTGCCGCCCCCGCCGACATTCAGGACCCCACTGTTCGCGACGTTGGTCACTGCCAGTGTGCCGTTGAATACCAGCACACTGTTACTGGCGCCTCCGGCGGTCGGGCTGACAGTCAAGCCCTGCGTCTGCACCTCGCCGCCGTTGGTCACGATCAACTGATTGTAGGAGCCCAGCGAACCGACATTCATTCCGGACTGGTTGACCCAGAGCGAACCGGGCCCGTCCACGGTCACCACATTGTTGGACGCTGTCGCGCTGATGCCGAGGCTGGCACTGCCACTGCCGTTGCCCGTGTTCAGCCGGCCACCATTTTTGACCGTCACGGTGTTGGCCGGGCCGCTGCCGCCGACGGTGAGGTTGGGGGCGCTGTTCAATAGCGAATTGGTGCCATCAATGATGATCGCATTATTGTAAGCGAAGGTGCCATTGCCCGCGCGCGTTAGCGTGCCCGAGTTGTTGACGAGACCACCGGCTGTGATCAGAAGAGTATTGTTGGAGCCGTTGCCGCCCACCTGCAGCAGGGTCGAGTTGCTCCACACCGAACCCGCGCCGGTGACTACGGCCGTGGTGTTGGAACCGACGTTCCCCACCCACCCGGCGGTGTCGCTGACGACGCCACCACTGGAAATGGTCATCTGATTGTTGCGCCCGCCATTGCCTACTCGCAACTCACCGTTAAAGTTCAAATACGACCCGACGCCAGTCACTATCAGCGCGTTATTGGTGGCGAAAAGCGATGCGCTGGACGATCCCACGATCATGTTGGTGGGGGCCAGGCCGTCCACGGCACCGCCGTTGGTCACGATCAACTGGTTGCCGGAACCGCTGTTGCCCAGGTTCAGGGCGTCGTAATTGACCCAGTGCGAACCGGGCCCCTGCACCGTCACCACGTTGTTGTTGGCCAGACTGGCATTATTGCCGATGGTCACAGCATAGGAATTGACACCGACGATGAAGTCGCTGGAACCGGTATTCCACAGACCGCCATTTCGGATCGTGACGCGGTTGCCACTGCTGTTCTGGCCCACTGTGTAACCGCCCAAGGCGTTCCACACCGAGTTCGTGCCATCGATGACAACGGCGTTATTGGCGCTACTGGGACCGAGGTTCCCCATGCGCGAACTGGCGGACGTGCAGTCGATCCGTCCGCCATTCGTAATGTTGACGGTATTATTGCTGCCGTACCCGCCCACGTTGAACAGGAGGGTCAGGTTCAGGTATGAATTCGAGCCGTCCACGGTGAGCACGTTGTTGGCGCTGTTGGTCTCGTCGCCGAGTCGCATTCCGAAGCAGGATACCACCGCGCCAGCCGATATGGTCATTTGGTTGCCGGGCGCATAGTTGCCCAATCGCGCGTCACCACTGCCCGCGCTGAGTGTCGAGTTGTTGCCGGTGACCACCAGCGTGTTGTTGAAGCTGTTCGAGGTGCCACCGGCCTGACCCAGGTACAGATAGCCGGCCGAAACTCCACCGCCGTTGGAAATCGTCATGGTGTTGTTGGGCGTCGCATAGCCCACCGCCAATGTGCCGCCGCCACCTGCAATTGTCATTTGCGAACCGGCACCGGTCACCAGCACCGTGTTGTTGGAACTGCCCCCATTGCCCCCTCCCACATAACACCGGTCGTCGGTGCTAACCACGCCGCCGTTGGCAATGGTCAGCGTATTGTTCTGCGCGGAACTGCCCACCGTCAGGCTACCGCCGACGACACTCCACTGCGAGCCCGTCCCGGTGACCGTCACCGCGTTGTTGGTGGAGGTGGTGCCGTTGGCGGAGATCTGCGCCGGGGGACTGGTGACCTTCGCCCCGTTGCTGATCACCAGAGAGGCCGAACCGTTCCAGCCCACGCCGAGCCGGGCACCGCCAATATTCCACATGGTGCTGCTGCCGACGACATTGACATTGAAGAACGCCGATCCGTTAGGGCCGAATCCCAGTGTATTGGTGCCCACCCCACCGAGATAGGTGATGGAGTTGGTGCCGCCCAGCATGTTCCAGGTTGCTGTGTCCCCGGTCACATTGCCCAGCGCTCCGAGCAGGGCATTGGTGCCCCGGTCAATCGTCGATCCATGCAGGGTGGTCAGAGTGCCCGCGGTACAAATAAACACGGCGTTGCTCGTCACGAGAAAATCGTCCGCGATGAGCGTGGGGGTGTCTCCCACGGCCTCCTTCTCCATCTTAAACAACCCGCTGCTCCCGGTGGCGTACCGGCCGACCTGGAAGGTGGCCGTACCCATGGCGTTGGTGGCGGTGATCGTGCCGTTGCGGAATACTCCCGTGGCGGTGGCGGAGACATCCTGATCGAGCACGAAGCTGCTGTTGACTCTCCAGGTAAATCCGCTCGGCTTCCAAAGCACGCCCTGGTTGGTGGCGCTGAACAATGCGTTGCCGAGCGATTCGCTGGCGCTAAAGGTTACCGCGTACGGCGAACTGATCGCGCTATCGTTGAAAATCGCCCGATCCGCTGCCGTCGGCACCATCCCCGTGCTCCAGTTGTTGCTTGTCTCGTACAACCCATCCCCGGCAATCCACGTGATGTCAGTGGCCTGAGTGCGTACCCCCGCCAGCGCCAAAAATGAAATGCACAAAACCCTCGTAGCTGGGGACTTGCACCGTCGTAAGAAATTGAAGATTGCCCGGTCAACAATGCCATTCATCCTAAAATCCCTCCCGCTCATTGGTTTTAGCTTTCGCGACTTACGAGGTGAGCATGATACATACCCAGTTGGGAATGTCAACATCATTTGTACATCAAATGAGTTTTTGCTCCCAAGACCCGTGGAGCACCGCGGGACTGACGGAGTATGTTGCCCAAGAGGAATCGCTACAAAGGCGCGAGTCCGTCCGGGTCGAGACACAGATTAAGCCCGCTCATCAACTCCAAGATGATTGCTCAGGTCACACCTCAGCATTATTGGAATTCCACTCATCGCGAGAACGGGGGACGTCTCATGAGATTGCCCAACCTATCCGACCCTGAGAATTACAGTTCTCTACCGCCACGCGGGAATGATTTACTCATTCATAGAATTTAGAGTTGACACACAGCGCCCGTCCTTGTAGCCTCAATCTGAAGCATGTTTGCTGATTGAGGTGATGAATATGCCGAGAACTGATGCGCGGAACAACGGGTTCACGTTGATCGAATTGCTTGTTGTCGTCGCCATCATCGGCATTCTCGCCGCGATGTTGCTGCCAGCCCTCAACAAAGCCCGGGAGCGCGGTCGCGCCGCGCGCTGCATCAGCAATATCCATCAGTGCCTGGTGGCATTGACCGCCTATTCCAGCGATTATAACGGCTGGATCATGCCGCCGGTGGACAAGAGCGATACCAGCATTAACACATGGGGGCACGTTCTGGTAACGAGGCATTTTCTTACGCAAGAATCATATAATGCACTGGTCTGTCCCAGCTACACGCCCAAGGCGTTCGACATCACCCAGGGGAGCTGTTGGAGCCGCACGTTGGGATTACGGTTCTCGAACGACCAAAACATCGCTCCCTACGAAGACCCGCCGTCGGGGGCGCAGAGCCAATGTCGTCCACTGCGCCTCGAGGCGGTCCAGCGTCCTAGTGACTACGTCTTGATCGGTGATATTTACCATAAAGCTCCGCCCTCGCCCCCCGCGCCAACGCAGTGGTATTATTTCTTCGGCGGAGATTACCGGGTGGGAAATATGAATTCCGACCCGGTTCTCCATGCATGTCACAACGGCCTTGTCAATGTCGGCTACGCTGACGGAGGTGTTCGACCAGCCACGCCGCAGCAGCTTTCCAACCCGTCGTTGGCCGCGTGGCAGAGCTTTACGGTTTCGACAAGGTGAGATCCTTCGCGACCTCCACGACCGGGTCAAAGAGTGTGAGATCAATCCCGTGGCGATGTCTGCTGTTACCGCAGGAGAGCCCTCCAAACAGCGGGCAGGTCGATGGCGAAGCAGGACGGACGCAAACGAGAGAAAATACGCCCGAGAGGCACATCGAGCAAACGGTTCATACATCACCAGGAGCCGCAGCTACGTACACCCCAGTTCAACGTAACGAGTTCCCGTCGTGGATTCGAATCGTGGCGGTGGTGTTGATGGTTACTGCCAGCAGAAGCTCGGCAGCGGACGCCATGCCACCGGACTCGATTTCTCCGCACACCCTTCTTGTTCCCGGGGCCCAATACGAGAAGATGCGACAGGCGCTCAAGAACCCCACCGCGCCTTGGCAGACAATTTCCCGAGACGCTTTGCGCCAGGCGGCTACCGCGGCGATGAACCAGGGTCCGTGGAGTGTCATGGACAAGGACGACGCTCAAATCGCGCCCAGCGGCAACAAACACGATTTTGTCAGCTACAGCGAGTATTACTGGAAGAATGCCAACGGCGAATTGGAATGGCGTGATGGCCAGGTCAACAAGGCCATGATCACGAAAGACATCGATGGCCTGTACAAAATGTGGAGTGCCGTCCGCATTCTTGGCACGGCTGGTTATCTTCTCGACGAGCCCAGGTTTTCAGAACGCGCCTCGTTTCTTCTCCGGCATTGGTTTCTTGATCCCAAGTACTGCATGACCCCGCATCTCAAATACGCGGCGGGTATACCGGGCCGAGTGGTAGGGCACAAAGAGGAGCGAATCGAAGGGCGCGGAGAAGGCCTTCATCGTATGAAGGAGCTTCCCCGCGTCCTCGATACGGTGGCACTACTGGAGACGACAAGCTGCTGGACAAAGGCGGACCGCGACGGATTTCGGGCCTGGCTTCGCGCGTATGTGAAGTGGGGCACGGAGAGCGAACTCGGCATGCACGAACGCAACGCCGTCAACAATCACGGCGTCTATTACATCGCCCACATGCTGGCCTGCGCTCTGTACCTCGACGACAAGCCATTGGCCGCCGAACTGATTGAGAAAGACTACAAAGAACGCCTGATCAAGCAAATCGAGCCCGACGGTGCTTTGCCGGCGGAATACGAACGCACCCGCCCCTTCCACTATACTGTCTATACACTTCAGGGCTTCGGCCTTCTTGCGGAACTCGCCCGAAACAATGGAACCGATCTGTACGAGTTTCAGGGACCGAAGGGACAATCCCTTCACAAGGCGTTCGAGGCGCTCGTCCCGTTCCTCAAAGGGGACAAGGAATGGCCGAAGAAAGAGACCAAGCTGCGGCTCGACGAGTCGTTCGTCGCACTGCGCCTGGGAGGCTTGCGCTGTCACGATCCCTATTTCGAGAAGTATCTCGAGACCACTTTCCCAGACTGGGCGAGGGAGTATCAGAATCTCCTTTGGCCGCCGCCGTTGTAATACTGGTTTTACTGCCAGAATTGGTTTGCTCCGGTGACCGGCGCAACCCGTCTTGTGCATCGGGAAGATCGGCTTCTTATGAGAACAGCAACCATTGCGTCAACTTGCCGAAACGACAGCCCGTCAGACAATCCATCCGGCGCAGCGGTCTCCTCGCGCCCCCGGCCCACGGCCGGTCGCAGATCCATCGCGCTTTGCGCGGTCGCGCTGGCCGGCCTTGCCGCCACCTTCGCGTACGCAAAAGACGGGGAGAGCCGCGACATCTTCGGAATCAAGAATCTCCTTCCCACCCGAGCCGGCGGACGCGAATGGTTCGCTCATTGGACCGGTAAGGCCAGAGAGTTTGTCGATGCCGACCCCGATGACAAGTGGTTTGACACGAATCACGGCGACGGCGAATACTCCGTCGATGGCAGGGGCCACCTCACTGCCACCGGCCCCATCGTGCGCATGTATGTGCATAATCCCGACGGCACGGAATGGAATGAGAACCTGGAGATCACTGTCTATTTCACGCGCTGGACTGAAACCAAACTCGTGTCCTATTCCGGCCCGCAGATTTTCGCGCGCACCAACCACGGCACGATCGGCGACGAGAGAAAGAATCTCTGCGACGACCGGGGCTACGGGGCCAAAATCACCGTGGACGGCCGTTGGGAATTTGAAAAGGAAACGGCCCACCATCTCCCCCACGGAAACGCCAGTGTGGCCACCGCCAGACCGTGGCCCGAGCTACCCAGAAACATGAGCGTCGGCGTCAAGTACATCCTTCGAACCATGACCAACGGCACGCAGGTCAAACTCGAATTGTATCGTGATCTGACCCGGGGGGCCGACGGCGGCCACTGGGAAAAAATGACGGAGTTTGTCGATTCAGGGCACAATTTTGGCCTGGGCGCCGATGCGGCCGCGCCCGGCATCAAACCCGAGCTGCCGCTGATTCATTCACTGGTCCTGCCTGACTCGGAGAGCAAGAAGCCCATGATCACCGTGTACCTCCGGCACGAGTATGCCACCATCGACTATGAGAAGTTCAGCATTCGTGAAGTCGATCCGGTGCCTTGAAGTGGCCGCCACTACTGGCGTTACCGTGGCGGCAGCCTAAGCCACAGGGACCATCAATGGGTCGCCGAATATCAAACCGCAGAGAATGAAACGCGTTACGCGCCAGAATCACGACGGAAAGTTTACTCATTCATACATTGAACATATTTTGATCGGCACACATCGTCGTCGCCGCGAGCGCGACTGAATCCACTCAGGCTCAATGGTATAACCGGCAGCGCTGCTCGCTATCCTAATGTGTTTTCCACGAAACCGTTAAATTAAAACTTAGCTCGGCGGAATCCGTTCCAAGATAGCTGTTCATTCAAAGATCACGCCTTCCTCGCCGCGGCCTCGATACGCCACAGAACCAATGATCGTTTCGAAGATCGTAATATGTTCAATGAAGAGAATAATGTCCTTGACCCTTGGTCCATGCCCGAAGTAGTGTCCTGCCATGAGCGCCGGTGCCCCTGCCCACGCCCGTCAACCGACTCCGACCTTCGGTACCGGTCCAGACCGCCGCGGCGGTCAACGGATCACCTCCATCGACGCCGCACGGGGATTGACCATGTTGATCATGATCTTCGTCAACGAGCTCTCAGGCGTTTCGCAGAAGGTTGTTCCGTCCTGGATGCGTCACTTTCACGGCGAGAGCGGGATGACATTCGTGGACGTGGTGTTCCCCGCGTTTCTGTTTATCGCCGGTATGTCGATCCCGTTCGCCCTCGGCGGGCGCATTGCGAAAGGTGAGCCGCAGTGGAAGATTATCCTCCACGTTCTTACCCGCAGCGCTTCGCTCATGCTGATCGGCGTCATGATGGTCAACGGATGGCCCGATTCCGGGAAAATGGGTTGGTCGGGCGCGCTTTGGTGCACGCTGCTCTACGTCGCGGCTATTTTCGCCTTTTGTTCAATTCGCCCATCGGCGAAAGGCGCTGCTCCGGCGCCTGGCGCACGGGCCGGCGCGATCGTCGCGGTTGGCCTGCGCGTGATGGGCTTCGCCACGCTCGTCTATCTCGCCTTCGCATTTATCGGCAAAGACGACCACCGCATCATCACGCTCTCACCGTTTTCCATCAGCACCAGCTACTACGGCATTTTGGGCGAAATTGGGTGGTCGTACCTGATCGCTGCTCTGATTTTCCTCGCGTTCCGCAATCACCGCACGGCCCTGCTTGGCTGCCTGGCCCTGCTATACTGTCTGTACCCAGCCTACAAGCTCGGGGCGTTTGGCTCTTTCTGGCTGGCCCATCATCTGGACATCGGCGGAACCGGCACGCACGCGGCGATTACCCTGGCTGGCACGCTTCTGGCAACGACCTTGGCAACGGCCGATACCGCCACCCACGGCACACGCGCCCGGTTCACTCTTTTATTGGTTGCCGGCTGCGTGGCCGCCGCGCTGCTCTTGAACGGGCTTTACGGCGTCAGCAAGAACAACGCGACGCCGTCGTTCTGCCTGTGGACCACAGCCATTGCCGCAGCCCTCTGGCTCGGGTTCTACTACCTTGCCGACGTGCGCCCTGAAAGCCACGCGGTGAAGCTGGCCAAACCCCTGGCGATTGCCGGCGGAAACGTGCTCCTGGCCTATTTGCTGTCGGAAATGTGGCACCCATTCTTAAGTGTCATTCACCTCCGCGCCTACTATTCGCAATTCGCCGAACTGAACCTGACCTGTGCCCTGCTCCGGGCCTCGTGCTGTGCCGTGGTCATCCTGGCGTTCACAGCGCTGCTGAACCGCCTCGGGTTTCGCCTGAAGCTCTGATCTATGAACCAATTCCTAACTGACATCCTGCCCGACCGTCGAAGCAGCGCCAGCGAAGGGAGCCCCAAATGAGTGACCCCGTGCGAGCCTGTTTGATCGTTGACGATGTCCCGATTGCCGCGGCGTACTGGATGCGTCTCCAACAGTTGGCTTTTGGCTATGTGCCGACAGAGACCGGGTGGGGCCATCGCTGGCGTGAACTGGCTTCGTCCGCTTTCTTGCGCATCTCGGATTTGCGCGGGTTTGCTGACTTTGTTGAACGGAATGAAATACGCGGCAAGTTTTCAGTCTTGCCATGTCCTGCTGGCCTGGGTCGTATCGACCAAAGTGTGCGGGGCCTGAGCGATAGTGATCTCACTGAATTCCTCGAGATTGTTCGGAGCCGCATCGCCCCCCGATTCGACATCACACCAGAAGTCCTGACGCACACGCTGGCGATCCAACCGGCAAGCGGCGCGCTGCTGCCCCACACCGAGATTGCCTGGTTGACCCACTTGATGGCATCGGGTCGAACGGAAGATCTCCAGGAGTATTTGCGGCAGGCATGGACGATCCTGCACAACGTGGGACTCCAGCCGCATGGACTGACACTGGGTGGGATGGATGACAAATCGGGCATCGCCGCCGGCAAGATGGCCAATCGCGGAGATTATTGCGAAGAACTTGCCAAAGCGTTGTTGGCCGTTGAAGTGGAATTCAATCCGACGACGGCCCGAAGTTTCATCTTCGGCCCATTTGCTTCCAACGCCGAGCGC
>Ga0335081_10022642_pt1 | contig 10162 bp, 12 predicted proteins | sample Lox_Sample_35_FD_206713 | JGI IMG/M metagenome (GOLD analysis project Ga0335081, IMG submission 206713) | Soil microbial communities from Loxahatchee National Wildlife Refuge, Florida, United States - Lox_Sample_3.5 | ecosystem: Environmental > Terrestrial > Soil > Wetlands | place: USA... | reverse complement strand
CGCATCCGGCTGCCCCACGAGCTCGCGGCGGCGAAAACGACGTTGGATACGGCCAGCCGAAACGAATCGGCTTACTGGCAGTGTGTGAACACCCATCATGGTGAACCCCCACCGGGGACCACTGCTGACCCGGTGGCAGCATTCGCTGACGCTCAGACCAGGTACAACGATCTGCTCGGCATTCAGAGCGCCCTCTACCCGACGAACCCGGACGGGACACCGCGGAAAATCGACGCGAGTGATCGCCGCAGCCTGATCATGCTGGATACGAGTTCCAACCCGCGCCACGCCCTCGGCGTCATCGGCATCGGCGACGTCGACCATGCCGCCCACGTGGGTGTCACCACCGGCGGGTAGCGACGAATGCCGGCAGCCTGCCCGCTATGGCCGACGAGGCAACGAACCTCAGGGAGACGACGAGGGAAATCCTGAGGCGGGCGGGTGACGCAAATCCGGACTCGGTGGCCACCATTGCGTGGGTGGGTTACGGGCCGCCCGCCAATTTGGGCGACATGAGGGGTGCTGGGTGACGGCCTGGCCGCGCAGCCGCACCCCACCCGGCGACCCGATCGAATGGGTGCAGCGGGAACCACTGCTATTGGATGCGGTCCCTGTCATCGGCCCCGAGCTGAACTGGTTACTCGGCAGCGGAGGTAATGACCAGCGCTTCGGCGATACTCCCAACGAAATGCCCGGTATCACACAGTTATCGGCGACGGCGGGCGCCGATCCGATGCACATCAACGACCACCGCGGCGAGGCCAGCGGACATTCAGAGTATCCGCGTGACGACGGCGCGGGCAAACATACGACTCTACGGATGTCGGGGTACAACCTGGCGGCGGTATTGTCCGGAGTGGTGAACTCGCCGAAAACCGTGGCTTCGTCCGGGTGAGCCGTCGGCGAAAGTGTTGGAATCCCAGCTGAACGAACGTGATTCGCTGCAGGATGCGGCAAATGATCTGATCGCAGTCGGTGCGGCCATACGGGAGGCGGCCCAGCGGGCTTATCCCGCAACCGAGTGGACGCTGGTACCGGGTTCGCATGGCGGTCAGCATGACTGTGGGCCGCCGTTCATGTTCCTGACGGGATCCATCTATGAGCTGCCCGAGTACGATGCGTCGCCGCCAGCGTCGGAGGTTGATCGCAACGCGATCGTCACGGCGGCGGCCGATGCGGCCCGAGCGCACCACCCCGACAGGGTGGATGTGACGCCCGGCCGATCGGTGAAGGTGGTGCTACCCCGCGAGCACGGCGAAGTCGACTTCACCATCGGTACACCGGTGGCCCCCTACCCAGCGTTCATGAGTGTGTCGGGTGCGACAGGATGTCACCATGCCGCGCCCGGCCCGGGACCGTGGGACACCCCCGCGACGCCCACCCCGACACCGTGACTAAATGTGCAGGGTCGTCAACGTCGTGCACGTAGGGCCTTTTGGCCATGCAGACCGGGACTTCTGGCTGCTGACTGCCGAGGGCGGTGCTCCTAGCGTAATCTGCGCTGAGGTTTATCTGCACTGAGGTATAGGAGCAGTCATCGTGAGCTATATCGCCGTAATTCTTCTGGCGGTCGTCGTCGTTATTGTGGCCGTGGTGTTGTTACGTGCCTCGATCCGGATAGTGCAGCAGTATCAACGCGGTGTGCACTTTCGGCTTGGCCGGGTCATCGGGGTTCGCGAACCCGGGTTGCGGTTTATCATCCCGATCATCGATCGACTGTGGCGGGTTTCGATGCGCATCGTGACCATGCCGATCCAGTCGCAGGGGATCATCACCCGCGACAACGTGAGTGTCGACATCGCCGCGGTTGCCTACTTCCGTGTCATCGACGCCCGCAAAGCCGTCGTCGTCATAGAAAACGTCAACGCCGCCATCAATCAAATCGCGCAGACCACCCTGCGCAACGTCGTCGGGCAACATACCCTCGACGAAGTGCTCGCCCAGACACAAAAGATCAGCGGCAGCATCCGCCAGATCCTCGACACCACCACCGTGGAATGGGGTGTGGAGGTCACCTTGGTCGAGCTCAAGGACATCCAGCTTCCCGACACTATGAAACGCGCGATGGCTCGCCAAGCCGAAGCCGAGCGCGAGAAGCGGGCCAAAATCATTGCCGCCGACGGCGAAAGGCTCGCCGCCGCGGCACTCGGCGACGCATCCGACACCATGATGAGACACCCGCTGGCCTTGCAGCTGCGAAACCTGCAAACCCTGCTCGAACTCGGGGTGGATAAGAGCACCACCATCGTTTTCCCTGCCCCGATGATGAGCGCGATCGGAGAACTCACCGGCTTCCTGACCCGCGAATCGATCGCCGCGAGGACCCATGTACCCGGCGGCTTGCCCGCCGAGAACTTGTCAGACGTCTCCGCAGCGCGCTGACCCGAAGTGGGTAGCGCAGGCCTCGGCCGAGTCGTCTTATTGGGGTGATACGGAAGAGGACCTGCATCCATTGCCAATACAACGGCGGGTAGTACCGCTTGATCTCGTCGGCATCCGCGGACCATTCGCAGTCGAATACCAGCCCGGGAACGGCCTTTTCGAGTTCGTGCGGGTCATCGATGCTCCAGTCCAGTTCGGCGCCGGAGGCTTTCACCGGCGGGTAGCGCTGCAGAAGCCATATTCCTGCCCGGCTCCATCCGTCGAAGATCATTTCGCCGCCGGGAAGGTGCCCGATGATGCGTCGCAGCATCGCCGCACCGTCAGCCGCGCGCAGGTATGGCGTCAACCCCTCGGCGACAACCAGGACCGGCTTGTTTGCGGGAATTGCGTCGAGCAGCCACGGTCCCAGCAGCTGTGCCGGTGAGCATGTGATGCTGTGGTCGCTGAACGGGTTTTCTGTCTGGCACCTGGCGCCACAGCTGGTCCCGCCGTCGGCCATGGGGAGGTGGCCGTTCGTGGCAGATGCGGCGGTGGTTGGAACGTCCTCTACCGTCGTGGCCTGGCGCTCGGGCAGCCCGCGCTATGTCGTTGTGGCTCATCTTCTGACCGACGCATGCGGAGTGGGGGCCGCCCGATTCCGGCTCGGGAAGTAGAGGCCTGCGGTAGCGCACGTTACAAACCGGTGTTCGGATTGCGTCAAGACAGGGTGGCGGCGCCACCGATCGCAACTAATGTCAGCACCCGCAGGACTGATGCGTGACCGGCGAACTCAACGGGAAGGCGATCGCAATGCACTGGGGAACGGCCGCATGGCTGCAGCTACTTGTCGTGATCGCGATTCTCGGCGCCTTACACGTGCCGCTCGGTAACTATATGGCCCGGGTGTACTCCAGCGAAAAGCACTGGCGCGTTGAACGATTCGTCTACCGGATGGCCGGAGTGAATCCCGATCGTGAGCAGACTTGGAGCTGGTATCTGGTGTCGGTGCTGGCGTTTTCCGCGGTCAGTGTGCTGGTCCTGCTGGCGCTCCTGATTATCCAGACCCAGCTTCCGCAGCCGTGGGGTCATAAAGGGATGACGCCGTTGCTCGCGTTCAACACTGCGGTCAGCTTTGTCACCAACACCAGCTGGCAGAACTACGCCGGGGAGTCCACGTTAGGCCACGTCGGCCTGGCGGCCGGATTGGGTGTCCAGGCCTTCCTCAGTGCGGCCGTAGGAATGGCAGTAGCCGTCGCGCTGATCCGCGGCATTGCCCGCCGCGAGACCGATGAGTTGGGCAATTTTTGGGTCGATTTGGTCCGGGGAACTATCCGCATTCTGCTGCCGATCGCCATTGTCGTCGCGATAGTTCTCTGCGGGCTCGGCGTCGTCGACAGTTTGGACGCGCCACGTTCCATCACCACCCTTGCCAATGGATCGCAAACGCTGCCCGTTGGACCAGTCGGATCCTGGGAGTCCATCAAGCTCATGTCGGGGGACGGCGGAGGAGCGTTCAACGCTAACAGCGCCCACCCTTACGAGAACCCGACGCAACTATCCAACGTCATCGAGATCATCGTCATGGTGCTCATTCCGATGTCCCTGGTGCGCAGCTACGGGGTGATGGTGGGCGATCGACGGCAAGGCTGGGCGCTGCTAGCGGTGGTCATCGCATTGTTCGGCCTGGGAACCGCTGCCGTTGGGATGTTGGAGTCGATACCGCATGGCACCGTCACCACCGCGGTGAGCGCATCCGCCGAAGGAACTGAGGTGCGGTTCGGCGTGCCCGGCAGCGCCGTGTTCGGCCAGGCTGCCACCGCGACGGCAGACGGTGCGGCCAACTCGTCATACGACAGTTTCGCCAGCTTCGGCGGTGCTGTGCTGATGGCGAACATGATGCTCGGCGAGGTCAGTCCGGGCGGCCCGGGCAGCGGACTGTACGGCCTGGTCATCATGGCTCTGCTCGCGGTATTTCTCGGCGGCCTCATGATCGGGCGAACGCCGGAATACCTCGGCAAGCGGCTGGGCGCCCGCGAGATGAAGCTGGTGAGCTTGATTGTGCTCACTGCCCCGTGCGCGGTACTCGCCGGAGTCGCAATCGCTATCGCTGTGCCGGCAGGGCCTAAGGCGATGGGTAACACCGGCTCGCATGGGCTATCGGAGCTGCTCTACGCTTTCACCAGCTGCGTGGCCGGAAATGGTAGCGCCTTCGCGGGTTTCAGCGGGAATACGCCCGGATTCAACCTTGCGCTCGCCGCGGCGATGCTCGTAGGTCGTTACCTGCCAATGATTTTGGTGCTCGCGCTGGCCGCCAGTTTCGCCGGCCAACGCACCCGGGCGATCAGCTCGGGAACGCTGGGCACCCATACCGTGTCATTTGTCGGATTGATGATCGGCGTGGTCTTGATCGTCGTCGGACTCGAATACCTGCCGGCCTTGGCGCTGGGGCCCATCGCCGAAGGCGCGTCTTAGATCCTTCCGCGAAACGGGGTCAGGAAAACCGCTAAGAAAACGAGGTCTGTGGTCGAGTCGATCCGGCCGGTGGTCTGGTACTTGTCCGGCGGGCCCGCACCGAAGTACACGGTGGTGATCTCGTCGGACCCCATTGCTTTCATGACCCGCTCGAACTGGCCGGTGCCGTGCACGTCCAGGTAAGCCAGCCGGTTGGTCGACCGGATCTCGGTGGTTTGGCGGGCCCACACGTCGGGCGGGAATCCGGTGACACCGTCGGGTGTGCGCATGTCGACTTCTGCGGTGAAGTCGCAGCTGCCGGTCGCTCTGTGGCAGTCGACCAGGGTGTGGGTCTCCAACTGGTTGGCGCCCTCCAGCGGGAACAGGGTGGTGGCGGTGTTACTCGCCGCCCAGGAAATCGGGGTGACCCCGGCGGGCAGAAACGTTGAGAACCAATCCGGCGACAGTGAAGCCCATTACCAGCCGCATCATCGGTGCTCCCTTCCTGATGCCGCCTTGCCTCCTCAAGGGAGAACTCAACTCCGCGACTACTCGTCGTAGGTCACTTCTACCGAATCAGATTCCGGGTGAGATTGGCAGGCCAAAATCAGGCCGTCGTCGAGATCCTGCTGCTCCAGGACGTCGTTGACCTCCATGGTCACCTTGCCTTTGCGCAGAGTGCAGGCGCACGCACCGCAGTGCCCCTCTCGGCAGGAGAACGGTGCGTCGAGGCCTTCGGCGAGCAGCACGTCGAGCAGCTTGGCGCTGTGCGGCCATGACACGGTGTGGGTTTCACCGTCCAGCTGTACCACCGCGGTGGCCGGCGGCTTATCGCCTTCGACGCTGTCCTCGATCTTCACCGCCGCGAACGGATCTGAGTCAAGCGACTTGAACACCTCGATATGTATTTGCGGCGCAGGCACATTCAGCGCTTCCAGCGCTTGGCGTGCCGCGTCCATGAACGGGCCGGGCCCGCAGATGAACACCGGCCGATCGGTGTAGGGGGCGGCCAGCTTCGCCAGCGCGGTCGCGCCCGGCAATCCCTGCAGCGATTCCAGCCAGTGCACCACGGTGAGCCGGTCGGGATACTTGGCGGACAGTTCGCGCAGCGCGTCGGAGAAGATCACCGAGCGGTCGTCGCGGTTGGCGTAGAGCAGCGTCACCTGCCCACTGCCTTCGGCGAGCGCCGACTTGCAGATCGACATGATCGGGGTGATCCCGCTGCCGGCGGCCATCAGCAGGAAATCGTCGTCGAGCGTCTTGGGCACGAAGTTGCCCGACGGGGCCAGGACGTGGATCCGCATGCCTTTGTGGGCGTGGTCGCACAGCCAGTTGGACGCGTACCCGTCGGCGGTTCGCTTGACCGTGACGATCAGCGCGTCGTCGGTAAACGGTGAGCTGCACAACGAGTAGCAGCGCGCCACCGAGCCGGTGCGATCGCTGGGAACGCGCAGCGTCAGGAACTGGCCGGGTGCGTAGCGCAATCGCTCCGGCGGGATGCCCGGGCCCCCCTGCTCGTCTGGCACCGCGAACACCAGCGACCGCGCATCGTCGGTTTCGGCGACGATCTCGGCGATCTGCAGTTCAAGGACGTGGTCGCCGAGTGGCTCGTCGGGAGTTGCCTCGGTCACGACCCGTCCTCTCTTTCATCACAACTAGAACATGTTACAGAAAATCGGATTTGTACCGCTACCAGCCGCAGGAATACCCTGCTCGACACAAATCGGAACGTGTTCTAGTCTTCTGGGTAAGTCCGCACTCCCGGGAGGCATACGTAAGTGACGTCCATTCAACAGCGTGATGTGCAGTCGGTGTTGGCCGGGATCGATGAGCTGCTTCCGCAGATCCGGGAGCGCGCGCAGGCGACGGAGGATCTGCGCCGGCTGCCCGACGAGACCGTCCAGGCGCTCGACGACGTCGGCTTCTTCACCCTGTTGCAGCCCGAGCAGTGGGGCGGGCTGCAGTGCGACCCCACGCTGTTCTACGAGGCGACGCGGCGGCTGGCGAGCGCATGCGGTTCCACCGGCTGGGTCAGCTCGATCATCGGCGTGCACAACTGGCATCTGGCGTTGTTCGACCAGCGCGCCCAGGAAGAGGTCTGGGGCGAGGACCCGAAGACGCGGATCTCGTCGTCGTACGCCCCGATGGGCGTCGGCGTCGTGGTCGACGGCGGCTACCTGGTCAACGGCTCGTGGAACTGGTCGTCGGGCTGTGACCACGCGACATGGTGCTTTGTCGGCGGCCCAGTCATCAAGGACGGCCGCCCAGTTGACTTCGGCAGCTTTTTGATCCCGCGCACCGAGTACCGCATCGACGACGTGTGGTACGTGGTCGGCTTGCGCGGCACCGGCAGCAACACCATCGTCGTCAAAGACGTCTTCGTGCCCCGGCACCGGTTCCTGTCCTACAAGGCGATGAACGAGCACACCGCGGGGGGTTTGCAGACCAACACCGCACCCGTATACAAGATACCTTGGGGCACAATGCATCCCACCACTATCACGGCGCCCATCGTAGGCATGGCCTACGGCGCGTACGACGCGCACGTGGAGCACCAGGGCAAGCGGGTACGCGCCGCGTTCGCCGGGGAAAAGGCCAAGGACGACCCGTTCGCCAAGGTGCGCATCGCCGAGGCGGCCAGCGACATCGACGCCGCCTGGCGCCAGCTGATCGGCAACGTCGGTGACGAGTACGCATTGTTGGCTTCCGGCAAGCAAATTCCCTTCGAGCTGCGTACCCGCGCGCGTCGTGACCAGGTGCGGGCCACCGGGCGCTCGATCGCCTCGATCGACCGGCTGTTCGAGGCGTCCGGTGCCACCGCGCTGGCCAATGACGCTCCGATTCAGCGGTTTTGGCGCGACGCGCACGCCGGCCGGGTGCACGCCGCCAACGACCCCGAGCGCGCGTACGTGATCTTCGGGAACCATGAGTTCGGGTTGCCGCCCGGCGACACCATGGTCTGAGCTGTGACGGCGACCGAGGAATTGACGTTCGAGTCCACCTCGGGCTTCGTTGAGGTCGGCGTCGACGGCGGGCCGCTGAAGCTGCACTACCACGAGGCGGGCGTCGGCAACGATCAGACCGTGGTACTGCTGCACGGCGGTGGTCCCGGGGCGTCGAGTTGGACGAACTTCTCCCGCAACATCGCGGTGCTGGCGCAGCGGTTCCATGTGCTGGCCGTCGACCAGCCCGGGTACGGCCACTCCGACAAACGCGCCGAGCACGGGCAGTTCAACCGCTTCGCCCCGACAGCGCTCAAGGGCCTGGTCGACCAGCTGGGTCTGGGACGCGTTCCGCTGGTGGGCAAGTCGCTGGGTGGGGGCACCGCGGTCCGGTTCGCGCTCGACTACCCTGACCGGGCCGGACGCCTGGTGCTGATGGGTCCCGGTGGGCTCCGCGTTGGCCAGCACGCCGGAATCGTTGACAGCGACCCGGGCGATGGGAATGTCGTTCGCCGGGGCCGATTTCGAGCTCGGCATGATGTGGCGCGAGGTGTACCGGCTGCGCCAGCCGGTACTGATGATCTGGGGCCGCGAGGACCGGGTCAACCCCCTCGACGGCGCGCTCGTCGCGCTGAAAACCATTCCGCGTGCGCAGTTGCACGTCTTCGGACAATGTGGGCACTGGGCGTAGGTAGAGAAGTTCGACGAATTCAACAAACTGACGATTGACTTCCTGGGAGGTGCGCGATGAGCATCCGCTCGCTGGGCTACCTGCGCATCGAGGCCACCGATGTGGCGGCTTGGCGCGAGTACGGCCTGAAAGTGCTCGGCATGGTCGAGGGCAAGGGTGCCACCGAGGGTGCGCTGTATCTGCGGATGGACGATTTCCCGGCCCGGCTGGTGATCGTGCCCGGCGAGCACGACCGGCTGTTGGGGGCCGGCTGGGAGTGTTCGAATGCCGAAGGGCTGCAAGACATCCGGAATCGACTCGAGGTGGAGGGCACCCCGTACAAGGAGGCCACCGCCGCCGAGCGGGCGGATCGCCGGGTGGACGAGATGATCCGGTTTTCCGACCCGTCGGGCAACTGCCTGGAGGTCTTCCACGGCGTCGCCCTGGAACACCGCCGGGTGGTCAGCCCATACGGGCACAAGTTCGTCACCGGTGAGCAGGGCCTGGGCCATGTGGTGTTGTCCACCCGAGACGACGCCGAGGCGTTGCACTTCTACCGGGACGTGCTCGGCTTCAAGTTGCGTGACTCGATGCGGATGCCGCCGCAAGTGGTGGGGCGGCCCGCCGACGGGGCGCCGGCCTGGCTGCGTTTCTTCGGCTGCAACCCTCGTCACCACAGTTTGGCCTTCCTGCCGCTGCCGACGCCCAGTGGCATCGTGCACCTGATGGTCGAGGTCGAGAACGCCGACGACGTGGGCCTGTGCCTGGACCGGGCGCTGCGGCGCAAGGTGCCCATGTCGGCCACCCTGGGCCGCCATGTCAACGACCTGATGCTGTCGTTCTACATGAAGACACCCGGCGGATTCGACGTCGAATTCGGTTGCGAGGGAAGACAGGTCGACGACGCCGACTGGATCGCCCGGGAGAGCACCGCCGTCAGTTTGTGGGGTCACGACTTTACGGTCGGCGCCCGCGGCTAGCGATGTCGGCGCAGATCGATCCACGGGCCTTCCGGCAGGTGCTGGGCCAGTTCTGCACCGGCATCACCGTCATCACCACCGTGCACGACGAGGTTCCAATCGGCTTTGCCTGCCAGTCGTTCGCGCCGCTGTCGCCGGACCCGCCACTAGTGCTGTTTTGCCCGACCAAGGTCTCGCGGTCCTGGAAGGCTATCCAGGACAGCGGCCGGTTCTGCGTCGATGTGCTGACCGAGAAGCAGAAGCACGTCTCGGCCCGATTCGGGTCGAAGGAACCCGACAAGTTCGCCGGTATCGACTGGCATTCTTCACAACTCGGTTCGCCGATCATCGACGCGTCGCTACCCAGCACACCTGGCTTTAGCTGATTTCCCGCGAGCGTAACGCGGGTGCGGCGATTGACCGGCCGAGTGATCTGGACGCTCCCGCCCGACGCGCCGTTACCGGCACACACACGGTGTTGGTACCACGCGGACCCAGCAGCGATCGACGTTGAAGGTGCTGGCCCGCTCGCGGACTAGAAAGGCGGCGGTTCCCCGTCACCGCTAGCATCGTGCGGTCCGACATAGCAAGGCCCCGAATGCTTTTGGCGGACTTCGCGTGCCATTTGGTTTTGTCGGCGTTCGGTGGCGACGCGGTGGGCCCGGTTTTGGGCGCGGGTGCGCCGCCGTTTGGGCATCATCGCGGTCCGGTCGGCGCAGTAGTCGGACGGGGGGTCGGCTTCCGGTGCCGGGAAGCCGGCGGTGGAGTAACACAGGCTG
>Ga0335081_10022641_pt1 | contig 10162 bp, 9 predicted proteins | sample Lox_Sample_35_FD_206713 | JGI IMG/M metagenome (GOLD analysis project Ga0335081, IMG submission 206713) | Soil microbial communities from Loxahatchee National Wildlife Refuge, Florida, United States - Lox_Sample_3.5 | ecosystem: Environmental > Terrestrial > Soil > Wetlands | place: USA: Florida... | reverse complement strand
GGGGGATTGGCGCGGCAGCCGTCGCGCTGGCGGCCGCCTCGGTCATATGGCTGATCAGCGGGCCAGCGCCGGCCAAGCACGGCAGTTACGTCAACACGCTGCAGCGGGGCGAGTTCAGCTCGGTGCCGGATGCGTGCCGCAGCGTCAGCGCCGCGACGCTGAGACAGTACCTGCCGGGCGCGCCGAAGGTAATCCAGAGTATTTCTGCCCGCACGCAGAGCCAGTGCAGCTTCACCGCCGACGAACGGCCGCTGTTCCGCGTGCTCGAGGTGACGATGCAGGCCTACCAGCCGAGCGCGCTGGCGCCGGGCAACGGCAGCGCCACCGAGAACGCGGTTAACGGCTACTTCCAGGCCCGCGACCACCTGTCCGACCCGCCGGGAAACACGCACCTGCCGGCGCCGGCGGTCAGCCCGCTGGCGGGCCTCGGCCAGGCAGCCTTCAGCGCGGTGCAGGTGTTCCGCTCCGGCAGCGACACCAGCGACCTGATCACCGTCATGATCCGGGACCGCAACACGCTGATCACGGTCACGCTGCAGGGCCTGGCCACGCGTGGCGGCGGGTACGGGCCGGTCTCCGTGGCCGGGCTTCGGGCGGGAGCGCTGAGCGCCGGGCGCGAAGTGCTTGCGGGCGTCACTGCCGGGCCCACGGCGAGCGGCTGACCGGCGCGAGCGGGCGCCGGCGTGACCTACGCTGGTCAACCGTGCTGCTGCTCGCCTTCGACACCGCCACCGCGGCCGTGACCGTTGCGCTCCATGACGGCCGCCGGGTCATCGCGCGGGAATCGGCGCACGCCGGCCACCAGCACGGCGAGCTGCTGGCGGCCTGCATCGCGGCAGTGCTGCGCAGCGCGGACGCGGCGCCCGCCGACCTCACTGCCGTTGCCGCCGGCACCGGCCCTGGCCCCTACACTGGCCTGCGGGCCGGCCTGGTCACCGCCAGGGTGCTGTCCAGCGCGCTGGCCATCCGGGCAGACGGCGTGTGCACATTGGACGTCATCGCCGCGGAAGCGGCTGCGGCTGCCGCCGGGCGGGAATTCATCGTCGCCACCGACGCTCGCCGCAAAGAGGTCTACTGGGCTCGCTACTCTCCGGCGGGCGAGCGGCTGGCCGGACCTGAGGTGGCGCGCCCGGCGCAGCTTCCGGCCGGAATCCCGGTCGCCGGCCCGGCGGCGCTGCTGTATTCCGAGATCGCGGGGCCGCCGATGCCGCCGCGGTACCCGGATGCGGGGCGGCTCGCCGAGCTGGCGGCCAGCGGGCGGGCCGCGGGCGCTCCGCCAGCGGCGCTCGAGCCGCTGTACCTGCGCAGGCCCGACGCCAGGGAACCGGGCAGGCCCAAGAGGGTGACAGCATGAGCTGCCCTGCGCTGCGGCCGATGACGATGGCTGACATCCCCGGCGTGCTCGACCTGGAACACGCCCTGTTCGGCCAGGAGGCATGGTCGTGGCAGATGCTGGCTGGGGAGCTGCGCCAGCAGCCCGCCAGCCGGTATTACCTGGTGGCTGACGACGCCGGGCTGATCGCCGGGTATGCGGGCCTGCTGGCGGCCGGGCATCAGGCCGACGTGCTCACCCTGGGCGTGGCGGCCGGTCGCTGGGGCCAGGGGATCGGGTCGGCGCTCCTGGCGGCCCTGCTGGCCGAGGCGGCCCGGCGGGGTGCCGCGGAGGTCTTCCTCGAGGTGCGGACGGACAATATCCGGGCACAGCGGCTGTACCGGCGGTACGGCTTCACCGAGGTCGGCATCCGGAAGGGCTACTACCAGCCGTCCGGAGCCGACGCGCTGGTCATGCGCCGCGCCGGGCGCGCGGGCGGGCCCGCGGCGGCGCCGCGGCAGGGCCGTCAGGACCGCGGGGCCAGGGACCCCGCGCGGGGGACCGCGCTGTGATCGCGCCGCTGGTGCTGGGCATCGAGACCTCCTGCGACGAGACCGGCGCCGGGCTTGTCCGCGGACACGAGCTGCTGGCCGACGCGGTGGCCTCTAGCGTTGCTGAGCACGCCCGTTTCGGCGGCGTGGTGCCCGAGGTGGCGAGCCGGGCGCACCTGGAGGCAATGGTCCCGGCGGTGCAGCGCGCCCTGGCGACCGCCGGGGCGCGGCTGGCCGACATTGACGCGATCGCGGTGACGGCAGGGCCCGGGCTGGCCGGGGCGCTGCTGGTCGGCGTCTGCGCCGCGAAGGCATACGGGCTCGCGCTCGGCAAGCCGGTCTACGGCGTCAATCATCTCGCCGCGCACGTCGCAGTGGACCAGCTCGAGCACGGCCCGCTGCCGGCCCCGGTCATCGCCCTGCTGGTGTCCGGCGGGCACTCCTCGCTGCTGCTGGTGGAGCGCCTGACAACCGGGGTGGTGGCACTCGGCGCCACCGTCGACGATGCGGCGGGCGAGGCTTACGACAAGGTAGCCAGGGTGCTGGGGCTGCCCTTTCCCGGCGGGCCGCCGATCGACGCCGCGGCCCGGACCGGCGATCCTGGCGCCGTTTCGTTCCCGCGTGCCAAGTACCGCGACGGGACGCTCGACTTCTCCTTCTCCGGGCTGAAGACGGCGGTTGCCCGCTGGATCGAGGCGCGGGAGGCGGCCGGGCTGCCGGTGCCGGTGGCTGACGTCGCCGCATCGTTTCAGGAAGCCGTCGCCGATGTGCTGACCCGCAAGGCAGTGGACGCGTGCCGGTCGCACGGCGTGGATCATCTGGTGATCGGCGGCGGGGTTGCGGCCAACTCGCGGCTGCGGGCGCTGGCGGCGCAGCGATGCGGGGCGGCGGGCATCCGGCTGCGGGTGCCGCGGCCGGGTTTGTGCACGGATAACGGTGCGATGGTGGCGGCGCTCGGCGCCGAGCTGGCGGCCGACGGCGCCGCGCCGTCCGGGCCGGCCTTCCGCGCCGACTCTGGTATGCCGGTGACGAGCATCGTCGCAGGTTAGCCTGGTGCTGCGGATTGCGGCGCGGCCCGGATCACCGCGCCGTCCCGCCGCTTCGAGTGCTCAGGTTGACGTGCCGACGCGGCGCCGCTACTGTTCAGAGCTAGCACTCGCTAGGATAGAGTGCTAATGCGACAAGGTTGGTCTGGCACCCGCGACGGCAGGCCGCTATGGTCGCCCTCTTCCAGTAACTCTTCAGCTAGCCCTTTTCGGAGGGGGAGGTCAGATCGTGACGACCGCCACCAAGGTTGTTCTCAAGCCGCTCGAAGACCGCATTGTGGTGCGCCCGCTCGAAGCCGAGCAGACCACCGCATCCGGCCTGGTGATCCCGGACACCGCCAAGGAGAAGCCTCAGGAGGGCGAAGTCCTTGCGGTGGGCCCCGGCAGGTTCGACGACGCCGGAGCCAAGCGCGTCCCGATGGACGTCAAGGTCGGCGACGTGGTGCTGTACAGCAAGTACGGCGGCACCGAAGTGAAGTATCACGGCGAGGAGTACCTGGTGCTCTCCGCCCGTGACGTGCTCGCCGTCGTCGAGAAGTAGCGAGCAGATCCTGCGGCGCGGGCTCGCCCGTGCCCGGGCGCAGTCGCGCCCGCAACCGCCCCGGATCGGTTCGCGGCCCTCGGAGGCAGTCTCCGGCGGGCGGCGGGCCGTGCCGGGGCGGTGGCATGCGAAGTGAATGATCAACAACACGACAACGTAGGCTGAGGTACTCAATGGCCAAGAGCTTGGATTACGACGAGGATGCGCGGCAGGCGCTGGAGCGCGGTGTAAACCGGCTCGCGGACGCCGTCAAGGTGACGCTGGGCCCCAAGGGCCGCAACGTCGTCATCGACAAGAAGTGGGGTGCCCCCACCATCACCAACGACGGCGTCACCGTCGCCAGGGAGATGGAGCTGGAGGACCCGCAGGAGAACCTGGGCGCACAGCTCGCCAAGGAAGTTGCCACCAAGACCAATGACGTGGCCGGCGACGGGACCACCACGGCGACCGTGCTGGCTCAGGCGATGGTGCACGAGGGCCTGCGCAGCGTGGCCGCCGGCTCGAACCCGATGGCGCTCAAGCGCGGGGTCGACGCCGCGGCCGCGGCCGTCTCCGACAGCCTGCTCAAGTCGGCGCGCGAGGTTGAAGAGCAGAGCGAGATCGCGAATGTCGCCACGATCTCAGCGCAGGACCCCAAGATCGGCGTGGTGATCGCCGAGGCCTTCGAGAAGGTCGGCAAGGACGGCGTCATCACGGTCGAGGAAGCGCCGACCATGGGCCTGGAGCTTGAGTTCACCGAGGGCATGCAGTTCGACAAGGGCTATATCTCGGCGTACTTCGTCACCGACGCCGAGCGGATGGAGACGGTCCTGGAGGATGCTTACATCCTGCTGACGTCCGGCAAGATCTCCTCGATGGCGGAGTTCCTGCCGCTGCTCGAGCAGATCGCGCAGACCAAGAAGCCGCTGCTGGTCATCGCCGAGGATGTCGACGGCGAGGCGCTGTCGACCCTGGTCGTGAACAAGATCCGCGGCCTGCTGCACGTCGCGGCGGTCAAGGCGCCGGGCTTCGGCGACCGCCGCAAGGCGATGCTGGAGGACATGGCGGCGCTGACCGGCGGCCAGGTCGTCAGCGAGGAGGTCGGCCTCAAGCTCGACAAGGTCGGGCTGGATGTGCTCGGCCAGGCCCGCCGGGTGGTCGTGACCAAAGACAACACCACCCTGATCGACGGCGCAGGTGACCAGGACGTGGTCGAGGACCGGGTCCGCCAGCTGCGCAACGAGATCGACGCTACCGATTCCGACTGGGACCGCGAGAAGCTGCAGGAGCGAGTCGCCAAGCTGGCCGGCGGCGTGGCCGTGCTGCGCGCCGGGGCTGCCACCGAGGTGGAGCTGAAGGAGAAGAAGCACCGGCTCGAGGATGCCGTCTCCGCGACGCGCGCGGCCATCGAGGAGGGCATCATAGCGGGCGGCGGCAGCACCCTCGTGCACGCGGCCGGTGAGCTCGGTGACCTCGGCCTGACCGGCGACGGAGCGATCGGCGTCCAGGTAGTCAGGCGTGCGCTGAGTGCTCCGGCGCGCTGGATCGCGCTGAACGCCGGCGCCGAGGGAGGCGTCGTGGTGAACAGGATTTCCGAACTGCCCGCCGGCCATGGCTACAACGCCGTCACCGGCGAGTTCGGCGACCTGATCGCCCAGGGCGTCATCGACCCGGTCAAGGTAACCCGCTCCGCGGTGCAGAATGCGGCGTCCATCGCCGGCATGCTGCTGACTACCGAGGTGCTGGTCACGGAGAAGCCGGAGCCCGAGGCTGCGCCCGAGGGCGGCGCCGGCCACGGCCACCAGCACTAGGAAGGCACGGCGGCAGCCAGGGTCTGCCCGGGAGCCCGGTTCCCCGCCCCGCGCGCTGCGCGGCGGGCGGGGCACCGGGCTTTACGCTGTCGCGCAAGCCCCGGTAGCCGGAGAGCGAGCCCGGAGGGCCGGGAGCATGGATCCAGACATTGCCTCTTTGTGCCTGCTCACCGGGAAATCGCTGGCTCTGGATATGGATTTCCCGCCCTTATTCTGGTTTGCAATCGGGCACTTCAAATACTCTCTGTAATCAATTGACTACGCATTGTAATAATGCCATGACGCCCGCTCTCCAGCACATTAATGTGACCTTTCCGTTGCCTCTCTGATGTTGGTTCACTACTCCGGACAGGGCATCACGTCTTCATGACGGAGGGATGCGCGCTACTGCCGCTGGCCGGGGGAAAAAGAGTGGAACAGCAGGCAGAAGGGGGTGAGGGGGGTAACATTCGCGATCTTACAGCGCTGGCGGCCGCGGGCCAGCCAGCGGCGATCGAGACGCTTCTGCGGCAAATTCGGCCTATGGTTGTCCGCTACTGCAGAGCGCGTCTAGGCCGAATTGCCGGACATTATCATGTGGCCGATGACGTCGCGCAGGAGGTGTGCATTGCAGTTCTCTCCGCGTTGCCGCGCTATCAGGACATGGGCCGGCCGTTCGCAGCATTTGTGTTCGGGATCGCCGCGCATAAAGTGTCCGATGCCATGCGCGCCGCATCCAGGCTCGCGATCCCGATCGAGGACTTGCCGGACAGTCCCGACGACAGGCCGGGGCCGGAGGAGATGGTGGTCGCCTGCATCGAGGCCGAGCGCGCGCGTGCCCTGCTGGCCCGGCTGCCGGTGCATCAGCGCGAGCTGATCGCGATGCGGGTGCTCAGCGGGCTGTCGGCCGAGGAGACCGGCCACGCGCTCGGCATGACGGCAGGAGCCGTCCGGGTCGCCCAGCACCGCGCGCTGGCGCGGCTCCGTGCGCTGGCCCGAGAGGAGTCCGTCGCGGCGGAGTCCGTCGGGCGACAGCAGTCCATCGCCTGATGGCGTGGCGCGCAGCAGGCGGCGCCGCGCTGGGCACCGGCGGCACCGGCAGCCGCCCGCGACCCGACCGCACCATTAAGGGCGCATGAGGCGCGACCGGACACGCGCGGTCACTAGGATTTGAGCGCATCCCGCACCGAGCGCCCGGACGTGACATGGACATGACATGAGTGACGACGCCAAGTTCGGCCTGCCCGCCCTGACCTTTGACGATGTGCTGCTGGTGCCCGCGCACTCGGCTTTCATGCCGAGCGAGGCGGACACCAGAGCCCGGCTGAGCCGCGGGCTCACCCTGCGGGTTCCGCTGGTCTCCTCGGCCATGGACACCGTGACCGAGGCCCGGATGGCGGTCGCGATGGCCCGCCAGGGCGGGGTCGGCGTCCTGCACCGAAACATGTCCGTGGAGGAGCAGTCCCTCCAGGTCGACCGGGTCAAGCGATCTGAGGCAGGCATGATCACCAACCCGGTGACGTGCGGCCCGGATGCGACCGTCGCGGACGTCGAAGAGCTGTGCGCGCGCTACCGGATCTCCGGGGTGCCGGTGACGAGCCCCGATGGCGTCCTGCTGGGCATCGTGACCAACCGGGACATCAGGTTCGTTGTCGACCACAAGCGGCCTGTCGCGGCCGTGATGACGCCGATGCCGCTGGTCACGGCGCCGGTCGGGGTGGCGCGCGAGGAGGCGCTGCGGCTGCTCGGCAGCAACAAGATCGAGAAGCTGCCGCTGGTCGATGCAGCCGGGCGGCTGTGCGGGCTGATCACGGTCAAGGATTTCACCAAGAGCGAGAAATTCCCGGATGCGACGAAGGACGGCGCAGGCAGGCTGGTCGCCGGTGCCGCGGTCGGAGTGGGCCAGGACGCCAAGCGCCGGGCGCAGGCGCTCATTGACGCCGGGGCTGACTTCCTCGTCGTGGACACCGCGCATGGTCACTCGCAGTCCGTGCTGGACATGGTCGCTCAGCTCAAGGCCAACGCGAAGGTCGAGGTGATCGGCGGCAACGTGGCCACCAGGGCAGGCGCGCAGGCGCTCATCGAGGCGGGTGCCGACGCGGTGAAGGTGGGCGTCGGGCCCGGCTCGATCTGCACAACCCGGATTGTGGCCGGGGTCGGGGTGCCGCAGGTCACGGCGATCTACGAGGCGGCTCAGGCAGCAGGGCAGGCGAACGTCCCGGTGATCGCCGACGGCGGCCTGCAGTATTCGGGTGACATCGCCAAGGCGATCGCCGCCGGAGCTGACACGGTCATGCTGGGCAGCCTGCTGGCCGGGTGCGAGGAAGGCCCCGGCGAGATGGTCTTCATCCACGGCAAGCAGTTCAAGCTGTACCGTGGCATGGGCTCGCTCGGCGCCATGCGCAATGCCGAGCGCGACAGGTCCTACTCCAGGGACCGCTATTTCCAGGACGACGTCCTGCGCGAGGACAAGCTGGTGCCAGAGGGCGTCGAGGGCCAGGTGCCCTACCGCGGCCCGCTGTCGGCCGTCGCCGATCAGCTGATCGGCGGCCTGCGGGCGGCCATGGGCTACTGCGGGGCCGCCACGATAGCCGAGCTGCAGCAGGCGCAGTTCATTCAGATCACCGGCGCCGGACTGGCGGAAAGCCATCCGCACGACATCCAGATGATCGCCGAGGCGCCGAACTACGGCGGCCGCCGGTCATGATCAGGCCATCCGCCGTGCGCCGCGCGGCCGGCGGAGACGGCCGGCAAACGGCGGCGGGAGGCTGAAGTGGCACAAGTGGAGATCGGCCGCGGCAAGAGCGGCCGCCGGGCATACTCGCTGAACGAGATCGGCATCGTGCCCTCGCGCCGGACCCGGCACCCGGAAGAAGTGTCCATCGCCTGGCAGATCGACGCCTACCGGTTCGAGCTGCCGCTCGTCGTCGCGCCCATGGACAGCGTCGTGTCACCGCGCACCGCGGTGGAGATCGGCCAGCTCGGCGGCCTGGCCCCGCTCGACCTCGAGGGGCTCTGGACCAGGTACGACGATCCGGAGCCGCTGCTGGCCGAGGCCGCAGAGCTCAATGATGAGGCCGCTACCCAGCGGCTGCAGGAGATCTACGCCGAGCCGATCAAGGAAGATCTCATCGGCGCGCGGATCGAGGAGATCCGCGCCGCCGGGGTGACCGCCGCGGCGCGGCTGTCGCCGCAGCGGACCGTCCGCTACTACAAGGCGGTCATCGACGCCGGGGCCGACCTTTTCGTGATTCGCGGTACGACCGTGTCCGCCGAGCACGTTTCGGGGAAGGCTGAGCCGCTGAACCTCAAGCAGTTCATCTACGAGCTGGACGTGCCGGTGATCGTGGGCGGCTGCGCGACCTACACCGCGGCGCTGCATCTGATGCGGACCGGGGCCGCGGGCGTGCTCGCGGGATTCGGCGGTGGCTCGGGTCATACCACCGCGGCGGTGCTGGGCGTGGCCGTGCCCACGGCGACGGTCATCGCGGACGTCTCGGCCGCCCGCCGGGAGTATCTCGATGAGTCCGGCGGCCGGTACGTGCACGTGATCGCTGACGGCGGGATGAGCAATAGCGGCGACATCGCCAAGGCGCTCGCGCTGGGCGCCGACGCCGTGATGGTCGGCTCGCCGCTGGCGCGGGCCGCGCAGGCGCCCGGTCGCGGCTACCACTGGGGCAGCGAGGCGCACCACCCGGACCTGCCCCGCGGCGCACGGCTGCGCGTGGGCACGATCGGCACCATCGAGCAGATCCTGCACGGGCCCTCGACGCTGGCGGACGGGTCGCTGAACCTGATGGGGGCGCTGCGCCGGACGATGGCTACCTCCGGCTATTCCGATCTGAAGGAATTCCAGCGGGTAGAGGTCGTCGTGACGCCGAGCGCTGCGCAGTTCCGCTGACGGCGGCGTCAGCCGGGTTGTGCCAGATCAGTGCGCGCGCCACGGCCGGCGGACCGAGATGGCGGCGGCTGGCCGCCCCGCTCGGCGCCGCCTGCCGGCGACCGGTGCCGCCCGGCCGCGGCCGCCCCGCTCGCAACTAGACTTCCGGGCATGTCTGCACCGCGGGTCTTCTCCGGCATCCAGCCCACTGCCGACTCCTTTCACATCGGCAATTACCTGGGCGCCCTGCGCCAGTGGGTGGCCCTGCAGGAGACCCACGACGCCGTGTACTGCGTCGTGGACCTGCACGCGATCACGGTGCCGCAGAACCCCGCCGACCTGCGCCGCCGGACCAGGATCGCCGCCGCGCAGCTGCTGGCGGCCGGGCTGGACCCCGGCCGCTGCATCGTCTTCGTGCAGAGCCACGTGCCCGAGCACGCGGAGCTGGCCTGGGTGCTGGGCTGCCTGACCGGGTTCGGCGAGGCGGCCCGCATGGTCCAGTTCAAGGACAAGTCGGCCAGGTCCGGGGGCGACAAGGCCAGCGTCGGCCTCTTCACCTACCCGATCCTGCAGGCCGCGGACATCCTGCTGTACGAGACCGACCAGGTGCCGGTCGGCGAGGACCAGCGCCAGCACCTGGAGCTCACCAGGGATCTCGCGCAGCGGTTCAATCACCGGTTCGGCGAGACCCTCGTGGTGCCGGGGCCCTACATCCTGCCCGACGTCGCCAAGATTGCCGACCTGCAGGACCCGGTCGCCAAGATGAGCAAGTCGGCGTCGTCCCCGCAGGGGATCATCGACGTGCTCGAGGAGCCTGCCGCGATCCGCCGGAAGATCGCCAGGGCGGTCACCGACGCGGGCGGCGAGGTCCGGGCCGACGAGGAGGCCAAGCCCGGCGTCACCAACTTGCTGCGGATCTACTCGGCGCTGTCCGGCCAGAGCGTGCCGGACCTGGAGCAGCGCTACGCCGACGCCGGCTACGGCAGCTTCAAGAAGGATCTGGGCGAAATCGTCGTCGATGCTTTCGCGCCGATCAGGGAGCGCACCGAGAAGCTGCTCGCCG
>Ga0335081_10022640_pt1 | contig 10163 bp, 9 predicted proteins | sample Lox_Sample_35_FD_206713 | JGI IMG/M metagenome (GOLD analysis project Ga0335081, IMG submission 206713) | Soil microbial communities from Loxahatchee National Wildlife Refuge, Florida, United States - Lox_Sample_3.5 | ecosystem: Environmental > Terrestrial > Soil > Wetlands | place: USA: Florida... | reverse complement strand
CTGCAGCACCTCTTGCGAACAGTAGGCTACGCTATTGACCTTCCGGAAGCGCGGCGGGCGCCTGCGGTACTTCTCGAAGCTGCGCTCGATCCCCAACAGCACCGCCTGGAGCGGCAGGCCGGCTTCTTTCCAGGACTCGATCAGCGCCCAGTCGAGCGGCGAAAGCAGGGTCCGCGTGCCCCGGCAGCGTTGGAAGCACTCCTCGACTTCGGTGAAATAATTGAAGTAGTTCTCCACGGGTTCACTTGCGCTTGGGATCGGCGAGATTGCGCTCATAGATGATACGCAGACCGTCGAGCGTCAACGAAGGGTCCACCGGAGGCTTGTATTTGGAAGCGGCGGCGATCAACTGGGCCTGCCCGCCGGTGGCGATCACCTTGGGCTTGCCGGCCTTGTCGCCCAGGGCCGCCACGAGACGGTCGAGGATGCCGTCCGTAGCGCCCACCGCGCCGTAGAAGAGTCCGGACTGCATGCTTGCCACGGTGTTGGTGCCGATCACTTTCTGCGGCTCGCGGATCTCCACCCTCGGCAGGCGCGCGGCGCGCTGGAACAGCGCCTCGGCGGCGATACCGATGCCGGGTGCGATGGCTCCCCCCAAGTATTCGCCCCTCTCCGAAACAACGTCGAAATTGATGCCGGTACCGAAATCAACCACTATGCACGGGCCGCCGTACTTCTCAAAGGCCGCCACCGCATCGGCGATGCGGTCTGCGCCCACCTCCAGCGGATTGTCGTAGCGGATCGCCATGCCGGTTCGCATTCCCGGTCCCAGAAAGACGGCCTTGATGTGGAAGTACGCCTCCGCCATTTCCTCCAGCAGTGGATCGAGCGTGGGAACCACGCTAGCGATCATGATACCCGTAATGTGGTCGAACGGAACGGCGTCGAGCGCGAAGAGGTTGCGAATCAGAATGCCGTATTCATCCGCGGTCTGGCCGCGATTCGTGCTGAGGCGCCACTGGACGCGCAACTCCTTGCCTTCGAAAACACCGAGGACCGTATTGGTGTTGCCCACATCGATCACCAGCAGCATTTTCAGCCCCCAGTTATCAGCCTTCAGCTAGAAATCCAAGCCTCGTTGACTTGGCTGATAGCTGAACTTCATCGGTGATAGCTTGCCTTCATTTTGCTTCCACCACTTCGCCCGATACCAAGAGCTCCTGCCGCCCATCATCCCTGCGGATGCGCAGCGCCCCGCTGTGGTCGAGCCCGGCGGTGGTGGCGACCAATTGCTCGGAGCCAGTACGCACCGTGATCCGTTTGCTGCGCGCAAAGCTGGAAGCCGCTTCCCAGCGTGTCACGATGGCGCCGTTGCCCTCGACGAGCAGCAGGCGATAGTGCCTATCAACTTCCTTGAGCAAGGCCACCAGGATCTTGCTGCGCGGGTAAGCCCTGCCCCCTGCGATGCGCAACGACGTAGCAATTTCCGCCAGTTCCGGCGGCATCTGCTGGTGATTCACATTGATCCCAATCCCCAGCACAACGGCGTGCAGACGGTCGAGTTCGGCGGACATCTCCGTGAGGATACCGGAAACCTTCTTGCCGTTCACCAGCAGATCATTCGGCCACCGGATGTCCGTGGCGAGGCCGGTGGCGCCGCTCACCGCATCGTGTGCGGCCACACCAGCCGCGAGCGTGAGGACAGGAGCTGCTGAAGGTGGCAGGGGAGGCCGCAACAGGATCGACACATAAATGCCGCTCGATCTTTCGGAGTACCACGTCCGGCCAAAGCGCCCGCGCCCTGCTGTCTGCTCTTCTGCCACCACCACGGTGCCGTGAGCCGCGCCCCGCGCCGCAAGCTCCATCGCAACAGAGTTCGTGGACTCCGCCTGGAAGTAGTGGATGACGCGGTGTCCGATCTCGAGGCCGCCTAAGTCGGCGCGCAGCAAGCTCGGTGTCAGCACATCGGGAATACTCTGAAGCTGATACCCCGTAGCATGATGCCCCTTGATCTGCACACCGAGCTCCCGCAGCTTCTCAATCCACTCCCAGACTGTTTTGCGGGTGACTCCGATCTCCGCCGCAATCTTCGGTCCGGGGACCACCACGGTGCCGTTAGCCACCAGCAAGTGGATGAGTTTGTCGATGCGGCGATCAGTGGGAGCCATGTAGCCTTCAGCAATCAGCCATCAGCCTTCAGGGAGCGATGAGTCAAGAACGTCTCCTCCCGCCCGGCGTGGCAGCCGTCATTCGCAAGTGCCGACCTTTCGTGTCTTGATTTGGCGACGGAGGCAGGTAAGCCTTGAAATCAGTACGGGCCGACGTACAGGAAAACGATGAAACCCAGGAGGGCGAGAAGCAAAGCGACCTGCCAAAGCGGCGGCTTCTTCCATAGTACTTCTGGAGGGGTCGTTCTCCTCGCGACCCAGTACAACTTCGCCAGGGCCACCGACATGATCCCGGCGAACCTAGCCCAGTCACGGGGCGTCATGCTGTTCCTGCAGGAGACTCTTTAGCGTGATCTCCATATTCTCACCAGTTCCTTGAAACTTCAAGTCCAGCTATCAGCATACCTGCAGCATCCACGCCCGCTAGGGATCTCTGCTCGTCGTGGATCGCTGATTGCTGATAGCTGACGGCTGAAAGCTTCATCCCGTTCCTAGCCTTTCCAGTGACTCGACTACTTTCCGGTACTGCTCGCTCAGTTCGGCGTGGCGATGCTCGACGCCGCGAACCACTTCGCGCGGCGCCCGGTTGATGAACGCCTCATTTGCAAGCTGCGCCTTGGCCGAGGCGAGCGCGCTCTTGAGTTTTCCCTCCTCGCGCTCCAGCCGCTGGCGCTCCGCCTGGTGGTCGATATGCGCTTCGTGGAATAGCCGCAAATCGGTGGAGGCGCTCACGTGGCGCAGGTCGGGCGTGCCCGCCGCAAGCCGGCCTTCGACGAAGTTCAGCGCGGTCAGGTTTGCCAGGCGTACGATGGTTTCCTGGTGGGCGCGGAAGAGTTCCAGATCATGCGGCCGCGCGCACGCCACCTGGGCGCTGGGATGCTGCTTCTGCAATCCCATCTCGGCCATGGCATTGCGCGCCGCCACGACCAGCTCCTGCACGGTCTGAAATTCGCGCTCGGCCACCGGATCGCTCACCCGACCGCTGACCAAACTGAAGCTCTGAAGTGAGATCGAGGGTTGACGCTCGGCGTGCGGAAGCTGATGCCACAGCTCCTCGGTAATGAACGGCATGAAGGGGTGCAGCAAATGGAGCGCTGCCTCGAAAACGCGCGTGAGATTCAGCCACGCTGCCAGCGCCGCATCTTCCTTCCCCCCCTGGGATCGCGGGCGTCCCGCCTGCTTTTCTGTGGTTGCATCAGACTCAGGATCAAGAGCGGGCGTGACGCCCGCGCTCCCGGCGATTTCTGGCTTCACCCATTCCAGGTACCAGTCGCAGAAATCATGCCAGAAAAAGTGATAAATGGTGTAGGCCGCCTCGTGGAAGCGGAAGTTCTCGAGTGCTTCGTTCATCTCGCGCGTCACGGCAAACAGGCGCGAGAAGATCCACCGATCGGCCAGCGCCAACCGCGCGGGAGCCGCGACGGCGTCGAATCCCAGACCAGCCGCGGGCTCCAGCCCCGCTCCCAATCGATCCTTCACCGCCTCCGGCAGTTTGCGCAGGTTCATCAGGATGAAGCGCCCCGCGTTCCAGATCTTGTTGGCAAAAGCACGATAGGATTTCACCTTCTCGACGGAAAAGGCGATGTCGGTACCTGGCGCGGCGCTGATGGCGAGAGCGAAACGCGCCGCGTCGGTGCCGTACTTTTCCGTCACCTCCAGCGGATCGAGCACGTTCCCCTTGGTTTTCGACATTTTCTGGCGCTCGGCGTCGCGCACCAAGGCATGGATGTAAAGCTCGCGGAAAGGCACGTCGCGCATGAATTCCATCCCTAGCATGATCATGCGCGCGCCCCAGAAAAACAGGATATCGAAGCCCATGATCATGAGGTTGTTGGGATAGAAGCGCTTCAGGTCGAGCGTCTCTTCCGGCCAGCCCAGGGTAGCGAAAGGCCATAGGCCGGAGCTGAACCATGTATCGAGCGTGTCGGTCTCGGGTCGTGGCTTATCATTCGCGCACTTCGGACATGCGGAAGGTGTCTCGCACGCCACAATAACTTCGCCGCACGCGTCGCAGTACCAGGCCGGGATACGGTGTCCCCACCAGAGTTGGCGCGAGATGCACCAGTCGTAGATGCGGTGCATCCAGTCGAGGTAAATCTTCTTGTAGTTCTCGGGCACGATGCGGACGCGCCCCTCTTCCACCACGCGGATGGCAGGCTCGGCCAGCGGCTGCGTTTTGAGGAACCACTGCGTGGAAAGCAGAGGCTCCACCACGGTCTTCGATCGCTGGCAAGTGCCGACGCTCAGCGTGTAGTTCTCCGTCTTTTCCAGCAGGCCGCGCGCGGTGAGATCGTGCACCACTTTCTCGCGCGCCTTGAAGCGGTCGAGCCCCTGATAGGCTTCTCCGGCGTCGCCCGTCATGCGAGCGTGCTCGTCGATCACCGTCACACGGGGCAGGTGGTGTCGCTCGGAGATGCCGTAGTCATTGGGATCGTGCGCGGGCGTCACCTTGACGGCGCCGGTGCCGAACTTGGGATCGACGAAATCGTCTGCAATCACCGGGACCACCCGGTCCACCAGCGGCACGACAAGGTTGCGGCCCACCGCGTCGCGATAGCGCTCGTCGGCCGGGTTCACCGCCACCGCGGTGTCGCCCAGCATGGTCTCCGGGCGCGTCGTGGCCACAGTAATGTAGCCTGAGCCGTCCTCGAACGGATAACGGATGTACCACAAGTGGCCGGGGCGATCCTCGTGGATGACTTCCAGGTCCGAAACCGCGGTGCCGCAGTCGGGGCACCAGTTAACGATGTACTGGCCGCGATAGATCAGGCCTTTCTCGTAAAGCCGGACGAAGACCTCCACCACGGCGCGCGTATAGGCTTCGTCCATGGTGAAACGGTCGCGCGTCCAATCTACCGACGCTCCCAGGCGTTCCATCTGCCGGCGAATCGTGCCGCCGTTCGCTTCCTTCCACTGCCAGCAGCGCTCGATGAACGCGTCGCGACCCATTGCGAGACGGACGCGTTGACCCTCGCGCTGCCAGGCCGCCTTCGCGTGCGAGTCGCCGCCAGGGGACTGTTCAGTCTCCTCCGGTTTCCCGCTGGTGCCGGCTCGCTTGGCTAGGGCCTCGCGCCCCAGTTCGCGTTCCACGATCATCTGGGTAGCGATGGCGGCGTGGTCGGTACCCGGCAACCAGAGCACGTTTTCGCCGCGCATTCGGTGCCAGCGCATCAGGATATCGATCTCGGTGTGCTCGAGCATGTGGCCCATGTGGAGCACGCCGGTGATGTTGGGGGGTGGTATGGTCAGGCAGAAGTTCGGGCGAACGGGAACCTCACCATGAGTGCGGTCGGCAGCAGCCTCCTCGGCGGGGCCATCAACGGGACGATAGAGCTTCTGCTCCACCCAGGCGCGGGCCCAGCGAGGCTCAATCGTTTCCGGCGCATAAACCTTGGGAATCTCGGCTTCCAATCGGGTTACCTTTTCATGCAAAAATCGGAAATCAGAACGTAAAAGCCAGAAGGAACTGTCTTTTGTCCCTGACCTCCACTTTCTCGCTTCTGATTTGACTATATCGTTCTGTCGTTGGCTTAGTCAAACCTCAGGCAACCGCCGGTGAGCAAATCGATGAGATTACGTTTCTCGATTGGGTTTGCAATTAGGAGGGGAGAAGTTCGAACGTCCTCAGGTCCACCATTCGCCCGTCCTTATTCCTCACTAAACGTGGTGGCGTTCTACTGCTTATAACGCTCAGAGTGTCGTGCTTGGAGGTTTTCGAAATTGTGAGATGTAGGGTGGCGCCTCAATGCCCTTGGCCAGGCGGGCATCCGGTATAGGCGCTTTCGCCTCGAGGCTCACAGGAAGCACGCCGGCCCACACCGGCAGAGCGTAATCCTCCTCGTCATCGAGAGGCGGCCCTTGCCGGACCTTGGCAGAGGCCTCCTCGATGGAAAACTCAAGCACTGCGGTTGCCTTGAGTTCCTTCTCCGTCGGACTGCGCACGTCGTCCCAGCGTCCGGCCATCAGGTGCTCCGAAATCACGCGCAAAGCTCGCGTTTTCTGCTCCGGTTCATCGATCCTGCGAGCGGTACCAAACGCGACCACTGACCGGTAGTTCATGGAGTGGTGAAAGGCGGACCGTGCCAGCACCAGTCCGTCCACCAGCGTCACGTTTACGCAGGCCGGCACCCCGGTCTCGAGTTCTCCCAACATCCGACTGGCCGCTGAGCCGTGCAAGTAGAGCTTGTCGTCGTCGCGGCCGTACAGGGTGGGGATCACAAACGGCTGACCTTCGATCTGGAATCCGACGTGCGCCAGGAACCCTGCGTCCAAAATCGCGTTGACGGTCTCGGGCTGGTGTGAGCCACGATTGGGCAATCTGCGGAGTTTCGTCCGTTCTGTCAGTTTCATAGCTCCCCCCGGGTTCGTGCTGGGCCTTGCCCGAATCGCCGGCTTGGCAGAGGCTTGGACCAGACGCCAGACATTGACACCCTTAGAGTGTGCCGCATTGGGTGCGAGTTTGGTACGGCCAATTTGGAGGTTGCCGGGACATACCACTTTCGGCCCACTCACTAGACTCAGAGGAGACCTGCGGCTCGCTCACCGAACCTCCGGGCCTCGATGCTATAATCAATGAGGGAGGGATGCCCCCGGAAACACGATGCAGATCCTTTTTTCCTGGTTGGCGGTCGGCCTTTACGCCGTAGGACTATTATTAGCACTTCCGGCGATGATGCGACGACGCCCGTCAATTGGCACGGCGGCACTCACCGCGCTGGGCTTCGGCTTGGCTGCGCACTGTTGGGCGCTGGTGACGGTCGGCGTGGAAAGCCATCGCTTGCCGGTGACTGATGTTCGCAGCGCCCTTTCGTTTTTTGCCTTCCTGGTGACCCTGGCCTTTTTCCTGGTCTACCTGCGCTACCGGATCGCGTCGCTGGGGATCTTCATGCTCCCGCTGGTCTTCGTGCTGACGCTGATTTCCGCCCTGCGCCCAGAGGAGTCCTTCGGGTCGCCGACCTTTCGCAGCGGCTGGTTGCTGGTGCACATCGCTAGCATCTTCCTGGGCTACACGGGGTTCTCGCTGACCTTCGTCGCGGCAGTGATGTATCTCATCCAGGAAAGCCAGTTGAAATCGAAGAAGCTGAAGGCGATTTACTACCGGCTGCCGCCGCTGGAGGTTTGTGACGAGCTTTACTATCGATCGCTGCTCTTCGGACTGCCGTTCCTCACCCTCGGCATTCTGACCGGCTTCGTGTGGGCCAGTCGGACGTGGCACGGGCCGTGGGAATTCGACCCCAAGATCATGGCGGCGATGATTACATGGCTGATCTACCTGGTCCTGTTTTCAACCCGGTTGAGCGGCGCCTGGCGAGGCCGCCGGGGAGCCTACGTGGCTATCTTCGGATTTGCGGCCATCATGGTAACTTTCCTCGGCGTCAGCTTGTTGAGCGGGCAGCACGGGTACGTTCCCAAGGTTGGCGGTCTGCCGTAAGGAATAGAGGAGGGGGGATGAGGGAACAGGGAACGGGGACAGCGAATAGGGAATACTCAGGTTAAGGGAACAAACAGGTGATAAGGGATGGGGAGTATCAGAGTGCGGACGAGAGCAGGAAAAGAGAGGAAACCGGCGAGTAGGGTTGCTCTTCCTGTCCCCTGTTCTCTGTACCCCATTTCCTTCATCCTGAACCTCTTCCTGTTCCCTCCCTATGCGCTGTTCTCTTCATCATGAAGCATCTAGTCTTGGTGGGAATCAATCATCGCACGGCCCCGGTGGAGGTGCGGGAGCGGATGCTGATCGACGAGTCGCATCTGCCCGCCGCTGTCGCCGACCTCGTGCATCGCGATGGCATCGAAGAAGGGATGATCCTCGCCACGTGCAACCGTGTCGAGTTGACCGTACGCGCGCCGGGCGGCGCAGCCCCCGAGGAAGCCATTCGGCAGTTCCTGGCTGATTACCACCACTGCAACCTCGCACCCTACGAGGCGTACTTCTACTGGCGGCGTCAGGAGGAGGTGGTCCGGCACCTGTTTCGTGTGGCTTCCAGCCTCGACTCGATGATCCTCGGCGAGCCGCAGATTCTGGGTCAGGTAAAGCAGGCTTATGCCGTGGCGCGCCACGTCGGTGCTTTGACCGGCGTGCTCAACGACGTGGTGAACCAGGCGTTGGCGGTGGCGCGGCGCGTGCGGCGGGAGACGGCCCTGGGCGCTTCCGCGGTTTCCGTTTCTTACGCGGCCATCGAGCTGGCCAAGAAGATTTTCGGCAACCTCCACGGCAAGTGCGTCTTCGTGATCGGCGCCGGCAAGATGAGCGAGTTGGCCGCCAAGCACCTGCTGCGCTCGGGCGCCAGCACGATCCTGGTGAGTAACCGGACCTACGAGCGCGCGGTGGAGCTCGCGGCGGCTTTCGGCGGCAGCGCCGTCCCTTTCGAGTCGCTCTTCGAGCACCTGGGCCGGGCGGATATTGTGATCAGTTCGACGGGCGCGCCGAATTTCATCGTCCGCAAGGACCAAGCCGAGCGGTTGATGGCCGCGCGGAGAAATCGTCCCATGTTTTTCGTCGATATCGCCGTGCCGCGCGACATCGACCCCGAGGTCAACGATCTGGACAACGCGTTTGTCTACGACATTGACGATCTCGAACAAGTGGTGGAAGCCAATCGCAAGCAGCGCGAGCGCGAGGCGGAGTGGGCGGAGCAGATCGTCAATGAGGAGCTGGCGAAGATGATCCGTCGGCTGGAATCGCGCGAAGTGGTGCCGACCATCGTCGCCCTGGAAGCCCGCCTCGATCAGATCTGCAAGGCTGAATTGGGACGGTTTCGCGGCCGGTTGAGCTCGCTGTCACCGGAACAGCGCGAAAGCGTGGAGGCGCTGATCCACGGAGTGGTTAACAAGATCCTGCACGGTCCCATCACCGAACTGAAGAGCGGCGCCGGGCAGCCGGAGCACCGGGCGCTGGTGCAAACGATTCGAAGAATATTTGGAGTGTCCGAGTGAAGAATTGCCGATCGTCAGTCGTCAGGTGCGCCGACGGACCTGGATGAGTGGCAACTGACGACTGACAACCGCCACCTCTTCGAACCGCAATCAGCAATCGTCATAACTGTCTTATGGTCCTCGTGATCGGAACTCGCGGCAGCAAGCTGGCGCTCTGGCAGGCCAACTGGGTGCGCGACCGGTTGGCCAAGGCAGGCGCCGAGGTGGAGATCAAGATCATCAAAACCACCGGCGACAAGCTGGCGGACCTTCCCCTCACTCAGTCCGGAACCAAGGGCCTCTTCATTAAAGAGATCGAGGAAGCCTTGGCGGAGGGGATCGTCGATCTGGCCGTGCACAGCCTTAAGGATTTGCCCACCGATCAACCGCCGGGTCTCAAGATCGCTGCGGTGCCGCCGCGCGAGGATGCTCGCGACGTGCTGATCTCCCGAGAGGGCGCGGGTTTGATAGCGCTTCCGGCCGGATCGAGAATCGGCACCAGCAGCCTGCGCCGGCAGTCGCAGTTGCGTGCCCTCCACCCCAACCTTGAAGTTGTGCCGATGCGCGGGAATCTCGATACCCGGCTGCGAAAACTGGATGCGGGAGACTATGAAGCTTTGGTGGTGGCAGCGGCGGGCATCCACCGTTTGGGGTTCCGCGACCGCGTAACGGAATACTTCGCGGTGGACGCGATGTGCCCGGCGGTAGGTCAGGGTGCCCTTGCCGTCGAGATTCGGCAGGGCGACGAGCGGGTGGAGCATGCCGTCCAGATCCTCGATCACCGGACCACCCATCAAGCGATTCTCGCGGAGCGGGCGGCGCTACGTGAGTTGGGAGGCGGATGCCAAGTCCCGATCGCGGTTCACGCTTGGTGCGAAAACCACCTCCTGCACCTGTTGGGAGTTGTTGCCTCCATCGATGGGCGGAGAATCGTCCGCGCCTCTGGTTCCGGTTCCATTGAAGAGCCCGGGCGTCTGGGCGCCGAGCTCGCCCGCAGACTGGTGGAACAGGGCGCGCGCGAAATTCTGGAATCCGTGGCGAGGGGCTAGCTACTTTTCGGTGCAAAAATGACTGTTCGGATGCGCACCATGACGGGAGAGGCTCGGCGGACTACCGATCGCGTCGATGATTTCTGACCACCTC
>Ga0335081_10022639_pt1 | contig 10163 bp, 8 predicted proteins | sample Lox_Sample_35_FD_206713 | JGI IMG/M metagenome (GOLD analysis project Ga0335081, IMG submission 206713) | Soil microbial communities from Loxahatchee National Wildlife Refuge, Florida, United States - Lox_Sample_3.5 | ecosystem: Environmental > Terrestrial > Soil > Wetlands | place: USA: Florida... | reverse complement strand
CACTCCGGCGCGGCTTGGCATTCCTTATAACCTTTCCGGCACACTTAATTTCTTGAAGGTTGCCGGAATGCACCTGGTAAAAGAAATGCTGTTCACCGCCGAGCCGATGTCTGCGCAGCGCCTGGCTGCCGCGGGTGTGATCAATCATGTTGTGCCTCGCGAAGGGCTTGAAAATTTCACTATAGAACTGGGGAGAAGAATCACGCAGACTTCCCCTTTGGTACACCGAATTTTGAAGGAGGAGCTACGGGTTCTGGGAAATGCTCATCCTCTCACACCCGAGGCGTACGAACGCATCCAATCGTTCCGCCGGGAAGTGTACGACAGCAGTGATTATCAGGAGGGTATCAAGGCATTCCTGGAGAAGCGCAAGCCGGTATTTCGGGGACAGTGAGCAGTTATCAAAACGCCCCGGCAAAAAAAATCTCTGTATACTGCTGCGCGATTTCCTCTGGCCCCAGCGGACCCCCGGGCTTATACCATTGATATAACCAATTGATCATTCCTAGTAGCGCGAACGTGGCGGTGTGCGCGCTTACGGATCGTGTGCTTCCTTTTGCTTGTTGTACCTGAGCGATCAGCTCCTCCACGAACTGAATGTACTCTTTCTTGCGAGCATTTATCTGCTTGCGCAGCGAGGGAGGCAAAGGATGATTTTCGTGCAGAAGCACCGTGATCTCCCGCTCGCGCGCGCTCAGCACTACCTCTACATGTTGTTTGATCAGGAGGCGAAGGCGCGCTTCAGGATCAGAAACCCGGCGAACCGGCGCCAGGATCTGCTCGTGCGTGAGATCCATCGCATGGTTCATCAGGTCGAATAGAATCTCATCTTTGCTTTGGAAATGATGGTAGAGGCCGCCCTTGCTGAGTTTAAGAGCGGCAGCCACGTCGTTCATCGATGTGGCGTCGTATCCCTGCTGTTGAAAGAGACGCGCCGCAACCCGCAGCATCTCCTGACGGGACTCAAGGGTGGTGTCGCGGCTCATGGGCGGCGGGAAACAATATACACCTGCAATGAACACGGGGCGAATCCACTCCGTCCTGAGGCAGAGAACGAAAATGTGTAAAATCGTGTGGAAAATCAGGACAATTCTCCGGGGGCTTTTACAACTCTGTAACAATTCAGTCGCTTGCTCGTAGTCGCGTATCGAGATCGTGCCGCGCGGTTTGCACCGAAAAAGGGCGTTGACATTTCTGGCACAAATGTTACCTTGGCTTCCGTCGACGGCTGAAAGGGTTGACTCAAATAACAATTTAGTCAGTCCGAAGTAGGCTGGGTGATTGGTTCGGCAGGGCAACCTGTTGAACATCTAAACCCGAAAAAACCAACGGCTCTGCGAGGAGAAGTTGGGGTTTGGAACTGCGAAAGCAGTGTTCACATCAAGGGCTGTGATGGTGCGTGCATCCACGCTGTAGGTTCCCTCGCAGGAACAGGCGGCTAGAGCATAACCAATGTCACAGCCTTTTTCATTTTGTATTCAACTTCCTCTCCTCCTGCTACCTTTGCCCTACCAAGCGCTGAAAATCAAGCTATCTTCGTGCCATCCCGAGACCCGCATTAGAGGGTGAGGGATCGTACGTCGGTTTGGATGATGACGGCGCGAACACAAGCGCGACCCCCGCGTGCGCGTGTTTCTTACGCCTTTGACGGATAGAGTGCCGCCGACGATCCTACCCATTCCATATTCTTGTTGTGATCGACTCCCATCATTGCGCCTCGGCCCATTCTCACGATGCTCATGACCGGCTGAAGTTCGTCCACCCAGATGTACATCATTCGGATTTCCGCCTTAGTCGGCCCGAAAGGAGTTTCGATGATAGGCTCAAAATTAATCTTCTCTTGCAGGATGTATTGCGACCGTTGGTCGGGCGGGATTGCGGCCACATCTTTCTTTGTCGGATTGATAATTACGCCCAGACCCGCGAACGAGAATAACGGCTTGATCACATAGCTCCGTAAATCGTCGGGAATGCGATCGACGCGATTGAGGAAGTCTGTTTTTGGCACGCACTCGTGCTTCAAATAAGGCAGGGAAAACTTGCTGATTCGAAAATACCAGTTGGGATGACCGGCCCATTCCACATTGAGCTCCTCAAACCTAAAGTTTAGCTTTAATTTTTTTCGGATTAGTTCATCGACGATGGTCCGGTTATAGATCCGGCGAATGGGAATTCGCGTTCCGGCCAGCCTATAGAAAAGCTCTCGTCCGTGTTTCTCAACATCCGTGATCGCGACGGTTGGAATCCCTAGCAGTTTTTCGGTGAGCAGAAAGTCCGGCAGCGTTTTCTGGTGCAAGGGATCGATCTCCATGAGAATGACGTTTTCCGGATCATGGCCGCCCAGAATCGCCTTGCTTAGCAAGTCCTTGTAAGCCTCCCAATCCAATCCGCCATACAAATAGCACAAATCTTTATCGAGTTCGAAAATCTCTATGTAGATCTGGGACAGCATCGCCTGGTAGGCGTAAAGAGAAGGGAAGCCCTGCAATTCTACGAGCTTTGGTTGCAGCTTGCCGCGAGCATCGCGAGCTAGACCAAAGTCCACCTGGACGAACATGGGATGCGGCGCTTCATTGGGAACATTGAATTCCGGGGGAATGGCTGCATCAGAAGCTTGTCGATACTGCGCATTATCAAGCTGATGGACCAATTCCTTGCCGAATTGCGCCATGCGCTCCAGAAGTTCCTTCGGGAAAAAACATGGGGCTTCACAGAGCCGAAATTGCATCGGCACTCCGCACCGCTCCTCCATAGTTTTCAAGAGTTGCTGGTATCTTTGCGGCGTGAACTTCTCGTTGAATTTCTTGCGTAGGGAAGGAATCATGAGATTGGTCGTGTGGGGACGGGCGCCTCACCCGTCCAAGCCGAGCGCAGCTCGGCAATATATGCACAGATGGCGGTGGGCGGGTCGGACGATTCACCGGGCGAGAAGATTACGCAAGACAACATAGAGCAAATAGGCCGAGAACCCAGCAAAGATAGCGCCAGCGAACTGGAATTGTAGCCGGTTCCAGTCCGTCAGCAATTCTCCGCCTTTGCGAAGTCCCGAGCGCCTTATCAATCGGTCGGGGTTAATAACATGAGCAACCCCAAGGCAGAAAAAGAGAAGCAAGATCGGAATCAGTAATGCAAGCTTCCACTTCATACCCTTCGCTCGACGGATTTACCAGTGCACTATGTTTCCTCGAAGTGCCTCGCCCATTTTTTAAGCTTCAATCAGAAACTGCCCGCCGCGCATGATCTGCTCGCTGTCCACCCAGATGTTGAACTTTCTCCCAACCACGTCAATGTGCGTGGACGAATACCAGTCTGCGCCCGTGTGCTCGCCGTACGGATTGCCAAACGCGATGTGTATCCCTGGAAACTTTTCGTCCTGCAGAATCTGACCGATCACGTCTTTCACTTCTACATTCGTCCCAATCGCAAACTCGCCCACACGATCGCTGTTTTCGTCAGTGTGGGTGTAATTCCAAAAATCGTTTTGTAATTCGCGATTTGCGGAATAAGCGTCGACAAGCCGGTTGCCCTTAATTTGAATCCTCAAGGGCGTTTCACGCAGATCGCCGAATTTTGTGCACAGCCAATCCCCAACCACGCCATCAATCACAAAAGTGCCGTTGACCTCACCCGGTGTGGTGAACACTTCTCCTCCCGGCAGATTGCCCCATTTCTCCGGGCTGATCAGGCCGCTGGTCTTGAGCCAGCGATAATTCGGATTCAAAACGGCAACCAAATCGGTGCCCGCCGGTGTTGTTGCCCGAATGCGTGAAGCCTTGCGGACTATCTCAGCGACCTTGCTACTAATGCGATCCACCTTCGCGAAATCCGCACGCATGCCCTCCAACATGATTTGACGGTTGATATTCACCATGTGAGCGTGGCGAATCTTGCGCCGGTTCACGATGTCGGTCATCTGCATCCGCGAACGTAGTTCGTTGGCCTGCACTTGCACGGCAAAGATACTGACCTGGCTGGTCTCGAGGTCGGCAGCGATTTCCTGCGGAAATGCTGCCAGCGGTCTAGGAGCCAAATCCTCCAGCACCCATGCTCGATAGCTCACCCCTAATGATTCCAGCTCCCCGACGATGCCGGCGGAGATCTCTTTTGTCGCTTCGTCTGTGATAACCGTGACCTTCTCGTTCGGCTGGATACGAAGGCATACGTTCACTGCATTGCGTGCGCCTGGAGTCAGCTCAGGATCGAAAGGTAATTTGTTCAGCTGTTGGTTGGTTTGAGGGACGGGAATGCTCATTATCCGGCTTTTCTTGCGAGGGCGGCAGCCGCATTGTCCGCGACCCCGGCCTCCGTCTCTTCGATGATGTAATCCACCACGCGCTTTATGTCCCCAGTTTCCTGGAAAACTCGCAACTGCCGGTCAGCCCCGGCGCCCAACTCCAGGATCTGGTGAATGTAACTCAGTTCCTCGCGAGAATCCAATTCGTCGACGACGTCGTCGACGAACTCCAAATATTCCTGGATCAGGTCCCGCGCGGGAACTTCTTTCTGCTTGCCGAAATCAATCAGCTTGCCATCCAAACCATAGCGTGCAGCACGCCATTTGTTCTCCATCAGCAAGGCGCGCCGATAGAGCCGGAAGCCCTGATTGGCCGCATACAGCTTATAAAGCTTGGCGATCGTCGCTTGGATGAGAGCTGCAAGCGCAATGGTTTCATCGACCCGCATGGGGATATCGCAAATGCGGAACTCAAGCGTATTGAAGAAAGGGTGCGGCCGAATGTCCCACCAGATCTTCTTTGCGTTATCGATGCAGTTGGTCTTGATCAGTAGCTTGATGAAGTTGTCGTATTCACCCCAGCTGGGAAAATAATCCGGCAGGTTGGTGCGCGGGAACTTGTCGAACACCTTGCAGCGATACGATTTCAGCCCGGTATTCATTCCCAGCCAGAAGGGAGAATTGGTCGACAGCGCGAGAATGTGGGGAAGAAAATAACGGGCGTGATTCATCATGTGGATCGCGGTCTCGCGATCCTCAACGCCAATGTGCACGTGCAAGCCGAAGATCAAATTCGCGCGCGCAACCAGTTGCATGTCCTCCACAATGTTCTTGTAGCGTTCGTCGGGTGTGATCTCCTGCACGCGCCAATCGGCAAAGGGATGGGTAGCCGCCGAAGCCAACTGCAGCCCATTGTCACGGGCCAGTTTGATCATGTCGCGGCGTAATTTCTTGACCTCAGCTTTTGCCTCTTTGATGTTCTTACAGACCGCAGTTCCAACCTCGACGACGGCCTGATGCAGTTCGGCCTTCACCTTTTCCTGCATCAGGACCTTGCCTTTTTCGAGGATCTCCGCCTGGATATGCGAACGCAGGTCGCGGGAAACCGGATCGATGGTCTGGTATTCCTCTTCGATTCCGATAGTGAAACTGGGTTCCATCACAAACCGCACCAGTATAGCAACCGAAGGCTAAAAGGCACGGAGTCTTTCGTCCCAGGGGCGGAAACACAATCACCCCGGGGTGCCCCATCCTTGACGGAGCGCTCTTTGCGACGTCAGGGGGGTGGGCATAACCACCGGCCTAAGCCTTCGCTTTTTTTCTTGCGAGCGGCTTGGTGCTGACAAGCTCTGCTGGCCCGGCCAGAAACGCCGCCCAGCGTAACTCCCGGGCGGAGTTTTCTTGGCTGAGCGCCTTCTTTACCGCCATTTCGGCAACCGCATTTACCACCCATTCGAAATTCTCGCGACCCACGGAATTTATGTCGGCATCGGGCGCGGGGTTCATGAAATCGATCGCATAAGGAATCCCGCCTTCCACAGCGAACTCGACGGTATTCAAGTCGTAGCCTAGCGCTCGGCACAAAGTCAGGGCGTCCTTCACAATGCGCTCATGCAGCTTCGCAGTAGACGGAGGAGGATTGCCTTTAACGTACCGCTCGTGAAAAGGGGCTTTCGGATCGTACTTCATCACATGCACTTTTTCCTGTCCGATCACGTAGCACCGGTAATACTCCTCGAACTCCACTCCATGCTGTAGCGTCATGCACAAGTCGCCGGTCTGGTTGTAGTAGTGAAGGAATTCTTCCGGCGAATGGACTTTATATACGTGCTTCCAGCCGCCTCCGGCGTAGGGTTTCAAGAAAGCGGGAAAGCCGACATAGGCGAAAATCTCTTCCCAGTTCAGCGGGTACATTAGATTGCGCATGGACTGGTCAGTTGTGCCTTCAGGATGCGAATGATGTGGCAGTATCACGGTGGGTGGGATTGCGACACCTAACTTCGTAGCCAACGCATAGTTGAAGAATTTGTCGTCCGCTGTCCACCAGAAAGGGTTGTTGACGACGATGGTTCCGCCCAGTGCGGCGTTTTTCAGATAAGCGCGATAAAACGGAATGTCCTGGGAAATGCGGTCAATGATGATCTTGTAGCCACTGGGTTCGGCCATCTTTACCCCGCCGACTTTTACAAACTCTGCCGTAACTCCGTCGGCTTTCAGGCCGTTGATCTTTGCCACTACCGCCGGCGGAAATGTATTCTCCATCCCAAATAGGATTCCGATTTTCTTCATAAGACCCTCATTGTCATCCTGAGCGGAGTTGCTGTTTCGCAAAGCGAAACACCAACGCAGTCGAAGCATCCCTAGCCACTAGCCCAGGGTCAGCCACCTGCGGGCATTCTCCTTGAATTGTCTCCGTAGTTCAAATGCATGTTGAGAATGTCTCGCTAGGTGTGCGCTGGCACGGATGCAGGGGTGCTTCGACTCCGCCAATCCATTCGCAAGCGAATGGATTGGCCACACCCAGAATGACACCTAATAGAAATACTTTCCTGCCATCCTCAACCACAACGGCCAGTCATGCCTGGAATTATCGTTCCAAACGTCCAGCCAGTGCGGCACCATTTTCGCATTCAGTTTCTCGGACAATTTTACGTTCTGGTCCAGGCACATGTCCCAATCCGCCGATCCGAGCACAATTTTCATGTGGCGATAGCGGCTCAAGAACCAATCGTCACTCAGGTTGGACAGAAAATCCTGCGGACAATTGAAATAGCAATCATCATCGTAATACCCATCTAAAAATTGATGAATATCAAATGCGCCGCTCATGCTGACACAGTACGTCACTACATCCGGATGTTTCAAAGAAAAATTCACCGCGTGATACCCGCCGAAACTGCAGCCGGTCACACCAAGACGCGGCGTGGAGTTCTTCCATCGTACGAAGGGGAAAAATTCGTGCAGAAGGTAACGCTCGAACTGCACGTGGCGAAGCACACGTTGCCTCGGATGTATCGCCTTGTTGTACCAACTCTCCAAGTCCACGGCATCGGGACAAAACACCTGCAGTTCGCCGGCTTCGATCTTGGACGCCAACACACCAATCATGCCGCGATCTTCGTATTCAAAAAATCGACCCATCGAAGTCGGGAAGACCACCAGCGGTGTGCCGGCGTGGCCAAAGACCAGCGCTTCCATGTCGCGGTGCAGGTCCTGGCTATATGCTTTGTGGTATTCCCGGTTCATCTTGGCTGCGAAGTTCAGGCAGGCGAGTATCTTATCCGATTTGGATAAAAACGGCGGTTCGCCAGCGTGATGGGCGATCGCTTAGGCAGAATGATCTGATTCAAAGCTTCATTTGTTCATCTGCCCAGAGCCTACGCGCTTGGTCGGTAATCCAATTCAACTCCCAGGTTTTTGCCGCTATCGTCCGAGAATGACTAGGAACGGTTAGCAGTTAGCGAAAATTAATTTTCTTCCGCAAGCCTGATGAAAGTGAATAAAACGCTTGTCACATACCCGACCGAGAAGGTCACGACAGTACCGATCAGCACATACCAGGTCCAAGGAACGCGAGTGGCGAGCCAGATGTAGAATTCAATACCGAAGCCGCACAGCATCCCTATCATCGCGCCCGACTGATTGGCGCGTCGGGTCAGAACGCCAAGAAGAAAAACCCCAAGTAGCGCGCCATAGGCCACGGAGGCGATCTGCAAACCGACTTCGACAACGCGCCCTACCTTCTGGAGCGCGAGGATGGCAAGCCCGAACAGTACCAGCCCCCAACAGACGGTTGCAACCCGTGAGAGCCGCAATTGACGGCGTTCCTCTGTGTCGGGCTTGCCGCGTAGATAGAAGTCAATCACGAAAGTCGAAGCCAGGGAATTCAGTGCTGCACTCAAGTTCGACATGGCCGCCGCAAGAATCGCTGCGATCAGCAGGCCAGAAACTCCGTGTGGCATTCGAGTGACGATAAAGGTCGGAAAGACTCGATCAGCACGGCCAAACATGGATGAAGGACTGCGATAGAACGCAAACAGCATCACACCGATCATCAGGAAGAGAGCGAATTGGAAGAAGATCGCCACACCGCTCGACAGCAGTGCAGTCATGGACTGGCGCTCACTTCGGGCCGCCAGCAAGCGCTGCACGATGAGTTGATCCGTACCGTGGCTGGCTGTGGTCAGAAACGCTCCGCCGAGCAGACCTGCCCAAAACGTGTAAGGTCGCCAGAAGTCAGGCGTGAAATCAAAAACCCGCAACTTACCTGCATGCTGCGCGATGGCGTGAATGGCCGGCCATCCATCGGGAACCAGCCGGACAATCATGAATAAGCCTACAAGAGTTCCGCCGATGTAAATGATGGTTTGGATGACATCGGTCCAGATCACAGCGGCTAAGCCGCCCTCGAAGGTGTAAATCAGCGTAAGGGCGGTAATAATCGCAATCGAAGCGACCTGACCCGTGCCAAAGGCGAGTGCTACAACAATCGAAACCGCATACACTCGAACTCCCTCGGCAGCAGCGCGTGTAAGTAAGAAGAGTCCTGCTGTTAGAGATCGTAATGTTTGCCCGAAACGCTTTTCGATAAGCTGGTAGGCGGTGTAAAGATCTCCACGAAAATAATGGGGCAGCAGCAAGAAACTTATGACTACTCGGCCCACGAGGTATCCGAGTACGACTTGCAGAAAAGTGAGGTTGGTGTCATATGCGAGCCCGGGGATGCTGATGATGGTGAGGGTGCTGGTTTCGGCGGCAACAATGGAAAGCGCGATGGCCCACCAGGGAATATTTCGGTCAGCCAGAAAATAATCGCGGAGAGTGCGTTGCCGTTTGCGAAAGCGCAAACCAAACAGGGTGACCCCGGCGAGATAGGTGACAATGATTGCGAGATCGAGGGAATTCAGCCCCATGTTGTCCGGCCCAGTTTCTCAGCGTACCCGGATTTGTGCGTCATTCGTTATGCATCGTGATGGGGTATCCAGCTCGTTAAGACGCGACTACGCAAATCAGCGGACAACGGCAGCCAAATGGCTGTGGTAGAACTACGTGCGTGAGCCTCTTTGCTGGAATTGACGGCGGCGGTAGCACGACGCGCTGCGTTGTCGGCGACGAGGTGTCGATTCTTGGCCGAGGTGAAGCGGGTCCCAGCAACATCGTAAGAGTTGGAGAACGCGACGCCCACGACGCAATCACCAGAGCGGTAAAGCTCGCGTGTTCTGAAGCGAAAATTGAGCCCTCGAAACTGCAACGTAGCTGTATCGGCGTCGCCGGCAGTGGCCGCTCCGAGACCGCTAGGCAAGTGCGGCGAATCCTATCGACCATCGTCACTGGCGAAATCGAGGTCGTCGGGGACATGGTCATCGCATTAGAGGCGGCGTTCGGGGCTGGGCCGGGAGTAATTGTCGTCGCGGGGACGGGATCGATCGCCTATGGACGCAATGGCGCAGGCGAAACAGCGCGTGCCGGAGGCTGGGGATTCGCCATTTCCGATGAGGGCTCGGCACATTGGATTGGCCGCGCGGTCGTAAGTCAAGCCATGCGTGCTAACGACGAAGGACAGAAACTAGAACTGATGAAGGAAGTTCTTAAGGCTTGGCGGCTGGACACTTGGGAGCAGATGATCATGGCCGCAAACGCTTCGCCACCGGCAGATTTCGCCCAGCTATTTCCCATCATTGTCGCTGCCGCTGATCACCATGATTCAATCGCCCACGACGTGCTCACACGAGCGGGAAGGGAATTGGCGCGGCTGGCCGGAACGGTCATCGCGCGGTTGTTCCCGAATGAAGTGGATGTGCGTGTGGCCATTGCTGGCGGGGTCTTCGGTAATGCTCCACTTGTGCGGCATGTCTTCTACAATCAATTGCGTTTGAGTTATCCGAAAATCCTTGGGAGTGAAACTGTAGTCGAGCCGGTACTCGGAGCT
>Ga0335081_10022635_pt1 | contig 10164 bp, 9 predicted proteins | sample Lox_Sample_35_FD_206713 | JGI IMG/M metagenome (GOLD analysis project Ga0335081, IMG submission 206713) | Soil microbial communities from Loxahatchee National Wildlife Refuge, Florida, United States - Lox_Sample_3.5 | ecosystem: Environmental > Terrestrial > Soil > Wetlands | place: USA: Florida... | reverse complement strand
AGCAGACCACCATGCCGATCACCGCAAAAAGGCCGAAAGCCGAAAGACGATCCATCACGACCTCTTGCCACCTGGCGTGAAACATACAATTGAGGCGCGCGAGCGGATAAGCTCGCTCATAGCACGTTCGGCAGCAAACCAGCTTGACCTTGCGCATGGCAGAACCTTTTGGCGCTTCGGCGCCCGCCGGGATCGACCGCGCGGTGATCGCCCTCACCGGACAACTGCCGGACAACTGGCTGGGGCTGCGGCTGGCCATCGGCCTGCGGCGCATCGTGACCATGCGCATGGCGGGCGACGACGGTTTCGACGTCACCTGCTGGGGCTTCAAGTTGCGGCTGCATCCGCTGCGCAATGGCTGCGAAAAGGGCGCGCTATTTACGCCGCAGATGTACGAGGTACCGGAGCGGCAGGAACTGTTCGCCGACATCGATCGTGCCCTGGCCGAGGGCCGCACCTTCAGCTTTGTCGATATCGGCGCCAATGTCGGCTTGTTCTCCTTCCTGGTCGCTTCCCGCGCGGGCAGCAGGGCGAGCATCCTCGCCGTCGAGCCCGACCCGGAAAACTTGAGGCGGCTGCGTTTCAACATCGCCGCAAACCCCGGCGTGCCTATTCGGGTGGTGGCGACGGCGCTGGGCGAGGCGGAAGGCACCCTGGTGCTGCAACCGAACCTGAGCGATCGCGGCGGCACGCGCACCCGCGCGGCAAAGGGCGGCGAACCAGAAACGGCAACGCGAGTCGCGTGCCGCCCTCTGCTGCAGGTGTTGCAAGAGCGGGGTATCCGCACGATCGACGCCTTGAAGATCGACACCGAAGGCGCGGAAGACAAAATCCTGATTCCCTTTTTCCGCGACGCCGAACACTCATTGTGGCCACGCCTGATCCTCATCGAGGACACCAGCGCTGAATGGGACAAGGACCTGTTCGCCGTGCTGGCGCAGGCCGGCTATGCCGTCAGCCGGCGCACCAAACTGAACGTAATCTTGCGACGGGCGGCATAGAGGCCTGTCACCGTTAACTGAGGCCGATTTTTCCCTGTTCGCGCCTGGGGGCGGCAAGCGGCCGCCCCTTGCTTCGTTCAATATAATACGCAACTAAGAGGCCATGACCCAGCCGCCGCAAGGCCACGCCGGAGCTGCCTCCGGAGCCACTTGGGCTGAGCCCAAGCCGACGGCGCTTTTGGTCTTGGCGGACGGCACGGTGCTCGAGGGCCACGGCATCGGCGCGACCGGACACGCGGTCGGCGAGGTCTGCTTCAACACGGCGATGACCGGTTACGAGGAGATCCTCACCGATCCCTCCTACGCCGGGCAGATCATCACCTTCACCTTCCCGCACATCGGCAACGTCGGCACCAACGAGGAAGACATCGAGAGCCTCAACATGGCGGCGCGGCCGGGGGCCTGCGGCGTCATCCTGCACACCGACATCACCGCGCCGTCGAACTACCGGGCGACGCGCAATCTCAACGACTGGCTGAAGGCGCGCGACATCGTCGGCCTGGCCGGCATCGACACGCGGGCGCTGACCGCGCTGATCCGCGAAAAGGGCATGCCCAATGCGGTGATCGCGCATGAGCCGTCCGGCAAGTTCGATCTCGCCGCGCTGAAGAAGGAGGCGCGCGAGTGGCCAGGCCTCGTCGGCATGGATCTGGTGCCGAAAGTGACGAGCGGGCAACGCTTCGCCTGGAACGAGACACCGTGGGCGTGGGGCGAAGGCTTCGGCCATCAGGAGAAGCCGGAATTCCATGTCGTCGCCGTCGATTACGGCATCAAGCGCAACATCCTGCGGCTGCTCGCCGGCACCGGCTGCAAGGTCACCGTGGTGCCGGCCAAGACCTCGGCCGAGGACATTCTGGCGCTGAAGCCCGACGGCGTGTTTCTCTCCAACGGCCCCGGCGATCCGGCGGCGACCGGCGAATATGCGGTGCCGGTGATCAAGAAACTGATCGACACCGGCGTGCCAACCTTCGGCATCTGTCTCGGCCACCAGATGCTCGGCATCGCCGTCGGCGGCAAGACCATGAAGATGCATCAGGGCCATCACGGCGCCAATCATCCGGTAAAGGACCTGACCACCGGCAAGGTCGAAATCACCTCGATGAACCACGGCTTTGCCGTCGACAAGGAGACGCTGCCGAAGAACGTCGAGCAGACCCACATCTCGCTGTTCGACGGCTCGAATTGCGGCATCGCGCTGAAAGACAAGCCGGTGTTCTCGGTGCAGTACCACCCGGAGGCCTCGCCCGGCCCGCGCGACAGTCATTATCTCTTCCGCCGCTTCGTCGACATGATGCGGCAGGCGAAGCGCAAGATTGCCTGAGGAACAGCGGCAGCGCCGGCGCATTTTCATGGCGATGCCGAGCGAGCCCCTCACCTTCATGTTCAAGGACGACGGCGCGGTGCCGAACAATCCGGCACTGCCGGCGCTCGTCTATAAAGGCGCGATCGACAAAGCGCGCGTGTCCGCGGAAGCCATCGAGAGGCTGTTCAGCAAGAACGGCTGGGGCCACGGCCAATGGCGCAACGGCATCTATCCGTTCGTGCACTACCATTCGATGATCCATGAAGCGCTCGGCATCGCCGCCGGCTCGGCGCGCGTGCAGCTCGGCGGCCACCGGGGCGAGATTTTGCAGTTCGAGCCGGGCGACATCGCCGTGCTGCCGGCGGGCACCGGGCATCAGCGGCTCATTGGCAGCGACGATCTGCTCGTCATCGGCGCCTATCCGCCGCAGGGCACCTACAATCTCTGCCGCGGCGACAGCCCGGCCGAGCGCGACCGGGCGCTGACCACGATTCCGAACGTGCCGGTGCCGCACAGCGATCCGGTGCTCGGCAAGGACGGGCCGCTCACCAAGCTGTGGCGGCGCTGAAGTTTGCTATAAGCCCGCGCATGGACTGGGTTTCGTTCTACGACTTCAAGCATTCCGTCATCTATGTGAATGCGCGTCACCGCGACGTGCATTACGAGGCCATCGCGCGCGACATCCGCGCCTATGTGCCCTCGCCTGCGGCGCGCGTGCTCGACTACGGCTGCGGCGAGGCAACCTCGGCCAACATCCTTGCGGAGGCCTGCGCGCATCTGACCATGGTCGAGGCGGCGCCGAATGTGCGGGCCGCGCTACAGACACGCTACAAGGGCGCAGCGAGGATTTCCGTGCTGACGCCGGATGAGGCGGCGGCGCTGCCGGATGCGACGTTCGATCTCATCGTCATGCATTCGGTGGCGCAATATCTCTCCGCCGCCGAGCTGGAGCGGCTGTTGAAAATGTTCCGCCGCTTGGTCAAGCCGGGCGGGCTCGTCATCATCGGCGACATCGTGCCGCCGCGCCTCGCCGCGCCGGCGGCGGCGCTCGCGCTTTTGCGCTTCGGCGCCGCCAACGGGTTTTTCTGGGCGGCGGTCGGCGGGCTGATCCGCATTTCCGTCTCCGACTATCTCAAGCTGCGCAAGACCATCGGCCTGTCGCACTACACGGAAGCCGAGATGCTGGAACGGCTGAAGACCGCCGGGTTTTCCGCGGAGCGCGCGGCGCGCAACATCGGCCATAATCGGTGGCGCATGACGTTTCTCTGCCGGCGCGCGTAACACTTCATTAACCGCAACTCGCGCTGCGGTAACCGCGTAACCTCATGTCAAACGGCGGCGGCTATTGCTGATAGCGGCCCGGTGGCGGAGTGCTTACGCAGAAAACCCTGCAAGGTTTTCCAGCCTGGTTCAATTCCAGGCCGGGCCTCCATCCGCCTTCGCTCAAGCTCCGGCGGGCGACGCCTTCGCCCGATGGCTGCGTGGCAACCGGCCGCAAGCGAAATTGTTAACCGCTGTCAACGACAATGCCGGATCGATCGGAGATACCGCCCATGGGCAGCTTCACCGTCAAGGGCAATGGGAATTTCGACGACATGACCGCCAAGCTCAAGCAACAGCTTGACGAGAACGACCGTCAATTCAATGCGCAGCTCGAAGCCATGTTCAAGCCGACGGCGAAGGCAAAGCCCGAGCCGCAACCGGCGCCCCCGAGCCCGGCCAGCAAGCCGCGCAAGGGCGGCGGCTGGGGCACTTCGACGAGCCGCAAGGGCGGCGGCGGCTTCTCGCGTTTGCGCGGTTAGCAGCGCCAAAGCGCCTCTTTCCATCACGGCGAATCTGGTCTAGAGCACCGCTCGCGCGCGGGGTCTTGCCCCTTGCGCGGTCCCGGGGAGCGCGCGTTGGCGCGCCCTTTTTTTGTGCCTATGTGTCCGCGGAAATCATGGCGAAGCGTACCGACATCAAGTCGATCCTGATCATCGGCGCCGGCCCCATCGTCATCGGCCAGGCCTGCGAATTCGATTATTCCGGCACCCAGGCCTGCAAGGCGCTCAAGGCCGAGGGCTACCGCATCGTCCTGGTCAATTCCAATCCGGCGACGATCATGACCGACCCCGATCTTGCCGACGCGACCTACGTCGAGCCGATCACGCCCGAGATCGTCGCCAAGATCATCGAGAAGGAACGGCCCGACGCGCTGCTCCCGACCATGGGCGGGCAGACCGCGCTCAACTGCGCGCTGTCGCTGCGCAAGATGGGCGTGCTGGAAAAATTCAACGTGAAGATGATCGGCGCCACCGCCGACGCCATCGACAAAGCGGAGGACCGTGAGCTGTTCCGCGAGGCGATGAAGAAGATCGGCCTCGAAACGCCGCGCTCGCATCAGGTGAAGACGCTGGCGCACGCGCTCGAGGTGCTCGACGACATCGGCCTGCCGGCGATTATCCGCCCGTCCTTCACGCTCGGCGGCACCGGCGGCGGCATAGCCTACAACAAGGCGGAGTTCATCGAGATCGTCGAGCGCGGCATCGATGCCTCCCCGACCAGCGAAGTGCTGATCGAGGAATCGGTGCTGGGCTGGAAGGAATTCGAGATGGAGGTGGTGCGCGACAAAAAGGACAACTGCATCATCATCTGCTCGATCGAGAACGTCGATCCGATGGGCGTGCACACCGGCGACTCGATCACCATCGCGCCGGCGCTGACGCTGACCGACAAAGAATACCAGATCATGCGTGACGCCTCGATCGCGGTGCTGCGCGAGATTGGCGTCGAGACCGGCGGCTCCAACGTGCAGTTCGCCGTCAATCCGGCGGATGGGCGGCTGGTGGTCATCGAGATGAACCCGCGCGTGTCGCGCTCCTCGGCGCTGGCGTCGAAGGCGACCGGCTTCCCGATCGCCAAGGTCGCCGCCAAGCTCGCGGTCGGCTACACGCTCGATGAAATCGCCAACGACATCACCGGCGGCGCGACGCCCGCCTCGTTCGAGCCGACCATCGACTACGTCGTCACCAAGATTCCGCGCTTTGCCTTCGAGAAATTCCCCGGCGCTTCGCCGGTCTTGACCACTTCGATGAAGTCGGTGGGCGAGGCCATGGCCATCGGCCGCACCTTCCAGGAGAGCCTGCAGAAGGCGCTGCGCTCGCTGGAGACCGGGCTCACCGGCCTCGATGAGGTGGCGATCGAGGGTTTCGACACCGCCAAGGGCAGCGACGACGCCGACAACAAGGCGGCGATCCGCGCCGCGCTCGGCACGCCGACGCCGGACCGGCTGTTGAAGCTCGCGCAGGCGGTCCGGCTCGGCGCTTCCGACGAACTAATCTTCAACGCCTGCCGCGTCGACCCGTGGTTCCTCGGCGAGATCCGTGGGCTGGTGGAGTGCGAGGCCGAGATCAAGGCCAAAGGCCTGCCGGCGACCGCCGGCGCTTTCCGCCGGCTCAAAGCGCTGGGCTTCTCCGATGCCCGGCTCGGCAAGTTGACCGCGACCCCTGCGGAGACGGTCGCGCAAAAAAGACGCTCGCTCGGCGTGCGCCCGGTATTCAAGCGCATCGACACCTGCGCCGCCGAATTCGCCTCGCCGACTGCATACATGTATTCGACCTACGAGGCGCCCTTTGCCGGCAAGGTCGCCGACGAGGCGCGGCCTTCGGACAAGAAGAAGGTCATCATCCTCGGAGGCGGGCCGAACCGCATCGGCCAGGGCATCGAGTTTGATTATTGCTGTTGCCACGCCGCCTTCGCGCTGAAGGAGGTCGGCTACGAGACCATCATGGTCAATTGCAATCCGGAAACGGTGTCGACCGACTACGACACATCGGATCGACTCTATTTCGAGCCGCTGACGCCGGAGGACGTGCTGGAGATCATCGATACCGAGCGGTCGAATGGCACGCTGCACGGCGTCATCGTGCAGTTCGGCGGGCAGACGCCGCTCAAGCTTGCCGAGCCCTTGGAAAAGGCGAAGGTGCCGATCCTCGGCACCTCCCCTGACGCCATCGACTTGGCGGAGGACCGCGAGCGCTTCCAGAAGCTGCTACACAAACTGAAGCTGCGGCAGCCGAAGAACGGCATCGCCACTTCGCCGGGCGCCGCGCGCGCCATCGCCGACGAGATCGGCTATCCGATCGTCATCCGCCCCTCTTATGTGCTCGGCGGCCGCGCCATGGAGATCGTGCGCGATGCGGCGCAGCTCGACCGCTATGTGGCCAAGCTTGCCTCCGACCTCGACCGGCCGAGCGAATTGATCGTTTCGAAGAAGAGCCCGCTGCTCATCGACCGCTACCTCTCCGACGCCACCGAAGTCGACGTCGATTGCCTCTGCGACGGCAAGGATACCTTCATCGCCGGCATCATGGAGCACATCGAGGAGGCGGGCATTCACTCAGGCGACAGCGCCTGCGCGCTGCCGCCGCATTCGCTCGACGCCACGATCATCGCCGAGCTCGAACGGCAGACGCGGGAACTCGCGCTCGCGCTTAACGTCGGCGGGCTGATGAACGTGCAATATGCGATCAAGGACCGTGAGATCTACGTGCTGGAAGTGAATCCCCGCGCCTCGCGCACGGTGCCCTTCGTCGCCAAGGTGATCGGGCTGCCGGTCGCCAAGATCGCCGCCCGTGTCATGGCCGGCGAAAGCCTGGCGAGCTTCAAATTGAAGCCGGGCACCTACAAGCACCGGGCGGTGAAAGAGGCGGTGTTCCCCTTCGCCCGCTTCCCCGGCGTCGATACCGTGCTCGGCCCTGAGATGAAATCGACCGGCGAGGTCATGGGCCTCGATTCCTCCTTCGAGGTCGCCTTCGCCAAGAGCCAGATCGGCGGCGGCACCAGCCTGCCGCGCGGCGGCACCGTGTTCGTCTCGGTCAAGGACGAGGACAAGCCACGCATCCTGCCGGCAGTCCGGCTGCTCGCCTCTCTTGGCTTCAAATGCATCGCAACGTCCGGCACCCAACGCTACCTCGCCGAACAGGGGGTGGAGGTCGCCAAGATCAACAAGGTTCTGGAAGGCCGCCCAAACGTCGTCGATGTGATCAAAAACGGCGGCGTTCAGCTTGTTTTCAACACCACGGAGGGGGCGGCGGCGCTGGCCGACAGCCGCTCGTTAAGGCATGCCGCCCTCTTGCATAAAGTGCCGTACTACACCACTCTTTCAGGTGCCGTCGCGGCAGCGCAAGGCATAAAAGCCTATCTGGCGGGCGATCTCGAAGTCCGGGCGCTGCAAAGCTACTTCAGCGGCCGGGCCTGAGGGGTTCCCCCCAAAGGCGCGCCGGCCCTTCAAGGGCTCCTCGCGGCGGTGTGTTAAGGCCGGGAAATGGCAAAGGTTGCGGCGTTAAAAAACCGGCCGCAATCGAAGCGTTTTTGTCCCGGCTCGGTTGCGGTTGGCTCTGGCCTGCGGGCGATCCGCGGCTGGAGTCGAATTGTGAGTCGAAACGAGACGAAAGGTGAAGGTGGAAGGGGCTTGGCGGCTCTAAGCGCGTTCAAGTTTGTTTTCCGGGGTCCGCCAGGAGGAGAAGAGAGATGGACAAGATTCCGATGACGGCCGAAGGCTATGCAGCGCTCGAAGCCGAGCTGAAGCACTGCCAGCAGGTGGAGCGGCCCCGCATCATCCAGCAGATTTCCGACGCGCGCACGCACGGCGACCTGTCGGAGAACGCCGAATATCACGCCGCCAAGGAGCAGCAGGCGCATAATGAAGGGCGCATCGCCGAGCTTGAGGACAAGCTCGCGCGCGCCGACGTCATCGACACTTCGAAGCTGTCGGGCGACGCCATAACCTTTGGCGCGACGGTGACGCTGATCGACGAGGACACCGACGAGAAGAAGGTTTGGCAGATCGTCGGTGAGCCGGAGGCCAATGCCAAGGCCGGCAAGATCTCCATTACCTCGCCGCTTGCCCGCGCGCTGATCGGCAAGAACAAGGGTGCGACGGTCGAGGTGGTCACGCCCGGCGGCGCCAAGGCCTATGAGGTCAAGAAGATCGAGTGGCGATAGACCACCGGTTGCGCTGTTTTGCGTCAGAAAAAGGCCGCCAAAAGGCGGCCTTTTTGCTTGCGGGAGGATTGATATACCGCAAAGCTACCCGTGCTGTGGCATGCGACCAATTGCAAAGTTTTTGAGGGACCGCTTGGGGCGGGTGAGTTCGATGGACGAGCGGCCGAAGCAGAGTAAAGTCGAAGAACGCGATCCGTTTCTTTGGGCCATCATCGCGCTCATTATCGGCATCACCGCCATTGCCCTGTGGCAATGGCATTTGTCCTGAGCGCGACCGCCTGACGGCGGGCATTCACGTCAATCCATCGGCACCATGGCCGCGTCCTTTGCGTTGCGCAGGACGAGCGAGGTCTTGACGTTGCGCACATTGGGCGCGGCGGTGAGCTTCTCGACGAATTCCTGAAAGGTCTTGAGATCCGGCGCCACGCATTTCAGGACGAAGTCGATCTCGCCGGACAGCATCCAGCACTCGCGCACCAGAGGCTGAGCGCGCACGAAGCGCTCGAAGGCGGCAAGGTCGGCTTCCGCCTGGCTCGCGAGATGCACAAAGGCGAAGACGACGACCTCGTAGCCGAGCGTCTTTTCATCGAGCAGCGCGCGGTAGCCCTTGATGTAACCCGCTTCCTCGAGCGCCCGCACCCGGCGCAGGCAGGGCGGCGGCGAGATGCCGACGCGGCGCGCAAGCTCGACATTGGTGATGCGGCCGTCGTCCTGGAGTTCCTTGAGGATCTTGCGGTCGATGGCGTCGAGACGGGCGGGCAACGCTGGCTCCTTTGCAGGCTGGTTAAGGCCGGCGGCACATTCATACCGCGAAATAAAGTTTCGCGAAAGATTATTGCGCGGAGGCCGTTGATCGGCCGAAGGTCGGATAAGGCGGCTGTGAGTCCCGTGGGTTGCGTATCTTGCATAGCTCGGGGAAAGCCATAGATTGCGGCTGCATAGAAGAGCCGGCTACCGGTCCGGCCGCGGGGGTAGCGAAGCGCCCGCAACCGCCCTTCAGAGGGGGCGCAGGCGATGGCCAAGACGATACATGCGAAGGTCGTGATCGTAGGATCGGGGCCGGCGGGTTACACCGCCGCCATCTACGCCGCGCGTGCCATGCTCGAGCCGATCCTGATCCAGGGCATCCAGCCCGGCGGCCAGCTCACCATCACCACCGACGTCGAGAATTATCCGGGCTTTGCCGACGTGATCCAGGGCCCCTGGCTGATGGAGCAGATGCAGAAGCAGGCCGAGCATGTCGGGACCAAGATGGTGTTCGACACCGTCAACACGGCGGAGCTCGCCAGCCGCCCGTTCCGTCTCACCTGCGACTCGGGCGACATCTACATCGCCGACGCGTTGATCATTGCCACCGGCGCCCAGGCGCGCTGGCTCGATCTGCCCTCGGAGCAGAAGTTCAAGGGCTACGGCGTGTCGGCCTGCGCCACCTGCGACGGTTTCTTTTACAAGAACAAGGAAGTCGTGGTGATCGGCGGCGGCAACACCGCGGTCGAGGAGGCGCTGTTCCTCACCAATTTCGCCTCCAAGGTGACGGTGGTGCACCGGCGCGACGCCTTTCGAGCCGAGAAGATCTTGCAGGAGCGGCTGTTCAAGCATCCCAAGATCGAGGTGATCTGGGATAGCGCACTCGACGACGTGATGGGCGAAGACAACCCGCTCAAGGTCAAGCGGGTGCGGCTGAAGAACGTCAAGACCGGCGCGGTCACAGAACGCAATGTCGACGGCGTCTTCATCGCCATCGGTCACCAGCCCTCCTCCGAACTGTTCGCCGGCCAGATCGAGATGAAGCCCTCCGGCTACATCGTCACCAAAGGCTATTCCACCAAGACCTCGGTGCCCGGCGTTTTCGCCGCCGGCGACGTCACCGACGAC
>Ga0335081_10022634_pt1 | contig 10164 bp, 14 predicted proteins | sample Lox_Sample_35_FD_206713 | JGI IMG/M metagenome (GOLD analysis project Ga0335081, IMG submission 206713) | Soil microbial communities from Loxahatchee National Wildlife Refuge, Florida, United States - Lox_Sample_3.5 | ecosystem: Environmental > Terrestrial > Soil > Wetlands | place: USA... | reverse complement strand
CCTCTCCCAAGTGGCTTTCGCAATTGCACATATAACGTCTTGCGCCGGCATTTTGGGATGAACACCACGTGGTATTTGCACTCCCACTTCGTATGGCTCAAACTCTCGTATTCGTCCATCGCGTGAATTCTCCTCTTCGTGTGCTTGGCGGCTCACGATAGGAGTTTCCGCGATGGACTCCCGGATTTGTCAAACTTCTACTGCCTCCCCGGCAGAGCCGGGGGGTCTCTCATTTTGGACTAGCGCCGGATGTACCGATCTACCCCAATGTCGAAATTCCGAGAATCGTTTCCCGTCCGCACTCAAAGGAGCAACGAACATTCTGCTTGAAGCGTCGCGACTTCATTGAAGCCGACGACTCGCTGTGTGCCGAGACAATTCCGAGATTTATAGCCCCCTGAAATTCAGCCGACGCCGATACTGGCGACGGAGGCGTTCTTCTCCGTCAACCAAAGAACGCGACGAAGGTTCCCAGCGTCGAATACGCTGTTCGGCCAATATCGGTTCAGCGGCGTACTCGCGGCGGGATAATTCGAGAATGTGTGCCCCCTTGGCCGCAGTGGTTGGCATTGCACCCTGCACCGGAACTCGTGCCGCCCGTCCTTACTCAGTCCGGGGCGTGGAAATTCCGGAAAAATGCAACATCGGCTTGGGTGTCGCAGACCGCATTTGAAGCTGACGCCACGGAGCGTCTAGCTGCCTCATTCTGTTTGCCTCACCCCGGGCGGTGCTTCCGGAAGGCAGACGGCTCGAAGGATTCTCCAGTACATCGAGTCAACGCGGAGTGGGCGCCTGGAGACGATATTCCGAGAATTGTTGCCCCATTGAGAAGGTTTGGTCGGCCCAGCACCGCCGCCCACAAGGCCGGGGTGGAGGTTCTTGGGGGATTCTGGGCAGCCAGCGGAGAATGGTCTCGCCACCGGTTTCAGAAGCTATTCACGACTGCGTCTGGCTTTCGTCTTCATGAGAAGCGCGCTCCTCGGCGCGATGAGAAGAGTTCAAGATTTCCGAGAACGTTTGCCTCTTACAAAGTCCGCATCGACAACCCTCCGCGCAGCACTTGGAACTTTACCTCGTTTACCTCATTAACCCGGAAGGTGAAAATGGATCCTTGAAAAACATAGACTTATACGAGCAGAAAACAGCGCCTGTGACGCCTAACTCATTTATTTACAATCGACATCCATTTTCCCAAAGCTGGACGTTGATGCCAATTCGACGTAGACTGACTGGTGGTCATCGGCCTTCATCCCAACCTCAGTCTTGTATTGCATCCGAAGTGTGCCACTGGTGTGCAGAGGAAGGTTCCAAGGCTTTTGCATCAAGAAGCGTTGATTCACCGACCATTTTAGGGCTGGCGCGCATAGCAGCCCGTGGTTAAACCCCCCGAAATTTGGGAGCGGCTCCGGCACATTCGAACCCGGCTTCTAGCCGGTTTGGACGTGCAGTGAGCCCGCGAATCGACCCGCAACTCATTCTCGACGTCCCTAACCGCCACTGAAGGCATAAAAACACGAAAATGAGCTGCGGGCGCCGATTCCTCAGCTCCCGCGGCGTCCCGGAACCCAGGGCTTTCCTGAAGATCAGGCTCAGGTTGAACGCACCGACGTGAATCAACTGCCGCTTCAAAATGTTCTGGCGGCCCCGGAGGTAGACTCGCCTCATTCGGCCGGTTTCGTAACAATGAGCGAAGGACCTCTCGATCAGTTCCCCGCGCTTCTTCAGTAAATGTTTCCCATAGCAACCCTGAACCCGCCGCCGATTGCCATAAACCGCCTTCTGCTCATCCGCTTTCCCGTCCCACTTACGCCGCCCTCGTTTCGGCTCCGGAATATAACTCCTCACCGGCACTGCCCCCAACGCCACCACAACGGGACCACTGTGGTAGCCCTTGTCGGCAACCACTTCCTCTACCCCGTTGACATTGACTTTCGGCTTCTCTTCCGGCGCCTTCCGGGCTTCTCGTTCCACCAGTCGCTCAACCGTTTCACCCGCGTTGGCCAGGGTTTCCTTCATGGTCGTGGTATCGCCTTGATCGGCCGCCTGCAGGGTCACCGCGATCACCGCCCCGGTCTCCATATCCACCGCGTGCTCGGCTTTATGGGCCATGTGCGTGCTGCCGTCCTTCATCTTGGTAATCCGTGCATCTGCATCACTGGTGCTCACCCACTCCTTGTTGCTACCCTTCTTCTTACGCTTCCGGTCTACCCGTGCCAAGTCTTCTCTCGTCGGGGTGGCGATCCCCGATTGCCGCGCCAAACCCTTCAGAAACTCGTCATAGCTTTCCCCGTTATCCCGTCGCACGATCGACCGCATGGCTGCGTTAGCTTCCAACGTTGTCGCATCGACTCCTACCGTCTTGCCCTTCAGCAGGCCTCGATCCGCCAACGCCTCCAGCGCCCACTGGAACACCTTCTGATGCGTTTCCACATCCATCAACCGCCTGGTCCGCGAGATAGTCGAGTGGTCTGGAGTCGCCTCATCCAGGCCGATCTGCAAAAACTGACGAAGGCCCAACGAGTCGGCGGTTCGCCAGGCGATGCCCCGCTCGGAATCCAAACCCTCGAAGTACCCGATCATCAACAGGCGGAAATAGGTTCCTGGGGTCAGCGACGGACGACCATTCTTCTCGGCGTAAAACTGGGCACACTCCTTCTCGGCAAATGCATCGAACTTCTCGGCGTCGAGGAATTCATTCAGGCGCTGATAGAAAGGGTGCCCCGGACCCTTGGCCAATTCCGTGTGCGTCACCCAGAACTGCTCTTGGCGCTCCCGGTGTTTACGAGTGCCCATCGCCATAAAAACATTTTAAGGTGATTTTGTTTTGGTAGCTAGAGGAATCTTCGCAACACGGACTTTAACCACGGGCTGATAGGGAAGGATAAACGCGCTCAGGTCCGCCAAGGGTCCTTTCCGCAACGCCCTGCCCGGCGCTTCCCTGCCACCGGTGTCAACTTCCGGTGATCCCAGGTATGTGGAATCCGGCGCCCTCGCTCGGTCGATCCGACCAACGATTTGGGCTTGGCGCAAATACCACGTGGCAGGGGTCAATCTGTGCGCTCGTTGAACCCCCGGCCGCTTAAGATCATTGGCACACACTTCTCCGCCCGCGCTGCCCGCGTCTTCGCCTGCTTCGCGCCCGAGACATGAAAGATGTACGACTTCCTCCGTCCCGGCGTTTCGAACGCCGCCTTCAGCTCTGGCGCCGCATTCACCCTGACTTGCAGTTCCTCGGGAACCACATATTCCGAAGCCTTCTTAAGCGGAACCCTCATTCCCGACTCCTCGACCTTGATGGCTTCGTAGATGTAACTTCTCAGGGTCGCTTGCACTGCCGAAATTTCTTCGGGAGAGGTGAATTTAATCCAGCGCCCCGCCTTGCGCCTCTCCGATCTTTTTGGAGAATGTGCTTTGGCGCCTTGAGCAAGGCGCCTTTGAAGAACGAGAGCGCGCACGCGTCCTTTAGCGGGATGATGATCGCCACGTTCTTTCTCTCGTAAGTGAAGCAGGGCTTGCCCCATTTCAACTCCTCGACCAGGTCGCAATCGAGTACAATCTTCCTCAGCTCGTCTGTTTCGTTCTGCCACTTTTTTCGCGTAAGGCACTTTCATCGTCCCACCCGGTGCCACATTCCATTCGGTTTCACAGACACTATGCCACCGTGCAGGAGGAAAACCGCAGGACCGTCGTGCACAGGGAACTGTTTCAAAAACGGGTCCGTTGTTGGACTCGACGGCACCCTGTAGATTGGACACATGGCGCTCAAACGGATGGACAACGTAGGAATCGTCGTCGATGACCTCGAAACGACGGTTGATTTCTTTCGGGAGCTCGGCCTCGAGCTCGAAGGGCGGGCGGCGATCGAAGGAGAATGGGCCGGACGTGTCACTGGACTGGGCGATCAGCGCGTCGAGATTGCCATGATGCGCACGCCGGACGGCCACGGCCGGCTCGAGCTCTCCCGCTTCCTCACGCCGCCTGCCGTCGCGGACCATCGCAACGCCCCGGTGAACGCTCTAGGCTACCTCCGCGTCATGTTCACCGTGGACGACATCGACGATACAGTGGAAAGACTACGCAAGCTCGGCGCGCAGCTCGTAGGCGACGTAGTCCAGTATAAAGACGCGTATCGACTCTGCTATATCCGCGGGCCTGAAGGGATTCTCATCGGACTCGCCCAGGAACTCCGCTGAGCGCAATACGACGATTAGGACGAGCGACCAATCTCAGCGAGCGCGTCTCACAAAGGGTCCTTTCCAGGATCGAACCGACCCCACCGCCGCGACCAAAGCCGAACGGCGGTGGATTTAAGGTGCGCGTTTGAGGACCAGCGGATATGTCTGCCATTCTTCGCTATCGTGCGCCGCACGGAGCGCCAACACGTAGGTGCCGGTCGGCAAGCCGGCCAAGTCGATATCAACAGGGAGGAAGACAGTTTCGCCGTTCGCGACGACCGTCGCTTGCTGGCTCCTGAGTGTTTGGAGCCTATTGCTCAGCACTTGAATCTCGTAAGCCCCCTCCGGTGACCCGAGGGCCAAGTAAATCTTGAGCCGCACCCGCCCGCTGGGTACGGTCAGCGACGGCTTGCTTTTCTCTGGCGAGGCTGAGCGCATTGGCGAATATGGTCGAAGGTCTAGTGGAATCTCGGGGACATTTCCGGCTCGCGCGATTTCGTCCCGTACCGGTGCGCCGGATCGTTGCCGTAACATCAGAAGGGATAGCAGCGCAACGAGGCATACGCCAGCCGCAATCGCGATGAGGGCCCTCCGCCGGTTCTTCCTCTGCGATTGGATTCGAGTCCGCTCGTCCAGTACGTCTTGGATACAGGGAGAACAGCGGACGATATGAGATTGGAAGACAGGATGAGCCGCTGGTCGAGAAAGTAGGGCGACTTCATGGATAACTTGCGATCCGGGGCAGTCGGCGCGACCGGGATTCGGGTAAGCACGAAGCGCCAGGTCCTGAACCGTTTTTACGAATTCTTTGAAATCGTTATCTGAGATCTCGTCCATCGCTTGAACACACCTAACTTGTTCCAACTTGGCCTCGTGCTCAAGTGGTTCCGAACCAGGGTCCCGTGCGCACCCGGATCGAATCGCATTTGACAACCTCCCACGGGCGGATCAAGTTTGTCTCATCGATCTGGGATATCCCTCGCCAGACGCGGCAGACTTCAAGAAGAGTGCCCGCGAAATCCTAGACGGCATTGGTAGGCAAAGGAAGCCGCGGCGGCCCATTCACAAGAACGACACTTCCGCCCCGGAGGCAGGCCGCGAGGAGGAGGACTCCGATGATGATGACCAATCAAGGCTCGCCAACGGCGCTTCCATTTGAGACACATTGAGAGCTCCGGGTTCAGTGCTCGGCGCACGGAAAGTTGGACATGTTCTCGGTCCCGGCCGACTGGGCTTCGAAGTATGCGTCAGCTGCCGCTCGCCACTCCACGAATGAGGGCGGGTGATCGGAGCATTCGTCAGGCCAGACATCGTGACAATGCAGCGCATAACTCCGAAGTGCGTAATATGCGGGGTGATGGCTAACGTGGAAACTTAATGCTGCAAGCATTTGATCCTGGTTGGCGATACCGAGCTCATGCTTGATTGCCCACTCGTTGAGTGACCGAACGGCTTCTTTCGAGCCGCTTGCCGAGCCTGCGAGACTGAAGCCACCGTACCTCTTTGCCAACTCCTTTGAAGCGAGCGCAGAGTCTGGTCCGTCCATATCGAGCACCAGTTCCATCCACAAAGAAAATGCGATCAAGCCCGAAAACCCGGCCAGAAGTCTGTTCCATTCTGCCTCAGGCACAAGTCGAATAGCGTCAAGAAGGCGCTGCGTAGGGCTGTCAGGGTTCGACAGGCGGGTCACGGCTGCAACTTCACACTGCCATTGTGCGTACGTCGGAAACTGAGCCGGCGTCGCAATGCGCCACTGTTGGTCGGTCTGCTCCCAGAGTGACCACGCTTTCATTGCTCGAAGCGACATCGAAGAAAAATAGCGGACGGCATCCAGCCAGCCTTCCCTCTTCACAGCGATAAAGACGTTGACCTCCGTCCACTGACTGACATCCTGCCATATCCTGGCACCAGCACCACTTCCATTCGTCACTGCCGCCTCGATGCCCGAACGGATACGGCCAAGGAATTGAGGTGCTCTTGATTCCATCTCCTGGACCACCACGGCCGGAATGCCCTTTGCGGCTTCGACGACGGCCCGTAACCAAAGTGAGAACACCTGCCACTCGGTATATTCATCGGCTGCTGCGACCAGGCGTTTCCAGGGAATGCGCTTGGCCTGAGCCAAGGCGCGACGCTCGGTCTGGTGGTGGACTCGGTCCATGAGTTTGCCGTCGCGCTGATTCCGCTGTCTTGGCATAAACGGGCGAACCCGAACCGTTCTATTCTGCACCAGAACGCACTCAAAAAGCTCGGTGGGATCCATCACCTCCGCCAAAGCGCCGCGCTGCATCTCCCCATGGTGAGGCATTGTTGCAGTTTGATTTTGGCAGTAGACCCGGTATCGGCCAAAAAGGAAGTGGCGGAATGGTCTTCCATGTATAAATGCGCAGCACGCAACTGGCTCAGGGAACTGGCAGGGTACTGGAGGGAATTGCTGTTCTGGATGCTGCTCCTGCCGGCCCTTGGAGCCCTGGGGTCAATCCGCCCTCGGAGGCAAATCGCCGGGCTGATTGAAGCTTGTGCCTTCCTGGTGGCCGCAGTTTCATCCGCGGGCAAACTGAATAGCCTCGGGCTCGACTTCGTCGCTTGGAATCGGGTAGATCGACGGGGTGCCGTGGGCAGCTTGGCTATGGGCCTCGCGGCGGGTTGCTGCATCGTCGTCGTGGCGGGCCTTTCGCATCAACCGCTCGGGATAGAGAGTGGGTGGAACAAGATCGTGTTGGCGGTCGCGCTCGGGCCGGTGCTGGAAGAAGTAATCTTCAGGGGTTATTTGTTGACGGCTGGTCTTCGGCTCATGCGGCATCTACGCCCATCGAGAACGCCGGCGTCTTCGATCGTGGCGGTGGCTGTGGTCTTCTCCATTGCGCACCTCACGACGCCAGGCACCAATTCCATCCAGCTCGGCTGTATCATGCTTACCGGCTGTTTGTACGGCTACATTCGATTCCGATCGGTCAACAGCCGCAGCGGCTCTCGCCCATGGCGCCTATAATCTGGCGCTGTACATCAGCTACTGGTGCGGCGTTTCACGCTGATCCCAGGAGTTTTTGGCAAAACAACCGGGCTGGGCTATACGTGCAAGAGGTTCAAGAGGTATCAAACGGCTTCGCACCGGAGTTCGGCAACACGGTAGTAACAGTATTCAACACAATCACGAAGTCCGGCACGAACGATTACCACGGGGAGGGAGGATTCATCTTCCGGCGCACGCCCTTCAGCGCACGGCCAAAGCTGCTTCCGTCGAACGTGGCAACCCCAGACGTCAATCTGAATTCGTACTTTGCGGACGGTGGAGGGCGGATTATCCGCGACAAGCTCTTTTACTTTGGGGCCATCGAGCCTGTAAACCGGGATCTGCCCGCACCCGTGACGGTGCCCGCCGCGGTGATCGCCCAACTTGGCCTTCCGGCGAGCTACGCGAACGCCATCCCCTTCCACCAGGATGTCTATTCTTATATGGCAAAAGCCGATTGGATCGTGAACTCGCGCAACCGGGTTTCGATTCGGTATATGCATCATTCCAACGACTCGCCGTACGACAACACATCCGCCATTGGAGGGCAGTACCTCACTTCGCAGAGCTACAACTTTGTTGACCGGTCGCACGTGGGATCTGTCCAAGTCATTTCCACACTCCGTACCCAGGTGGACTATCGCGGCAGGCTAACGACCGCCTCGCTGGCAGCGGTACCGGTCCAAGCATTACGATTCTCGGCGTGGCGAACTTCGGAGATCCGACCGGCATAGGATTTGCCTACAACGAGACCGCCCCCGAAATCACCGACACCTTCAGCTACGATTTCAGCACGCACGCTTTGAAAGTCGGCTTCAGCACCCGATGGATCCGCGACACTCAGGTCCAGGCAACTGGCGCCTTATATGCGTTTCCGACGATTGCCAGTTAGCTGGCGGCGGCCAGCGGCAGCAATCCATTCGCGTACGTTCTCTACGTGCAAACTTTGGGGAACCCCTCCCTGAATTACAACTCGCTGTTCAGTGGGCTCTTCATCCAGGATAGTTGGAAGCCGTTGAGGAACCTGACGGTCGTTTACGGTCTCCGGTACGACCTCTACAAGATGCCGGACGCCAACAAAAACTCGCCGTTTCCGTTATCGCAGCACTTCAAAACGGATACGAACAATGTCGCGCCGCGCTTCGGCTTGGCGTATGGCTTGGGCAAGAATGAGCGCACGGTAATTCGCGCGAGCACCGGAATCCTCTATGACCCTCCGCAGACCGACCAGTACCGTCGCGCCCTTCTCAATAACGGTTCGCCAGCGTTCTTCACGCTCACTGCCGTACCGGGCCTGCCTTATGCCCCCGCCTTTCCGAAAGTGCTGCCGGCCGTGCCAACTGGTTTCAACTTGCCACCCGGCGACATCGCGACGATATCTCCATACCTCGCAACGTTGTATTCCTTCAATGCGAACGTTTCGGTCAGCCAGGAGATAGGTGCCGGCTTCGTGGCGACGGCATCGTATCTATACACCAAAGGAACGCACCTGCCCGTCTACCGAAACATCAATCTGGTTCCATCCGGTGCCTTCCTTGCAGACGGCCGGCCGATTTTCAGCAGCGCCGCGCGCGTCTATCCCCGCTTTGCCAACATACTCTCGGCTGAATCGGTCGGAAATTCCGAGTACGGCGGGATGAACTTCTCCCTTCAAAGACGCTTTGCCAACGGATACGAGCTCTTTGCAACGTATACCTGGTCGCATGCTATCGATGATGCACCCGAACAGAACATCTTCGACAGCGCAACGACCGTGACGCTGTCCGATCCGTCCGATCGGCGCCGGGATCGCGGCAACTCCCTCACCGACCGCCGCCACGTCCTCAATCTCACCGGAGCCTGCATGCCCCACTTCCACGGGAGTAGCAAGCTTGCCAAGTATCTGCTGAACCTCAACCGCAGTGCGAGAAATCCATGAAGGAGAGTTGTTGTTTGCTTCATGCCCCTACAAGGGCGGTTGCGGAGCCACTCAGACAACGTTGATCGATCTGATTGCAAAGAGGGGACTTGGCCGGCTTGAATGGACTCTGGCGATGCCTGGAAATGCTGATTGCTAAGCAGTAGTGCTGTAACAACCAGCACTATTCCGGCGGGAGCAGAAACTCCAGCCGGTTTTTCTCGGCTACGGCTACGGTTGTCTCCTTAGTCACTTGGAGGCTGCCTTAAGGCCCATGGACCCAGAGACTGGCGCGGGCCAGGTCAGCGCACGGTGTTCGGCGATGAGGGCGTCGATCTGGGCCGCCACCTGGTCCGGGAGGGCGGCGGTGCGTCTGGTTCTGAGGTCGGCATGAGCATGCACGCACTCGAAAAGCGAGGAGAGCACGCCCCGGGTCTCGTTTACCATGAACATCATGTAGTGGAAAAGCTTCTGGCTCCGAGCGAGCATGCGCACCCTGATCACCACGCTGTCCCCGATGCGCACCTCAGAGGGATACCAAAGGTGATGCTCGAGATCGAAGCCACCCGCGCCCGACGACACAAAGTAAGCCGCGGTTAGCCCGAGCATCGGGTACATGGCGTCCCCGGCCTCGTCGTAGAGGGCCAGGTACCAGCGCATGTTCATGTGGCCTTGCCGGTCTTCGTAGGAGGGCGGGATCACCGCCCGGTAAACCATAGGCAACGACGCGAGTTGATCGACCGACAGCGCAGCTGGCCGCATGCTTATGTCCTCTTTCTTAACGTGATTCCAGTGCGGTTAAAGAGTTTTCCAGGATCTCCAGAATTCTGAGTCCAGCCGTCGGGATGGCCGTACCCGGTCCGAAGATGGCAAGAACGCCGTCCCTGTAGAGCTCATCGTAGTCCTGCGGTGGAATGACGCCGCCGATTACGATGGGCATGTTTTCGTGGCCCAGTTTTGTGAGGGCCTGGCGAAGCGCGGGCACCAGGGTCAGGTGACCGGCGGCAAGCGAACTTGGTCCGACGATATCGACGTGTTCCTCGAGGGCCTGGCGCGCAGCCTCTTCGGGCGTCTGAAAT
>Ga0335081_10022633_pt1 | contig 10164 bp, 10 predicted proteins | sample Lox_Sample_35_FD_206713 | JGI IMG/M metagenome (GOLD analysis project Ga0335081, IMG submission 206713) | Soil microbial communities from Loxahatchee National Wildlife Refuge, Florida, United States - Lox_Sample_3.5 | ecosystem: Environmental > Terrestrial > Soil > Wetlands | place: USA... | reverse complement strand
TCTTGGACTAAACCATAAGCCGGGACTGCTAATAGCAGATCGGGCGGCTCACACTTGCATAATTTCGGCTTCTTTTGTGCTCAGGGCGGTGTCGATCTCTCCAATGAAGAGATCCGTCACTTTCTGAACCTCGCTTTCGTGCCGCTTTTCGTCGTCTTCACTGATGACCTTGTCCTTCAGCTGCTTTTTGAGGATGTCGAGGCCGTCACGGCGGACATGACGGACGGCGATGCGTGCTTCTTCGGCGTATTTATGTGCGACCTTCGCCATTTCCTTGCGCCGTTGCTCGTTGAGTTCGGGAATCCGAATCCGCAACACCTGACCTTCAACTGTTGGGGAGAGGCCCAAATTGGAATTGCGGATGGCTTTGTCAACCGCTGCAACCATGGCCTTGTCCCATACCTGAACGGACAGCATCCGTGGCTCCGGCACGCTGATTGTCGCCAGCTGGCTAAGCGGCATTGTTTGGCCATAGGCCTCGACATGCACGGGTTCAACAAGGCTCGCTGATGCGCGCCCGGTGCGTAAGCCGCCCAATTCATGCTTCAACGTCGCGATCGCGCCTTGCATGCGCCGGCGAAGATCTGAAATGTCGAATTCAGCGCTCATCTCGAAACCTTTCGATCCTATGGCTCATGCACAAGTTCTTGAGTCCGTGCTTTAGCCCATGTAAGGGCTTACGCCAATTCATGATTTTGGGGCACTACCAAAGTGGCCTTGCCGCGCCCCTCAAGAGCGGCGAGAATTGCGCCCGGTTCCTTGATCGAAAAGACGATTATGGGAATTCTGTTTTCCCGCGCAAGCGCGAAGGCGGCGGTATCCATCACCGCGAGATTTTTGGCGATGGCCTCGTCATGTGTCAGCTTTTCGTAGCGCGTCGCGGAGGGATCGCGTTTCGGGTCCGCCGAATAGACGCCGTCGACCTGCGTCGCTTTCATGATGAGGTCACAGGAAAGCTCCGCGCCCCGCAGCGCCGCACCGGTATCGGTTGTGAAGAAGGGGTTGCCAGTGCCGCCAGCTAAGACCACGATCCGGCCCTTGCCAAGATGATGCAAGGCTGCCTGGCGCGAATAGGGTTCGCAAATCGCTGGCATCGGCAAAGCTGAAAGGGTTCGCGCTGCTTGACCTTGCTTTTCGATTGCATATTCGAGAGCGAGCGCGTTCATGACGGTTGCGAGCATGCCTATGGAATCGGCGCGGGCCCGTTCAATTCCCTTATCAGCGCCTTCGATACCACGAAAAAAATTTCCTCCTCCGACGACGACCGCAACCTCAGCACCGCGCAGAGCGGCGCTCGTGAGATCTGCCGCAATCCGCGCAAGCGTATCCTGATCAAGGCCATGACTTTGCGAGCCCATCAAGGCTTCGCCGGAAAGCTTGACGACGACGCGCCGCCACACCAAAACTTTAGATTGAAATTTGGTCTCGCCCGGTTCGCTCATCGGCCTTCCATTTTAACGTTGCATCAGCACGGCTTGCTTCTCTTCTTCCTTCTCTTCTTCGGGCAGCACGCCGAAGGCGATGCCGAGCATAACTTGCCTAAATTCTCTGCGGAAGGTGCTGCATTAGCGGCCAAAGAAGCGCGGGGATTGGTGTGTTCATTTCCCGCTTCGAGCATCAGCTTGGACAAACCGCTCTTGTGCAAACCTAGCCGCGCAGGACCATCAAAGCGGCGGTGGAGCGGAGGTCGCGCCATCTGTGACGCCGGCCAACTCACGGCGGCGGATTTTCGCGCAATGTCCCGGCACAACGGCGCTGCTCGATGGACCAAGCTGGCGGAGGGAGCGGGATTCGAACCCGCGATACGGTTTCCCGCATACACACTTTCCAGGCGTGCGCCTTCAACCACTCGGCCACCCCTCCGCTCTTCACTCAGCGCGGACCAAAGCTCGTTGTATGCATCCGGTCCGTACTTTCGTTCCTGCCGATGTAGGATCTTCTGGATAGGTGCGCAACTGCCCTGCGCCGGGTGCGAGCGGGCCGGGGCGACGCATGGTGCGGACGACTCCGCGTTGAAGTCGCTCGGGATGAGGAATTGGCTGTCGGCGGGGATCCCTCGAGCCCAGGTTTATGTCATTGCCCACATGTCAGGTTTCAGGCGAATTTAATAACAGGGACAGGATTGCGGGCAGCGAGGCAAAATGCCGCCACGCTGATTTGCATTGGCAACCGACTCAACACCGAAATCATCTGCTGAGCTGCTCGGGCGGCGGCTGCGACGGATTGCGGCAATGGACGAGGACTGGGCGGGCATTTCAAATGCTTGTCCCGAGACATGTCTAAACAGGCACATCCTTTTAACATAGACCAGCTTCCGGTTCCGGGGCAGGCGAGACGCTCCGGGAATGTCGGCTAATTTTTTCAATCTCAAATTCGATGAGTTTGGAGAGCACCGGCCCCTAATGTCTCTGGGCGTGGTCGCTTCGGGCTTGTGTTTCTTTGTTCCCGCATGATCCATCCGAGGCTTGAATTTCCCGGATTATGCTTCATTAGACCTTCGGGATTGCTGGTCCTGTTTAATGATTGTGAAGGAAATGGGACATGCCGATCACGCCGATCGACGAAGGCAACGCGCCAGCGCTCAGGAGAGGCAATGCGTATTGTTCATCTGATCAAGCACTGCCAACACTCAAATGGGAATGTCAATGTTGCCGTTGACTTGGCCTGCGGGCAAGCGCGGAAGGGCCATGACGTTGTTTTTGCCAGTGCTGGTGGACATTATGACGCGCTTCTTGACAAGTACGGTGTGCGCCGCGTGGAGATACACCAAGGCCAGGAGAGCAGTCCATTTCGGCTCGCCGCCAATTTTGTCGCCTTGCTCCGGCTGTGCCGGCAGTTTGAGGCGGATGTTATTCACGCGCATATGATGTCGAGCGCGGTGTTTGGCTATCTGGCCTCGAAGCTGACCGGCGTGCCGCTGGTGACCACTGTTCACAACTCCTTTGACCGGCACGCGGTCCTGATGCGCCTCGGCCGCACCGTCGTCGCAGTCAGCAACGCGGAACGGGATTTCCTTATCAAGCGAGGGTTCAAGCCAAGCCAGGTCGCTGTTGTCCTGAATGGGCCCAACGGTTCGCCGCGGGAAGACTTTGGAACCCCTACCGACGCGGTGCTTTCCACGCCTTCAATCACGACCGTTTGCGGCCTGCACCCGCGTAAAGGTGTGCATGACCTCCTTGCCGCATTCCGCCTGCTCCAGCCGGAGTTTTCAGACTGGCACTTCAATATCATTGGAAATGGTCCTGACCGGGCGAAGTTGGAAGCACTCGCGGAGAACCTTGGAATTTCCGGATCGACGCATTTCCTAGGATCGGTCGAAGCGCCGCAGCCTTTATTGCGGCAATCGCAGATATTTGTCTTGGCCTCCTATGCAGACCCATGCTGTCTTGTGATTCCAGAAGCACGAGAGGCAGGTTGCGCGATCGTTGCCACCGCAGTCGGCGGAACGCCGGAACTTCTCGGGCAGGGAGATGCGGGTCAATTGGTTGAGCCCGGCCATCCCGAGCAGCTGGCGGAGGCCCTGCGCGGGCTCATGCGAGATGAGGACACGCTGCGCAACTGGCGGGGTCGCGCGAAGAATGGGGCAAGCTATTTCACGGTCGATCGCGTCGTGGAGGATTATGACAAAGTCTACGCCGCCTTGAAGCACGGCTGAAGCACGGGGTTATTGCCCCGGTCATGCGATCCAAAGTGTAGCATCTTGACCTTTGTCTTTGGATAGCAGAACAAAGATGAAGATAAAGCCACGATCTTGACGTCAATGAAGCAAGCTATTATTGCCGCTGGTGTCACCTGCTCCGTCTTGGGCTGGTCGCTCACTCCCGTGCGCGCGGATTTCCGTCTCTGCAATAACTCGGGCAGCAGAGTTAGCGTTGCGCTTGCCTATACTGATGGCGAGACCTGGATCAGCGAGGGTTGGTGGAATTTGAAGGCGAGCGGCTGCGAGACCTTGGTGCGCGGGCCTTTGGCCGCGGAGTTCTACTATGTCTATGCGATGGACGAGCATGGCGGCGAATGGAAGGGTAAGGCCTTTATGTGCACGCGCGACCGTGAATTCCGTATCATCGGGCGGGAGGATTGCTTCGTGCGCGGCTTTGATCGTTCTGGCTTTTTCGAAGTCGATACGGGCAAGGACGCTAAGAACTGGACCGTTCAATTAACTGATTCGACCCAAGCTCCACAAAACCCCTGAACAATCTCGGCGAGGATAGAATGCGGCGGCTGCGCCGGTGCAAGATCATCGCGACCTTAGGGCCTGCTTCGTCAAACCCAGCAATGATCTCGGCATTGTTCCACGCTGGCGCCGACCTTTTTCGCATCAACATGAGCCATGCCACGCATGATCAGATGCACAGGCAGGTCCAAATGATCAGAGCGCTCCAAGAAGAATGCGGACGTCCGATCGGCATTCTCATCGACCTCCAGGGGCCAAAACTACGTATCGGCACCTTCAAGAACCGAGTTGTCAAACTCGGCAAGGGCACACGTTTTGCTTTCGATTCGAATCCTGAGCCGGGAGACCAGAACCGTGTTTGGCTCCCCCATTCCGAGATCTTGCGTGCGCTGAAGCCGGGCGACACAATCCTGATTGATGATGGCCGGGTCCGGCTTCATGTCGCTGAGACTGATGGCAAGCGTGCCGTTGCGATTGTCGACGTCGAGGGGGAGATTTCGAACCGCAAGGGGGTAAGTTTGCCGGATACCGAAATTCCGGTTTCCTCGATCACCGAAAAGGACCGGGCCGATCTCACGGCCGGGCTCGATGCAGGGATAGATTGGGTTGCTGTGTCTTTTGTGCAGCGGCCAGATGATGTCGCGGAGGTCAAGAAATTGATCGCAGGCCGCGCCCTCGTGATGTCTAAGGTGGAGAAGCCGCAAGCGATTTCGCGGCTCGATGAAATCGTGCAGATCTCCGACGCGCTCATGGTCGCGCGCGGTGATCTCGGAGTCGAGATGCCGCTCGAAAAAGTCCCTGGTTTGCAAAAGCGAATCAATCGCATGGCTCGCCGGTTCGGCAAGCCTGTCGTTGTAGCGACACAGATGCTCGAATCGATGATCAATTCACCCATTCCAACCCGCGCGGAAGTCTCAGACGTCGCCACTGCAGTGTTCGAAGGTGCCGACGCCGTCATGCTATCTGCGGAAAGTGCCGCTGGCTCCTTTCCTGTGGAAGCGGTTGCGACCATGAACAAGATTGCCGAAGAGGTCGAGCGCGACGGCTACTACCGCAGTATCATCAATGCGCAGCGTGCTCCTCCTGAAGCGACCAATGCCGATGCGATCGCCATCGCCGTCGCCGCGCGTTATTTCGCGGAAACGCTTGATTTAAAAGCGATCGTTGCCTGGACGTCTTCTGGCGCGACGGCGTTCCGGATCGCGCGGGAAAGGCCTGAGGCACCAGTCCTTGCTCTCACGCCGAACCGGGAGACGGCCTGCCGTCTCTCCCTCGTATGGGGCGTCCATGCGGTCGTCACCAAAGACGCATTTGACATTGATGACATGTCGAAGCGCGCCTGCAAATTTGCCGGTCGGGAAGGATTTGCAAAAGCGCAAGAACGCGTCATCATCGTTGCTGGCGTTCCATTCGGCACGCCCGGCGCAACCAATATGGTCCGGATCGCGATCCTTGATGCGAATTCGAAATAAGCCGCACACCCACGTGGCGGGATAAGCGAGCCTTACCTGCCGCTCTCGCGACAATTTCATGCCAAATGCGCCGGCGCTTGAGTTGGTTCAATGACAAAATTGGAGGCCCACCCGGAAGCGATGGGGCGTGGGCCAGCTAGTCCGCTGGATGTTCCCTCTTAAGAAAAAGCCTGCAGGCCTGTGATTGCGCGCCCGAGGATGAGAGCATGAATGTCGTGCGTGCCCTCGTATGTATTCACCGTTTCGAGATTGGTGAGATGGCGCATGATCGGAAAGGCAGCCGAAATCCCGTTGGCCCCAAGCATATCGCGCGCCGCGCGGGCAATCTCGAGTGCTTTGCCGGCGTTGTTGCGCTTGACGAGTGAGATGGCTTCCGGAGCAAGCTTGACGGCTTCCAACATCCGGCCGATGCGCAACGCGGCCTGAAGACCGAGGGCAATTTCGGTTTCCATATCGGCGAGCTTCTTTTGGACAAGCTGATTGGCAGCAAGAGGCCGGCCAAATTGCCGTCGTTCGAGCGCATAGTTTCGCGCCGTCTGGAAACAGGTCTCGGCTGCTCCCATCGCGCCCCAGCAAATGCCGTAGCGTGCGTGGTTGAGGCAGCCAAAAGGTCCTTTCAGGCCCGAGGCGTCTGGCAAGAGGTTCTCTTCTGGTACGTCGACACCGTCCATCACGATCCCGCCGGTGGGCGAGGCACGAAGCGAAAGCTTTTGCGAAATCGCCGGTGTAGCGAGTCCTTGCATCCCTCGTTCGAGAATAAATCCACGGATAGCATTTTGATGCGGACGTGATTTGGCCCAAACGACCAAGACGTCGGCGGCTGGACTATTGGTGATCCAGGCTTTGGTGCCGGAAAGCCTATAGCCGTCCTTGGCATTGTCGGCCTTGGTGCGCATCCCTTGCGGGTCGGAGCCAGCGTCTGGTTCGGTGAGCCCGAAACAGCCGATCCATTCGCCCGTGGCGAGCTTTGGCAAATATTTGTGGCGTTGGGCCTCGCTGCCATAGGTATGGATCGCGTGCATGACGAGCGAAGACTGTACGCTCATCATCGAGCGATAGCCGCTGTCGACGCGCTCGATCTCACGGGCCGCAAGCCCATAAGCGACATGGCCCAGACCCGCTCCGCCATATTCTTCAGGAATCGTCGCGCCGAGCAGGCCGACGCGGCCCATCTGGGTCAGAATCTCGCGGTCGAAACGCTCTTCGAGATAGTCCTCGCACACACGAGGGGCGAGGTATCCTTGCGCGAAGGCATGGGCAGAGTCACGGGTGAGTTTTTCATCTTCTGTGAGCTGGCCATCGAGATCAAAAGGATCGTTCCAGGCAAAGGGACGCGCGATCTCATGTTCCTTTGCCATCGCTTATTTCTCTTGAGCGCGGGCACACCCAATATCGCGGACACGGTTCGAAAATTCCGCGCCGCATTCAAACCCGGCGCTGCTTCCGTCTCTCAATGGCTGGCAGCCGGAGCAACTGGCGGGGATGTCGCGGGCTGGCCATTTGGTGAGCCGAAAAAGCGGAAGAAATCCGATTTCGGGCTCATGACCATGCGCGTGTCGCCGCTTTTCAACCCCGTCTCATAGGCCTGCATCGAGCGGTAGAAGGCAAAGAAATCCGAATCCTTGCTGTAAGCCTCCGCAAAAATACGGTTTCTCTCGGCGTCGCCCTCACCTCGGGTTTGATCAGCATCGCGCCGTGCATTGCCGAGGAGGACGACGACATCCCGGTCGGCCTGCGCTTCGATTGTTTGTTTCTGCTGGGAGCCCTTGGCTCGATATTCCGCCGCCTCCCGCGCCCGTTCGCTCTGCATCCGCTTGAAAACTTGCTCGGAAATCTGCCTTGGCAAATCCGCATGACGAATTCTCACATCGACGGCGGAAATGCCGAGGCGGCCACCTTCCTCGTTCATCTGCTCGCGAATTTTGGCCATGAGTTCGGCGCGATTGTCGCGCACGATTTGCGTTTGAGTCGCTTCGCCGAGCACCCGGCGGACCGCCGAGTTGAGAATGTACCCAAGCTGGCTATTTGCCAACTCGGGCGACCCGACCGTCTGGTAGAATTTCAATGGATCAATGATCCGGTAGCGCAAAAATGAATCCACCTCGAGCCGGTTATTATCGGACGCGAGCACTTCCTGTTTGGGTGCCTCGACCACAAGGATCCGATTATCGAGAAATACAACGGTCTCGATGAACGGATATTTGAAGTGAAGCCCAGGCTGGGTGATGAGACCGCGCCCCGGGACTGGCTCGCCGAACCGCAAGACAAGTGCCTGTTCGGTCTGTTCGACCGTGAACGCCGAAGCCAGAGCGACGGTCAGGACGAGGATAAGTGCGGCGATTGCGCCGAATGTCGCGGCGCCCTTCATTTGCGGCCTCCTTCGGCTTCGCGCGGCGCCAAAGGCCCGAGCGGCAAATAGGGAACGACCCCTTGTGTTTGACTGCTGCTCTGATCGAGGATGACCTTGTCCATGCTACCCAGCACACGTTCCATGGTCTCGAGATAGAGACGTTCACGCGTCACTTCTGGCGCTTTTTTATATTGCTCATACACTTTGTTGAAACGGGCGACCTGGCCGGTTGCCTCGGCGACGGTTTGGAGCTTGTAACCTTCGGCCTCTTGGATGATTGCCGCGGCTTTGCCCTTAGCCTCGGGCACGACCCGATTGGCATAGGCTTGAGCCTCGTTACTTAAACGGTTCTGGTCTTGCTGGGCCGCGATGACATCCTTGAAGGCGGCGATGACTTGCTCTGGCGGGTCCACCGATTGCAATTGCACCTGCAGGACCAAGATGCCAGCCTTGTAGCTGTTCAAGACCTTCTGCATGATCTCTTGGACGCCCGCCTCGATCTTTGGACGCTCGACAGTCAAAATCGGCAGGATTTCGCCGCGGCCGATGACTTCGCGCATGGCACTTTCGGCCACCGCCTTCACCGTTTCGCGCTGGTTCGAGATGTTGAAGGCGTAATCCTCGGGATGGGTGGGATCGATCTGCCAGATCACGACAAATTTCACGTCAGCAATATTGTCGTCACCCGTGAGCATTAGGCTTTCTTCGGGTAGGTCGACCTGGAGCTGGCCGTTCGGCACACGCCCATCCTGCCGGATGGTGAATCCGATATTAATCGTGTTGCGGTCTGTGACCTGAAGCTTTTCCACGCTGCCGACGGGAAAGGGAAAATTGTAGTTGAGACCAGGCGCGGTCTTGCCCGTATAGCGGCCAAAAATCTTGTTCAACCCGACTTCGTTGGGGCCGACCGTATAAAACCCTGACAAGAGCCACAGAATCGATGCAGCCAAAGCCAAGGCGAGGAGACCGCGTCCCCTCATTCGGCCGGGGCCGGGCATCCACTGTTTAAGCTTATCCTGTCCCCGCTTCAGGAATTCTTCGAATTCCGGAGGCGCGCCTCCGCTGGGCTTTTGTCCCCAGGGTCCAGGGCTGCTGGGTTTCCAGGAGCCGCCATTTCCGCCTTCATTGCTCCACGGCATCAGACTCTCTTTTTATGAAGGTGCGCCGAAAGTATCGCGCAAGAATGAAAAGATCGCGCAGAAAAACGAGCTTTGACTGCCAAAGCCGCGACCGGACAAGTTTCGCCCCCCTCATATAGGGGAATCAGAGGTGAACTACAACGATAAGCAATGGCGGCGATCGAAATCGACGAAGGCGAATGTTGCCTCGTCGTTCGCCGCCGGTCTTGGTCGGATCCGGCTCACTTCTAGCCAATTGGACCAGTCGATCTGTGGAAAATTGATCGCGCCTCGCGGGGCGACATCGACGAAGGTCAGATGCATGCGCTCGGCATGGCCGATCAAACTTTCGTAGAGCATCCCGCCTCCAGCCAAAATGATCTCCTCCGCGCTCATCGCTTGCGCCCGCGCTTGAGCAAGCGCCAGCGCCGCGTCGAGTTCATGCGCGACATGGATAATCTGGGTCTGGGCGCTGACGCCTGAAGGCTCGAATTCGCGGTCGCGTGTCACAACAATCGTCTCTCGCCCGGGCAAGACGCGCCCGATCGATTCAAAGGTCTTGCGCCCCATGAGCAGGGGCTTGCCCATTGTGATCTTGCGGAAATGTTTAAGATCGCTCGGCAAATGCCAGGGCATCCCGCGGCCGTCCCCAATCACGCCATTTTCAGCGATGGCGGCGACGATTGCCAGCGGGACCTTTTCAGGCGCGGACCAAATTCTCCGCCGCGCCTTTGTGGCGGTTCCTTCTCCGCTCGGTCCTTTATCCATTGCTTCGTCAATTCCCGACGGATCGCTCTCTGACGTCAAAGAGACAGCTCCTTACCACCTAGGCGAAGATTCGTTGCGGTCGACCCCGAATAATAAATTCGGTTCGAAAAAAACTCCGCAAGCACCCTATTTGCTTAACGTTTGGTCCGCGGGTAGCCGCCAGGAAAATCATATTCTTTAGCCGCAAAGAAAATAAAGAGACAGCACCTGCGATCAAAGCTAGGCGATGGCCAAAGATTTGCGATGCATGCAGTATTCAAAAGAGCGCTTTCGAATCGGCCG